>Ga0256410_1000027_pt1 | contig 330181 bp, 275 predicted proteins | sample PhyWR1_FD_185983 | JGI IMG/M metagenome (GOLD analysis project Ga0256410, IMG submission 185983) | Leaf surface microbial communities from wheat plants in UC Gill Tract Community Farm, Albany, California, United States - DLSL W.R1 | ecosystem: Host-associated > Plants > Phyllosphere >...
AGTCTGAATTAGACTACTCAATATATAATACTAACTTAGCCACAAACAATTAGCTAAATGTTATTATTATGACTTTTAATTTTATTCTACTGGATTCTAACGTATCGTCTAACATTGCAATCAGATTTATTGATGATAAAAAAAATGAATATCTACTAAAAACACCCTTGCGAATCACTTCTTCCCGATGGAATCAGGAAAAACAGCGTCCTGACAATATTTACCTAAAAAGAGACAAAAAGCTTCATTCGCTGCTCAATAGAATTCGGATCGGAATTGCCACCTATCTAACAGAAATCAAGACAAAACATCGTACATTCTCCATCAATACCCTGGGACGGATTATTAAAAAAAATGCATCTATAATGAATACGGCATCTCCCGAAGGAGGTTTTTTGAAACATGTGGAGGCTTACATCAATAATAGACACCATATGATCTCTTCTGCAACTTACAAACGCTATATGGTCTTTTTTCGATTATTAGAACGATTTGAAGGACATCGTATGCAACATCTCTATATCAATGAAGTAAATGAAAATTTTGTTAAAGAATTTCTATTTTTCTGCGAACTAGAAGAGTACAGCAAAAGTACGACATATCGAACGATACATTTTGTACGTACGATCCTGAACTTTTTAGAAAAAAGAGGTATCCGTACCCACGTATATGAATTGGAGCTTCCTAAGGAAAAAAAATTCCATCAAGTCATAACGTTAACGGAAGATGAACTGATCAAAATCAAAAGAATGGAAGTTCCATCCAATTTACAGGCCGCAAAAGACTGGCTTATTATCAGCTGTTATACCGGCCAACGTGTTTCCGACTTTATGAAATTTAATATAGCAATGATGGAAGTACTGGATGGAAGACCCTGTATGTCATTTGTCCAACAAAAAACACAAAAGGATATTCTTCTACCGCTTCATCCTGCAGCTTTGGTAGTTATGTCAAAAAATAGCGATTCATTTCCATCCCGATTACCCATTCAAAAATATAATGATCAAATTAAAGAAGTTGCTCGAATAGCAGGCATAAAAAGTTTGGTAAAGGTGCATAAACGTCGGGGTTTCAGGGCTTATGAGATGATGGTGCAAAAATGGGAAGCTATCACCAGCCATATTGGTCGCAGAAGTTTTGCTTCAAACTTTTATGGTAAAATTCCTACTCCCCTCCTAATGGAAGCTACCGGTCACAGTACTGAGCAAATGTTTCACCGCTATATTAATAGTGTAGATACTGAAAGAACTCGTTCATTAGGCATCTATTTTGAAAAGTCATATAAAGAAAAGTTTCTTACGACAGAAAGTTAACAACAAGGATATAACCTTCGCATACGAGCAAGTCAATAAATAACTGTAATCATGAAGGCAGAGATATCTGGAGAGATCACCACTGCGGAAAGATCAGTATTTTGACTGATAGATAAGTCCAGATCATCTTCGTTGATCACAATAACGAGGAACAAAAGAACTATAGCCCTACTACTTGTAAAATCACATCAATAGGAAATTTGCATTTCACAGCCCTACTTTTATTTACTTCTGGTTTACGCATGGCAAGCATCCACCAAAAAACTAAGATATACGGATAAAAGTCATTTACCAATTAAAGTTTGGCAATATAATCATCCACAACTTTGGTCCTCTTCCTAAGAAATGTCTTCATATTGGCCTTATTTAAGGCCATATTATTATTTCCAACTTTCCATTTTTCAAAATCTCTTTTTTGCGAATCCCGTATTTCAGCAGCGAAGACATCAATAAACTGCATCAGTTCATTAAACTTATTATTTTTATAGGTTTGCCAGGTCCTATTTAGTAAGACCCTCACTTCAGCATCTTTTAATATTTTCTTATAAAATTCTGCTCCTATTCTATGGTCACTCTCCCGGATTAAATCAAGCCCAACATCATGGAAGTAAGTTCTTTCCCGCTTCTCATTAAAACCGAAGCTAAAATCAAAATCCCAGATAGGTCCCATTGTAAATATTCCGCCAGATTTTTTATGGATATAGACACTTTTAGGGTGGCAGATCTCATGGTTTGCGACCAACATATTGACAATAAGAAAATTCACAAACTGCTGCTTATCAAATATATTTCCGTACGAATTCTTGGGAAATTCTTTAGCGTGCAACAAATTTTCAAAATTCTGAAAATCCACCTTCCATGTTTCAAATTGAAATTCAGATTCAGGATCTGGATCCTTTAGCATGACAGGAAGATTAAAATGTTTTGTCTTATATTTCCACTCTTCGTCAAAATATGTATCTAGCTCCCACAAAATACCATTTGGACCTACATGCACACGATTTTCGTGGATTTCAACTTGTTGGGTTACATTATAATTTCCCCGATACACACCATTTATAGTCAAGTCTACCGATATGATATCGTGCGTATAAGGCATCCCCAATTGTTTACCAATTTTCATCGCAACCGCATTTGTCATTAACGTATAGTCATTATAATTCGCAAGTAAAACCCAATCCTTTGCTTCAGGTAAATTGAAAAGAGAAGATTTTTTATCCAGCTTCAATCGAAATGGTTTTTTTGCTTTACTCCATGTCGAATTGCCCCTACCTTTGATCTTGGTTTTCATCTTTTCAAAATCCTTAAATTTACCGTTCCCTTCCATATAGATCTCAGCATTTAGATACACTTCTTTGTCCACGACTTCCTGTTGATCATCAATATTAATATACACATGTGGCACAGCCGCTTTTATACGCTCATCCAATAGCGGCAACTCTTCAACAAGAGTAATTTCAGGATTAACACTTGTTTTTTTTGTACAAGAAAATAGGACTAAGATCATCAGTATGAAGCTGAAAGATTGACTTATCACGAAGGTGAATTTATCCTTATGCATATTTAATTTATCCATTTTTTTCATTTGTTAAACCTGATCATCATGATACTATTGATCACTTACATGTACCTACAAAGCAAGCGCTTATATCAGAAAATACATGCGTATAAACTGTCTCAATTTATCTTTAATAATATAGATCACCCGAGGTGTACAAAAAGATATTTACGATAAGCATATAAAATGGCCTAGAACAAGACCATTCGTCTTTATAGATGAATAGGATTTTCCATTAAAAGAAAGATTTTTTTTAGTCAAGTAGGAATGCTATTATTTTTTTTGATCTATTTCCTTTTTCATAAAATGAATAAATGCAGAAGGGGGGATCCCCGTCACCTCTTTAAAAGCACTCGAGAATCTACTCAAGGAAGTGAAACCGCTCATTTCTGCAAGAAATGAAATTTTATAATCAAAGAGCTCCGGTGAAGTCTTCAGTTTTCCAATGATATATTCGACTCGACTAGACTGAAGATAATCATAAAAATCCTTGCCTCTAAATTTTTGAAGAATATAACTTGCATACCGCATATTTGTACCCATAAGCGTTGCCAAATGCTGTAAAGTAACACTTTTCTCTAAAAAGAAATGCGCTTCCTCTTGTTCTACAAACGCCTGATATAATCGTTCTTCAGTATCTTTCGCAATATTAATTTCCTTTGCTTTAATTGCAGCATTATTTTCCAGCTTATTGATCACTGTAGAAAAATCCGAATTTATCCTTGTTGTGGATATCGTGTTTGCATCATCATTATCTTGTATATCATGGATAACTTGATATTTTGTCCTATACAAAATCTTTAGTTTAGCATAATAGATCATACAAACCGCAGCGATGATGGTGATGATAAGAATTAGACCAATTGCGAGCGTGTATCTATTCTTATAATATTGCTTCCTTATATTGAATATTTCAATTAAATCATCCGATATATCTCTAGCCACTTGGTCCCGTTTACCTTTTATATCAATAGCTTTGCTTCGAAATTCTAAAGATTTCGACTTATCACCTATTTTTTGATAATAGCTTGCCCATGACTCATAGGTCAACATTTTCAATTCTTCTACCTCTCCACTAGTCAAATAAGGATCTACCATTTGTAGATACTGAAGTGCGGCACTCAGATTGTTTCGTTCGATCTCTACATCCGCTTTTGCACGCATGATATAAGGTCTCAAATTACTTTCTACACTTCCAATTTTTGCAAGAGAAGCATTCAGATATGACTCTGCAGCGACCAGATTGCCCAACTTCAATTCGCATATCCCCATCAACTGATCGTTAGTAGCTTTTATCAAAAGTGCTTTTTTATCCTCTTGACCATCCATATGGATCAGTTCAGCTGCCGACTTCAAATATTTTTTTGCATCACTATAGCGATGTTGTTCAAAGCAATGAAAAGCGCGCTCATGTAAAATATTGATCTTCGTGAGCGTTTTCATATGCACATCTACTTGATTTTCATTGGCGATCTCTGCCTTCGACAGATAGCGCTCCGATACCTTTAATAATCCCAATTGACGAAATGATGTCGCCAAAAATCCCGAAGTAGAAGCTTGCCATGAAAAATTTAAAGTCGCATTTGAAATGGTATCAGCGCGCATGGCATTCACAATACATCCTTTCATATCACCTTTATTTTCATCAAGCTTCGCTAATAGCATAAAAGCTTTGATCTTTTGTTCGTCGGTATTCGCGACTTTCGCCAAGGAGTCTGCTACCCGACGCGCTTCTTTGCTATCTGATGCGACCAAAGAAACAACCACATCGAGATAGCGCCTATTAAAGTCATCACCAGAACCACCTTTAGCTTGACAGATCAAACAAAAAATAAAAAATAAAAAAATAAAAAAACCAACTGATTTCATAAGAAAAAGGTTAACACTAAACATAATTAAATCTTGTATAAGAGCAAGTATGTAGTAGGAATATGCTTGATGCTCAGCTTACGGTAATACGACAAAGAAAGTTAAGGCTGCGGCTATTAAACCTCCTAAAATAGCTGCAAGGATTAAATCGCTAGATCCCCATTGTCGCATAAGAGCAGGCGCTTGCTGACTTTCTTCTTCGATCTTGACCTTAAAATCCTGAAATGCCCTCAAGTTATTGGTCGTGACGACAATTTCCATCGTTTTTTGTATCTCTCTACGCAGATGTAGCAGTGCAAGTTGTGACGACAGATACCCGACTTCATTATTTCTTACTCCCTGAAGTTGAAGAAAATCATCCAATGCCTTGTCCAAATCATCACATAACGCCATATCACGATCCGGACAATTTTTTGCAATGCTTGACGTAAGTTTCTTCTCAAACTCCATCAACGTAATCAAAAGTTCTTGTGGGTCATAAGACACTGAATTCATCATATAGATAATAGCAGCTAAGATTTATTTAACCTGTTGCTAAATATCCACAATTATATTTATCCCCCCAATGATACCAATCACAAACAAATTAACAAATTAATAATCAACATCATAAATTAACATTTACGTAACGATGGCTTAGATTATTCCTTCGGAAGTATATTTTTATGCATATCCTCATCCAGATAATAACCTTTATTATTTTCCTGCCCCTCTACCAGGTTTTTCAATCCACCTTCACGCTTGATCTCATCAGCATAGAGTTCCTCATAATCTTGCGTATAAAGTGCATTGGGGACTACATGAATATCAAAGACAATCTCCTGATAGGGCAATTTTTCAAAGTTTCCATATAATGCTATATAATGCTTGACATAGCCAACATTTTTCGCACTATTATAAGATAACGTTAAGATGCGCTCCTTTCCCGGTGGAACCGAAAATTTACCATTTCCATCTCCTACTTTAAGACAGCCACATGAAGTAATAATATCCGTGATCATAAGTGGATTTTTTCCCGTATTTATCAATTTAAAAGATAAATCCTTTTGTTGACCCGCTAACACAGCATAATAATGTCTTTCATTATCTTCAACTTTCATAGTCGTCTTTCTATTGGAAATATCCAAGCACGAACTCAACAGGAAAATGATTCCTGCTACCCATATGTAATTAATATAATTGTATTTCATCGCAAGCTATTACTGATTTGTTATCTACTTTATTCTTATAAATCCGCACTTGTATGGGCGTACCATTTGGTATGATCAATTTTTTTTCCAACCGCGCGACAGTCGTCCCAAACCTAAAATCTTTTGCTGTGCATGTCAAGATCATTTTACCTTCTGCAAATACTTCCACCCGATCAGGCATAGCCATACGATGTTTCTGATTAATCAAAAATCTCATGACAATCCCTTTCGACTTCCTATCTTTTAAATTTGTCAAAAAATCAATATTAAGATCTTCACCGACTAACAGCCAGCCTTGATTAAAGTCACTAGTGAATCCGGGCATATTGTCAGTTAACAGTCGAGCATCCTGATACATTTCACCCGACAGCATTCCCTTCACTTTTGGATGGGCAAAATGATTTCTTTTTAAAGGAGATTTCATTATATCATTCCATTCGGAGAGATAAGTTGAAAAATGACCATCCTCTTCCTTATACTTTAGTAAACCCTCATATTCCTTGTATTTTGCCAGTCGTCTTATATCTTCATCCATATCAACAGTATTTTTATTGCTATCTATCTGATTCAAAAATCCATTTTCGATACTGCTCCGATGGTAGACAATCTGTAATTTCGTATAGCTCAGAGCTGTCAGTAATTGATCAATCTTTGATTTTTCAGTTCCTGACAGCAGAGGTTTCAATTGGTTCAGGTCATGGTAAAAATTCATAAACTTTTCTGCATCAAAATAAGTGGCCATCGCTGTACGAAAAGAAACATATACATCCGAAGAAACATTATGCTGAAGCGCTATAGCCTCCATATCCATCATATAGGAACATAACACAGAGCCCGTTATTGGATAAAATTTTTGATAATACTGCTTTACCAGTTTTTGGACATCAAGAGTTTCATCAATCATTAATGCACTGAAGACATATGTCTTCACGTCATCAAAAGGCGAATAATCATAACCACTTCCATTTAAAAATATTCCCGTTACACCTATTTCAGAAAAATAACTCAGCTGTGCTTTCACACGTTGCAGAACAGGAGTGGGAGTCATGTAATCATCAAAATTTGCCACATAGTCCCAAACATATACCGCATTTGTTTTTGCCTTCCACCTTTTCACAGCATCGCTAAAATCGAAGACCTCTTGTTGCTTTTTGTTTAATATCGGGTTTTTCGGGAGGTCGATCGAACTGACAAATACGCCAGTATTTGTAGCCATTTTCTCCTTTGGAGCTTGTCGAGAAGTCTTATAGGCAGTGGTGAAAAAATAATGGTTTGGAAATTCATGAGCAAGTTTATTGACCAAGTATGTAACTGCGCCGGTAGCACTATGAGTCGTGTTTCCATGATCGATACATGAAGAACAAGTACAGACTAAATTATTATCATTCGGACTTATCATAAACCATTTGGCTTCTTTCTCTCCATGACCGTACCCATCTATAACGAAATTCGAAATTGCCTCAAAAGTCGATGTCGAAGAGAAACAGAACTGTTCTTTTGTCCTTTTTCCCTGCACCTCTGCTTGCGATTCCTGTGGAATACTTTCCAAGAAAACACGTTCCAGATGATGTCCCCACAATCCCCAATCCCCGTCGATACTTTGCGTGCACATAACCCCAGCATAATCCAGCTCGACATTCGGACGAAGATGTGGTTCCCGATATTTCATAAAAAAATTAGACTTGCGGCTTTTAAAATCAAGATAATTCGGAGGAAGATCAGCAATATCTAATCGATCATCCTGCCCTAATTTTTCTAGCAACAGATAAGACAACCATCTGAGCGTTGATCTATGTTTCGCAAATAGCGCTAATCTGCCTGTTTCATTTATTATTTCATAATCACTTTCCAAATCGGGCACCACCTCAAAATAAATGATCACATGCGATTCCTGCCCCTGTCGCTCATCCGAACGATGTACCATCAATTCATCATGTGCGAACTTTCTCTTTAGCAGATGATGATAAAAATAATCTGCCGCTTCCATACTTCTCTTATCACCATTAGATGCGATCAACAAGTACTTGGAAGAAAAATCAAATCCGTTTCCCTTTCCAATGCAGCTGTTCAAAAGATGAAAAAATATAAAAAGTATAATTACTTTAAAATGAGACATGAAGCTGGACATATAGATTATATAAATTGCGGTATGAAGTAGCAATGACCGATCGGTCGGTTTGGAAATTATACCAAGTGCCGATGACGCTTGCCCCAACATTTTTGGTTATCGATCTGCCTATTCCAGCCCCAACCATCGCATTAAACACATGGAAACTATTATACAATTGATTGTTTAACAAGTCAATATCCGGAGCATTACCGACACTTCCGAGAGCAAGTATATAATTTCTAGGATTATTCATCAGGTATTGTGCTTTAGCAACGACACTATAGAGGTAAAATCGTTCGCCTTCGCTATCCAGAAAAAAATTACTTAATTTTGCACTCAATCTGAAATCATCCATTTCTTTGGTCACCCCAATATTCAGATTCATTAAATTCTGATGGGTAAAAAATCGTCTATAGCCTAGTCCCACCTCCCCTTCCCAAGTTGGTTTCCAAGTATACATCGCTGCTGCATTCAGTGCGAGTTTTGCAAAAAACTGATTTGAAAGTGCTAGATCTATTCGAGTCGATAGTTGATCTGTCCAAGGATTTGACCATTCTACTTGACCTTGTATTCCCTTACCGTCAGCTCGCCCAGCATAATTAATCCGACCCGTGTACGAAGCACCCGAACGAGCCAATCGTGTATATTCCACTGTTGAGATCGATGATATGACATAGTCATCTCCAAATCTTGCTCTTAAATGAGAAATTCCAACATAGTTTTGAAGTGATTTTTGGCCGAGATAACTCAGATGGCTTTTGAAATCTTTTAATTCCAAAAGTGACGGTTCATAAAACTGTTGATAATGATACGCCGAGTCATACTGCTTGAGCCCTTCATAGGCCAATCCTTTCATATACCTCAACGTTTTATTCTCATCTTTATAATAAAGCGCTGTATCGATTGCCAACAAGGCCAACTGATGATCTTTCGTTTTCAATAATCTTCCAGCATAAACTTCAGTTGTATTGACAAACGTATTGATCAAGGGCTCATGATAAGGATTCAATTGCGCTTGTCGATGTAATAAGTTCCAAGAATCGTCCAATTTATCGACCTTGTGGTTCATTGCTTCAGCCAATTTAATGGTAAAAGTCAAATCCGATCCATGCTGCTCTACTCCTTGTTGAGCATAGCGTAACATGGCCTCATAATCCTTTAATTGATAAGAGAGATTGATCAGGTAAAGTAGAGCGTCGTGATTTTTTTCATCGATAGAAAGCCAACGTTCAGCTAAGTTCCGAGCAATGTCCAAATCATAATTTTCTTTAAACTTTTTGATCCATGGTCCAATTAAATCCCCATAACCTCCAATAAGCCGTTCTCGATCCTTTGGTAAAGCCCATCCAATGACTTGTTCATATAACCCAAGTGCATCTTTATAACGTCCCTGTTTATGATACAGATCTGCTTTTTTCAGTGTCAGATCAGCATCTTTGGGATTATTCGAAAGCATCTCATCTAAAAGCATGATCGCATTTGGATAGTTTTGTTCAGTCACATAAGCATGATACAGACCATGTTGAGCTATTTTCGAAGTTTCCGGATCACCATGCTGTATGATCTCCTTCCAATCAGAAATGGCTACCGACACTCTTCCATCCAACATATTCGCTTTTGCCTGTTGGAGCATGATGGTGACGTAAGATTGCTTAAGATCCGAATCAGTAGGGTATTTTACCATGTACTCACGAGTCAGTACCGCCACCTTACCATGAGCATTCATCTTTTTATAAATAGTAAGTTCTTTCATATCCAGATCCTTATTTCCGCCGACACTTCTTTTATGTTTTATTAAAGTTGTCAGGGCCTCTTCATATTGTTCTTTAGCAAGCAACTCACTAAATACATAGTCAAATGCTTCCCGATTTCCTGGAGAACCTGTGAATATCTTTCCATATAAATTTAGGGGATCATTATTTTTCGCATTTCGAGCAGCCTCCAATAAAAAATAGTTATACTGCGAGCGCAAATTGCTCGCTCTGCCATTTTTCATTTCCACATCCAAAAGACTAAGGATTTCCGAATACCGCTGTTGATGATCTAGAATAGCAATCTTTTTTTGTACAAAATTTTGATTTCCATCAAATTGATTCAATGCCCTTTCCGTGTAAACTAGCGCATTATTATAATCTCCTGCTTTGATATAATGATTGATCAGCGACAAGTAAGTTTCCGCTTGGCGAGGTTGATCATCAATCAATTTTTTTGACATTTGAATGGTTTCATCTATTTTCCCAGACTTTTTCACATCAGCAAGTCGTTGGTCCAATATATAAGATTGGTCTTTATTCAGATCACCATCCTCCGGATAAATCTGGACGATACGCTTTAGCAGGCGATCGGCCTCCACCTGATTTCCCATCTTACGATACAGATCGATTTTCTTTCGCCACAAACCCTTCCAATAGGGATTGACCTCCAGGAGTTCATTGATATAACAGATCGCGCTGGAATATCGCTGTGTCTCTGTCTCCACCGCGACCAACATGTGCTTAGCGTCCACACTGGCAGGCGCATACATTAAACATTTCACCAGTTCATAACGTGCCTGTTCATATTGCTGATGATGCAGGTGATATTTACCGACAAGCATTCTCATATCAGAATCTTTAGGATTTTTCCTCAGAAATTCTTCTGCCAGTTTTTTTCCCTCTTCCCATTTTCCTTGCTTATAGCGTTCATTGATTCTTGAGGCCTCCTCATTTCGTTCATTCGTTGTACCTGCACGTTGAGCATAGATGGTTTGACTGCCATATAGAGATCCAAAAATGACGATTAGTAGTCTAAAATATGTTAATCTTTTAAGCATTGTTTTTTACAGTATTAGCGTTATTGGATGGAGAAAATCCCTGTCTTGTCATTTGCCCCCATTTAAAATTGCTGCGAGTTAAATATTGGATATAGCCTCTCAGCGTGAATATGACGATCAATGGATGGTAGATAATTGCTTCAAAAGCCGCAAATACTACCAGCTTTAAGTATTCAGAAAAATTCCGGTACAATTTTTCTAAAATCAGATCATAAGATATCGTAATGATAGAAACCGCTAAGCCGAGCAGATAAACATACAGTAGCATCATCCAAAAAGTGTCATAATTGACCTGACCTGTAAGCAATAAAAAAAGTAGGAACAAAAAACCAAAAAACTCTATGATTGGAGCAAGGAACTCAAAGAAGACAATATAAGGCATCACCAAAAAACCCAACCTACCATAATCCTTATTCAGAAAAAATTTGCGATGATCGATGATAAATTGGAGCATCCCACGCCCCCAACGGGTACGTTGTCTATTTAAAACCCTGATATTGGGTGGACCTTCCGTCCAGCACAGACTGTAAGGACATTGAGCAATCCGATAGGATCTATTATTCTCCCGCATAAACGCTACCATACGAGTTGTCATATCCATATCTTCGGCATGCGAAGCCGAGTCAAATCCACCAGTAGCAACCACTACTTGGGTATCAAAAAGTCCAAATCCCCCTGACACATTTGGTACTGCATTGAGCATCGACCACCCCATTTTGGCGACCAGATAAGACCGGAGATATTCCGTTTCCTGAAACAGAGGAATTAATCGATTTGGAGGTTTTACACGCGTTATTCGACCTCGTTCAATGGTACAGCTATTCACCATACGCATAGTCGCTCCAACCGCAATCACTTGCTTATCAGAGTCTAGAACTGGAAGTATGATCTTTGATAAGGTATCTTCCGCAAGTATACAGTCTACGTCGGTATTAATAAAATAATCATATTGGGCCATATTGACCCCTGCATTCATGGCGTCAGCTTTAGTTCCTCCGTTTTCTTTATCTACGACAATCAACTTGCTAAATGTTGGATTGGTAGAGCGCAATACCCGATATACTTGTTTACAATAAACTTTGTACACATAAAAATAAGGAACCTCTTCCAGCTCAAACTCCGAAATCAGAATATCCATGGTTTTGTCTTTGCTACCATCATTTACGATAATCACTTCAAACTTCGGATAATCAAGATTTAGCAACGAATTAACACTATCATAAATAATGACCTCTTCGTTAAATGCCGGAGCGACGATTGAAATTCCAGGAGCTTCATCAGGAAAATTCTTCAGATAATCTTCTTCTCTTGCCGAATAATGAGACCGATACCGCCGTGTCTTGTAAAAACTCAGGATCATCAAGAGCACGTAGAGAAAAGCAAGAGCAGTCGCATAAAAATAGACGACGTAAGTAAAAAAATAAACCATTTGTGATAAGATTTAAAATGAAACGATTGCTTTCTCAGCAAAAACCTGATCCAAAAGGATATGCTCCTTTTCATCGCGACTTACTTCACGTTGTAATGTCCTGAGTACATGATCGCCCTGCTCTTCATGATTGCTAATCGCTCGGGCGATCAAAAGTTTGGTATTGGCATCAGCTGTTGCGTGATAAGCATCAACAAGAAATGATAAAGTCAGGTCACTTTTTAGTTTACCCATGGTTTTGATGATGGCAGTCCGCACCACCGTCGACTCCAGCGTATACCTAGCGATCAACTGTGCGGAACATGCATGATGTTCCAGTTCTCCCAACGTCAATACAACTTGAGTCCTCACATCTCTGTTTTCGTGTTTCTCAAGAAATTCCATTAAAGTTTCAGCGACTTCATGCTGTTTAAAATAGCCTATTTCTCTCACTATAAAAATGATATAATTTGGGTTTTTCGAACTGCTCACCCACCGCATCAGGTTGGGGAGTTTCCCCTCATTTGAACGCTTAATTAGCGTTGCATGCAATCTTAATTTATCGAGCTGGGTAAATTCATCATCAAAATTTTCCTCCATAAATCGAAAAGGATTGTACGTATCTTGACTGGTATATAAGTCGCGCGCTGTCTTTCGGATATACCTATTCTTGTGAAAAGTGGACTTTGAAAGTATCCCACTATTGATCCCATTATCCATATCACCAACGATCTGCAAGGCAGCCCTTCTTTTACCCACACCAGAAGTACGAATTCTTTTTTCCCAAAAAGCCATTAGATGAAGTGCTTGCAAACAATTCTTATAATTAATTGTGTTCAATTCACCACTTTGCAACATCAGGTTTTTAACAGCCAAAACAACGTCCGTAATGATCTCCGGTTTCCATCGTTTTGTATTCGAGATATCATAGTTCAAGAGCTGCTGGATCTCTTCGACGTCATAATTTGTTCTACTCTTCATGACGAAGATTAATTTTTCTTCAAAATGCGTTTTAGTTTTTGCTATCCGATTCGCTTTCAAATGGATCATAAGTCCCATATAAAGCAAACGTAGTATGCCATAAATAATAACCAATGCCAATCCCATAACCATAAATACGGTCATTCTAATGATGAAAGGATAACCATTATAGAGAGAGCTCAAGTAGCTCAAATAATAGAGATAATAATCGTAGTACATAATGATCTTTGTATTTAATAAAATTTATTCTAACACATCAGAAACCATCAGCACCGGACCAATTATAGCTGTCGTGTCGTAAAACAAAGTTTATATTTCGTTTCGATTTTATATGTCTCATATTCGAAGACAAGGTTGATGTGCACTATCTCAAATTAGTATAAAAAGAAATGAAAAAAATTAAAAACCACTCATTAACAATGCTTTATAAAAATTTAAAATGATTTACTGCAAAAAACATAGTGACCACATTTTACCTTTAAAAGAAAAAGTTTTTCCATCAGCAGTATACATGACTACCTTTAAAATAAGACATTTTAGGCTTGAGGAAAGTATGATTACTGTTCCTGTGGATCAATAAATTTTTTATCAAAAATTCCAGATGAAAGTATCTAGGAGAAAAGATTTTGGAGATTTTAATAGGACATCGGAAAAGATGGAGATCAGAACAAAATTTTTTTCCAGTATGAGCGTACATGATCACCTATAAAATTAGATATTACCATCCTGATGTAATCACCCATCGTTATCGAAGCGGATCAGTACATCTGTCTCAAAAAGTATATAAGAAAGGATTAGCGTACGAAATATTTCAGATTCTAACAAGATGTCAGAAAAGTGACGGATATGTACCATCTGATTAAAAGTTTTGATCTCGGAATCTATGCGCTCGCTGTAAAATATTTGAAAAGAGCATAGTCAGTACGTTGATCAGAAATTAGTTAAACGGCTGACTTCTTTTCAAATCTGAATTGATGCGGAGAACAACCAAATTCAGTTTGAAAATTTCGATAAAAAGAGGCTCTCGAACTAAAGCCACATATCAGTGAAAGATCTTCGATCGTATAGATAAGATCATCTGATCTCAATTGTCTAGCTGCATAATTCAAGCGCAACTGATTAATAAATCCATTAAAACCCCTTCCAAATTCCTGCTTTAAAAAAGATGCAACATGTGAACTTGGTATTTCGACTAGCTGACAAAATTTATCTTTATTCATGTCACTATCCAAAAATGCAAGAGTTTCAATAAAAATTTCGATTCGGAAGCGATAAGCTATTTCCTGATCTCTGGTTAGCAAGATGGATTTTCTTGTTGTAGTTCTTTTTTTTGAAGGAGTTGGAATCGTAAATGCACGACTTTGTTTACTGACAGAACCCTCGATTTGATTTCGATTATTTCGTCTAACTTGACCATATATAAGCAATAAAAAAGATACTGATAAAAGAAAAAATAAGTAGATCAGCATCAGAAGTTGACTTTGAATATGCATATTTATGCCATTTACAACCATTTGCAGTAATGATTTCATGCACAATCCTAACATAACAATAAATAGAGCATAGCCTGTTGCTGTTCGCAACAGCCCCGTTGAAAGTTGAACCAGTAGAGGTGAGATCACGGGACATAGCCAGATAATATACCCGACCAGCTGTACCAAACTAAAGAAGTGTAAAAATATAGCATACTCAAAATGATATTGATAACGCAGGGAAGTTTGGAATACGAGCAATGTAAAAATGAAACACGAAAAATAAAATGGAATTAAATGTTTCCATAAACCACGATCTGGTTTAGTCAGTCCCAGATCTTTTACCAATAAGAAAAAAGCAGGACCATAAAGAAGCCCCAAAGGAAAACATAAGGTTAAGTATAACCATTGTGAATATAGAATACTAGAGATATATCCAAATAACAGATGAAATATACCTAAAAATAATATAAGTGCAAGAGGGCGATAAAATGTCTGCTGTTCGCTTCTCATATCAATATAAATAAAAATTATATCTAAGCATAACAACAGTAAAATAATAACGGTCAATAGCATAATCCAATAGGTTAAGATTCATTATATCCAATAGTAAAGAGAGAATGTTTTTAATTTTTCCTCTATAGATGTAATTTATACTCAAATCTAGTTTAAAATCAGAAACTATTATGCTTGAATAAGTGCATTCTTTATAGTTGTAGTCAATAAACTACAAATCATATCGAAACATCATTTTATAAGATTAAAGCAAAAAATTACTTTCGAGACCATACATAGCTCGTTTTTTAATGAAGATTAAAATGCGTGGAGTCACCATAATAGACCAGCAGAATTGAATGGTGCAATAGGCCGCTATCAGCATAAACACCGCTGACTTACATAGTAGACGTGTTTAGATTGTTTTTCATGCTTACACAAGACGTAAAACCGTTATCTGCACGCCATGTATATTTACTTTAAACAGAACTTATTTCAGCTTAAATTGTTAAAATACTACATGAAGTAAATAAAACGATCGGTTGGCGTTATCCATATAGAAGAGAAACTAATCGTTGGATGTAGGTGTGCGAGATTAAGCCTTTAGGATAAGGTACTCCTATTGATTTCTTTATTAAAAATAGACTTTTATGGAAGAAGAAAAAAATAATATGGATGCAAGGATTATATTGTATAATCAGCATTACGGATTTTTAGAAAATCCAACAAATTTTAGTTTTGATCGACATCCACATCGATTGATCATCAAAAATTATGCATTGCGAAATAAAGACAGAAAGATCTATGAAAACTATTTAAATGATTTTTTTCCGAACGAAGCAGTGCAGGAATTGGCTAATTTCGATGCCGAAATTCCACATGTTGTAGCTCTCAGCAATAAAGATTTAAGTGTATGGCTCTTGGAGAACCATGTGAAGTTGCTACAATCGGATATAAATGAAACGGACAAGGATGCTATTTTTAAAGTGATGCCTATAGCCGAGGGTGAAAATCCAGATGCTTACCTGGAAGAAGAGGGTGGATTTATTCTTAAAAACATTTCTCCATTAAAAATAATCGATTTTCCATATTCAGTTTGGTTGAACAAAAGTTCAGGCTATGCTCAAGATTGGAGACCATAAACTTTCACTTTATACCATTTAACTATGCTCTATATTTTAAACGAACAGACCTATGATCTGACTCCAACATTTAGCGAAAATCTGCTACAAGATGGACACAATGTAGTCAAAACTACTTTTGTCAATTCCAAGAATGAAAAGTTCTACTTAATATCTAAGGCAGATGTAGCAGAGGTATTTTTTGATGAAAATGAAGTTGAACTTGATTCGGAACAAGCTATTCAGCGTATACAAGAATAAGCCTGATCAGTATCAATCGATTTGGAGTTAAAAGTGCAACAAGCAAGATAAGTTCTGGTAGGAAAGAAGATTTTTTCAGCAACGCCCCTCAATAAAGGGGCGTTGCTTGTTTAGTACAATAACGGATGGTTATGCTCAGGATTATTTACCAGATCTAGTTACCCCGATAAGTCGAATATCCAAAAGGAGACAATGTAATCGGAACATGATAATGCTTATTGTCTTTGATTTCAAAAACAACTTCAATAAAAGGATAGAAACTCGTTACATTTTTACTCTTAAAATAATCAGCCACTAAAAATGTTAATTTATAAATTCCGGTCGTGAATTTACTTTGTTCTAAAAAATCCTTAATTCTTCCATTCTCATCTGTATTCTTTTGATCAACCGAAGTCCATATTTTCTCTTTTTCATTCCATTTTGCAAGCTTAACCGGCACTTCAGGAGCAGGAAGTCCTGTAGAAATATCCAAAATATGACTCGACAACTGGTATGTCTGAGCTTGAGCAAATACAAAACTGCACGATACATACAGTAGGGTAATTAAGATTATTTTTTTCATGTTTATTTGTATTAAATTAATAGATCAAATTGTCAATTTTACTGGGCTACGATATCAAATTTTGATATTTTTGCCGCTCTTGCGATTATATCGTCATTTTCAGGTCCCCCTCCACCAAACACTCCAATTGCACCAATGAGATGATCTTTAAAATAAAGTGGACCACCGCCACCTAAAAGCAAAAGCTCAGGAAGATGTGCTAAATTTTCTGTGTTCGGATTAGATTTTGCATTTTTAGTAAAAATCAAAATAGCTGTTTGAGTTGAAAGTGCAGTGAATGCCTTTCGCCTTGACGCTTCCCAATTATGTGGGCCAACACCATCTCCTCGATTGATTAAAATAACCTCACCATTTACATCAACTACAGCAATGGATATCTATTTTCCCAACTCTATCGCTCTTGCCCTTACCAAAGTACTTAACTCATTAGCTCCTGTTAAAGTCATCTGAAAAGATGTAAAAACATAGATATCAATACTCTTTGATTAATCAACAGTTACCGATTGACAAACAGCGGTCGTATTAGATTGTGCAAACGATAATAATGGTATATATCACAACATAAGAAAATATATTTTTAAACGCATATTTTATTACAAATTTAGACTTTAAATTTTAGTAAGAATCTTGACCTAGATCAAGATTCTTACTAAAATTGTAATTACAGCGCAATTATATTTAACATATTTTTATTGCTCATCATCATTTAACCATTCATACGTTAGCATTATTTGTCGCCTTATTTATTTCACTATATTATGTATTGTATCCTCTATCGTATTCAGTTAGTATGCACCTATACTTCATAAAAGTCGGTTGTATAAGCAAAGAAATTTGGAACTTAGAATATATATCCAGATAAACAGTTGAAATCTGGAAAGGGCAAGAGCTATCTGATCTCATCCGAATGTTCATTCAATTCAACCCATAACTGTATCCACAACACAATATACGTCTTATCTCACTCCAATTGAATCTGTTTGATAGTCAACTCTCGTTTTAGATAAGCATTCTGGAAAAGTTGTTCGAATGTAGTTCATCATCTCTTCTCGAATATAACACCTTAGATCAAACGCCTGCCCTGAGTTGCGACAGCTCATCAAACAGCGAATCTCCATTGTTTTTTCTTTCAAATCAGTCACTTGCAACACATTAACTTTCCCATCCCATAAAGGATGATGCAGCAATAGAGCAGTCAGTTTTTCCCGCAATTGTTGTACAGGAATAGCAAAATCAACATAAATGAAAACGGTACCTAAGATCTCCGCAGTAGTTCTAGTCCAGTTTTGGAAAGGCTTTTCAATAAAATAAGTAATCGGTAACACCAAGCGTCGTTTGTCCCAGATATTGACCACGACATAGGTTAGGTTGATCTCTTCCACTTTTCCCCATTCCCCCTCTACAATCAATACATCATCCATGCGGATCGGCTGTGTAAACGCAATCTGAAAACCAGCCAGTAAATTGCCAAGCGACTTCTGTGCAGCAAAACCGATGATAATCCCCCCAACTCCAACACCTGTTAATAATCCTGCTCCGATTTTTTGCATACTTTCAAAACTCAATAAAATAATGGCAAAACATACGACAATAATGATAGCAACAAAAACCTTTCGGATAAACACAATCTGCGTTCTGATTTTTCTTTCACGTAGATTATTCTCTTTATTAATATCAAAGCGATGATATAGGTAATCCTCAAAAACTTTAATGGCCTGAATCAAAACTACAGCAAAAAAACTGACCAATAAGATTTCGTTAATTTTACTGACGATATGAAGTGTTGATACATTAAATCGACTCCATGGTAAAAGACCGTTAAACACCACTAAGGGAATAAATAGGCTCAAGATCTTGTTGAAGCGACGTATAAAAGATCGAAATAAGGAGTAGGAAGACTGTGCTATTGCCTGATAACGTAAAATGGGGATAAATAGGACTTTTATCAGAATACCGATCAGAAAAGAAAAGAGGATAAATGCCGTATTCCATAACCAAGCGGGAAATTTTTGTGAAAGTTGAATTAATTCTTCGTTCATCATTATTTTTCATTTTTAATGCTAACAATCTTATTCTCTATCTGTATAACGGTATGCAGAGCGTAACGTTTGTTTTATTTTAAAAAAGGCAGAAAAAAGACTAAAATATGATCTATTCCTATGATCGTAACTACGGCAATGGAATGCATGTGCAAATGATGATTCATGAAGCTACATCAATCAAAGACAATACCCCTACTTGATATTAAAATGTGCTATTCAGGGACATTCGATTTTTCAAGCATCAGGATGAGTTATTATATGGCTATTAATGCTGAGAGCCGAAGATCAAACAACAGACTGGTACACGAGCAAAGCCGCCGCGAGATCTTCAATTGCTAGTCCCGCTGATTTAAAGAGCGTAATTTCAGTCGATGATGATCTCCCTTTAATCTCCCCACAGCAGAGTTCCTTGATGTCACCTTTTATGCTATCCGGGTCCAATATTCCTGTTGCAATTGGAATCGCTAGTTCCCCTGTTTCATGAAGTGCCCCTGATCGCGAATCGACAAAGATGCTACTCTTCATAATGGCTATATCATCTACTTCTCGTGTTTTGGGCGTATGAGACCCGATTAGATCTAAGTGTGTACCCGCCTTAATCCATTCTCCTTGTATCAAAGGTTCATGACTCAGCGTAGCACAGGAGATCACATCTGCCTGACCGACTGCTTCCTTCAAATTATCGACATAGGTCACATGATTAAATCCTGCCTTTTGCAAGTCGGATACCAATGCCGCTCCTTTCGATGAATTTCTTGTCCAGATGAATACTTGATTATAGTGACGTACAGCCGAATGTGCTTGCAAAAGATGTTGAGCAACTTTCCCTCCTCCAACAATTAACAGAGTTTTGGCATCTTCTCGAGCTAAATAAGATGCTGCTAAAGCAGAGGTACAGGCTGTTCTTCGGGAAGTCAACCCTGCAGCATCCATCTGAGCTAAAGGTTGTCCCGTGACCGCATCCAATAAGGTATATAAGGCATGAATAGCCGGTAGTTGTTTAGTATGGTTATCAGGAGCGACAACAACTTGTTTGATTCCAATATAATTGTCCGTCCATGAAGGCATTAAAATAAGGGTATTTTCAGTTCCCTCAGCATTTTGATAAAAGTGATGATGTCGAACAGGCATCGTGAATGTTGATTGAAAAATCTGGCGTAGCGCTTCAATCAATTTATCGTATTTAAGTATAGCATCAATCGTTTCTTTTTCAATAATTTTCATATGTTCCACAGCATTTGGTAAAACCATAAACATAATTAAAAATAAGCAAGTCCAACCCTTATAAACTACCTTTTGATAACCGTTTTTTAACCAAAAGAGCAGGGGAAAGTTAAATGATTAACTTTCCCCTGCTCTTGGATATGATGCTATCTATTTAGTGGTGACCATGCTGAAGACATTCTCCATAACTTCTCATTATCGTTACATCTGCGCAGCATGTGTGATTGACTTAATTTCCTGTCGTAGGAGTTCCTGATGAATTGATCGCCGCGACATTCGTTAACTTCACTTCCACTTCAAATGTTCCTTCCATCAAAACACGAAATCCAAATACAGGATTGATATTATGATTAGGATGTCCATCCATCGCTGCAAAGCGCATCGGTATACGGTAATAAATATTGTAATCCCAATTTGTCTTCCCATCATTGAATTTTGTTAGGGGAAACGGAGCTACTTCATAATCACATACCAATGCGTTGTTTGTGGCAACAACCGGATTGAAACGAACGTGCGATTCAAACGTAGGACGATCTCCACGCTTGATCACCTGTCCAGCACTTGGGTCCCATGCGCGACCATTTTTATCAACAACTTTTAGGATCACACGTGCACCTTCATCAGAAACCTTTTTACAGGTCAATTTGATATTACTATTATAAGCCGGTGTAAAAGTTTCTGATGCATTTGATCCCGTAAGCGAGGCATACGTTATTGCAAAAACGTCTTCGAAAAATGGTTCGATCACATGTATCTCGGCAAATGCTTTATAGATTTTGGTACCCTTGCGATTCGTTGCCTGCAAATCAAAAGTATAGACCCCTAAAGGTAGATTTGCAGATGCGCGATTAAAACTGATCTGCCCGCTGATTGGGTTAAATTCCATTGGTGTTACCTGTTTCAGTTCCCGCTTTGCTTTCAAAAGTGCAACAGTGGTATCTGTAGCTGCATTAAAAGTCATGCCTTCCTTAAATACTTCAATTTCGTACATTTTAGTAAATTCCGCAGGCGCAGGCTCTCCCGTCAACTTATTCCGAAGGTTTAAAATTTTAAAATCAAATGGTGGAGTCGATCCATCTGCATTGATCCGATCCGAAAGTGTGAGCGTCATCCCTCGCTTACAGTAAATCACACTGTCACGATATCGAATGGTATCACTTAAAAAACCTTCCTCTATTTTTGAACAGGAGGAGAGGATCATACCGATCATTATTCCTAATAGGATCGTGTACCTCGTTATAGTATTCATTTTCATTAGAATATATTTTTTATCGGAAATGAAGCTACCATGAGCAATACTAACCTTCAATAGGTAAGCTTACGTCTGATAGTTTCATAAACACGCAATTTTTAATCATTAATTTTGATGAATATCTCCTAATTAGTTAGAAGCCATTTTTTCTTTATTAAAAAATAAACGATGATCACCGTGCAACACGTGTATGATACCCGTAGTCGTAATAATTCCTGAAGTCTGTACATCTACTCGCGCATCTCGTTGTGCTTCTGGGATCGCATTTTGATTTGGTTCTTCCGAATCCAGAGTTCCATTCACTTTTGTGTAATATAAATAATCCACATAATCGACATATGAGCTATAATCTCTTGTTCGTCTCAGTCCCAACTGAAATCGCACACCACTGATAGGCCCAAACAAATTGGTAAAGTATGCGCCATTAACATCCAGCTTATCACGCTCGACCTTTCCTTTAAACATATATATCTTCAATGAATCCAATCGTTTTGGATCAATGTCATCAATAGTAAAAGAAATATTCTCATCCCCTACCTCTGCGATACGCTGTTGTTTTTTAGCACTCACATATTCCGCAACCCCCCAATTTGTTGTTGCATAAAAAGTGATATCACTGTTCACCAGCTCTTTTAAATTTGCGCGGTCAATGATCCGCACCAAAGAATCAAATTTTGGGTGCGATGCCAGAAAATCATAGGTTGTCATATTCACTTTCGCTTGATGAATGCCCCCATCGTTGATATAATCATCTTTCGTGCATGAGGTCAATATGTGAAAAAACAACAGGGCAAATAATAGATATGCACCAGTTTTTTTTATTATTTTAATCATCATTTCTAAAAAATTAAGTTTCTAAATGCTTCATTAAATCTTTCCACGCCAGTATTCTGTCTGTACCAAAAGTCTATTTTCACTAAATAAACGAGGATCTACCGGCCAGAAAAAACCTCCTTGTTTAAAGCGAGCTTCGCTTAGCCAAGCGATATGATCCGAGTAGGTCCGTGTGCGAATCATATCAAAAAATAGATGACCTTCCAGATACAGCTCTTTTCCGCGTTCGATCATATATTCTTTCATCACTTCCGTTTTTGCAAGACCCGGTTTTAATAAACTCGAGGGATCACCTCCATATCGCGTTCTTGATGCATTTATAATGGTAATTGCCCGACTCGGATTATTTTGGTAGAGCGCTATTTCCGCCTGCAACAATTTGATATCGCTCAACCTAAACAAAATCAAATTATTACTGTTATAAGGTTCAAGTTGCTGTCCTGGATTTCTAAAGACAATATTGCTATATTTAATGCATACGGGTCTATCTGCGGTATAATTGACAAAATTATTTTTGAAACGGACATCCAATGTATCGAGCGCCCGAGTTTGTACAGTTTCCCAGACCCATTGCCCTATATCTTGATGCCAGACCCACTCGTCTTTCTCTTCGATCTTGTAAAAATGACTACTTAAATACGCCGGTTTGGTAAAGAAATCGGCTTCTGCACCATACGTTGGGATATAGCTATTATTCAAAAATTTCATCCCAATATGTGCGCTCGACCCTTCTAATGTATTTTCACTCACGTTTAATTCAAAAATACCCTCGCTCGATCTACCCTTAAAAATATCTCCATATTTGGCTGTATCAGTAAGTGCATAGCCCCCTTGAGCCAACAATGTATTTATGGTCGTATCCGCACGAGTTACATCATCCATTATGGGTGTATTTGATGCTAGATCTGTTGTCGTCGCTCTCCATAAATATAAGTGTGCCAGCAAAGCATAAGCTGATCCTCTATTTGCTGTAACAGCGCGTTCTGCGACTGTCTTATAGCCCCAGCTCAAAGAATTTATAGCATGATGACAATCTTCCTCAATTTGTTTCATCACTTCAATACGAGAGGTACGACCCAGATGAGGTGCACTGATCGGATCATCATAAGACTCCGTCACTAAAGGTACATCACCCCAAATTTTGGTCAACATGAAATAAGAAAAAGCCCGAATAAAATAAGCTTGTCCCATAATTTTTTTACGGAAAGCTTCCGGATCTGCCTGCTCTAAGATCAAGATATCATTTGATACCAAAGGCATTTCTTTGAGAATGATATTGGACATCGCTATTGTTTTATAAAACACGGTCCAATTGCCATAAGACTGTGCAAAATAATTGCTGGTCCAATTTCCTTTTCCAATTTCTGGATGACTGTAGCTATCCCGATTGATACCGATATATATATCCGGAGTCATATCTCCATAGATATAATACCGGTTTCCAACTCCAGAAAAACCGTCCATCAAGGCGTTCCTCAATAAAGCATAATTACCTGCAATAGCACTTTCTCCCGCTTTCGGATCTTTCCAATACACCTCCTTAAAGGTGGAGTTTCGAGGCTCCTCTTCTAAAAATTTATTGCACGACACGGAGCTCAAGCCAATAGCCACAAGAAGTACCCATTTCCAATAATTGCTTATAAATAATATTTTCATGACGCTCTAATTAAAATTGTAATTCAACACCAAAAGTAAACTTGCTCGGGATCGGATAACCATTACCCTCATATTCGCCGTAATAATTTACAGCCTCGGCATCCGGTAATCTTTTCGAACGCTGGAACATCATTAAATTATCTACGATACCATACATGCGAATACTTTTCATCCCCCATCCCGAGACTAAACGATTGGGCAGACTGTAAGAAAGACTCACACTCTTCACTCTGAAATAATCACCTTTATCCATGAAAAATGTTTGACCAGCAACGGTATAATAGCGCCAAGATCCTAAAGGGTAGGCTGGATAATCGGCTCGATCTCCCGGTTTACGCCAGATATTGATCTTACTAAAATCAGGTGTCGCATACTGCGCAAAACTATTCGTTGAATTGGTCGCTGCACCATTCTCAAATAAATCAGATTGATATAGATTGAGCACATCCCTGTCAAACAAAAAGGTGAAGAGTACCCCAACATTGAAATTCTTCCAGGTCACATTATTCGTCCAACCACCCGTAAATTTGGGATTTGGATCGCCAAGCGGAAGTTTATCCGGATTGATCCCATCATTGAAAGGGTCGATCATATAGTCTCCATCCACGTCTCTGATCCACATATCACCCGGAGCAAAGGGGCTTCCTCCAGAATTATAGCGGTCACCTGTCAGCGGATTGATTGGAATCTCATTAGAATTTGAGAAAATCCCTAAAGTTTGGTACAAGTAAAAAGTATTGATCGGACTCCCTACGGATAGAATATGTGTTTTATCAAAACGAGAACCGGCGACCACCAAATCGCGACCCGAATTAGGCAGATTCATGATTTTATTTTTCACATATGAGACATTCAACCGGCTAAACCACTGAACAGGACTAGTTCTTGGAAGCGGATTAGCCATCAGCACCACTTCAGCACCATAGTTCCTAACGCCGACCGAATTGGTCAATGCGCGATCATACCCTGTTGTGACCGGCAATGCAACATCAAACAAGGATTGTTTATTTTCCTTGTTAAAGACGTCTAGTGCAAAAGAAAAACGGCCGTTAGCAATTTCACCATCTAGACCAATATTCCATTGCATAGAGCGTTCCCAGCTGATATTAGGTTGCGCTACCCCATCCACCAGATTGGGTGTTATGGCCGTAACACCATTATAAGAAGTCCCATTATCATTTCCCCAGAAATTGCCCGCATTGACACGATAGAGATTATATTGCAAGTAATTATTACCCGGCAATCCACCCGTTGTACCCAGACTAGCACGCAGTTTTAACATCGAAAACAAGGACTCTTTGTCTTTCATAAAGGATTCTTCCGAAACGAGCCATGCTACAGAAGCCGACGGAAAATAACCCCATTTATTACCGACGCCAAAGCGGGATGATCCATCGCCACGGATACTGGCAGAAACGAGATACCTGGAATCATAGTCATATGCCAATCGCGAATAAAAAGAAGCCATACTATAAGCCTGATAATCAGAAAAAGCAGTTAGATAACGTTGCTGAAATCCTTGTATGACTTTGATTTGGTCTGAAGAACCATTCGAAGCACCCGCCCCCACTGACCGGTATTGATTATATTCCAGATCACTTCCCAAGATCATACTTAGGCTATGTTTATTAAATTCTTTATTATAACTGAAATAATTAGAAGCCAATACATTAACTTGATTGTCCGAAAATACATCCTGTCTGTTGCCTGTAAAATTAGCAACTGAAGAAGGAGTACTCACATCACGTCTACTATTGGAATAGATATAAGAAGTTTGAGAGGTAAATTTCAACGCATTTGAAAAATCATACCCCAGATTCAGGTTAAAAGTAAATTGATTACCCGTATTGACATCCGAATCATCATTGTACATCCCCAAAAGATAATTTTTTCGGGTCTCACTGAGATTAAAATAAGATGCTGGCGTATACCTAGCGGTCACACCGACTCCGCCACCACCCGCTCGAGTACGTTCTGTACGCGAATAAGCAACAATCGGATTAATCATCAAACGTTCATTTAACGCTTTTGACATTAAATTCAACCGCGTAGAATAACGCTTAAATCCGGTAGCCTTGACAATTCCTTTCTCGTCGTATAATCCAGCACTGAAACGATAATTAGATCCCCCAAATCCTCCTCCACTCAAACTTAGATCAGCATTATTAACCATTCCTTTTCTATAATACATATCCTGCCAATCGGTTGCACCGTTAAAAGCAGGATTTAAGCTATCCGTAAGCAGAAAAGATATATTTCGATTATCAATATCAGGACGATATTGCTGTAATTCTTGTAAAATGCGCATTTTTTGCCTTCTTTCTTCAGCTCCTATCGCCACATCCCTCAACTCAGGGCGCTGTGTTAAGCCTGAATATGCCGAGACCATCACCTGTGGTTCACGACTGATGCCCTTCTTCGTGGTGATCAAAATGACACCACTTGATGCTCTTGAGCCATAGATAGCTGCAGCAGACGCATCTTTCAGCACATCAATACTTTCAATATCCTGCGGATTGATACCAGCAATAAAATTTGTACCTGTACCTGTCACTGGTGAAGTGTATTGTTGCGGAGGTTGAGGTACACCATCTACGACATAAAGCGGAGCATTACCGACACTAAATTCATCATACTCTCGGTTTAAACTTGTATTTCCCCGTACCTGAACGGTAGGCGACGCCCCTGGTTCCCCCGTAAAATTCTGTACATTTACACCTGATAAGCGTCCCTGCAGTAATTGATCAAAACTTGCCGCTGGCAGATTAGCCAATTCTTTACCCGAAATACTGGAAATTGCTGCAGTAGTTTTCTTTCTAGAGATTTTTTGATAACCGATGACGACCGTTTCATCTAAAGTAGAGAATGTCGTATTCAGTTCAAAATTGAGCGGCGACTCTGCCCCCACTTTTAGTCTCTTTGATTCGTATCCAAGCAAGCTTGCCTCCACCATGTCTCCCGGCTTTGCGACCATCGTAAATTCTCCCTTGCTATTGGTTTGTGCACTTATCTGCGTAGATAAATTTCTCAGCGTCGCTCCGACCATAGCACTTCCCGAAACATCCCGAACCACGCCTGTTACCTGTTGAGCAAATACATCAAACGAAAGGAGAACCACGAGGACTAATAAAAGACCTACGTTTTTCATAAATTAATTAATTTGGTTAGTTAATATTAGTTGTTTAATAGATACTCGAAGGTAAAGGAGAATCGGGTTTGAATTCAATCCGAATTTAACCAATAACACTTATATTATGACCAAAAAAAACCATATACAACTTATATATAGCTCCTTATTGAAAAGAGAAAGCCGTGATCGTCTGATTAAGATTAGACGATCACGGCTTAAATTTTCGTACTTATCAGCAGATTATTGCCAAATCTTGAACTGCTCAAATACACCATAACCTTCCTGATTATTGGTTGCAATCTGATACAGTCCTACACGCAGCTTTTTCCCTTTCAGATCTTCACGAAGGAAAGGTGTATTCGGAAGATCGATCCAAGAAACACCATCCTGAGAACTGCGGAGAAAGAAATAGTTCCCCACTTTTTGCACTTGGATATAAGGTGAGTACTGCAAACCTGTCCCATTATTCCCCTCCTGATGGATCTGATCACCTATACTTCTGGCAAGATTACCCAAATTCCAACCCGTTAAGACCGTATTATTGATATAAGCATTTGGGTTTTCCATAGCCTGTATCATAATACCGGCTTCACTAGAGGTGCGGGTTTTAGAAGTTAATCCCGCTACATCTTTTACCTGAACTTGGACGGTGAAATCCCCATCCAATTCTTTATAGATAAAAGGTGGTAACAACGATACATCACCCCATTTTGTATGCTTAGAGCTCATAGTCCATTGTCCATCGGCACCTTTAATCTCCACCTTTGTACTATCGGGATATACACCGATTTGACAGCCATCCCAATAGGGGATTGCTTTCTCTCCTAATGTAAAAGTTTGATTGGAAGCCTGTACCAGTAAAGACGGTTTATTCTTCGGCACAGCGATCTGCTGAGCTTGACTCACATTTCCGAATTCATCTTTCGCAAAAACCGAAATGGTCTTCCCCAGATGTACACGGTCAAATAAATGGTAAGACTCTTGAATCCAACCCGAATCATATTGATCTGTCGAAAATAGATACAGCAGGTCCGTTCGATCTGGTCGGATCTGGACAAATACATCGTCATCGTTAATCCAATACGGCTTCATCGCGATATTCGGCGTATACTTGTTCAAATCAGCTGCACTTTTTGCTTTCCAGATCTGATAATTTTCCTCTATCTGGTCTACATTAAATTTTTCAGGATAAGCACGAAAAAAATGAAAAGCGTGCTGAAAAGCAACTTCACTATCCTTTATACGAAGCAATTTATTGATGTTTTGTACCTGATCTTGCTTACTGTTCTGATAAAACACGGACTTGCCCTGATCATACAGCACCAATCCATGATTCCAATGCTGACCATCAAACCAATCAAAAGCTAAGGTATAGGACGGCTGAGCAATGATGCTGGTCAATAAGGAATCTTTCCATGCACCTATTTTAAGTGCAGTACGATTGCCCTGTATCAAAACCTCTCCCCGATCAACCGCAACATCATGTGCCATGACAGCACCATGATTTCGCACTTTGCTAACTTTACCTAGATCTAGATAGTCGGTCTGTATAGCAAAAAACACATTTTTTGGATTGTAGAAAGCTTTTTCTGTGTTTATTATTTCGGTAGATAAATCTATATTGGCGATCTTAACATCTGCGAGATAACCTGAAAAATGCTGATCCAATACATCCGATGCTCCCAGCACAAAGTAATCGGCAGGATGAACAAATAACATGCGATTTTCTTCCCGTTGCAGCTTTCCGTCAACATATATACGTTCCTTATAACCGTCAAACGAAATCACCATATGGTGCCATTGATCAGCCAAGGGTACAGAGGCAAAACCCAGATCTGGCCAGGAACCATGTGTAACAGCTCCTCGCTGTGCATCTTTGCCGTAGCCAAATACCGCTTTGCTGATGTCCTGATTACCTTTAGACCAAGCAACCACACTTTCAAAACGATCGATTCGTGGATTATTGATCCACATGGAGACTGTATAGGGACTGTTGCCAGCGAGTGATTGCGGAACTTTAAATGTCGAACGAAGGGAAACTGAACCATTCAAGAAAAATGCTTTTTTACCTTGATAGTTTTTCACATAAATCGGCTTTTCACTATCTAGCGTTCCTTGTAGTAAACCTTTGTTCTGAATCGTTTTGATACGCTCCCCTTCCTGATAGCCCTCCGCATCCATGTGGATCAAAGTGCCAAAAATGGTTTCTTCAGGAGGCATGATTTGCGAAGCTGACCAAACCGTTTGCTGCTCCAGCGACTTACCATAGACCTTGATATTCCATACTCCACGAGGTAGCCCCGGCAATTGTGTGTGCAAGAGATGCAAGCGTACATAGCGTGCCTTCACCTTTCCGTGGGCCAATATCGGACTTGCCCAACGATTATTATTGGACTGGTCATCATATGTCGTCCAAGTGTTAGCATCTGTTGATGTTTCGATCCGATATTGATACGCATAAGTGGGATATTCAAATTGGATGGCAACAGTTTGTACGTCTGTTATCTTTTCCAGATCAATCATTAACCATGCAGGCTGATGGTTTTCTTTTGCTCGCCATAAAGTTCCATTATTGTCATCCACCAAAAAAGACGCTCTAAAATCGGCATTATAAAAAGAAGAGACCTGTACAGGTTTTCCGAACGCTAGATCTTCGGGATAGGGTTTCGGTTTGATGAGATCAGCAATCCCTTGATGTGAGGGAACGACTTTTTCAATATTTCCATCAGCAGTAAAAAATAATTCATCTACTGCAACCTGACGATGAAACCCTCCTCCTGAATGCGGATTGTTGTGCCTATGGTAGACGATGTAATACCGGCCATCCTCCTCCAGCACACTATGATGCCCTGGACCGTGGATTGTTCCATCTTCATTGGTTACCAATATGGGATTATGCTCGGGATATTCAAAAGGTCCCATCGGTCCGACTGTACTCTTGACATATTGGACACGGTAAGTATGATCTTCACAATGACCAGAAGAATACATGAGGTAATAGATACCATTGCGTTCAAACATATACGGAGCTTCAAAAAAATCCTTTGCCACGGTATTGGGAATCAACTCGATCTTTTTAAAACTCTTCATATCCTGATCCAATAATCCCACGGCACAACCGTGGTCTGGATAAATCCCCCAAGTGCCCCAATACATATATATTAGTCCATCATGATCGGTAAACGTTTGACCATCCAACGTAATCACACCCGGAATCCTATAATTGGGTATAATCGATTTATTATGATCAGCTAGGGATTGCCAAGGCCCTGTCGGTGTATCCGATACTGCACCAAATATTTCGACCGGTTGACTATAATATAAATAATATCTACCATCGTACCCTTTTGTCATATCGGGAGCCCAATACCAATGTGTATTTGGCCAATTCATAGGCTGTATGGTCCAATTTTTAAAATCTGTGGAAGTCCACACCTGCGATGGTCCTGCTCCCCAACCATTACCATCTGTCGTGGCATAAATATAATAGGTATCCCCTATTTTTTTTATCGTTGGGTCTGCAAAATATCCGGGCAATAATGGGTTTAATGCTTTTGGTGTTTCATGCTTTTTCAACGATTGAGCAGATACTGAACCTATTGAAAGGGCAAAGAGAGCTAACAAAAATAGTTCTTTCATAGTCTGTATGGATAATAAAGGGGTACTTCGTCAAGCAAAGTACCCCTCAGATTTTTTATATTTATCGACATTATTTCAATGTCACGTCTAAATAGACAGAGTGTCGTCCATAGGTTTCATAAAATGGCTTAAAATCCACCCCATCGATTTTAAATTCCAAACGTTTTGGATCACCCTCAATGGATTTGCTGATATCCTTCGCATCTAAAGTTACTTTACGCCAATCTTTTCTCGCTTCAGGTTCTTGAGCAGCTAATAAGATGGGTCCGTAAAATAAACTGGCAACATTCTGTTGATCCATCACCGGATCTAAACGAAATTGGAAAGGCATTTTTAAGGTGATACGATCCCCATTTTTCCAATTACGGCTCAATTTCAAATAAGTTCCCGGTTGAGCCTGCACTTTTTGATCTTGACCATTGATGGTCACAAAAAATCCTTTTGTTGCCCAGCTGGGTACACGCACATGTAGATCAAATGTACCATTTCCTTTTATGGTCAGCTCCGTCTCGTCTTGCTTTGGAAAACTAGTCTTTTGCTCCACAGTCACCTGACGTTCCGTCCACTCCAAGGTCGATGGAATATACAGGTTAACATACAAAGCCTGATCATCCTTGCTTTTAAAATAAATACTATTTTGCAATTTGGTACTACTCTCGATGGCGGTACCGTTACAACAGGTAAATCCTGTCATATTAGCGTTGCTAAATTGCTTTTGTACTCCTGGTCTTAGGGACACATGGTAGGTATTAGCCGCTGAGTTTTCAGCAACAGAAGCCAAAATATGATTGTACAATCCGCGTTCGTAATAATCCATATATGCTGCACGTTGATCAAAAAGAAACAGGTTACTGGTTAATTTCAGCATATTATAAGTACCACACGTTTCATTCTGTCCTCCTTCAGAAAAACCATTTTCATATAGGGTCGAAGGTTCTGCTGTGAACACTTCTGCATTAGCCGGATTTCGAGCCCCTGCGACTCCCCCTATACTGTACATATAATCATTGACAGCCTTATACCAAAAGTTATCGGCTACCCGATAGTATTCAGGCAGATTGGAAGCTTGATATAGCTCGATGCTACCTACAATTTGAGGGATATGTTGATTGGCATGTAATCCTCGGAACGTATCGACATTTTTCGCCAATCCATGTGCATGTTGCGCATTTCCAAAGAACATATCGATGTTGTCAAACAACTGTGCAGTCTTCAAATAGTGTTCTTTATTCGTGATCCGGTAGAGGTGAGCCATAGTCTCATTCATTCCTCCAAATTCGCCAGCAATATAAGTACTCCACACTTGTATCAGCGTTTCCTTAGGCAATTGACTGAGACGTGCATGTACCCAATCTGCCATACCGGTCGCCACTTGAAGTGCCTTTTCATTGCCACTCACTTCATAAATATCGATCAAACCGGCCAAAATTTTATGCAAGGTATAATAGGGAGCCCAAACTTGATTTTTCTGCCCACCGTACTTGGCTCCTTTTTCCAACATGATAAATTGATCCGGTGGATAGGCACTGATATACCCAACTCCCCAATTCCAATAGTCGGTACGGATACCTTCCTGGCTCAAATCCGAGTCATAGGTTGATTTTCCAGGACCATAAGGCACTGCTGTCGGATCAGCGACAGCTGTACCTCCAGCTTGTTGCGGTTTACCCGACAATTGTGCCATTTCGTATAGGGTATTGACCATATAGTTCATTTTCTCGGCAAAATTCGCTTGCAAGGTTTTATCATATCCTGTACTGGCATACGCCTGAGCAATAGCAGTTAGGTAATGACCTGTGGCATGTCCTCTGAGTTTGGTATCCTGACTATCCCATACCCCTAAAGGTTTAGTTCCTGGAGGCTGTGGCAGCCCAAACGCATCACGAAACATGTAAAGAAAAGAGTTAGGATCAGTAACTGCTAATGTGCTGATAAATTTATCGCGATTTTCAATGAATTTTGTTTCTTGGTTCTGCGCATCGGCCTGCAATGAAACCTGATTTAAATCAAATTTTTCCAATTTTAAGCTTGGCGCTGCTGCAGTACCTGTTTTGACAGTCACGATCGCTTTAGGTTGCAAATCTGTACCTGGGACCCGACCTGTAATGGTATAGCGACCAGCTTCCAGAACAGTACTATTATCATTTGGCGAAGGCCAAATGACACGTACTTTAGGCCCTACCATATCCTCTTTATACATTCCTTGTACATAACTCGGTAACCGCGGCAAATCGCCTAATGCCGTTTCCACCTGTACATCTGGCACAGCAATTAAGTACGCATTGTAGAGTTGTGCTTGCGTTAAAGGAAACTCGGGCAGGTTATCCTCCACCTTGGTTACATTTACAGCAACGTTACTCCTACCTCGCTGTGAATTGGTATAAATTCCGGTAAGCTGATTTTTACTCAACGGAACGCGATAGATCCGGAAATCATGTAACATCCCATCCAACGTAGGAGATCCTGCAAAAAGTGATTTTCCGATATACAACTGATTCTTATCTCCTGCAGATCCAAAAACCTCCGTCAACTCACGCGGTATCTGTTTGGATTCACCAACGGGCACAGCATCGACATAAGTCAACATCGTTTTGGAAGGGATATCCACCACTATAGTTAGGTACACCCATTTATTCAAGGTTATCGATGAAGAAACTGCTCCTTTTTGGTTGTTTTTTCCTGAAGTAATTAAACTCTGGAAACCAACCTGACTTTTTGTTCCAACAGGAGCAGCGAAGAAATGTTTGCGTGCATCCTTTCCGAAGTCAAAAAATACTTGACCTTTTTTTTCCGAACGCAGATACACCCAGCCCGAAATACTCAGCGACTCCATATCGGTCAAAGCATCAGCAGGAATCTGGATAAAATCATTGCTTTCGCCCGATAGCGACAATACTTTCCCAAACCGCTTATCGGTGATAAATGTCGCATTCCGACCAGCGGTTGCATGCAGATTGTTGCGGGACCAATCTTTCAGATCCCCATTAAAAACATAGCGTGCGATCATTCCCGTTTCACCGATTCCATCCAAAATCTGATCACCACTTTGCGCCTGTACCGGGCTTAACCCTTTGGTTAGGATTGTGGCGACGAGGATAAAACGTAAAAAAACTGTATAACTTTTCATTGATATAAATTGTTTTTTATCTGTAATGAACCTATCATGAGCCATATTCATCGCCTTTTGTGCGTGGGTGCTCATGATGGTTTCATTGGTATATCATTACTTTGTGAGCTCGAAAGCTCGGTTTATTCTTTAAAGGCCATACTAGCCCTCAGCTCGACTTCATGAGCTCATAAGCTCAATTTTTATTCATTCCTGAAGAAATGACTGTGTAGATCTGCTTACTCATGTTTGCATGATTAAAGTGCTCATCCTGGCACGCTGCACGGCTAAACGAAGTTTTTGCATCAGTTTAAATCCCTGATTATCCTATACCTTCTTTAATAAGCGTTCCAAGCTGGAGGTTCTACCCCAAGCAAGTGTTTGACAAAATAATCGCGACGTTTCTTTTCACCAAAATCACCACCAGAAGCATGTCCCATACCTGGAACCATAATGAAGTCGTGATCTTTACCATGCTTAATCAGCTGATTGACGAACTGATAAGTCGATGCCGGATCCACATTATCATCCAACTCACCAACGATCAATAGCAACTTTCCTTCTAATTTATATGCATTTTCGATATTGGAACATGCCGCATATTCAGGTCCGATGGGCCAGCCCATCCATTGTTCATTCCACCATATTTTGTCCATACGATTATCATGGCAACCACAAGAGGAAACACCCACTTTGTAAAACTCAGGATGAAATAACAGTGCCCCAGCAGAAGATTGTCCTCCAGCAGAAGTACCATAAATACCAACTTTTTCGATATCCATATAAGGATATTGAAGCGCGGCAGCTTTCATCCAGGCAATGCGATCAGGAAAGCCCGCATCTTTTAGATTTTTCCAAGCGACATCTTGAAATGCTTTCGAACGATTGGATGTTCCCATTCCGTCGATCTGCACCACAATAAATCCCAATTCCGCAAGTTCAGTAAGTCCTGAAGGATTAGCGGAAAATGACTTGGGTACAAAAGAGCTATGCGGACCAGCATAGATATATTCGATCACTGGATATTTTTTGTTGGGATCAAAATTTCTTGGACGAACAATAATGCCCCAAATATCGGTTTTACCATCTCTAGCAAGAGATTTAAATACCTCTGGTTTGCGCCATCCCGTGGCTTCCAGATCCGAAATATCAGCTTGTTCCAAATCCATGACGATCTGCCCATCTACAGCGCGTCGTAAGACTGTCTTTGGCGCTTGATCAACACGAGAGTAGAGATCCACAAATAAGGTTTGATCGTTATTAAATGTTGCTTGGTGATTTGCCGGTTCCGAGGTGAGTTCTTTCATTCCCTTACCGTCAAGGCCAATCGAATAGTAACGGATTAAATAGGGATCCGATCCCTTATCCATACCACTCGCCTCAAAAATAATTTTTTTGCTATCCTCATTGACGTTAACGACTTTACGCACCACCCAGTTTCCTTTGGTAATCTGATGTTTCAATGCTCCAGTTCTGGCATCGAACAGATACAGATGATTCCATCCATCGCGCTCCGAAGCCCAAACAATCTCGGCAGTTTTCTTAAGATCATTACGATATTTTTTTCCGCTATAATCAATGAATGTGGCGCTGCGCTCTGAAATAATTACTTTCGTTTTTCCGTCTATAGCACTCAACTCCATCACATCATAACGTTGATGACCACGTTGATTATATTCAAATGTGATTCCACTATTATCCTGCTTCCATGCGATCGCAGATAATGAAAATTGATTGTCCACCTGAGCTGGATCTACCGATATCACACGACCATCCGCTATATGAACAATAGTAGGATAATATTGTGATAAAGCATCTCCAGGTTTATTATAGTCTCGGGTTTGTAGTTTAGGTTGCAATTGGTCGACAGGAGAAGATTCCAATAAAGTCAATTGCCTAATTTCTGCCTTCCGTACTTTGGAAGCGGCCAATTTTTTTGAATCATCGGACCATTGGATACGAGCACTGTAATACGCTCCGGGACTACCATCAAAGGTCATTTGTTTCTCGCTTTTCGAATCTCCCTTTTTGCTGATGTAAATATTGCTATTTTTAATATAAGCGGTATAGACCTTATCGGGAGAGTCGACAGGCTCACCCTTACTATCATCCCATCGTGCTCCCCAATATCCGTCCGATCTCCGATCAGCACCTGCTGTAGGAACATCCCGCAACTTGCTCAGTTTATTTTCCTGCGCATTCCACTTCCAGACCACTTTCTCTTCCGTAAATTCCACCTCGTTTGCCGTTAGCACTTTCAGATCTCTACCCCATAAAACACCTAGTTTCACTTCTTTGCCCAACTGAGATGACAGCTGCTTTTCAATCGCGGCAACATCGGTATCTATTTTTTTCTTGTTCAGCGCATCGACCAGATATAAGCTCCTCTTGCCATCTTTCTGAGTGACCCGGTAGGAAAAACTATCTCCTTTTTCAGACCAAAGAATCTGTTGCGGTACTTGGTACACCTTAGCAAATGAACTTCTGATATCTTTGGCACGCTTATAATCGTCCAATGTCCCTTGTGCCATTGTCGTAAGCTGCAAGAGCAGCACTAAAACAGCGGTTAATGTTAACTTCATATGTATTATTTTTTATATCGTATAGATCATGCCTTTATCCATAATCAGGCATGATGAAAATAAGTAAGATTAAGTCTTCGCTTCCTTCTGTTTCACAACATAGTATAACGGAATACCCAAAAGGGTAATGATGATGCCCGGCCAAGTAAACTGTGGTTTATAGATGACCAACAAAATAATAAACGATAAGCCCATCACGATATAGATCGCTGGTATAAATGGATAGCCAAATGCTTTATAAGGTCTTGGTACTTCGGGACGTTTATATCTTAGCCAAAAGATGCCGATGATGCACAACACATAAAAGATGACAACTACACAGGTAATCATATCCAACAAATCCCCATACTTACCCGTCAAACACCATATCGAGGCAATTACTGCCTGCAACCACAAAGCGTAAGCCGGTACTGCATTCTTATTTAGAGTGCCCGTTTTCTTAAAAAACAAGCCATCCTTAGCCATCGAATAATAGATCCGTGCACCAGCCAGAATCAATCCATTGTTGCATCCAAAAGTGCTGATCATAATCATGATCGCCAAGATGGCGATCCCAACGGGACCGAAGATTTCTTGCGCCACAAGCATCGCCACGCGATCTTTAGGAGCACTGGCCATTTGCTCAATCGTCAATACACCAGTATACATCAAATTGGTTAAAATATAGATCACCGTCACAATCAGGGTGCCTAAAGCTAAACTCAAACCAATATTCCGTTGCGGATTCTTGATTTCTCCCGCTACAGCGGAAGAAGAGTGCCAGGAATCGCTACTAAATAATGCTCCGACTAGTGCTGCAGACATGGCACCAAACGCACCAAATGTAGCATAATCTGCTGTCGATCCATCCACATTTAACCGATGTAGGTTCCACATATGTTCCGAAGACCAATTTTGATTCCACACCTCCAGATCAAAAGCTGCAAAACCAAAAATGACCAATAAGACCAAACTTAAGATCTTGATCAGCGTCAGCACAGTCTGTACCGTTTTCCCATTTTTCACCCCTCCGGTATTGATCAAGGTAAGCAGTAAAATAACAGCGATAGCCAATACTTGAGCAGATGATATATGATAATCTCCGATCACCAGCAGATAAACATCTTCATCCAGCACCGGAAACAAATAAGCCGTAAACTTAGAGAAAGCAACCCCCACAGCTGCAATCGTGGCCGTCTGGATAACCGCAAAAAAAGTCCATCCAAATGTAAAACTGACCACCGGTCCATAGGCCTCTTTCAAATAAACATACTGACCACCAGCTTTCGGAAACATCGCACTAAGTTCGCCATAACTCAAAGCTGCCGCTAAAGTCATAAATCCACAAATCAACCACACGACCATCAGCCAGCCTGCAGAACCTGTATTTCGGGCAATATCTGACGATACAATAAATATACCCGAGCCAATCATACTTCCGGCAACCAGCATCGTGGCGTCCAATAAACCCAATGACTTTTTGAAATCTTGATTATTTTCTTGACTACTCATAATTTAGGGTTGGATTGCGCTTATTTAAAATTATAAAATTTCCATTTCGCTTGATGGTTAGCTTCAAGCTTCTGGTTGGTCAATATCGCCCTGAGCATCTCCATGGGCAAGTAATTTTCCTTGATCACACGGTTATGAAATTCGGTATAGGACATTTTTCCCGATCCTACCAATTCATCGCTGATACTCAGCAACTGTAAACCACCGATCAAATAAGCCAATTGATATAAAGGATCATAAGAACCTTCAAACGATCGCTTCACTTCTCCATGCGCATTTGCAGGCTCATGACCGACCTTGTTGACTAAGTAATCTATGCATTGCTGTGGTGTCCATTCGCCCAAATGAAATTTAATACTAAAGGTGATCCGTGCACAGCGATGCATTCTCCAAAATAACATCCCGATACGTTCTTCCGGAGTCTTTGCAAAACCCATTCTATACAGAAGTAATTCCCAATATAAGGTCCAGCCTTCAGTCCAGAATGGTGTATTGAAATTCTGCTCACGATAAGGCTTATACCTTTTATTCATAAAATACTGTAAATGATGGCCTGGATTAAGTTCGTGCTGAACCGTACCCAATGAAAAGTGTGGGTTATTGCCACGCATGCTCATCATCTTCTGGTCATAAGTCATCGTATTGGTCGGATAGGAAATACTGATCTCACGTCCTCCCGTAAAAAAAGGATTGACCAATTGCCGTTCAGGAGTCATCATAATCATCCCCCAAGTCTCATCCGCCAATTCAGGAATCGCGATGAGATCATGCTGCTTGATAAACGTTTGGGCTCTGTCGTACAGTTCATTGATCAAGTCGGGCTGTCGACCTTCCGGTACATAAGTGTTTTTAACCTTTTCCTGCGCAGCTTTCCAGTCCTCTCCAAATCCCATCTCACGAGAAGCTTTTAATAACTCCGCCACACACCATTCCCATTCCTGATCAGCAATTCGCAAAAGCTCATCCGCATCATAAGCAATCATTTCTTCCCGCAGCTTTTTATTGAGTGCCGCTTTTCCAATAGGCTGGCCTCCGATATGGCTGCCATCATTAAACACTTTCCAGTTGCTCTTCGCTTGCAGAGCAGCTTTGTACTGGATCAGTTTTTCGTTTAACCTTTCGTAAGATTTAGGCACCCACCACGTAAACATCGGGTCATATCCATTATAGAAGTCAAATGAACTTTCCAATCGGGTTCGCAATGATTCGACCATATTGACCAAAAAATTAACATCCGCAGATTCAATCGCTGATCCATTTTCAAGATTCTGCATCGCTTCCTCGACCTGACCGGTTGTTTTTTCTAACACGATGGCGACATCCTTTCCGACAACAGCAGCTCCTCGACGACGTTTCTGTTCAAATTGAAGAATATTTTCAGCAAATGGTAAGTAAGACTTCAGGTGGTTATAAGATGCTAATGATTCTTTGAGCTCTTCCTGATGTCGCTGCACTTTTTGGTTCAACAGAATATAATCAACTTGACCATTGGTATTTAATCGTTTATAATCAAATTTTTTCAGTTTCGCCAAATAATCGTCATCTATCGATACCAGTCGATTGATCTGTTCGGGTGAAGCCGCTGATTGCTGAAACCCCCAATTTTTAGGCATTGGGCCATAAAAATAATTGACAGCCTGCAGGTCATGACGATATTGAATAATATAAGGCTCAATGGGTGTCGTATGTTGGTACAAATCCATATCTTGGGCATTTGTTAGCGAAGAAGCCATACAAAGTACGCCAATGACAATAAATTTCTTTACGTTAGGGTTATTGTTGTTTTTCTTCATCATTTAGGTTTATTATGGTCTATTGGAATCGATCTGGATTAAATCCTGTGATATCCGTTTCTGTGGGTTGATTGGACAATAGAGCCGTGATCGCTTTTCCGTAAGCAGGGCCCAAACTCAATCCCATCATACCACCTCCACCAGCAATGCTAACATTGCTGTATTTTGAAGTTCTGCCCAAATAAGGAAGTCCATCTGGCGAACATGGGCGGTAACCAAACCAAATATCTTGAGGATAGTCTACCTGTAGGTCAGGGAAATATTTCGGGATAGATTCGACGATTCCTTTTACCCGATTGGTATATATTTTATCATTAGCAGGGCCTAATTCCATCGTTCCACTAAAGCGAATCTGATTGTTCATAGGAGTCACTGCTACACGTGCTTCCAACAACAAGGCTGCATGAACCATCTGGCTATTGTCTGTGGTATGGTGCATGAACGAATACCCCTTCCCTGGCATTAACGGCAATTTTAACTGCAATTTAGAAGCTAATGCGGGTAGCGCTGCCCCTCCAGTTACGACTACTTCATCCGCATGAAATGCTCCTTTTGAAGTAACGATTTCGGATACTTTTTTGCCAGAAAACTTGAATCCCGTTACTTCCGTTTGATAGTTAAACTGTACACCATGAGCGAGCAGGTAATCTGTTAATGTTTTCATCAATTTGGGAGGATACAGGATACCATCACATTTATATAAAATACCACCTATTGTATCCATTCGGAGATTAGGCTCTAAGGCCTGGATACCCGCTTGATCAAAAACCTCCACATCCAATCCCAAGTTTTGAGCCTTTTCTGCCAATTCTATTTCTTCATGCGCCACATGATTGGATTTGTAGAGCATCATGATCCCATTCTGCCTCAGTTCGAAATCAAAACCCTCCTGTTGAGCTAGTTGATCATAGTACCGGCTACTCGCAAGATTCAAATCGCGTATAGCCGCTGCATTTCGGTTAACATGTTTTTCGTTGGCATGTTTCAAGAACTTCAGTCCCCAGTCTATCAAGGAGAAATTCAAGGAGGGTCTGACGTAAAATGGACTCTTACTATTCAGCATCCATTTTACACCTTGTGCCACGATACCTGGTGCTGCCAATGGGGTAAAATGGCTAGGCACGATCATTCCTGCATTGCCATAGGAACAATTGTCCTGTCCGTCCCCTTTCTCTAAAATTTGAACTTCCCAACCATCCTGTAAGAGGTAATAAGCGGTAGACAATCCTGCAATACCCGCCCCTATGATAGCAACTTTTCCTTTATTATGTGTTGACACGTTGTTTGATATTTTAATAGTAATTACATAACCTGAAATCCTTCTTTATACGGGTCTTCATCATCAATAATGATTTGACTATATCCCGTAATTCTTGCCCAGCCTTCTACCGAAGGAATAATCGCAGGCTGACCCAATATGGTTGTTTCGTCCTCAATACGACCGACAAATTGCGACCCGATATAACTTTCATGCACAAACTCTTCTCCTTTTTTCAACTTCCCTTTGGCATACCACTGTGCCATACGAGCAGAAGTTCCGGTGCCACATGGAGATCTATCCAAGGCATTCTCACCTACCAAGACGGCATTGCGTCCCGTAGAATTTGCATGAGTAGGTTTTCCCGTCCATTGAATATGGCTGAGACCATAGATATTTTCATTTTCAGGATGAACAAATTCCGTCTGTTCATTGAGTAAACGGCGAATAATCTTACCGTAATGAATAAGCTGACTAGCCGAGAAATCGCTGATATCTCTAAAATTTTTCTGTGGATCAACGATGGCATAGAAATTTCCACCATAGGCTACATCTGCTACAATCTCTCCCAAATCTGGACACATGACCGTAAGTCCCTCTTTATAAAGAAAAGATTTCACATTGGTTAGCTTCACCGTTTTTACTTTTGGACCTTCTTGCACATAATCGATCAGGATCAATCCTGCAGGTGTTTCCAGACGCAACTTGCCTGGCACTTTCGGGATGACCAACCCCTCTTCAATCGCAATCGTCACTGTACCAATGGTACCATGACCACACATCGGAAGACATCCGCTTGTTTCAATATACAAGACACCAGTATCATTATTTGGATCTGTAGGTGGATAAAGAATACTCCCGCTCATCATATCATGACCACGGGGTTCAAACATCAATCCTTTACGGATCCAGTCATATTCTTCCATAAAATGAAGTCGGCGTTCCATCATCGAATGACCGTTCAATACCGGTCCTCCTCCTGCTACCAACCTAACTGGACAACCACAAGTGTGGGAGTCAATACAAAAAAATGTTTTCTTCATCAATTGCTTTACAAAAATGTCTTAAATACTTGTTTTTGTCGCACTACCATCTACGATTCGTGAAATGCCTAGTGTATTCTCATTTTTCAATTCTTCAGGCAAAAATTCATCTGGCCAATTCTGAAACGATAAAGGGCGTACAAAACGCTTCACCGCATCCGGTCCCACAGAAGTGAAACGAGGATCCGTACAGGAAGGAAATGGACCACCATGCTGCATCGCATATACCACCTCTACTCCTGTTGGCATCCCATTAAATAAGAGTCGACCCGCCTTGTCTTTCACAGCATGGAAAACATCTTGATGCTCCTGTACATCTTCCTTAGTTCCTGCAAACGTAATGGTCAATTGTCCTTTGAGTTGCTGCGCAATTGCCAATACTTCGGCTTCACTCTCCGCTTCCACCAATACCGCAAAAGGGCCAAATACTTCTTCACTCAATACCTGATTTTTCAAAAAGTTGTCCGCTGAAGTGCTGATAATTCGAGCACGACCTTGACCTTGGGCCGCCTCAGTCCCCGATTCGGCGATTACTGAGACCGCTTCTTGGTTACTTAACGTTGTTTTATTTTTTTCAAAATGCTCATAGATACCCGTATTGAGCATAGTGCTCGGTACAATGGCAGCAATTTCTAATGCCAGTGCATTTTTGAAGCGATCTAAGCCATCGCCTTTAACCGCGATAAATACACCTGGATTGGTACAAAACTGTCCTACACCCATGGTGAGCGAAGTCGCGTATTCCTTAGCCAATGCTTCAGCACGCTCTTCCAGCATATGCGTAAAGGCAAACACCGGATTGATACTGCCCATTTCGGCAAATACCGGAATCGGTTCTTCGCGTTGATTGGCGATATCAAACAAAGCTTTCCCGCCCCAATATGATCCTGTGAACCCAACTGCCTTTACAAGAGGGTGCCCCGTGAGATAGGCCCCTATCTTCGTATCTGTTCCTTCGATATTGGCTCCAAGAATATGACTAAACACTCCCTCCGGCCAACCGAAATCTTTGATAACAGCAGCGATGGCCTCGGCCATCATCGTCGAGGTATGGGTATGTCCCGAATGACCTTTGACAATCACCGGACAGCCTGCTCCGATGGCACTTGCGGTATCTCCACCGGCAGTAGAAAAGGCAAATGGAAAGTTACTCGCTCCAAATACAACAACTGGTCCTATTCCTAAATTGAATTTCCGAATATCATTTTTACCAGTTTCACTATTTGCTAAATCGATGCGCGCTTCCGTGTAAATACCTAATGCGACGGCATTGGCATAACTGCGCCACTGCCCTACTGTACGCGCTTTCTCTCCCGTAAGACGGGGCAACGGTAGTGCGGTCTCTGCATGAGCAGTTTCCAACAACTCCGGGCCTAACCCTTCAATTTTATCTGCAACAGCATGCATAAATACGGCACGCTCAGCGATCGTCGTGGATTTCAAAAATTGAAATGCCTCTGCCGCTATGCGAACACGCTCATCTAAAAATACTTGTGATTGATTCATTATATATCGGAATTTTTCTTTACAAAACGAACTGTAGGCGAAAAGTATCCACCAATCGCCTACAGTACCTTAATTATTTTTGATCCGCAGATCTTAATTTAACTGTGGACGATTAGCAATACCATCAGCAATAATCTGATTGATTTTTTCAGCTTCTTGACCCACCAATGGAAGTCGCGGCGCACGTAAGTGAGGCGTACATATCCCTTCGGCAGCTGCAGCCAGCTTAATATATTGAATGAGCTTAGGGTGAATATCCAATTCTAACAAAGGCATAAACCAACGATAGATGTCCAAAGCTTTATCGTATTCGCCATTTACCGCATGGTTATACATCGCAACCGTCTCCTTTGGAAAAGCGTCTACTAAACCAAAAACCCATCCATCTGCACCGACAACTAAAGCTTCCAAAGAGATGGTATCTACACCACCTAAGATATGAAATCTATCGCCAAATTTATTTTTCATTCGGGTGATATTTGTCAAATCGCGCGTGGACTCCTTAACCGCCACAATCGTTGGACAATCTTTCAATTCATCAAACATATCTGTCGACACAAAAATCGAATAATCCACTGGATTGTTATAGATCAAAATAGGCAAGTCTGTCGCATTCGCTACCGCTTTAAAATAAGTAACTACTTCACGATCATCAGCTTTATAGCGCATTGGAGGTAATAACATCAAGCCATCTGCCCCTAATTCTTTAGCTTTAACTGCAAAATTAATGGCATTTTTAGTTGTATTTTCTGCGATATTCAAGATAACGGGAATACGGCCTGCAATAACCTGAATGGCGTAAGTCAATAATTCAAATTTTTCATCTGTATCCAACACCGCTGCATCACCCAATGATCCTGCAATGATAATACCATGTACCCCTGCTTTGATCTGAGCTTCTGTATTTTTAGCAAACATATCAAAGTCAATCTCACCATTCTCCTTGAAGGGGGTCAGCACTGCCGGATATACGCCCTTCCAATTTAATTCAGCCATAGTTATTCTTTACTTAATTAATTTATAATTTTCTTTATCAAAGAAAGCAACTATTAAACAACTAAACTAACCGCCTTTTAATCATTACTTATTGGATATTAACCTTCACCATCTATTCATAGAGCAAATGTTTATAATTAGCCACATACATCTTTGGAGATATCCCCAGAATGCTTCTAAAAACCCGATTAAAATTGGTGATACTATTAAATCCGGAATGATAAGCTACGATGGAAATGCAGTCATAGTCTTGCCCCCCCAGTAGGCGACAAGCTTCTCTTACCCGCAATTCATTCAAATAAGACACAAAAGTCTTACCCGTACTTTTCTTGAAATAACGGCAAAAAGCTTGTGGAGTCAGATTTGCTCTTTCGGCGATTTCATTTAAGCCGATATTCTCCTTATAGTTATTTTCAAGAAAATCACATAAGGCCGTAATCCGAAAAGAACCGCCCGTACCAAAATCAACAGAAGTGACACCCGAAAGCGGTTTAAGTTTGAGGGAAAGTCGATTCAAAGATTTCAATAAATAAAAAAAACTTACAAGCTGACCTAAGCTATCGGAGTTCTTAAGCGCCTCTATCCTTCTACTGATCTGTGCCAAATGTATTTTAGGAACTTTAAAACCGCGACCATTTTTATCTATAAAATCCAACAGCATCCTTAACTCGGGCATATTCAAAATCGCGGACAAGGATCCTTTTACATTAAAGAAAACAGAAACCGATTGCACATACCCAGCCCTAAAATCATTCTTAAAGACATGGGCTTGATTTGACCCCAGCAGGAAAATATCTCCGCGCTCAAAATCATGGACATGATCATCGACCAATAACTGTCCATTGCCTTCCTTAATCCAAATTAATTGATACTCCTCATGACAATGCATATGGGGATAAAACTTATCCAAAAAATCCTCCTGAATAAAAACGGTCCTGTCCTTGGGAACAGGAACTCGGTATTGAATTGGTTTCATAAATAGAATGGTTTTTCGATTAATGTCATTAGTACATTAAATTTAGGATTTAGCCGTTCACAAAGCAAATATTTATCAACTTATATCAATAACATGGTATATTCGGTTAAAATGTGGTAATTAAAAAAGGACTTAATAAGTCAAATTTGTAATCGTTGCACTTGATTATGTATGGAAACATGATAATCTCTAAATCTTACCAAATGAATTTAAAGAAAAGTTGTTACCTCCTATTGACCTTATTCTATATACATCCCGCATTTAGCCAACAGGATGAACATCCCGTATGGAAGGCGACCAAAAGCCAGCCGGCGACGTTGGGTATCGAGCAGGGGGCCAAAAGCTTTGCACTGGACCAATTGAAGGTCAAGATTCTCAACGCCTCCCAAACGTTATCCGCCTTTCAACAAGTAAACGGAGATGTCGCTTTCGACTATACACCTGTTGAACTATTAGCGAAACGGGACCGCAACAATTTTTTTCATATCGGCGATATCAACATCCGCCTGAAACGTGACGGAGAAACGAAATGGTCCAGCTATTCGTCTGCCAAAGACCGTAAAAAAGTGATCGAAATTGCGCCTTCTAAAACTACTTTAGCCGCCGCAGATATAACCCCAACACTGGAAAATATACCCTTAAAAGTAGTGCGTAGCTGGGAGAATGTCAAGGGCGATCTCATCTTGAAATTTCAAATCAGCAATCCTACTGATCAAGCTATTGAGATCGGATCTTTGGGCATACCCCTTCCCTTCAACAACAATATGGATTGGAAAAACCTGAATCAAGCCCATGCTCAAAATGTATTTTTCGATCCTTATATTGGTCAAGATGCAGGCTATATGCAGGTCAACCACTTACATGGAAACGGTCCAAGCTTATTAGTACTTCCTTACACGAATGCAGGATTTGAGGCCTACAACCCGCTTAACAGTGATCCTACACCAAAAAGTATTACTTTTGAAGGTTTCCATGAATGGATGATCCACAGCAAGGCACTTGCAGAAACCGAGTGGAAAGGGGTGGAACAATGGAACACACCGACTTCTACTGTTTTGAAGCCAAAAGAATCCAAAACGTTTGCCCTTAAGTTTGTGCTTTCGCCCAGTATCAAAGAAATTGAAAATACGCTTTTAAAAAATAAAAGACCCGTGGCTATTGGTGCTCCTGGATATGTCGTTCCTTTAGATAATCCGGTCAAACTTTTTATCAAACATGATCAAGCCATTACAGATATTTCGGTTTACCCAGAGGGGGCATTAACCGTTTCTAAACAGCAAGATACCCCACACAAATGGCATCAATATGAAGTAAAAGGCCAACAATGGGGAAGGGCACGATTGACCATCACCTATCAGGATGGCACCAAACAAACGATCCAATATAAAGTCATCAAATCCGAAAAAGATGTCGTCAATGACCTTGGGCATTTCCTGACCACGGCCCAATGGTATGAAAATGATCAAGACCGCTTTGGGAGATCTCCATCTGTTATGACCTACGATTACGAGGACAAAAAACTCGTCACCCAAGAACAACGCGCTTGGTATGCTGGATTAAGTGATGAAGCAGGAGCGGCTAGCTGGCTAGCTGCGATCATGAAACAGGTCTTACAACCCAATCCTACGGAAATCAACAAACTCAAACGCTTTGTCAACGAAACGATGTATGGTCGTATCCAGCACAAGGAGGGAGATCAAAAATATGGCGTTGTTAAAAGTTTATTTTACTACGAACCAGGCTCCCTGCCAGCAGATACTTACGATGCCAACATCAATTGGAAGGTGTGGTCAGCATGGCCGAAAAAAGAAGCGGACAACATCGGCCGTTCCTACAACTACCCCCATGTTGCAGCGGCACATTGGGTCATGTATCGACTGGCTCGTGACTATCGTAATCTTGTACAAGAGGAAAGCTGGGATGTTTATTTAGATCGGGCTTTTCAAACCAGCATGGCCATGATCGAAAAAGCACCTTATTACGCTCAATTTGGACAGATGGAGGGTAGTATATTTTTACTGATCCTTCATGATCTGCGTCGAGAAGGACTAACCGATGCCGCTAATAAGCTGGAAGCCGCGATGCGCAAACGTGCAGAACACTGGAAAAGCCTTGATTATCCATTTGGAAGTGAAATGCCGTGGGATTCTACCGGACAAGAGGAGGTATATTTATGGTCACGCTACTTTGGTTTCGACGATAAAACTCAAGTCACCTTAAATGCAATTTTGGCTTATATGCCAACAGTACCTCACTGGGGGTACAACGGTAGTGCCCGCCGTTATTGGGATTTTGTATATGGCGGAAAACTATCCCGCATCGAGCGTCAACTTCATCATTATGGATCGGCACTCAACGCTATCCCTGTACTGACCGAATACCGTGACCACCCCGACGATTTCTATCTTCTTCGTGTCGGTCATGCCGGTATGATGGGTGCACTGGCCAATGTTACTGCAGATGGTTTTGGCCCTGCAGCCTTCCACTCCTATCCTTCGACATTAGCCAATGATGGTATATCGGGCGATTATGGTACCGGATTTTATGGTTATGCGGTCAATTCAGGCACTTATATTATCCAACACCCTGAGTTCGGTTGGCTGGCATTTAGTGGCCATCTTAAAGCCACTAAAAACAACATTGAGGTCGCGATCACAACCGCTTCCAAAGGCCGTGTTTTTCTGGCTAAAGAGCATCTCTGGCTGACTACGGATGCCGGAGAAATCGAAAGCCTCCGCTATAACCAAAAAGATAAAACTGTGGTGTTAAGTTTTAATACCAGTCAATCGGACAAGGTGCCAAATATCTTGCTGAATATCAATCCCGAGAGTGGCTATGTGATTAAAGGACTCCAAAAAGATCCATTCAATCGTTACACCATACCGGCTTCTACCACTAGCGTGACACTGGTAAAAACAAAGTAACATCGGTCAAGCAATTTTTATTTCGAACACAACTCTTCCTACAACCATATACTGTGGTTAGCTTAGGCTAACCACAGTTTTAATCGATCAATCCAGACTACCGTGTATGCTGTAATGGATGAGGATCTGTGTAAAAAGCACATTATATTTAGCTTGAATCCATTCACTTTCGACCGCTAAAAGATTGGATCGCGACACATGCAGATCATAGATACTGATGCGCCCTGCTTCATAACTTTTTAAACTGACGGCAAAAGCTTTCTTACTCATCTCCGTTATTTGGCTTAGCGAAACATATTGATTTTCAAAGTTAGCCAGATCCAATAAATACTTCTCGAGATCTTGCTTGATCGTCTCTTTCTCCAACTCCAGCTGTGTCAGGTTTTCCTGAAGCTGAATTTGATTTTTCTGAAGGGCATTTTTGATCGCGTGTTTATTAAAAATGGGAAAATTGATACTCAATCCAATCTGTTGGGAAAAATTGCCCTGAAATTGCCTAAATAAAGGAATATTGCCGATTCTGCTGGTTAAATTGTTAAAATAAAAACTGCCTAATGCGAGACTGACATCTACAGTAGGATACCGTTGTGCTGCTATCGATTTTTTATCAAAGAGCAGCGACTCATTCAAAAAGTTATACTTTTTGAGGATCGGATGTGTATCCAAAGAACGATTAAAAATAGCGGATTTATCTTGAATCTGAAATGTTTCCAAAAATGGAAAATCCAATTGGTCCCCTACGGTAAGCTCCACATCAATGCCTAGTCCCATGGCTTGTTTCAACTCCAGGATCGCCTTATCTTCTGCATAGTGCGCCTGTGCGCTTTTTTCTTTTTCTCGGGCATAATTTGCTTCTGCTTCGTAAAGTATGGTTAAAGATGTAGCTCCCAACTCATTCGATTTCCGCACTTTTTGAAGCTGATTCTCAGCAAATACCAATGCCGTATCTTTGGCATGACTGATCTCCCGTTGCAACATGGTATTCAAAAAATGCTGCATCACGCGAATGGTAATCTCCCGCTTCAATACCGCAAGATCCTCCTGACCCGCTGCCAGCAACAACTCTTCTTTCTTGATGGTATGCTTGATTTTCCCATGATTGAAAATAGAATAATTGGAAGAAAAACCCAATGTCCCGTTGAAGTTATCATTGCGCGCCGCATTACCAAAGATATCCTGTGACTGACCAAAATTGGTGTATACATTGGTATAGCCATTCAGGTTGGGCAAGCGCTCATTTTTAGCTGTGCGGATATCCACTTCTTTACTCTTTAATCCCCATTCACTTTTATCTATCGATCGGTTTTTATCTAACGCAATGGCAATACATTTTTTTAGATCCCAGGTTTCTTGCGCCCATACCTGCTGCACACCCAGGCAGAGCAGGCAGATCAAATAGATAAAAGGACGAACAATAGGCATCATGATTGGTCTTGATATTTAAGTAAACTTCTCAATTGATGTAGTATACGCTGTGCCAAAGTCAGCTCTTCCGTGACAATATCTGCATTTCCGCTGAGCTCCTTATCAAAATGAATGGTTTTGTGATAAGACGTTTTCAAGCCCTCAGGCAAACGTACTTCAATGTAATATTTCTTGTCGTTATCCTGAAGCAGCGCGATGGATTTGATCTCCCCTTTTATGATCCCATACTCTTGATGTTTAAAATTATCCAGCTTGATCAATACTTTTTGTTTTTCTTTAATTTTACCCTGGTTTTGAGCTCCGATATACATCTGACCGATGGCATTTTGCCTGTTATCAGGAAGAATGCTCAACAAGGTAGTCCCGGTCTTGACAAACTGATTTTCCCCTAAAAACTGGTTGTAGCTCAGCGTTCCATCAATAGAAGCATACATGAGGTGATCGCGTTCCCATTGTCGGATCGATTTACGAAGTTTCTCCAACAGCAATATAGAAGCCGATGAATAACTTGTTTTCTCTTTCATAAAGTTGATGTCAGCCCCTGTTTTTACTTTGTTAAAATTGAGGATTGCCTCCTCCACTTGCGCTAAAGAGATCTGGACATTCTTATAGTTTTTTTGTGCTTCTAATAATTTCAGCTTCTCATTTTCCAATTCCAAAGTAGAAATAACCCCCTCTTGGTGTAGTTGATCAGATCGTTTATAATTTTTTTCCGTCAAGTGGAGTTTGCTGGACTCCAGAATATGCTGTTGCTTAAGGTTTTCCAAACGCTCGCGATAGTCAGCAATACTTTTGACAGCTGTCATTTCTTCGGTTGCATAAGGTTTGAGCTGTTGAAAGAGCAGTTCATCCTGTAAAGCCTTAGCAAAAACATTATAATCCTCCTGCACTTCTCCTAAATTAAATCGAGACACCTGCTGTAATGGGAAATCTGCGAGATTCTGTGCAGAAAACGAGTCTACATAGCTTTTGAGCCGCAACATATCGGCATGATTGGCTGTCGATTCCAAGATCATTAAAAGCTGTCCTTTTTTAACCTCCTGATGATCTTGGACCAATATTTTTTCAATTCGGGTATTGATGCGCACTTCAATTTTTTCAGAAGGATTCTGCGAAGTGATCACAATTGTTGAGGTGATAAATTCAGGATATTTTATGATACAGGCTAATGCAAAAAAGAGAACGATAACCCCCAATATAACTAGACTCCCCCAACGGATCAACCAGTTGGGCGGTGTCTCCAGGACTTCTTGCACCTGTTCAGAACGGAGCTGAATATCGTCTAATATGTTTTTTTTAGTTTCCAAGTTCCAATTGATTTTTAACCAAACGATAATATTCTCCCCGCAGAGCGACTAGCTCATCATGGGTACCTTCTTCGACTACAAGCCCTTTGTCCAGTACGATAATCTTATCTGCTCTTTTTACCGTAGATAGACGATGTGCAATAATCACTGCCGTACGACCTTTCAAAAAGTGATTGAGATGGTCGGTAATTATTTTTTCTGTATTGGCATCTAGGGCACTTGTTGCTTCGTCAAAAAAAACATATTGCGGCAATTTATACACAGCACGTGCGATCAACATCCGTTGCCGCTGACCACCGCTAATCCCCAGCCCTTCGTAACCGATCTTGGTATTATAACTCAAGGGCAATCCTTCGATAAAATCTTTGATATGTGCGATTTCTACTGCATGATTTAATTTGACCTTATCCACCACATCACTGCCCAGTGCGATATTGTTGGCGATACTTTCATTGAAGATATATCCATCTTGCATCACGACTCCACAGACATCACGCCACATCCGCGGCGATATATTGCGAATATTGGCTTGCGCAATCTTGATATCTCCTTCGTAGTCGGAATAAAACTGCGTCAATAATTTTAAAAGCGTGGTCTTCCCGCTGCCGCTTGCACCGACGATTGCGGTTGTCTTTTCATAAGGAATAACCAGATTCAGATTTTCAAATACAAATGGTGTCGTTCCTCTATAGCGAAAGGAAAGATTGGAGACCACAATATCTTTTCGTGGTATTTCGGACAGATAAGTCGTATCGATGGATTCTTCGTCATCTTTTTCATGAATTTCATTCAAGCGCTCCAGCGCAATCTTGGCATCTTGTGACTGTCTGACAAAATTCATCAATTGGAGCAAAGGACTATTGAGTTGTCCGATGATATACTGCACCGACAACATCATCCCTAAGGAAAGCTGCCCTTCCACCACTAAACTCGCGGCAACAAAGCTGATCAGAATATCCTTCAACTGATTGATGATATTCCCACCGATCGTCTGGATCTGTTCCAATTTCAATGCTTTAATTTTGATGCGGAATACTTTGATCTGAATGCCTTCCCACTGCCATCTCTTATTGGTTTCGGCATTGTTCATTTTAATCTCCTGCATACCATTAATCAACTCCATCACCTGTCCTTGCTCTTCGGCCAATTGTGCGAATTGTTTATAATCCAGCTCTCGTCTTTTTTTAAGGAAAAAGCTAATCCATCCGATATACAAAATAGCACCGATGAGATACAGGACAAAAAGCTTGTAATTGTAAATCAGTAATACCACCCCAAAAACCAGAAAATTGATGACTGAAAAAACAGTCTGCAAGGAGCTGGTCGTGAGTAATTGTTCAATACGCGCATGATCCGCGATGCGCTGCATGATATCCGCAGTCACTTTAGAATCAAAAAAGCTAATGGGCAGACGCATGAGCTTGATAAAAAAATCGGATACGATCGAGATATTGATACGCGAAGAAAGGTGGAGCAAGATCCAGCCGCGAATCACATCGATACCCATCTGACCGAGATAAAGCATGACCTGAGCCAATAATATCAGGTAGATAAAGTGGATATCCTGATTTTGGATACCAATATCAACGATACTTTGTGTGAGAAATGGAAAAGCAAGGGAAAGTAAACTACCCGCTATTAATCCAAAACCGAGCTGAAGAATAAACTTTTTATACTTGACCAAATAATGGCGCAGATACTGATAAATAGAAAATCCCTTATCCTTGATCTCTGTCTGCATATCGAAACGGGCCGTTGTTTCGAGCACCAATACAATACCCTCTTCCGTCGTGTCCGTAGCTCCCTTTCCGATCCAGTTATGGATAAATTCCTCTTGCGAATAGCTGATCAATCCATAGCTAGGGTCCGAGACGTGTACTTTAAACCCATTTTTTCTTTTTTCGATTTTGTGTACTACAACAAAATGCTGCTTCATCCAAAAGACAATACAAGGCAAAGGCACATCTTCTTCAAGCGTTTTAAAATCAATCTTTACGGAAAGTGTTTTAAAACCTATGGTTTCAGCGGCCCTACTCAATCCTAATAATGTCGCACCCTCACGTGTCGTTTCGGATAAATCACGAAGCATCTGTAAGGGTAAGACCTTGCCATAGTATTTACTGATGATACGAAGACAGGTGGGGCCACAGTCTTTAGAATCCGGTTGCTTATAAAATGGAAATCTTGCCATAGCGATTTAATCTAATGCTTTTGTTTCCAGCCCATAATAGGCGATAGCCTGTTGTTTAAGCGGATTTGTTGACCAGTCTTCCCAAACATTGGCATAAGGATCATAACCACATTTTAAAGGCTTAGCATAAGGATCCGCAGGATCTTCCACATATGCCCTGCAATCGGTGCATACATATCTAAATTCACAATCCCGACAGACAGCGATATCATCTTTTTTCGTAAACCAATGCTCTTTAAACGCAGGATCAGCCAATACAGCATCCAATTGAGCGTCGTTAATATGTCCAAAACTACGGGACAGAGAGGGACAATTTTTAATGTAGCCGTTTCGATCGATCGACAATTTACGGTTGAGGCAGGTATTGTGCTGTTGGCTCTCAGTAAAAAGTTCGACGTTGGTCATAAAATAAGCCGGTTGTATATTGCCACATTGCAAACAAGAATCTAATACTGCCTGACTATAGATTAAAGAAACTGTATCGCCAAAAAATTTAAAAACCTGATCTTTTGGAGCAGTATGGAGCATGATCTGATGGACACGTAAATACTGATCCACTAATTTTCCCAAGACCGATTCTGTACACCAGACGGACCACTTTAAAATGATTTTAATGGAGGTCAAAGTACTGGCATCGAATAGGGCTAAAAATGAAGTTAATTTTTCAAACGTAATCTCGTTATAGCATCTGATTTCCAAAGCACTTAAATTCAACTGAATCAACTGTTGTATAAACCCGGATTCATAATGGAGCGCTTGATCCAGTTCAATGATCACATTGGTGATGGGCGAAAAAGCATCCCATGCCATAGATAATGGCACTAATTCGGGCATGATCTGATCATCCAAAAAACCCAGATCATTTTTGATCATAAACTGAATATAGGAGTTGATGGTCGACTTATTGCTGATGCCAAATTCGGTATAACATGCTTCCACATGATGCTTACTCAAGTAATCCAGTACTGCTGCCATATCGTTTGGGATATGGAAGTATTTTCGCATCTGTAGATCGCAGATCAACGACATCCCATTTCCCCTAACGAGTTTGCAGTTTGAAAATACATTTAAATAAGGCATATGCTATAATTTTGAAATGGGTTTATAATAATTCACCAACAGGGATCCTTTCGAATTAATTTGCTGTACCGCATCCATTTTTAAGACCCCCTTCTCGGCCACACTGTTATCCTTTTCTAAAAAATAGATGGAAAGGGGCAGACCGTCCATTTTTTTCAATTTTTTTACAAATCTATTTTTCATATATCATCCATTGTTTTACCTGAACTTAAAGCTCGGATCATCCTGATAGGCTACTTCATTCGAATGCTTACTTAAATCCAGGTCGATTTCTTCTGAAATTTTATCTTTAAAGCGTAATGCCATTTCTTTTTCTAAATAGTAATTACAAGGATAAGAGACCATCCCAAACTGACCTTCTGGATTTATTTCCAAAAAGATATACTTCCCTGAAGGTGTTAAAATCATATCGATCGATCCTGTTTGAAATTCCAGATCCTCCATCAGCGCACGCAATCGCAGTTCAATGCCTATAGGCAACTGATAAGGTACGGTACGATTTGGACGTACATGATCATAGTTTCTAAAATCATCCTGTGTCTTTTTATTGTTCTGAGAATAAATAGCCATACTGTAAAACTTTCCAAAAAGATAAAAGATACGCAACTCCATCTTTTTGACGATGTGCTGCTGCACAAGCGATGGAAAAAAACGCTCGGGGACATAGCGGATATTTTTGGCATTTACAACCTTGGTCAACATATTAAAATGATCACCATCAGTCGTATCAAAAAAGATGACCTCACTGAAGGGTTTAACAATTAGCTGTTCATATTTTTCCAATAACGCTGCAACAGCAATACGGCTGGTGACCATCTCGGTAAAAGGAATCGTCAAGCCATGCTTTTCTGCAAGCTTGAGTACTTGCAGTTTATTCAGCGTAGTGACTGTAAATGGGTTATTGATCCATTTTTTAAGCGATATCTTATGGAAGATATAAGCATGTAAAGCTTTGAATTCATCATTTAAGAATTTCTTTACGGCAGTATTGGCTTCATGATTATCTTGTTTAAAGGTCAAATCAACATCCGTAAACTGAGCGACTCTCCTCCTGTACCAGGCTATACTAAATTCTTGATCATCAGGAATTTCAACCAAACTATTAAGCGCAAATAGATCTTCTCCATTGAAGCGGAGAAAGGGTATCTTATAGTATAATAACCATTTACAGAGATAATCTGTAGAACTCTCTAAGCTCGCTTGACTTAATATTAATATACCACTCATTTAAACTGATTAATCCTGATTATTTCCATAAAATAACACAGGTGGTGCATACATCTTGAACACGTGAAAATAAGATATCAATACTATAATAACGGGCACTATTGATATTCGTCCACAGCGAACCAATATCCGAAAGGGAAGTACATATTTTTGAGTATATGCAGGATATGGGATAAGCGATAAAAAGACTTCATTTTTGAATCAGTTATTCAAAAAATGAAGTCTTTTAAAGGGTAAAGCCCGATCATTAGCCAAATCATTCAGCATAATGGATGAACTGAACGTATGAATGCCTACCTATCGCATTCATCCATCTGATCGAGCTAAAGAGTTTAATGCTTAGTTTACATCAGGGGAATGGTCACATGAATAGTGCTCCTTGAATTTACCTTTTGTTGGTCTATGTTCTGTTGTAGGAACACTACCGCTATCATCCAAAGAGAAATCAACAAATATTCCTGCACCACCTTGAATAGTTTCAGTTTGTTTGATTTTTTTGGAATTTAATTTTTCTAACTTTTTCATTCTCAATTTCTTTTAACTTGGTTAATAAAAAAATAAAAATTACTTGTTCTAAAATAAACCTATCGGTTCAATTATTTACTCACATCTGGAGTGTGATCACAAGTATAATGCTCCCTCAATTGTCCTTTTGTTGGTCTGTGCTCTGTTGTCGGCACACCACCAGCACCCGTATCTGCTACTGCAAAATCAGATGTAAAAGCGAGTTTACCACCCAAAACCTGTTCAATGTGCTCGATTCTTTTTGCGTTTAATTTTTCTAGCTTTTTCATAAATGTGTTTTTTATTAATGTGTATAAATATGAACTTAACAAGCTGAAACAAGAGCATCCTATACCGTCGTCCATTTTTGCTATGCGAACAAATGAGTTGCGCATATTATTTCAGACTTTGAATGCCCTATTTCACTAATTTCATTGCCTACAGCGATAGCGCTTTTCAGATTTGCTACCCCCTCGTCAATAAAACTTACATAAATATCGGACTTGGAAATTAAACTTTTAGCTCCGATATAAATCCGATAAGTACGCATCAATAAACGTGGCTCTTCTTAAAATATTTGACACATAGAAACACATTATAGAATATTTTTGCTACTAAAACCTCAAAGAAACAGCTGATTAGCTTAAGGTATCAATATATTGCGCAATGATATCTCTTTTCCGGTTGGAAACCGGAATCAGCTTACCATCCTGCATCTCCAACTGTCCATCCTTATAATACTTATGGATATAATGCGTGTTGATCAGATAAGATTGATGACATCTGATAAATTGCGATTCGGGTAGCATACCTTCAAAATGCTTCAGTACTTTTGATACCAATAGATGATCCCCGCTGCGCATAAAAAAAGTGGTATAACCTTTATCTCCTAGGCAATAGACGATATCGTCGATATTGATGATCTGGGTAAACTCAAATGTTTTTAAAGCAATTTTCTGTGGTATCGCCGGAGTTTTCATATGTCGATCTGCCATGAGCAATTGGTTTTGATTAAACTTAAACTCTTGGGTTTTTTCAAAACATTTCTGTATGGTTTCAGTCAGGCAAATGGCATCGATCGGTTTGGTGAGGTAGCCTATAGCACCAATATTTAAGGCTTCGATGGCGTATTGGCTGTAAGCAGTAATAAATAAAAGATGTACATCCAGATTCAATCGGGACAGTAACTCAAAACTGACCCCATCCTTTAACTGGATATCTGCCAGAATCAAATTAGGGGATTTTTCATAAATTTCCTGCTCAGCCTTTACCATTTCACCCGAATGTCCAACAATACGAACATATGGAATTTCATCTAAAATAGACCAGATATATTTTACAATATTCAATTCATCCTCAAGGATATAAACATTTAGCATAGCCATAATAATTAAAACACATGTTTTAGTGGAAGTGAAATCTCTACTTGATAACCATCACCTGATGGTCTATAGTTTGGATAAATTTTTAACGAAGCTTGATGTTGAACATCCGTATACAATAAAGCCAAGCGTTCTTTGGTAATTACCTGAGATAGCGATTTCTTATCTTTTTCATGTGTAGCATTTTCTTTAAGTCCCATGCCGTTGTCTGTTATACATATATGTAGATAGTCGTTGTTAGCATAAAAGCTTATTTTTACCAATCCCTTGTGATCAATATTTTTCAATCCATGCTCGATCGCATTTTCTACAAATGGCTGAATGAGCATCGGTGGAATCAATATATCTTCCATATCCAGGTCACCGGTATCGATGATGGAATCAAAAATATGGTGAAAACGCATCTGCTGCAAAATAATATAGTTTTTTAAACTGCGTACTTCTTGTTCCAGCGTGATAAAATCATGCCGATTTAACTCTAAAATATCACGGATCAATCGAGTCAAGGCAACTAGATATGTATTTGCTTCCTGCTTTTTATCTGCACCGATGAGCCCTTGTAGATTGGCAATTGCATTGTAGATAAAATGAGGATTAAGTTGATTCTGACGATTCTTTTGTTCTAAGATATATTGCTTATTTTCAATGAGTAACTGATCATGTTTGGCTTTTAACAATTTCTGTTTGTACAACTTATAGGTATACAATAGGATCATCATCAGAAACAGGGATAAGATCACAAAAATCCATCGTTGCTGGACCAAGAGCTTATTGTTGAGCAGATTTGTTTCTTTCAACGTCACAATATCCTGATCCTTTTTTCTCGTCTCATACTTCGTGCTTATTTCTTCAATTTTCTCCTTCTGCATCTCCGTCGTGACTTTCATATACTCATTATACTGTTTGGTCTTCGCTAAATAAGCATTTTTAAAATCACCTTTCTTTTGATAAGCCTCACTTAATAAGTCCAAGAGGGAAATCTTAGCAGTAAAACTCCCTTTTTTCCAACCCTTCCACGCTTCACTCATGCGCACATATTTAATGGTCGAGTCCGGGAGGTTTAAATCTAAAAATGCTCGCGCAAGATTATTGAAAACATAGAATTCCAATTGATTCGTCCGATTTAGATAATTAAAAAAAATACGGAAATTTTTAACTGCAGCATCTGGTCGTCCCATGGCTGAGTGCATCTGGGCCTCATAATCCACGGTTCGCATAAAGGCTAAACTATCGTTGATACTGATCGCTAACATCCGGCTGCTATCGAGATAATTTTGCATATCCCTGGTATTTTCTAACCGTTGACTTAGCATAAAGCGGATATCATAATAGCGCTGCTTTAAACGGTTGTGTGTGCTCCATGGATGATTGTCCATATACTGCTTAGCATACTTGAGCGACTTGAGATCCTCATGATTGTTGTAAAAAGCCATCGCCAATAAATCATCCATGAGGTATAGGAAGACTGAATTTGATTTCTCTATTTTCTGCCTTTCCAAAATGATCTGTTCCACGAGTTTTCCTGAACTGATCTCATCATATCTATTTTTGATACTCAAACTTAAATACTGACGCAATGCATACAAGTCCCGATCCTTTTGAGTTGAATCTATTTTTGAAAGATACGCATGCAGGGAATCTCTCTTTCCCATTGATTTTTCATAAAAACATTTATAGATCCAATATTGCGGCGGCTGTGCAGCATTCGGTTTATACTCAAACGAATCGATATAATTCTTTAATTTTTTCAAACGTGCTTCAGGTGCCAGCGTATCCCAAGCAATCAGGTTCTGATACGCTAAACTATCTTTAGCATATCCGAAAACAGGTTGATTTTTAGTTTCCTGTTGACAGCTCGAACAGTAAAAAACTGTCAACACCGTAAGAAAAATCAGCATACTGCGGTATAACGTTACATACTTGTTTATATCCATATATGGCGTACGATTTAATCATTTTAAAATAAATATAAACACCTTATTCCATGACAATTGATATTAGACAGCTTTCCCTTCATATTCGCATGCATTGGATCCATATTTAATCATTGATGAGATGTATGTTTAGATTTAAAAGTGTAAAGATAAGCGATCGCATACACCCACAAAATAGGTGGGACTGATTATTTCAATGATCGAACAGATAAAGGGGTGACGGATTGGTATCCGATCCTTCACCCCTTTATCTGTTACAACCTTACAGACACCATATTTAAAAGCGAAATACATCCAGGTTCCATTTATCTTTCCAAGGAACCGTTATTTTACCGTCTTGTAAATCAACAGGGAGCCAGATATAGCGACTATCCAACAAATTTTTAGGTCTCCAACGGTCTGCCATAAATATAAAAGCATTTTTCTTACCCGCAACAGGCAACACAAAAGTAGATTGCGCATCAAAAGTGATGTGCGCGTCAGGTCCGCGCATCGGGTCACCTAATGAAGTCCAGGGTCCAAACAAATCATCTGCAACATGCAATTCTGCTTTATTGGGAGCCCAACCGGTACAGCCGCTTGTAAAGAGATAATACTTCTTATTGTATTTAAACAAAGCAGGCGCTTCCCGATGATTTCTGAACAGTAATTTATCTGCTGTCGTAGGGGCTAAATAATCTGGAGTCAGCTTCGCCAATCGCAGTTCATAATTCTCATCTGAAGAATAGATATGATAGGCAACATCATCATCATCTACAAAAAGCCCCATATCTCTAGACATATGGCCATTTGGTCTGAAACTGTCCACCAATTTAAACGGACCAGCAGGAGAATCACTAATAGCAACCGCAGCTCGCGCAGCGGCATAGCCTTGATCTTTCAATTCGAGGTGAAACCACATCACAAATTTTTTCGTCTTTTTATTGTAGATTACTTTCGGACGTTCGATGATACATCCCCATGCAACGTCACTACTGGGATCATCTGCAGGTGAAAAAGCCAATTTTTCAAACTTCCAATGATAAAGATCCTTCGAAGAATAGACATTGACTCCCTGTGATTCGGTTCCCCCTCTTTTTTCACCGTACCAATAATAAGTGCCTTTATGGTACAGCATTCCACCACCATGTGCATTTATCAAATTACCCTGATCATCTAACCATCGTTTTCCAGGTATAAATTGTGCGCTATCTGGATCTTCAGCATCCTTTTGATACACCCGTACGTAATCAATATCATAGATTGCAGGCAACAATTTTTCATCAACAACCCCACCGTTCATTCCGCCCAAAGCTAAATTAAGCAGGATATAATGCGGCTGTTTAAAAGGATTAAATCCTGTTCCATCTCGATTGATCAATTGATCAAGCTTCACTTTATTCATCAGGATATCATCGACATACAAAGCGATCTCCTCTTCATCCCAGTACATGCTCCAGACATGAAATTGTGCTGCCCATTCTTTCCCGCCCAGTTCGGAAACTGCTTTTTTCTGGCTGTGCCAGTTTGCCTGCCATCTCTTATTTGTACCAGATGCAATATTTGCGAGAATATTCCCCTTATAGTACTCCATAATATCAATTTCACCATTTGAAGGCCATTCTTTTTCTATGCCCAATGTCCAAAATGCCGGCCACAATCCACTGCCTACGGGGATCCTTGCCCGCATTTCAAATATGCCATACTTCCAACTGTGTTTGCCTGAAGTATTGATCGATGCAGATGTATAGGTAATTTGTGGACGCGAAGTCGCCCAATGCTGACTATTCGGCTGGTAAGTGGTATTGGGTTTAACCTCTTTTCTGGCTTCGATGGTCAATATGCCATCTTTACAAGATACATTTTCCTGCTGATACCATTGCTCCTCCTGATTACGCATGAAGCCTTGTTCAAATTGCCAGTTTTGATCATTTACAGATCCGTTTTGATCAAACTCATCAGACCAGACCAATTTATACCCTGCCTTTGGCAAGTATTGCGCGCCTGCCTGCGTGACAAGATGCAGTAGAAAAATTAAGTAAAGTGCCTTTTGCATAAAATATTTTTGTTTAAAACTGTACTTCCTTTAAGAAGCTGATGGGGTTCATGATAGATATGAAGTATGATAACTGTTGTTATAAATTATCCAATATTAATAAAATGTTGCTATTAAACCAGGGGGGTAATTCATCATTTTTGAGGGAGAAACTCATCACTTTTCAAATGAACACTAGTTTAGGTCATTTTACCATCACATATACGACAAATAAATGATTTGTCTTTAATTGCATATTTCATTTATATACCAATAAACTTCATCTCAATTATTCATATTATGTGGATAAGCTATCCATGATCATTTTCAACATGGGAATATTGTCTGTTAATAACGCACAAGATTTTGACAGGAACATCAGCCATATGATTATAAACAAATTGTGGAAACACAGTTATCTATTACTTTTCAACAGATGTGAATCTGTTGTGAATAACAAATCTGGTTTCCACAAAATACATCATGATCTTAACATGTTGTGCATAACTTTAATCTCCTATACAAAAACAGGAGAAAAAGTTAGCGAACAATATGATGTCAAGCTCACTGTTTCTAATTATTTTAATTTATGTTTCACCCCTTCGAAAGTCATTTTAACAGGATTAATATGGCCATTCTCATCAAAGGTCATCACATCAATACACGTCTCCCGTTCATTGGCACCTGTTTTGCCTAATGGTCTACGGTGATACACGATATAGTATTGATCTTTATTGGGCACTTTAATGACCGAATGGTGACCAGCGCCCGTTGCGATACCAGGATCCTGTTCTAAGATCGTTCCTATCCTTTTAAATGGACCAAAAGGAGAATCAGCGATCGCATAAGCGACTTTATAATTTGGAAGACCCCAGCCTCCTTCAGACCACATGAAGTAGTATTTATTGTTGCGGATAAACATAAATGGTCCTTCGACATAGTTTTCAGGCGTTACCTCTTTATAAATCGTTCCATCTTCAAAAGGAACCAAGCTCTTAAAATCAGCACTTAATTTGACCACATTACAATGTTGCCACCCTCCATAATACATATAATATTGACCATCTTTATCTTTAAAGACAAACTGATCGATCGGTTGAGCGCCATTGACGATCTCATTAATGAGCGGTTTCCCCAAGAGATCTTTATAAGGGCCTTGCGGTTTATCAGCAACAGATACGCCAATTCCTCCTATTTCTCCTTGGTGCACATCATTGGCGCCAAAGAATAAATAATACTTCTGATCTTTTTCAAAAACACTCGGCGCCCACATCGCTTTTTTCGCCCATTTTACTTCGGTTGTATCCAGAATGCGGTGATGTTTTTTCCAGGTCACAAAATCCTTTGATGAAAATGCATCAAAGAATATTTGATCTTCATAGGGCGCTGAATAGGTCGGAAAAATCCAGTATTCATTCTTGTAAACAATACCCTCAGGATCGGCGTACCAACCTGGGAATACAGGGTTTTTCTGCGCAAAGAGCGCCTGCGAAATAAATAAAGTAACACTTGTCAGGAAATAGAGGACAATTTTCATCATTAAAAGGTTTTAGTAAGGTTGAAAATAGGAAATATAAGTTTACGATCCAACTTTAAAACCAATAAATAACGTCTATATAAACTTATTTTTTTTCAAAATCAAGCCATAAACTGCCTTTAATCCACTGTACGAATAGATTTTATATTCTTTAAAGTAACCATAAAATAACAAGGATCATATACGAGGATGAAAGACCAATAAAATTAATCTCAACAAGATTAAATTATAATTTTCCTAAATATGCGATAATTATAGTTGATTAGAAAAATATTTTTTTAAATTTGAACCAGATAGTTACTGAAAGCCATCTATACCTAGTAAAAACGAAAACTGTCTGTACTTAATTTGAGCGAATGATAGTGCCTTTTTAAAATAGTTCGCGTATATAATTCATGGCATGAAAAAGTAATTTGTGCCAACCAGATCATAAGGAACCGAAACGACTTCAATGGTTAGAAAAACATATCAAGGAGAAAAAAACGACAAAAATAGAACCATGTCGAAACTCATACAGGCTGTTGGGATAGTTCTAGCAGCAAAAGGCTATACCGGTTTAACGCCGACCAATATCTCAAAAGCTGCAGGAGTAGACCGGAAACTGATATCAGCATATTTTGGGCATATTGATCACTTAATAGCTACCTATATTAAAACTAAAGATTACTGGATCGTCGCTAGCGATCGTGCCGATGAGTTAATAACAACTCAGGCACAAACAAGCTCCCGTCACCTACTCGAACATATGTTATTGGATCAGATCGTCCAATTTAGCGCTAATGAAGAAATGCAGAAGTTAGTACTTTGGCAACTCAGTGAACGATCGGAGATCATGTCACAGGTATCGCAGATGAGAGATGATGTCAGTGCCTTATTCTTTCCGCATGCGGATGAAGAATTAAAAGACAAGGAAGTCGATCTGAGAGCCGTAACCAGTTTATTGATTGCCGGAATTTACTATTTGGTACTCCATACCAAGACGACAGCTAGCACATTTTGCGAAATCGATCTCACTCAGGAAAAAGGCATGAATCGCATCAAAGAAGCAATTAAATTCATTCTAAAAGAAACTTACAATCATAAGTGACGGAGTAACCAGTGACATCTCGACGATTAATAAGTCCTTTCTACTGCTATTCCTGTATGGCCATTCTTCCTGATTAAAGCGATACTCCTATTTTAATTCAAAACGCTTATATTTACCCTAAGATTATTTTGGTTAATTTTTGTGGCAATACGGTTAAAATTCTATCAAAATCCTGTCTGTTTTTTTAATTTTATTGAATACAATTCGCAGTGATATCATGTGCTAATCCGTGATATCAAAGGCGTTGATAAAGAAATTTATGCAAAGTCAAACCATGATAACCTCCCTAATTATTATCTGTAAAATTATTATTGCAATTTTACTTTATATCTTATTTAGGAAAAACAGTCTGTTGAAGCGACAGAAATTAAAATTAATAAAGAGCAATCTTAAACTTAAACAGCAGCGAGAACAAATCATATGCTATAATAAAGAATTGAAGGCGTCCGAACTTTTTAAAACTAAAGTACTTTCCATCACTTTTCATGATTTGCGAACTCCATTTACCTCCATGGATATGCTGTTGCATACAGAAGATGTATCTCAAATGACACAACCAGAACTGCAACAAATTTTTGCAGCATTGGGAAATCAGGTTTCCATTTCCAAAAACATGTTGAACGAGGTTTTATTATGGGCAGAATCCCAATTGAGAGATAACTTAGAAAATAAGGAAAGCTTCACTATTGTAGAACAGATCATTGCTATTTTATCTTTATTTGAGCATAATCTAAAGGAGAAAAATCTGGTGATCAACAACACTGTTCCGCTACACCGAATGGTACATATGAGTCGAGACATCTTCTGCTTTGTGATCCGAAATATCATCAGTAATGCGATCAAATTTTCTCATAACGGAGGGACAATTAGAATTGGAATATTAGAAAGTGAGCAAAATGCCTTTCAGTTATTTATTGAAAATAAAGGAGATAACATCTCCGATTCGACTATTTCGAACTTAAATAACAGAAACAGCTGGGAATATAAAAAAACAGTCAATCATACTGGAACTGGCCTTGGAGTTTCATTGTGCAAAGATCTATTACAGCGAGTAGGAGGTCGTCTTCATTTTGAAAATCGAACTGCGGATGTAATTACGGTCTATATATCACTCCCATTAGAGTGCATCGACAGAAAGACCAATGAACTAAGAGCAAGCGACTTAGTTGAAAGAAACATAATAATGCAGTAAACTGACAACGATCTAACTACTCAACCTTCTAACCTTCTAACTATTTAACTTTCTTTATAACATCATTATGTGACTTTGCAACATAGGATTTACCTCTATGAATTCTTAATTTTAACTATCTAATAAATTGTGAGCATTATGAAAAAGAACTTAATATTTACCCTGCTTGCTTTTGCAGCAATAAGCATCGGACATCAAGTAAAAGCACAGTCTGCAAGCACGAATCCTGTTACGGTTAACATTGATCTGCAAGCTTCCGTTATTTCTATCGCTTTGGACGCTTCACCAACTGTCAATTTTGTGTATGCCACAGCTGCCGAATATGCAGCAGCCAAGACCGTGACAAAACCAGCACATCTGACGGTCATCAGTAATAAACCGTACGATATCTCTGTACAGGCCAACGGATTATTCACTTCTTCCAACACCTCTAATACGACCAATTTGCCTGCATTAGGCGTGGTCAATGTGAGCGTTGATCCAACAACTGCCAACGGAGGTACATTAAGCACAGTAACGCTTAGCCAAACTGATCAACCCTTAGTGGAAGAAGCTGACCCAACAACTACTGCTGTTTATAATGTCGTCTATACCATACCAACTGCAACGACGCTCGTTGCCTTACCTCAAGAGGTGTATAGCACGACAGTGACGTATACCGCAACGCAATTGTAAATATTTAAAAAATTAACGTGCATTATAATTTGTGAAGTTTTATCTATCTCTAATTTTAGTATTCCTGAATACCCTGGCCCATGCTCAGGGTATTTCTGTTTCACCTTCCCGGATTTTTTTCAAAGGGGAAGCAGGTCAAACGGTCAGTCAGGCCATTTCTTTTAGCAATGCCTCCACTTCAGCATTCTACTTCGTGGCCAATATAAAAGATTGGAACCGCGATTCACTGGGCATCAAACAATATTTTCCAGCGGACGAACGTAAGCAATCCAATGGATCGTGGCTGTCTTTATCGGATAATAGCGTCCGTTTAGCTCCGGGAGAAACAAAAAGTATAAACTTGTCCATGACCATTCCAAAAGATAATAAATCCCTCGCCTTGACCAATAGTATGCTGTTTTTCACACAAGTAAAAGAGCAAACACCTGATGTGAAAAAGGGTGTCAACATGAATATCCTCTTGGAATTTGGTATTCAGGTCTATCATGTTCCAGTCGGTTTACGTGTCGGAGATCTGGAGTTTTTAGCCTTTGAAGATCAAGGTATGGTAACAAAAGAAACCGATCAACGTGTCAGAAAAATGATGGTCAAAGTTAAAAACACGGGACAGATTAATAAAGATGCCTATGTACGCTTTGAATTGACCAATATAGAGACCGGAGAGGAGATACCTGTCAAATCAATCGCTGTAGCAATGTTACCCGAAGCAGAACAATGGATTCAACTCGATTTACCGGCAACACTTAAAGGCCGTTACCTTGCGGTAGCTATCTTGGATGCTGGCGCTCAATACGATCTAAAAATTGCAGAAAAAGAAATTACATATTAAGATCAGCCTCTTAGCTGTCAGTTTGTGCCCTATGATCGTACAAGCTCAGATTTCAGTGAACTTACCTGAGGCTAATATTACAGCAAGAACAGACTATCAACAAAGTATTACTTTGGGGCAATTTAACAGTGCGATCACCTTATTGCCAAATATCGGCATCAAATCTAATAACAGCACGCTAAGTAACATCCTCGGTGGAGTAGGTCCTGCACCTCTTAGTGTAGCAAATTATAAAATTTCATCGATCGCTGGTATATCAGTGCTCAGCTCCAGCACAGAACGCTCACTTTCTACTTCGACACAATCCTTGTATGTGGCCGTTGCCAGTCTTGTTTCAGGAACTGTGCTGAGCAACCTACGTTTGAACACATCCAGCTTCACATGGGTAGCGGGTACTTACAGCACAGATATCGCCCTAACAGCTCCAGGACTTTTAGGTGGAAATGCCATGACTCCCGCCACACAGGCATTCAGTATTGTTGTTCCTGCATTTATTACTTCACAAAATACTGCAGGTACTACCAGCATCTTAGTCAATAACCTGAGCTTCTATCGGTCTCCAACAGGGATCATTAGCAATAAAGTCATGACCCTGGCTCATACTGTACCTTACATTCCCAATTTGCAAACAGGAAACAGCAATTTCAGTTTTTCAACATCCCTGGCCTATAACACATTGCCTATATCTCCTGTTTCCGCTATTAATACGACTTTGACGGCAGTAGCTACCGCTACGCCAATTGCTTTATCAAGCACCAGCCAGCCGTTGACAAATACCACTGGTATTGTAGTACCAACAAACAACTCCCAAGCTCTGACCTATGCCTTTTCAATAACAGGAGCACAATTAAAAGCGAGGTTTATACAAGCAGGAACTTATTCGGTACCCCTGACGTATACTTGGAACAAAATCGCTGCAGCCTATCCGACAGGAAACTTACAGTCCCAAAGTGTTGGCACTTTACAGGTTGTCGTCAGTGATCTCGGAGAATTGATTGCCAATCAACAAACAGTAGGCCTATCTTTCACCACTGCAAGCCAATACAGAAATGGCGTTAATCTGGATATGCCCGCCCATTTAAAACTGAGTAAAACGACACCTTATAATCTATATGTGCGGGCCACATCAGCATCTTTTGCTTCAGGAGTCAACAGCGTACCCCTTAATGTATTGCGTATTGGTCCGATACCTGGGGAAACCGGTATGCAAACGGTTACCTTATCCACAACCCCACAACAGCTGATCAACGCTGCAGACCCAACAGTCGATCGCTCATTGAGCATCCGATATAGTATTCCCGCCTCAGAAACTTCGAAATTATTGAACAAACCTGCAGGAACTTATTCGACCAATATTATTTTTAGCTTCATAGCCCCTTAAAAACGCTTGACTCCCACTTTTCTACGTCCATCTCTATAATTGAAATCTTGCAGATAATTTACCTGCTCCTCTTTCAATTGGATCTGCTGATTTGGATTTTCAATCGTGAAAGACATTCCTGCTGTTGGGATAGATACTGTATAGCTACCCAAAGGCAAAAAGAAAGTGTAATTACCCTTTGCATCGCTGAGTGTGCTATAGCTTTTACCCTGTTGATCTTCGGCATGAATTCGTATTCCGGAAAGTTCCGGACTTGTTTGCAGGTATTTATCAACGATAGGTTTGATCTTCCCCTTGACCACGCGTGTTTTTACTAAGGGAACCGCTAAACTTTGATTTTTTGTCAACAGCGTATTGATCGGACCTTGCGCTACCCACCCCTGATTATTTTCGATCTGAACCACATATGATCCAGAAGTCATATTTAAAAATGTTACCCGACCTTTTGTATCTGTACGAGCCACCTCCTGATCAATCTTGACGACAAGACCTTCAGGCCTAAGCTCCCCCGCATCGGCCATACCATTTTGATTATGATCATCAAAAAACTGCAACTGCAATTTATGTCCCTTATTTTTATCCCAGTAGACAAATTTCTTTTCAATGCCTATCCGAATCTGCCTGTTGTTGAATGAAGATGTTTCAAAGGCAAAAGGATCCTGTTGAAAATATAAGGGTATTCGACTTTGGATCATATTATAAAAAACATCAGCCGTTAAACTCCAATTGCCTCTAAATAACCACCTGGCATTTCCATTGATCGACAGATTGTTGCTTCTAGAAAATCCATAATAGCTGTACATGGTCGATAATTGTGTTTGCAAACTCCCTCTAAATGCGGTAAACTGGGTATTGGGACCAAAAGAATAGATCCTATAGTTCGCATCAGGGGTACTTGCCATCAGATCATTCAGATAGTAGGGATTGATCTGAATATAAGTGTTGAAACCCAAGAAGGGATTGCTATAACTACCTGACAGTCTTAAAGAATGAAAGGGGCTGATCGGTTTATTCGATGTATTCCGGTAGGTATACCCATAGTCCGTTCTCAAGGAAAAGCGATGCACGGAGCTAAAATAACTCACATCACCCACCGTTCTAAGAGCACTCGACTTCCATCTTTCCGGTACCGCTCCCCATAAGCTCACCCCCCGGATAGTTGCCTGCTGAAACATCATATAAGGTTTAATATCCAATTGCAATTTTCCAAATGCCGTATGATAGCCCACTTCATAAATCTCGATTCGATTAGGATTACCAAAAAAATAATCACGATCTGTACGCTGATATTTTGGATTATTATCCATATAACTCATACGCGCAGTAATACTGTTGTTATTTTGTAATAGTTTAGTGATGCGCGTATCACTTTGCATCAGCCCCCTACGCAAACCCGTGTAATAAGGAGAACTGTAATAATTCATACTGGTGATTTGATAGTGTTCAGTATGATATTGATAATGAGCACCTGCAGCTACAGCATGTTTATTTCCAGCTTGATCCGCACGCTCCATACTATAGCCCCCCTCCACCCATAATTGCTGATGCTCACTCATTGGGATGATCGTCCTTCCATTGATCTGGTCACTATTGATCCGACGATAATCATGTTCGCTATGCAGATAAGTTAAGTAACTTTCTTGATTTTGATCGGTTCGAACAGTATAATTGGCCCCTATGATATGTGCCCCAGGAATCAGATTGCTCAATTGTGTAAAGAGCATATAGTTATTTTCCACACCATACAGGCTTATGGATCGGTTATTATCCAATTTATAACTTGCCTTTACCCCCCTTCCACTAATCGTCTGATCTAGGTTTTCATAGATATTACCTACTTTGACAGCCCAATCTTTCGCTTGATAATCGATATAGGTATCGTAACTATTGAAAGCTTTTTGATTTTGATAGTAATCCAGATTAAGTCGATAGTTCAATTTTTTATTTACACCGATATCAAGATCACCATAGCCCTGTAACTGATATATGGAGTTCTGTTTATCCATACTTGTATAGCGCAATGCAACCGCATTATTGTAGGCTTCGTTTCCGAAATTTGGAACAGCCCCAAACCGTTTTACACTGCCCACCTGCAAAATACGAATCCGACTACTTATCAGCTCATTACCATTCAGATCCAAACCCTGCATGGCTATATCAAAATCATCGAATCTATTTTTTGATTGCATCCTTGCGTTAAAAGGCAGCAGCACCTGTCCGCCAGGTTGCAAGGTAACCGGTAACAGTTCGCCTATTACTTCAAAACCTGGCGGAAATCCTGAAAAAAGCAGCTTAAAAGTAATCGGCACTAGACCCGCATTGGAAGCCTGAATCCTAAACTGCACTTGGTTGGTCGTCTGATCCAAATAATATTCCGATTGATCTGCTTGTAAGATAAGCGAGCGGTCACTGCTTAATGTCGTATAAAAGGTGAGTGGCTGAGGTAGCCTTATCGTGGCATCAACACTTGAAAACCCAATAGTAAAAGCTTGGTTATTATTTGATAATGTATGACGATCAGCCATAAATTTGATCGGAAAACTTTTTTCCTCATGGGCCTGCAAGGTGATTTTTTGCGGTAGCTTGATCAAACCCGATAACGATAATGTTCCTTTCGCCAAAGGTATCAGTTCAATGGTTTTATCGGTCAGATTGCGGATGTGGATCTTGTTTGCAAACGTCTGGCTTTGGGTCACAGCTATGCTATCTTGGTCCAAGCTATACTCCACATCAAAATGGTGTTGACTTTTCGCTTCGGATAAGAAAACAAGTAAAAAGCACATCAGAAGCAAGAAAGTCCACAGATACTTCATGGGCATAGCAGGAGGTTCAAATAATAACAAAAATCAGTCTAAATTCGCTTAGTCAGAAATAACCCAAGTCACATCTTCATGTAACAAAATAACCGCTAGGCTGACAATTGTGCGATCAACTCCCCTTTGCTATTAATCTTGAGTTTTCGATACACGCGCTTGATATAAATTCGGACGGTATCCAATGAGATGTGATATTGTTGGGCAATCAATTTATAACTCAAACCCTCCACAATGCCATTCGCAATCTGAAGTTCCCTTGCAGTCAGCATATCTTCATATTTTTTTGAACTAAAAGCCTGCTCAATTAAAGCCCTATTGATAGTTGGGCTTACAAATGACCCTTGATTTAAGGTGATGATTATCGCATGGAACAAGTATTGCAGACAGGTGTCTTTTAAGACATAACTGACAGCACCATTTCGAAAAGCTCTACGAACAGTTTTTACATCAGCAAGTTGCGTCAATACAATGATCTCTGTTTCCGGATACATTTTACTCACTTTTTCGATAATCGTAGCATCTTGATGTTGAATATCCAGTATAATGACATCAGGTCGCAACGGATGCGATCCCATAGGTAACATGCTTGATGCTGAATTAAAAAGAATATCTATAGGAACTGGCTGACCATCCAGACAATTTTCTATAAGGATCCTTTTTATGTTTACTCTTGAATGCTCGTCGCTATCAATTATGCCCACTTTAATCATGATACGTTACGCTTTAGTTAAATACTGGTTAGTACATAAAATATTCAATAAATTAAACTCGTTGTTTAAACTTATTATTGAATACCAACACTTTTGATTAAAGATAACATTTATAAAAGAAAAAAATAGTTTGATTTTTAAATTTACAGCATAAATACTGTGTGGACACGAATTAAATACGATCAAAAAGCCATTTTTTTAGCCTTCACGAATTAATTATTAATTATTTCACAACAAATATCTTTGTAACATTTATAAATAAAATGATATTCAGAAAGTTATTTACCTATCTCTTTTTCAAAAGACGCATCATGAAGAAAAACAAGTAAAAACAGTTCACACATCCCGAATTAATGACGAACTAACTTAAAACTTTTACCTATGTACCTCTTAAAAAACCCATTTAGAAACATAATTTAACTACCTCTTGTTTGTATAGCAGAATTGACGAGTAAGATTAGAGGAAAACATCAGCCTATCTGATATGCACTTACCCACTATTGATATATCTGGCTCGAATGGCAAAACAGATGCGACCATGGAGCACCGCAGCAGTCATTGGTCGACAGTTTGACCGTAGGCCTGCAAAGCAAAAGCAGGCAAAAGCGTACGCGTATCGAGGTTGACCTGATCACCATATTGACCTTTCAAAGCCGGATAAAGTTGTCCATCATAAGCAAGTGCGAGACCATCTTCAAACCAAAATAGTGGCAAATGTCTATTGCCTACATCGCAACAAAAATGACCGATGGTAGTCAGGTCATCTGTTTGGAGTACGATACAGGTACAAGGTTTGATGTGTATTTGAATAGTAAATTGCGAAGTAGAATAAATAATCTCACCACTTTCGAGTGGCGGAGCATCAGCACGATATAGGCGAACAAGACGCCCCCCTTCAGTTTGTCTTGTGAGGAGCGTCTTGTTGACTTCATACCAATCAATATACAACACATCTACTACTGCCTCGTCATATACTGTAACCTCGTTTTGATCTCTTTCTATGATCAGCATCATCGTATTAATTGCTTGAAAGCGCTTTCTTCCTTTTAACGGATCTTTTGACCACCGAGTTTCCCGCAGCGTTGCTTTTCTTCTTTACCGTCTGTTTCTTCGTTGGCTCAGGCACAGCTTCCGCTCCAGTCAACTTTTCGATCTTCAAATTTGTAGATTCAGTTACTCCAGCCTCTACTAAATTTTCACCTTTACGCTCATCCGCCTGTTGTTTCAGTTGTCTTTCCTCTTGCATATGTTGTGTAAAATCCCAGCACAACTGCCCCAACATACCCATAAAATCATAGAGCAGTTCACCATCGTGCCCTAATGCACGGAGCATGACGATATCATCTGCCGCCTGCGTAAACCCATAGGTAATATCGCTGTATTCGAGTGTGAGGATTTCATCCAATTCGGCTTTCAGTTCTTTGGCAAATGGCGCCGAGAATAGAAAGGTCGCTTGATGTGTATAGCCCTCAAAGAACAACAGTTTTTTTATCGGTTGTTTGGCAGGCGATAAAAATTGGTTATCCATCAAGATCAACGCATCATTGCGGTATATTTTGGTGGTACTGTGGAGGCTATTAAAAACAAAAGCCTCTTTCATATGGATCCTTCCCGCAGCTATGATATCTGCCCAGATCAACACCGCATCACCTGTTAGATAAATACTGTTGTCCGCTTTAAAGATCGAATCTTTAAAAGGAGTCACTGGATGAGGGATATAATAAAAAACAGCTCGATCATCGATATGTGCCACCGTGGTCTGGCGTGCACCTCGTTTCATGGGATGTAGTTTATTGAAAGACTGTGTAAATAGCTTTAACTGCGTATCGGGCTTCATATGAATACCAATATCGAGCGTATCGTCATCCATAATACCGGGCGACGCACTCATGATGATCATCTCCAGATGTTCCTGGAGCCGAGGTGCTCCATAATGTGTGAGTTTATAAGGCGCATTGTGGCCACTTTCTTTCAAAACACTATACGTTCCCTCTTTACCTACATGTAGCTGAATGACACTTTCCATCTCCTTATTGCTCTAATAGTGCATATTTCTTTAACCAGTTTTTCACATCTTCTAAGCCTTCCAAGGTCATCAGATTGGTAAAAATAAACGGTCTCTCACCCCGCATACGTAACGTATCCTGACGCATCACTTCCAGATCCGCATGCACATAAGGAGCCAAATCGATCTTATTGATGATCAACAGGTCGGAACGGGTAATCCCGGGACCACCTTTACGCGGCATTTTTTCACCCTCACCCACATCAATCACAAAAATGCTGAGATCGGCAAGATCAGGACTGAACGTAGAAGTCAAGTTGTCTCCACCACTTTCCACAAAGATGATTTCCGTATCTGGAAAGCGGTCTGCCAATTCTTCTACCGCTTCAATATTCATGGAAGCATCCTCCCGAATTGCTGTATGCGGACAGCCACCCGTTTCTACCCCAATAATGCGCTCCGCAGGAAGAGCGGAGTTTTTTTGAAGAAATTGCGCATCTTCACGCGTATAAATATCATTGGTAACGACACAGATGCTGTAATCAGCCGTCATGGATCGTACCAATCGTTCGATCAGGGCCGTCTTGCCAGACCCTACAGGTCCACCCACTCCTATTTTAACGTAGTTTCTTGTTGCCATTTTTATTAAGAAATATAAATTCGTGTATATAATTTTTCGTGCTGCATACAGCGTATATCCTGTGCTACACAACAGTTTCCGATCAGATCATCGCTCAAATGGGGTTGTTCCGCTACCAAGCGATCGATCACAGGCTGCAGCTTAAACAAAATCTGCTGCGCATCCATCTGACTAATCGGGACCAGCTTAGCACAATTGGTTACCATACCATTCAGGGCGTTATAATAAAATGCACTTAGGGCATCTTGATAACTGATGTTTAACGCCTGTGCGTACATGGCAAAAGCGATGGCATAATGACCATGAAGGGTATGACTACTAATTGCTTTGAGATATGTAGAGCAACGTTTTATAGGATGTAATTTTTCCGTTAGCTTCAAAAAACGAAGTCCCAGCTTCCGGCTTGCTTCCCGGATTTCATAAGGTGCTTTTAACACCGTCACCAAGGCATCGAGTTCCGCAATTTTCTTTTGAGAAGCCCGCTTCACGCAGAGCTCCCAAGCTTTGGAAAAAAAAGCAGCATCGTTGTAATAAAAATTATGCTCCAATAGCGTTACCGCATATTCTTCTGCCGATTTGCTATCCTGGACGATCTCCTTCGTAATGTAGGTCTCCAACCCATAGGAATGCGTAAATCCTCCAATGGGAAATACCGAATCATTGATCTGGAGCAGCGTTAATAGTGGATTCATATGCTTATTATAGTTGTAAACTAATTTTTTTCTGTACCGGATTGTACTGGTGCATCACCAGTGTACTTGTTCGTTCAATCACGCGATGCTCGATCTTGGGCTGCAAACCTCTTCGGGTGAACAGGTCAAACAGTGGCTTTTCAAACGCCGTAATAACTTCTTGCTGATCATTGATAAAAATGGGAATATGCCTATTCCCTATTTCAAAGCAGGCATAGGCCATCTGTTTCGGACCAGCCGCTCGGAAAACAAGGCAAGAACAAGGCAATATCTGGACTACAATACAGAAGCCCAGATCTTGATCACGGTAAAGCAGATCCCCATCCGACAATTGCTGGCTGGTTAAATTTTTGAAACCGATTTCACGTCCTCCTACCGTAATCGCTCTGATGATCCGCTTTGTGGTATCGAACCATTCCAACTGGAGAAAATCGACCTCCATAGGTTGTGGATCTTTCCCGATATTGCCTAAAATTGTTCTTGCGATCAGCATCCAACTCATTTTTAGAACAAGAAAAAACGTTGTGCCATCGGCACTTCTTTCAAAGGGTCACAAACAGCCAACACGCCATCTACCGATACCTCATACGTTTCTGGATTCACCTCAATATTGGGGGTTGCATCATTATGCACCATATCTTTCTTGCGAACCGTACGACAGCCCTGCACCGGTAAACTTACCCGCGATAAGTTTAATTTTTTGATATTTCCGTTTTCCAGAGAAACTTTCGAAACAAAATTGAAACAGATGCGCTGCAGAGCTTTACCATAATTACCAAACATAGGACGATAAATAATCGGCTGTGGTGTTGGAATAGAAGCATTGATATCGCCCATTTTCGCTCCCACGATCATGCCCCCTTTAATAATCATCTCTGGTTTAACACCAAACATGGCAGGCTTCCACAAAATCAAATCGGCAATTTTCCCAGGCTCGATCGAACCGATATATTGATCGATACCATGCGCTTTAGCCGGATTGATCGTATACTTTGAGATATAACGTTTCACCCTGAAGTTGTCGTTATTGTTTGATTTATCTTCCGCCAAAGGACCTCGCTGGATTTTCATCTTATGTGCGGTCTGGAAAGTACGGGAGATCACCTCACCTACACGACCCATAGCTTGACTATCGGAACTCATGATCGAGAATACCCCCATATCTTGTAAAATATCTTCCGCAGCGATACTTTGCGGACGGATTCGCGAATCTGCAAAAGCCACATCTTCTTTTACATTCTTATCCAAGTGATGGCACACCATCAGCATATCCAGATGCTCTTCTACCGTATTGACCGTAAATGGTTTGGTCGGATTGGTCGATGCTGGTAAAATATTCGGGTACATCGCGATCTTGATGATATCGGGAGCATGACCACCACCGGCACCTTCGGTATGGAAGGTATGGATCACCCGTCCATCAATAGCAGCCACGGTATCCTCCAAGAAACCCGCTTCATTTAAGGTATCCGTATGGATCGCCACCTGCACATCGTATTTGTCTGCAACACGAAGTGCTGCATCGATGGTAGCAGGAGTTGCTCCCCAATCTTCGTGGATTTTTACGCCCAATGCCCCAGCTTCGATTTGCTCCTCGATCGGTCCTGTCGTAGAAACATTACCCTTACCAAAGAAACCGACGTTAATCGGTAAATTTTCAAAAGCTTCGAACATACGCTCCATAAACCATTTACCTGAGGTTACGGTAGTTGCATTGGTTCCATCTGCCGGACCTGTTCCACCTCCTATAAAAGTCGTCACACCACTATAAAGTGCCGTTTCCACTTGCTGTGGTGATATAAAGTGAATATGGGTATCAATACCTCCAGCCGTCAAGATATATCCTGCACCACCATGTACTTCTGTTGATCCCCCAATCACCATCCCTTTGGTAATACCGTCCTGCACATCGGGATTACCCGCTTTACCAATGCCGACAATCTTACCATCTTTAATACCGATATCACCTTTTACAATACCCCAATGGTCAATAATGATGACATTGGTGATACAGAAATCCAGCACCTCTTCATCACGCATGGCTCGTGCAGACTGTCCCATTCCATCACGAATGGTCTTTCCACCACCAAATTTATTTTCTTCACCATAGACCCCAAAGTCTTTTTCAATTTCAATAAAAAGCTCCGTATCTGCTAGACGGACTTTATCGCCCGTGGTTGGTCCAAATAGCGCCGCATATTTATCTCGTGGGATATACAATTCCCCATCTATATATTTTACCGATGATTTGTCTAAACCTAATTTATCTAAACCTAGAGCGTCAAGTCCCATCGTGGCTGTACCTAGTGTACCCAGTCCGACCACTTTAATCCACTCTCTTCTATTCCATCCTGCCATAATTATTTCGTACTTTTAAATTGCTGTTGTTTTGCCTTTTCCAATGCCGCTTTTTTCACCTTTTCATCGGTATACTTGCCATTAGTCAAACCATTAAATCCATGAATTTCCTTGTTCCCGCCCATTTCAACCAGAATAACTTTCTTCTGTTCTCCCGGTTCAAAACGTACCGCTGTACTCGCTGGAATATTCAAACGCATTCCAAAACTCGCTTCTCGATCAAAAGACAGCATCTTATTCACTTCAAAAAAATGATAATGTGATCCGACCTGAATCGGACGGTCACCCTCATTTTTTACGGTAACACTCGCGGTTCTATAACCTACATTTGCTTTCAGTTCTCCTTTTTTGATGATGTATTCTCCTGGTACCATATCGTATAGTTGTTTTAATTAACGGATTGGGTTATGAATGGTAACTAACTTGGTCCCATCAGGGAAGGTGACTTCAATTTGCACATCGTGAATCATTTCAGGAACACCTTCCATCACCTGGGAACGCTTCAATAAGGTGGTCCCATATTGCATCAATGACGCCACAGACTTTCCGTCGCGAGCCTCTTCCATAATCTGTCCGCTGATGTAAGCGATACACTCCGGATAGTTTAATTTTACCCCTCTTTTTAATCTCTTGGCAGCAAGTTCTCCTGCCAAGTGAAGCAATAGCTTCTCTGTTTCTCTCGGTGTTAAACGCATAATGATCTATTTAAATTCAAAACTTTTTGATAAAAGGTTCTCGATACGAACGAATGGTATAAAGTACATCGATGCTATGATCCAGAACTGTACGCAGGACAATTTGCCCTTGAACCTGTTATTTAAGGTGTATTAAAAAATGATATTAAAGGGCTGGAATGGTGAAATAAGTTCCCAATGTCAGTCGATTAAATTGTTGGTTCGGACGATCAAACTGGCGATCAAAAGAGACGGTATTACCGACATATCCCAGGTAAAAACGCAAATCTTGTTTCTGAAACGGTTTATGTTGTAAAGCTGCAAAGTAGGTCAAGTTGCTGCGAAAGTCTCTGTCGATATCAGCATCTTTTTTCATTCCAGCAGTTTCATATCCTCCTTTTAGAGCAAGTTCCCATTTATCGCTCAGCATGCGATCGTAGCGCGCTATAACTGATGTATAGGTGACATCCTGTGCCAACACCCGATCGCTATTTGTTCGTGCATAAAAATCATTCATCGCTGCCGACGCAATCAACGCATGATCAACCGCCAGGTAACTATACTGCAGATCTACATAGAGCATATCGCGATCTGTTTTTAGTTTATTGGCCAAAGAAATACCATGATTGGTTTTATGCTCGGCCAACTGGGAGACATTATACGACCATTTTGTGCTGATCTTTTTATCCCAAAACGATCCGATCCACGTCGCATAGGCACCTAGAGGCGTACTGGAAGCCTTTAAGTCACCCATCGCATATCCATTTTTGCTGTGTAGATCTGAGAAACTATCGTTGATGGTATTATAAATTTGAAGGTGAAGGGAATGTGCCGGATTCAGCTCATAGGATAGCGTTCCTCCGACGACAAAAAGATTGAGGATGCGGTCCACATAGTCGGTAAACATAAATTCGTAAATGGGGTTATTCTCAAATTCATAACTTCCCACCAATGCACTTTGCTTTCCTGCCGTAACCGCCCATTTATGGTCCTTTCCAAATTTGTACTTGATATAAGCCATATCTAATGCACGCGAGGCATTGTCCTGACTTGTTGGAGCAAAGGAGCGGTTGAGGCGGAAACGAACACGGTAGGACAACTGCTCATTATAGTCCCCTCGCAGTAAGATCCGTGCTTCATCCAGATTGATCTTATTGGTCTTTTCACTGTTGCCCATCGATTCTACATTTAGGCCGGCACGTAGAAGCACATCCAGGTGAAAAAGATCGGAGGTCAGAGGTTCCGATTTTTTTAAGGAATCTGCTTGCTGTAGGGTATCAACAGCTTTTTCTTGTGCTATTGTGCCTTGCGTTATACAGACAATAAAAAATAAAGATGCGGCAATTGCTGTTACTTTTTTCATTCGAATATACTTGTCTTTTGATGGCGATCAAATCCGAATGGCTATACCTCATGCTTGAGCAGTCGTATAGCGCTATCGATTTGTCGTCCAACACATTTGAAACAAGTATATCACAAAGAGATAAAAATGTGATAAGAGCGAAATTAGAGCGAGATTAGAAAATATTATTTTGGAATATAGACACTGACAGATGTTCCCTTATTTTCGATCGAAGATACTGAGAGTATGGCTTGATGCAATTCAAAAATATGTTTGGCCAGCACTAATCCTAATCCGTTTCCGTAGATCGCCCCCACATTGGATGCCCTATAAAAAGAATCAAAAATATGTGGCTGATCATGCAGTGGGATACCGATACCGTGATCCGAAATTTTGACGACTACGAGATTTAAATGACAGACCAATGAAATCGTTACCGTTTTATTATTACCGTACTTACAGGCATTGGAAACAATATTACTAAAGGCAATATAAAATAGATCTAAATTGACGAAGATATTCATTTCACTACTATCTTCAGGAATATGAGAATAATCCAGAAAGATTTCACAGTCTGGATTCATGCTTTTTTCACTTTTTTGTACCTCATACAGCAGTTCATCAATCCGAATCCATTGCTTATTCTCGATCTTTCCATCAAAACCGGTACGTGACAAAAGCAAAAGATTATTGATGATCAAGTTCATCTTAGCCGCATGCTTGGCAATCGCCTCAACCGAATAATAAGCCTCATTGGTTTTATCCAGATGCTGCAGCGCTAGTTCTGCTTCGCCTCCAATAATGGTCAAGGGTGTTCGCAAGGAGTGCGATGCATTGCCAATAAAGCTCTGTTGTGATTTGACCGAAATATCCAACCGTTTCATCATCGCATTGAAATTAGAAATCAATACCCCGATTTCATCCTCTTCATTCGAATATTTATTCTTAACCCGCTTGTCCAAATTAGAAATATCGACCTGGGTCAATTCTTTATTAATCGCATTAATAGGGGCCAACAGACGATTGGAAAAATAAAAGGCGAGCAAGAAAACCAGTATAATAGCGAATAGTCCACCTGTCAGTAAGGTATGGTCGAGCATCTGTTGTTCATCGTGCCCATATTCATCGATGCCTTCAGAGATCACAAGCAGATTTTCTTGATGTAGAGAATCGACAAAATACATCCCTACATAAGAAGTTTTGTGATGCAAAAACTGTGCTTTACCTTTTACTATAGCCTCTTCATAGAAGGAGTCGGGCAAAGGAAGGTCTGGTTTATACCGGAGATCAGTATGTCCTTTTACAATGCGTAATAGATAATCTTTTCCTTCTGCGAGCTGACGTAGATATTTGCGCGTGACTTCATAATAGACTTTGTTGTTATAGGCATCATTTTGGATGGTATGGTTACCGACGATGGTGGCATTCTCTTCCAGTCGATGGTAAAATTTCGTCTGCAGGCTATCCTTTGTAAAATAAGATACGTAAAGAGCAAAGGATACAATATAAATGACCGAAATGGCCGAAAAAAGTGCAATGACTTTGGTTCTAATTTTCATTTCTCAAGATATAACCCATTCCGATGACCGTATGAATGAGTTTTTTTTCAGTGGGATAATCAATCTTCTTACGGAGGTAGTTGACATAGACATCAACGACATTGGTACTCATATTGAAATCGATCCCCCATACTTCTTCCAGTATATCGACACGAGAAAGAATTCTATTTTTATTGACCATTAAATACTCCAGCAATCGATATTCGGTGGCGGTCAGGATAACCGATTTGCCTTCACGCTGTACATTTTTACTATCCCGGTCCATCACCAGATTATCGACCGTGATGGTATTGCTTGTGACCGTTTGCTGTCTCACTTTTCGAGATTGCCGATTGATGCGCGCCCGAAGTTCATCCAATTTAAAAGGTTTTGTCAGGTAATCATCGGCATCTCGGTTAAAGGCTTCGACAATATCTTCCGTTTGATTTAATGCACTCAGGATGAGGATAGGCACATCTTTATTCGTTTTGCGAATATTTTTACAGATTTCCAAGCCGTTCATACCCGGTAGCATAACATCGAGGATAATCAAGTCATACGAGTTGAGACCTGCCATTTTTAAACCCGTATATCCGTCCATCGCGACACTGATGGAATGGTTTTCTCCTTTCAATCCCCTTTCAATCAACGAAATTACAGATGGTTCATCTTCTACAAGTAATATTTCCAAATTCCTTTTTTTTAGTAACCTAGTTAGTAGTGACGTAGTAACGAAGTAACCCCTAACCATCTAACCTAATAACTTTATAACCTTCTAACCTTTGAACAAGATACAAAAATATATAAATTTTATAAAGCAATTTATAGAGGTGGTTTGAGTTAGGTTTAGTAAAGGGTATGATTATTCTCTCGAGCACAGCTGATCCAAGCGAGCAACTGGCAGAGAAATAAGAAAAAAATAGTAATCACTAGTACGTAACAGCTTACACCTGGAATACCTCCTACAATATCTGGATCGAGAAAAGGGTAAGGATACCATCCTGTTATCGACGCGCGGGTGAAGGTATATATAACCCATATTAAGGGGAAAATCAATAAATAAAATGAATTGATGGCTGTAATCGGTTTTTTAGAAGGCCACAATAACCACCATATCGTTATGAAAAAAGGCCCAAATTCATGCAAGATAAAATTGCTCCAATTAAAGTGGGTTGGATCGACATCAACCGCAGTATTGCGCAATAGTACAGCGAATACAATACCTGTCACGACCATATAAAGTACTGCAGCAGCGCGAAGGTATCTAAACCAGTTGCCCAAATGTTTTTTTCTTAAAATGGCAGCCGCAGCAATCAGATAGGTAGCTGTAGCAATCAGATTACTTTGAATCGTAAAATAGCTAAATCTATTCCATCCATAACCATGCGATTGGGGATCAGTCTGCCAGGCCGACCAAGGTTCAATTGCCGCTATCGTAAACCAAGCCATGATCATCAAGACCACAGCATTGAGCCATTTGATATCTTGGGGTAGTTCTGTTTCTTTCATGACGACTCCTTATTTTAATGATGCATATCAGCTTTATAAGATCATGATCCGGATCTTATAAAGCTGATAGGTCATAAACAATTCTAAACTGCATCTTGTTCCACAAAATTTAAATTTTCTACAGCGCATGATCGATTTATGAGTCTGCGGGATACTACCTCTATCAACAATACTTTTAAATTTAGTGATGAAATCAGCGATTGACATCGTAACTGAATGACGAAATGAAGGAGTAACCGAGTGAAGGAGTAACTGAGCTACCAAGTGACGTAGGAACTTTCTAACCTACTAACTTTCTAACCTTTTACCCAATAACCCACTACTTTACAACCCCTTAACCATTTATCCAAATTATTCTCATACCTTTTTTATTCCAACTGCTTCTTTATTTCTAAAAAAATTGGTTTCTTTGCATCAGTTCATACTTTATACGGAGGCTTAGCTCAGCTGGTTTAGAGCACTACCTCGACAAGGTAGGGGTCACTGGTTCGAACCCAGTAGTCTCCACAAAAAAAGAGCATCTTCTCGAGGATGCTCTTTTTTTATGTGTATTCTATAATAATTTCAGTTTTAAGATACTGCTAATACCAGCTCATATCTGACCGAACGACCCGCACCAACTTGTTGAAAAATACCCATTTCATGCATTTCTTGTAGGTCTCGATCTGATTTAACATCTTCATTCATTGCTGTTAACAAACCATTCATCTCTCCAAGTTCACGAACAAAATTAATCGCTATCGTGGGTAATGTATCAATTGAATAATGAAATTTGGGCCAGTCTTTATATTGCCAATTATACATGTTGAGCCAATTAAAGTAAATAATCGGCTCATCACTATTTTTTGAAGAAGAATTATATCGGATTTAAAACTATTTAGTATTACAACAAATTTTCAATATCATCCATATCTTTAGGTCTATTACTCTCTCTTTTAGCAGCTATCAACTGACTTTTATGTAATGTTCTTATTTTTAATTCATCATCTTCAAATAAGATAGAGCTATCGTAATTCTCTTTAAAATCTAATCCTTTTACTTTAACCATAATATCGATGGCAACTGGTGGAACACCAAATGTGAAGACGTCCCATATAGGGTGAGATAAGAAGTTTTCCTTAGTCATATCAAACACGGGCATACCAAAATCTAAAAATGCATTTTTTAATTTTGAATAGTTTATTTCAGAACGTTCTACCCAAATATCCATATCACCAGTTGTACGAGAATAACCATGCAAAATAACGGCAAAACCACCAACTAAAATATATCTTACTTCATGTTTATTCAGAGCTGTCAAAAAATCTCTGAAATCCTCATTAAAGATATTTCCCATCATAATTATACTCTTGAAACTGCTTTAAATTTTGTCTTATCCATTTTGGGAGGATTATCAAGTGAAAAATTAAAAGCAATACTATTCAGATAAAAAGCCACATGAAGACGTTCTTTCCAACTCATCTCTCTGTAATAAGGAGCGTGATTAGATGCTTCTGCTGCTGTCTGTGCTTTAAAAGCTGTCCTATCCATTCTAAATGTCTTCATATATCAAATTTAAATAATAATATTGATAATACACCCCATGTACTGATCCACTCATTAATATGAGCTCTTAATTCCTATAACAAATATGGGCAACAGTTATCACAACCATTAAAATTTAGCAATCAAACTTCTGATATTTCAGCAATACTTAATTAATACTGCTTTTTCTTCTTTAGCTGCAGCCCATACCCCATCGTCCATTCGATAAAATCAGCCTTTCCAGCATGTGCTTTAATGGAAACTCCCGTAAAGATATCCCGATACACCTTATACCTTACCCCTGCTCTCAAGTAAATGGGGCTACTCTCGCCATTAAATTTATTGCGGTGCAAATAAGCACCAACATTACCATTTAAATATAATCTGGAGTTGAGTACATGATCGATATAAAAGGCCGGACCATAGGAAAACAACGCTCCAACAGAGCCAGCTTGGTCTCCTGCCACTTGTTCATCATGGCCACTTGCCGAGTAAAACGCATCCATACCCGCACCAATACGCCATTTATAGCCCAGATGTTTACTGTAATAAGCCCCTAATGTCGATTTGAAATATTGCTTATCATTTTCGCGATCGATCTGCTTAAATCCGAAAGCATAGTTGAATCGCAGTTCTTGGACTTCTTCCATCGGTGGGATTGAAGATTTTCTAAAATCAAAGGGTTGACTTGATGGACTATAGGAAACAGATAAGCTTAGAGGCAACAAATTGATCCCCGTATTGGGCAATGCCAGTGCTCCATTGCTAAAATGATGGAAAGCAAGACCAGCCCCTAATTGGAATTTTTGACTCAATCGATAATTTGCTTGTACTCCAAGGTCGATATACACATTATTTTTACTACCAATGATTAAATTCAGTGGATTTTCTTCCTCATTATAGGGATTGAATCGACCCGATAAACCGAGTGCTATGCGATAATTAAAATTCCATTTACTATTTACTTTAGGAGCAATTGGAATGGCTACGAAGCCATATACAGCGAAGGGATCTCCAAGATGTTCCTGTCCAAATGTACTGCTATACACGCCAATACCATAGATGGGGTAATTGTACAATTCATTATACAGACTTTGCACCGAATCTTTATACTGGCTCTGGAAACCAACACGAAAATTAATTCCATTGTAATAGGAATCAGCCAGTGTCTCTTTGGTACGCTCATTCATTTTTAATTCGCCACCACTTTCATGTTCCAGTTGAAATATTAATCTAGGCTTTCCCGAACCCTTTGTTTTACTGGAGTCTAATGAACTTGAGATACGAGGACTCACCTGAGCGACCAATGAAAAGGAAATAAATGCTAGGGCGATAAAAATCAGAATTCTTACTGTCATGAAATGGGAGCTTAACTTAAAAGCGGATTAATTTGTTTTCAACTATGATTAACTCAGAGTCAAGATTTGAAAACGCAAAGGTAACAACTCCGCATTCAATTGCAAAACGCAATCCACTAAATTACTATTCAGCATTTAGTTACCTAAAAATGGATGTGCAAAAATAAGGTATTGGCAAGCTGTTTTCGGATTATCTAGTGTATTTGGTTAACATTAAAGATTGCACCCTATTGATTGAATTTTTTAAAAAAAATACATGATGCATGTGCATATTAAAACCGAACCCGATACAATAACAAAGAGGTTAAAGACAGAAAGATCATTTGAGCATATGCCAAAATGATCTTTCCGATTTCAAAAATTTATAATTTATAACCCTACATTATCTAAAAAAATCTTTCTTATTCCACATAACCAGGGTTTTGCACTAGCAATGGATTTTTTCTTATTTCATCACGAGATAACGGCAGGAAATAGACCTGATTTTTCCATACCCGGTTTTCTTTTGTATTGAATTCCTGCGGTACATATTGATAATCATAAATTGACTCATCATGTTTATAGATATTTGCCAATGATTTTCCTGGTTTAAAAGTAGCAGTAACATTCACAATAGTCACTTTACGCCCAATGGTTTCGTCTGCGATCAACCATCTTCTCGTATCAAAAAACCGTTGTTCTTCATAAGCCATCTCGATACGTCGTTCATGACGATATATATTACGCAACGTATTTTGATCAGTAGCTGTAATAGCAGGCATCCCGGCTCTAAACCTAATTCTATTCAGCCAAAGTTTAGCTGTTTCAATTTCCCCCAATTCAATAGATGCTTCCACATAATTAAAAACAGCTTCCGTATACCTAAAATATGGCCAAGGGACAAATTGTCTAGCCTGAGCATCGATAATACTCGGATCTGGATCGATAAATTTATGAATATAATAACCTGTCCAAGTTCCATTGTGCGCTTCTTTCGGCCCCTCCTTTGTATCTAATCCCGCCACTCTGCTCACCTTTCCATTTATAATCAGGTCATATTTACCTGTTTGAATTTGATTAGCTGGATCAGACGGATTATTTCTAGGTTTCCAATCTGCACCATCATACAAAATAGAGGCATAAAAACGTGGGTCTCGATTTTTATAAGGATTGGATTTATGCACGGCATTATTCCAGTCAAATTTAGTCCCGTCGATCATTTCATAGTCATCGACCAACAAACCAATCGGCTGGTTGCCACCCCAGTTATTATAACCATTTGGACCATTATCCCGAGCATGAGTAGAACTTTGCTCGGTAATGAAATAACGTGCGTATAAGATATCAGAGGCTGCTTTCGCATCAATACCTGGGGCTTTACTGCCCCCCCCCATAGCAATACTTTTATAGTTTTGCGCACCCTGTTCAGGTGTTTCAGGTTTTGTTAAATCCCACTTATAACCTGTACCTGCATCAAGCACAGCCTTAGCGGCTGCTTGTGCTGCACGATAGCGTTCTTGTTGTGATCCACTTGTATAAGCCAATAAAGGTAACTTTTCTGCAAGGTCACCCAGGTCTTTCACTTTGGCGGTCAACTTGGTCTGATCATGCAGATCACTAGCAGCATAAATGAGCGTTCTTGCTTTTAGCGCCAAGATGGTCATGGGGTTAATACGTCCTTTTTCTAGCACCTTACCATTTAAGAGTTTAATCGCCTCATCACAATCTTGTACGATCTGATTGATCCCTGCCTCATATGATCCGCGTTCCTTGGCATAGATAGTTGGATCTTCACTATATTCGTAACTTTGAGTAATAAGCGGAACACCACCATAATAACGCAATAATTGGTGGTAGCAATACGCTCTGATAAAATAAGACTGCGCTAATAATTCATTTTTCACCTGTCTATCACTGATGCTGTTTTTGGTATCATCACCAAGTCTTTCGATAGCAATATTGCTAAATCGAATATAGGTATACATGCGCTCCCACCATCTTGATGTGCCCCCCCATCCTTGATTGGCACCATTGATATTTCCCGAATTTAAGAGCAGAAAGGCGTCAGTATGATTCCATAACGACTCATCAGTAGCCGAAGCTTGCATCTGCTCGGTAAAGCCCGAGTTACTCGCCTCAAAAACATTATAGATATCACTGACAAATTTTTCAGCTAATACCGGATCCTGCCATGTCGTTGCATCCGAAAATGCATTTCTTGGCTCAACATTGAGAAAATCGGTACTGCACCCCGTAGTGAATAAAAACACTGCAGGCAACATATATAAGAATTTATTTTTTATTAATTTCTTCATTTCAGTTGTATTATTGATTAACGATCTAGATTAAAATCCTGCTTTTATGCCGAAAGTGATGATCTTAGATTGCGGATAAAATTGACCTGATCCACTTTCCGATTCCGGATCCCATATTTTGATTTTATCGAAAGTGAGCAAGTTCATGCCATTGGAGTAAAAGCGAATCGAATTCATACCGATTCTTTTCACAAAATCGTTTGGTAAATTGTAGCCCAGCTCCACATTTTTCAATCTGATATAATTGGTACTTCGTATCCAGTAGGTATTATCAGTCGATGTATAGTAGGTATCCGAACGATTAGTAAGACGAGGGTCCACATCACTCGGATTGTCTATACTCCAACGATTATCATAGTTCCACTCGAGGTAATTTCCTATAGATCCAGACTCTGTCGGTCCCATTCTGCGCATACCACCAGTAGCTCCCTGAATCAATACACTTAAATCAAACCCCTTATACTGTGCACCAAGCACCACACCTCCGGTAAATGTAGGCGTACCATTTTTATCCAGACGCACGCGATCATCACTGGTTATTTTTCCATCGCCATTATAGTCGACATACTTCATATCACCCGGCAGGAGTGTTCCATTTTTTAATCCGAGCGGACTATAATCTACAGTGTTGGCATCTATGTCCGCTTGATCCTTAAATACGCCATCATATAGGTAGACAAGCCAAGAGTCTGTCACTTTTCCGATCTGCTGCTGGTAGGGTAATGTATTTGCTACATCACTTGAATACTGCACATTATTCTTAGCATAACCGCCATTCACACCTACGTTATAAGAAAAATCCCCCACTCGATCCGAATATGTTAATTTAAATTCATATCCTTTATTCGTCAGATTACCTAAGTTGGCAATGGGCAAGTTGCCGGAGATACCGCTACTGATCGGTACTACTCCAGGATTTTTTGTCAGAACACTTGTGCGTTTATTATAAAAATAATCAAACTCCAAAGTCAGCTTATGATTTAAAAAGGAAGCATCCAATCCGATATTACTATTGTTGGCAACTTCCCAAGTAAAATTAGGATTAGGAATTGTACTTTCATATAAAGTTTGATACAGCTTATCACTAAAGACCCCTTCACCTGTATTCATCAAGGATAAGTATTTGTATTCTTGGAAAGTGTTATCATAATACGCTTCCGCCCCCATCTGTCCCCATGAACCTCTCAGTTTTAAGTTATTAATGAACGAGATATGATCTTTAAAAAACCCTTCTTCAGACACCCGCCAACCAGCAGAAATACCTGGGAAAAAACCGAATCTTTGATTGGTTGGAAAAACATAGGATCCATCCACTCTCCAGTTAAACTCGAGCATATACTTTTCCTGATAGTTATAATTCACCCTTCCATAGTAGCTCAACCGTGCTCTATCGTATACATTTTCGTTACCTAAAGTTTGACGATCTCGATCTCCAAAATTCAACTGCTCGAGCAATGTAGAAGCAAAATCTTTTCGGGCGGCAAAAAAACCATTATTATGCACCGTTTCACGTGTCAGACCAGCGATTGCTGAAAAATTATGTACACCATTAAAGGTTTTATCATAAGATAGTAAAGCGGATAGATTGATGGCCAGTTGATCTTCTGCCGCTTCACGAAGTTGCGCCTTAGGCTCTATCCCTTTAGGTATATACCCAGAAAGTACAGGGGTCACCCCATCAGCCTCAAAAGTCGCATTATCCCATTCGTATAACGTCCAAGGAGTTTCCCATCTTTTCGATCTGCCCCAATACTTATCGAGAGAAGCTGTTCCCGTCAATTTTAATCCTTCAACTCCCGGTATTCTAAAATCTATTGCGCCCGTATTTTGTAAATAATCGCGCGTGTTACGATCATATCCTGTCTCACCCGTCGTAATCACCACTGGATTAGCGCCGTTCTCTAAATCGGGCCCTGGCAATCCATTTGGCCATGTTGCCACACTAATCGGAAGTCCCCGAATAAGCGATCTAAAGATATCTCCTGCTCCCCTGGTCGGGAAATTACGAGATTCTTCTCGCCCAGTAATTCCCCATCGAGCAGTCACATATTTGCCTAATTTAAACTCCAGGTTTGCACGAAGATCATATTGTTTAAAAAACGTTGCCGAATTTTTATAAATCGCATCTTGATTTAAATATCCGAACGAAATCAAATATTTTGTATTCTCTGTTCCCCCATTGATCTGCAAATTATGTCGTTGTTGCGGTGACCAGTCCTTGATTGTAGCGCCAAACCAATCCGTATTCGGATAACGTAATGGATCTGAGCCATCCATATATTTTTGACGTACTTCTGGTGTATAGGCAGGGTTCTGCACACCATTTTTTCCTGTATAGGTACCATCACCGGTATTGATTTGGTTCCAGATATCCCCCCACTTACTTGCATCCTCTGGATACACTTTTGTTACCTCATTCATGATAGAAGTATATTGAGCCGAATTTGCCATTTTGGGTGTTCGAGTCGGTCGTTGTATACCATATGAAAAATCGTAAGAAAACTGGGGTTTACCAATCTTCCCTTGTTTCGTGGTTACGAGTATAACACCATTTCCGGCACGTGATCCATAAATAGCAGCAGATGCGTCCTTCAATACCGATACACTTTCTACATCATTCGGATTGATACGATCCAGTCCACCGGCCCTTTGTGGCACTCCATCTATCACAACCAATGGGCTCGTATTGCCTCCTGATAAAGAATTAATCCCACGAATACGGATCGTTGACCCATCACCTCCCGGTTCGCCATTAGATTGCATGGCTGTCACACCAGGCAAGCGTCCAGCAAAAGAGTTTGAAAGATTAACTGACGATGATTTAGCGAGATCCGAACCTTTTACTGTGGCAATTGCGCCCGATACAACCGCCTTTTTTTGCGTTCCATAACCGACTACAACAACTTCTTCTAGACCTTGCACAGAACTTTCCAACGTTACCTGCAGTTCCCCACTAGCTGGAGCTGCAATTTCTTTCTCTCGATAACCTACAGCTGTTAAAGTCAACATAGTGTTGGCAGTCACATTAATTCTGAATCGCCCTTCTTGGTCTGTAGAGGTCGACAATGTGCCACCTTTGACCTTAACAGTGACGCCTGCGATACCTTGCCCTTGTTCATTTACAACGCGCCCGCCGAGTTCCAGTTGTGCATCAGAAAGAGCACTATACTCCCCTTTCAGATGTTCGATCCGATTACGTGAAAATTCATTGCCAAGATCATTTGCCTGCGCGCCATTTGCGATCAAAAACAAGAGTAATCCCAATGAAAGATTTCTTTTTTGGTACAGATGCCGACATCCATATCCATTGGTTGTTAAAAATGATTTCATTATCATAATTTGGTGTTTATGCTTTGGTTATTTTCCAAATAGATTCAAGAATATAGTACTGATTCTTGACAGCCCCTTCCTTGACATGATTTATAATCACGTCAAATCAATTGCTATATAACTGATTTATATGCTGAATTTAGAAAATATAAATGTCAATTTAACACTTATTTGAAATAAAAAAATTATATACAAACATAACAAACTATGTATCAGAAAAAAATGTTCAAAATTAAAAACTAAAAGCGCTCCAATGCAACATTTATATTTTCTCTGATATCACCTATTTATACGAAAGAAATGATGGGACCTGTCGTTAGTGCTGGAAGCAAGACTCTAGAAATCTTTATCTCGGTAACACCGCTTAACAGTTAAAAAATAAGATGGAAAAAATGCAATTATATGTCTTCATCACAGGTTGAATTGGTCTTCGCAATTGCATTTTGATTTATTCGAAATAAAATCCGATTCACTCATACAGAAATTCTATACCAATAGCAAATGTAGCTTTGCTTTACAGTAAATAATTCATTACTTTTAATGTGTCAAGAATAAAAGAACAAAAATGATTGATATAGAATAATAGCCTGTATAAATGAATCGGTAAAACCAACAAGGTTAGGGATCCTAAAAATAGCTATAATTAGTCTGGCTATCTTTCATCGCCCTAAATAGATAGATGAGCCTTTTTGGTTTTCAGGATTGACAAGTTATTCCGGTTGTCGAATCTTGTTTTTTAGTAGTGCTTTGATCGCGTTACACCTTTCTCGATCTGGAATCGGCAAACATAATAATCGATTATTAAACTCTTTTCTTTTCATCATTTATCAGATTATAAAATATGGTTTATGAAAATGAGCCTGTGTCAGGTATGGCTTTAGATAAAAAGGCAAGCCCCTACTCTACACTGACACCTGGTACGGCAAAGAACCTTAGACACAGTTTCGAATAGGGAGCTTGCCCCTTCTATTTGTAAAAATACAAAAAGTATGGGGGTCTGCAAACCCTACGCCTCGTGTCTATTGAAATTTGCCGTTTCGGTATCGAGACTCCAATCAGATTAACTGATTGCAATACAGACATAATAAATCTGTATGATATACACAAATATAATAACCAAAAATATTTTACATACAACATAATGGCAAAAACAGTAAATAAAGAATTGGCAAAGTTTATTTCAGATCGTTTCAATGAAATAATGAAAACAACTGGATTGGAACTTGAAGTATTTGCAGCTTATTCCAAGATCGGCTACAGTACTTTCAGAACTTACCATAGCAGGACAGTTCGAATTTCTGTGGAAACACTAAAAAAGATATGCGATGCTTATCAAATTTCACTTACTGATTTTTTCAATCTAGATAAATCCTTGGTTGTTAATCCTCCAGTCATAAAACATGTTCAAGAATTTCAAATAAAATACCTGCATAACAAAAATAAACTGTTAAAAGATGAGGGTATTAAATTTGCAGCCAAACCTACTGGAGCAGGGAACAAATGGGAACGGGAAATGATCAAGTATATCGTTTTACATACAGATTATTTCAACACATCAAGGTCAATTGCCGAAATGGCTATCGATTTTGCAAAAGATTTTGAACTTGTCCTCGAATCTGGTCGTATTTATGAATTACTCCGCAAATACGTGGATCATGAAATAAAAAGAGAAAAATCCACACGCATTAATCATGATCTTTCTACTTCAAATAGAATGATATTCCTTTACAGTAGATCCGATAATAACAAGCGCAAGATTTAAAAATACGGGGGGGGGGCACAATGCCACCTCAAACATAATCTAAAACAAGATGTTATTCATATCAAATGCAAAATACATATTTTAATACCTCCACTTTAATTACTTTACTCATTTCAATCTTTTCTTATTCCTGTAATGGAATATTGGAACGGAACGAACAACCACTGGATTCCGCATATGTACATATTCAAGAAATCAATGAAAATTACCGTTCTGATATTTTCGAGGTAATATTATTTTGTGAAACCCAAGTGTCAAGCTCAAGTTCACCTAATCCGATACGCATATTTCAGTCCGTAAATAACCAACTCATTGTTTCTTGTGATGCCGAAAAAAATGTGGAAACGCAAGGTGACATGGTTTATTACAAGATAAAAAACAACGGAACTGTTGAAGACAGTTTACACTTAAACCTAAATCACTACTGGCCCGATTTCATTGATGATTTTATAATTTTCACCACTGACGATCATTCCTATTATACCACTTGGCCTCAAAATGGCGATACCTCAAGACATGCTATTCAAATTTTAAATCAAGACTTAAATTGGAAGGAAGAAAAAGTAAATAAAAAAATTGAACAGGCAAAAAAGAATATACCATATTGGTTTTTAAAAAATGTGACCAAAGATGATCAATACTATATGCAGTTTTTCTATTATGAAAACAAGCAATGGTACCTGTTGTGGCAAAAAGTATCTGAATACAAAAGTCCTGATGATAATGAGACAGCCAATCGCTTTCGAAAGGATGTTTTCTGGACAGGAGAAATAGATCCATATCTACCCGAAAATGTTAATTTTTTACATTTTCATCCAGAAGAAAAATTAAAATACAGCCATAATATTGGAGGCGGAAGTCCGGGGTATAGCGTCACTAATTGGCGTGGAAAAGCGTTTTTTCAAACAAAAATTGGGGGAAATGAGTTTAATTTTTTCAGCCCACATATTGCGGTGGAAAAAGAAAAATTTGACAACTATAAAAATAGATTTTATACCATTGTAGAATCATCCTATCCAGCAATAACCTTCCGACCATCATTTTACATTTCCCCTAATGGATTTGCCTTTTATTCTTCAAACAACCAAAGCATGTATATAATCCGTGAAAAAACAAGTAAATAAAAGGATCGTATCCTAATCAAACGGAGCAAAATAAGACCAAATCTTTATCTAATGGACATGATTCAGAAAAGGAGAATATAAGTTACAGCCAAATGTATACATATCCAATAGCACACGATTAAAAAATCCCGTCTTCCTTTTCATAGAAGACGGGATCTTAGATTATTAAAGATCGAAATATAAATTACTTTCGGAGCGTTCCTTCTATTCTATAGCGCGTAGTTCCGTCCATATAATCATATACGAAAGTAAATGTATCATCTGTATATTTGCACGTTCCAGGATCGACTATAGCTAAATCAGCCCAGGGAGAAATAACAAATGTACCATCAGCGGACTTGGACAAATTCACGCCATACTTTTTGATTGCATTAAAATATTCTTCATGGGAAGTATAGCTGGAGCGTTGTTCAGCTTTGACCTCATTAAACAACCTCACCGTATTTTCATCGACTGCTTTTAACAAACGTGTTGTGCTCAAATTCGTTGTTGTTCCCTTTTCCCATACACCCGCATTATTTTTAATCATATTGGACCGTGCTATATTCAATTGATAAGTTCCTGAATAATCATTTACCAAGTTGAGGTTCAAGATCAAAACACTGTCTTTCACTACTTTCTGATAGTCAGATACCTGATCTATCTTAAAAGTCAGCGCGTATAACGAGTCGCAGTGAAGCCCCTTTGTGGTTACCGAAAATGGCATCCTTCCATACACCTCGCCTGCCTTAATTGTTGTAGACATCTTCGGGATGGTATAATTTGTTGCCTCCAAAATTCTATACTTCGCCGGTGCATCGATCATATATTTATTGTTGTACCACTTGATTGCCTGGTCGTCATGTACGACAGATACCGACACATCTTTATCGATTTTTAAAGATCCGCCAGTCGCCAGCGAAATATAAGCATCGGACGGAGTAGATTGGTAAGGCATGACAAATTGCGATACAACTGCTGATGCACCTACTATATAGATTTGTTTGATGTATTGTTCCTCTTTGAGCGGATCGATCTGTTCGCATCCTGAAAACAGCAGAAGAGCAATCCATATGTAGCTGTATTTTTTTATTAAATTATTCATGATTTATACACTTTAGATTACCAGCCTGGATTTTGAGTCAACTTGGAGTTTCTATCCAGCGCTGTTCTTGGAATTGGATAGAAATAATGCTTATGAGCAAAACTGCGGCGGGTCAGTTTATCGGTTAGTACTGTTACCGTATAAAAATCTTTACGGGCAGCTTTACGCGCTTTAACGTTCATTCCCCTAACAGGTCGATTGTAGGCATCCATGGCATCCTGTCCCCATCGGCGTAAATCGAGGTAGCGTTTTCCTTCAGACATAAACTCAATTTGTCTCTCCCGTTTGATAAGTTGGCGCATCGTTGCTTGATCTGGAAGAGAAACCAGCCCTGGCAATCCTGCACGGTAACGAATCTGGTTGAATGCCGCTAGAATCTCTTGCTCATTTCGTGTAACCGTGATCCCTGTTGTTGTAGAAGTATAAGAACCGTTCAGTTCGTTCAGTGCCTCTGCATAATTTAATAAAATCTCTGCATAACGAAATATCGGATAAGCTTTTGTTCGCACAGTTGCTTTCAGATTATCCTCCGAATGAATGTATTTTTTACTGGTATATCCGGTACGGTTATAGTCTTCAGGAAAATTTTGTGCTGGCTGTGCACTTCCATCTGCATAGTACGTGACTTCCTGATTTTTCAAACTCGCGTCGCTCCCCGTATAGGAAGTACCTGGCCAAAAACTATGGCAGAAACCTACCGTTGCGTAGAAGCGCATTTCTCTATTGTGATACATTTTTGCTGTTTGATTCTTTAACGTAAAACCAGAGAAAACCAGATCTGATCCACCAATAGCATCTCCCGCTATCGATGAAGAAGGATATGGATATTTCGTACTTGAAGCATTAATATCTTTCCCATCGACCATATAGAACGCGTCCACCGCATCCTGCGTCAGATTAAGTCCATTGCCACCTCCCAAATAAGTAGGGGCAGCGATCCACATCGGAGAATCCCCCCCTACCGCTGGCTGGCAAGAATAAATGATCTCATCATTCAGCAACCGAGGTACTTCTCCGTTGAAAACATAGGAAAAAGAACGGTAAGAATCCACATTTGCCGCACCATTCGGAAAATCACGGGTGTTAAAATTAGGATCTTCCGTCACTGTTGGCAGCGGTGCTGTATCTTTCTCTTTTACGGCAATATACAGTTTATACCGATTCAGATCCATCACGCGTTTTGCAGCGACCGCAGCTTTTCCCCATTTACTATTATCTGGATTTTGGTTTATAAAATGTTTTCCATCTTTTCTTGTCCAATCTGCATAAAAATGGTTCCCATTATACCAAGGGCTAGCCGCATACAATAAAACTCGGGACATGGTTGCCAATGCCGCCCCCTTGTCAGGTACATTCATATCCGCAGAAGCCTCTCGCCTATCTAATAAAAACTCATTTGCCTTTTCCATATTTTCGCTGATATAATCGACACACTCATCATATGTATTTCGTTCTATAGACATCTCCTCGGTTCCAGCATCCACGGCAAATGGAGCCTCCGGTACAATAGGGAATGGACCATACTGCAATAAGAGCATATAAGAATAATATCCTCTTAGGAAATAACAACGACCCATAAAATCTCGTCTATCGACATCGCTGATGTCCGGAACCTCATTGATCCGTTGTAACACTAGATTTGCCCGTCGGATTCCCTGATAGTAATTGGTATAATTGTTAAAATAGTTATTAAAAGGTGTGATTTCATCTAGGAGAAATTTGATACCAGCATGGCGATCGTCATTCCATGATGTAAAGTTCTCGTCCGATGCCCCCTGAAAAGGCGTAGGAGAACTTGTCCATAGATTTCCTTCATTAGGCAAATAACCAGCAGCTCCACGGATGTACTGTTCGACCAAATCCCTGCGTTTGAAAACCGAATCCAACTGCGTTGTATTTTCAAAATAATCATCGACACTCAAAAAGCTAGTGCAAGCGGAAATGCTGCAACAACTGATCGCCATCAAACTACCGACAAGAATTTGACTAATATTGATTTTTATACTTTTCATTTTATATCGTTTTAAAATGTAACCACTAATTGCATTGTATACATCCGCTGAAGCGGGTACACACCTCCATTAGAAGACGCTTGTCCTGGATCCCATAATTTAACCTTATCCCACACGTGGAGATTGTCGCCGACAAAACTCAACGATGCGGATTTAATACCGGCAGGTCTTACCCAATGCTCCGGTAAACGATAATCTACCTGCACATTTTTGAGTCTGATATAACGTCCATTGGCCAACCAGAATGTCGAAGATTGATTGTTATTCGGATTGTTGCCGTAGGTCAAGCGTGGAAACCGCGCATTTGTATTTTCGGCCAATGCCGGATCCATGCCTTGCTGTTGCGCATATTCCTTCGAGATCCAACGATTGGCCGGATCTGCTGCAATGCTTAATAAATTACCTCGGGATTCCCACGCATAAGGATAGTATCCTGAACCACCCATAAAGTATTGTACCTCTCCAATACCCTCAAAAAATGCACTAACGCTAAATCTTTTAATATTCAATGTTGCTGCAAAACCATAATTAATATTCGGAATATTGGCATGCGACAGCGGTACGATATCATCATTATTCACCACACCATCACCATTGACATCCTTATACTTAATATCACCCGGCAATACATTTTCCATAAATTGCTGTTTCGGACTACTGATAATGTCAGCCTCATCTTTAAATAACCCTTCGGCTATCAGACCTCTCATCACACCATAAGGTACACCTACATACGATTGGTATGGGAAATTGACGCCAGACTGTTCCCAATAATCCACCTTGTTTCGAGAAAGGGTAAAATTGGTCCGTAACGTAAAGCTTTTATCTTCACCAATATTCTGGGAAAATGATAACGTACCATCTGTACCCCAAGTGCTCATCGAACCTATATTGGAGTAAGGAAGTACCGACGACAACCCTGCTTCATCAGGAATATTAGCCCGTTTTTGGAAGATACCTGTCGTTTTATTTTTGAAGATATCGACCACCAAATCAAATTTGCGATTCCAAAATTTGGCATCTATACCAAAGTTATATTTGGTCGTGGTTTCCCATTCCATATCTGGTGCTCCGATCTGTGTCTCGGCGATCCCTGCCCCACCCCATGTACCTGTGCCACTGGAGCCAATCAAGGTCAGATAAGGAAAGCGCACATTCAGACGGTCATTTCCAACTCGTCCATATGAGCCTCTAAACTTCAGGTAGTTGATCCATTTCACATGATCATTAAAAAACGCATATTGTGACGGAACCCAACCTGCTGCGATAGATGGAAATACACCAAAACGTCGATCTTTATTAAAATTCTCAGAACCGGTATAGCCCACATTCGCTTCCAGCAAATAAGTATCCTTATACGAATAGGTCACTCGACTAGAAAATGCCTGATAACGTTGTGGAATAACACTAAACACACTGTTTCCCCAATTACTATTTTTTGCCTCTTGCATATAATAGTGTACCAAGCCCGTCACATTATGATCGTTACTAAACGTGCGATTATAATTTAATGTGCTCTCAAAATAATATTGACGATCCGACATCGATCCCTGTGCAGTATTCAGATCCTGTTTAGTCACCCTTCGGATAGTACGAAGACTTCCATCCAAATTTCTTCCATTTTTTGGATCCGCATAGTATAAATCAGGATTCATCGTTTTGATAATACTGTGGTAGCCATTGGTGGTCAAAGAAAACATTGCCCTTGCCGATAAGCCCTCGGTTATTGCGCCTAAGTTTTGTTTTACGGCTAAAATGGATTTGGCCGAATACCGTTCACTTTCGAGATATCCCGTATAGTTTAGACGTACATAAGGAGACATCTCATCTGTATTCTGACCATACGACGGCAGCTGTCCATTCGAGTAACGTACCGGAACCATTGTTGGTGGTAGATTTGCCTGCGCGGACCACAAAGCATCATTATTAGATCCATTCCCTGGAGAGTTATGTGTAATAAATACGGTCTCCAGATTCAAAGAAAGTTCGGTTGTCTTGGTCAAATTAGCATCAATATTTCCTCTAAAATTATACTTGTGGTAATCCACATTCACCTTATTGGTCGTATTCTTTTCCTGCTTAAATAAAGCTTCATTATTTAGGGCGCCCAAACTCAAGTAATAACGTGCATTTGCTCCCCCTCCCGATACACTTAAGTGATGCTGATTGTTGATCGCATGATCCTTTAGAATCACATCACGCCAATTGATATTGGGATAGAGATCCGGATCCAAATTGGATTTAAACAATTCCAATTCTGTAGGTGAATAAATGGGTGAATCGCCTCGAGCCACTTTCGCTTCATTTGCGAGCGATGCATACGTAAAAGCATCCGCATATTGTGGCATCCTTGGCGAGTAGCTATAGGTCGCATTTGTTTTAAAATTAATATTCAGGTTACCAGCTTTACCCCTTTTTGTATTGACAACGACCACACCATTTGCTCCACGTACTCCATACACTGCGGTAGAAGAAGCATCTTTTAAAACACTGAAATCCTGAATATCTGCGGGATCCAAATCATTTAAATTTCCTTCAACTCCGTCAATTAGAATCAAAGCTCCCTGACGGGCTCCGAAGGTACTGATCCCTCTCACCCAAAATTCTGAAAAATTATTTCCCGGCTCTCCGCTTCTTGTTACCGCTATAATACCCGGTACACGTCCGCCCAACATATTACTTACAGATACGGCAGGCACCTGCAATTCTTTGGGGTCTACACTGGTAATGGCACCAACGACAGAAATCTTCCGCTGTGTTCCCTGACCGGTTACCACCACTTCATCAAACTCATTGACCTTTTGTTTCAGAACGATCTTTTCTTTTTCCTTAGTTGCGGTATAAAGTCCTTCAAAGGGTTCATATCCTACAATTCTAAAAACGAGTGTCGTATTGACAGGGATATTATTCAACCTGAATCTCCCGTCCGCATCACTTGTCGTTCCCGAATTTGCTTTATTTTTTATCGTAATAGAAACACCTACGAGTTCTATTCCTTTTTCATCCATAACCGTTCCGGCGACATTGATAGTACCTTGTCCGAACGCATAGATCGATATACACAATAGTGTTATTATGGTTAAAATTCTTTTCATGATTAGCTTGTTACTCGATTGCATATTTACGAACTCTCACGCCCCATCCTTCGGCGATATAGTAATTACCCTGACCATCATTGGAGATGTCATATGGAAAGCTAAAACGCGCTTCTACAGGAGCTCCATCCGTTGCTCCTTCTACATTTGTCCTGCCTGCAATGGTGGAGACATAACCATCTATGGCTGATATTTTTCTGACTAAATACGACCCTGATCCCTCCACGATAAAAATATTACCATCTTCATCTAATGTCATCCCGTTAGGCTGAGCAAATGCACTCTCGGACAGATATCCATTCGTTACCCGATTTCCATTAAATCCTGCATAGGGAGTCGCTTCATATATTCCCTGTCCGTTTTTTGCAATTTTATAAATACCATATGCAGCCTGAACCGACATGTAAAAACAATCATGAAAAGGGTCAAAAATAAGGTATCCACCATCACCTGATTTGATGATATCCAAAGCTGGATTTAAAATTTCGACCTCTTGTGTTGCTATTTCAAAGCGACCAAATTTTCCATCACGATCACAGAAGTAGAGCCATTTTTCGGATTGATCCAATGCCAAAGACCGAATCCGAGCAAAGGTTCCCAGTGCGCCCAATCGGCTTGGTGCCCAACCCGATTCACGGGTATAACGATATACGGTATGAGGGGAGTCCCAACCTGTAGCATACACGGTATTTCGATCCGTTGTGACGGTCGGTTTTCCAGCCTGAAAGCCGGCATGAACAGTGATGACGGTGTTATCGGGTACAGAAATATAACGTACAGAAGGATTGTCTCGCTGAAAAACAAGGATCTTTTCATCGCCCAATGCGGCTATGCCATGCATATAAGAGAAGTTAGCCTCTGCTAGCGAACCATCCGTTTTGGTTCCTCCTGCTCCCCCCGCAATCGTTGATACATTTTCAGAAGCACTGTATGCAAAAACACGGGTAGGAATGACCGTTTTACCATCGATTTCGATCGAAATCGTGTTCTGCCCCGAGATTTGCCTTGGAGCAAGACAGTATATGGTATTGTTATCAACACCAATCACGGTCGAAATTCTCTCCGTCAGCGCATCTTTAAAGATCACCTTGACCTTGCTTTTGTCATTACCAAAATTGCTTCCCTTAATCACAATTTTTTCACGAATCCGTCCAGAATCAGGCATAAAACTGGTTACCTCAATGGGTTTTGAGGCATCAAAGGGTAAATGACGCCCTTCATCGTCCCTTTCATTATCTTTGCACCCCACAAAGAGAAAAAGGAGCAAAAAAAATCTCGCTCTCATAATTTAAATAGATTTAATTTGGTTAGTAAATAATTAGTTATTGTTGGTTATTTTGTATAAATGTCAAAAAGACATTTACAATATTAGCGAAGAAATCTGATTAAGATCAGGGGCTTTTTCGTCAATTATGAGGGGATAAATGAGCAAACCACCCTAAAAATTGCCTGAAATAGGGCGTTAACAGTAATTCAGCTCCAATAGCGTTACAAAAGATAAAAAGCTAAACTTTCATATGCTATTGGATCGTTATGAACAGAAATTGCGCAGCAGACCATCATAAAAACTCTTCTGCTTTTTGAGTACAGACATATCAATAGATGATGTACAATATGGATAATTTGAATCTAGAAAATTAGACCAGAATTAACGGCATATTTGATCAAGGAAGCCGTGTTTTTAGATGCACACTTTTCAAGTAAACTTTGTCGATGTCCCTCAATAGTCCTTTTACTTAAAAATAGTTTATCGGCAATTTGGGCATTATTAAATCCATCACCGATAAGCTTTAAAACTTCAAGCTCGCGATCGCTCAAACCACTCTCACGCATAATTTGATATGTTTCTTTAAATGCAGTCGGATATTTTTGAAGTTTATTTATTACGGTAAACGTCATATCGGAACATACAAATTTTTCCCCTTTTACAATCTGTCTAATACAAAAAAGCATTTCTTCATAATCTACATTTTTCAGCAGATAGCCTGTAGCACCAGATTTCAAACTATTCATAAAATAGGAAAGATCCTGCATCATAGAAAGTATTATTATTTTTATGGAGGGATATAACCTTCTAACCTGTTCAATGAGCTCCAATCCGCTCATGCCTGGCATATGTAAATCAGTCAACAGGAGATCCGGCATAACACCCCTGTTTAAAAATGTCAAGATTTCTTGACCGTTTTTTCCTTGCCCTATAATTGTTAAATCCTCTTGTGATTCGAGTAGCAATTTCATACCTGTGAGCACGACTTCGTGATCATCGGCTATCATTATTTTGATCATGTAAGTAAAATTAATTTAAGCTTGTCTCATCGACGTTAAAATGAAAAATCACTTGGACAACGCTTATAAAAAATCCCATCAATTGGGAAAATGGTATCTCCATTAGTATAAAAGGGTTTAACAGAAGGAGATGCTGTCAAACCTCATCAGACACCGGTCTTATCCGAAATAATCCAGTGATCATTTACTTGCAAACGTTTAGCATTCACATGTAAAACAAAAAATTAGCAAAACGAACAAATCGAGCTCGTTTATTTTTATTTACCCCCTTTCATATGTGCACATTATGTTTCCGATCCTGTCTGTACAGGCCCTTGATGTTTGTGACTAGCACTATCGACCTTATCGGTCACGATAAACTGCCTCAAATGTCCTTTTTCCCAAGCGTTAGCCATGGGGTCAACCTTGGGCATTGGAATATCTTGACGACTCTTTTTTTTATCAGCTGTTTTAATATTAAATCGTTTATCTCGCTCTTGGACGAGTTTAGGATTCATCTGTCCATCTTTTGTAAATCCCATCATGATCATCGGTGATCCGAGCGGTAATGTCCGTTGTTGGTCCGTATGCCAGGTATGAATGGTTTTTCCATAAGTCGATACGAGTTTTTCCATCAGCTCGCGCTCCGCTACTTCTGGAATACCGGGTGCAATCAATGTTCCTGATTTTACTTCATAATGATGGGAATGCCATAGCTTTTTCTCTTCTTCAGGAAGGGTTTTAAACAATTTCTCCGTTATAATATATTCCACCCCCATGATTTTTGCATCTTCATCGTTTCCATCAAATATAATCGCCTGGTACATATCCTCACTCAGTTGTTTTACATAGTGATGTGCCTCCATTTGTGCATGGATATTTCCATTGTAAAAATGAAAACCATCTAGGTACGCATTAAAATGAGTCAATGGTGTTTTATCTTGAAGCAAGGCCGCTCCCACATCAAGCACCTTATCTTTCCCCGTTTTCTCATCACCCGGAGTTCCTACATTCGATCCGGTATTATTTCCTCCGCAGGCACTGAGGAAAAATCCGATCATGAGTACTATTGTGCACCATCTAACTTGTTTTTTCATGAGTTTACCTTTCTATTGACCTTAAAAAATAATATCATACCAAAGCATCACTTGATAAAGCCTTTACTTAAAGAACAGTATTGTATGCATTTCGTTCACTTCGCATGATAACCCCTACAACACGACAGCATTCAGTGCGAAATAACGCATCTTATAGGTTTGTATTTCTATTTTTTTATTTCACTTTTTAAACCCATCCCTCCTACCTCAGCTGAAAAACATTTCCAATTAAACCGAAAAAGAGGTTATCTTTTTGAGATAACCTCTTTAATAGCTAAAAAAGTATGAAGCTCTTTTGATCGTTTTTATTAATATTTAACGATACCGTATGCTGATGTAATACCACCTTTAATTTGAATTCCTCTTTTAAATTCATTTTTATCGGTATCATAGCAAGCGATATACCATTGTGAATCCACTGTTTTTACAAAAACATATGCTTTACTACCCTCTACTAATACCCCATTGGAAGGGACAATCTGAACTTTCCCTAATCCAGAATCATTTAGATTTTTGACCATCACCTTATTGTTGATATCAAAAATATACGCGCCCAATAGTGCTTTTCCATCTTTTAGGTAAGTATGTTGGTCCGATTGCTGTCCCATATATCCTTCCGAGAACAAGCTGTAGTTGGACAGATCAAATGCATAATCCGGATCGATCTCTGTAGTACCGGCTTTCACACGCAACAAGGTGTAGAATTTATCCTCACGGATCGTGGTGAAGTAATAGTTACCATTTTCATCAAAGAAACTTGATTTTGTTTGATACCACGTACCTGTTGTATGTCCATATTTATCATTAGATGCAATCTTTTGATTTTGCAAACTTGGGTAATCTGCTGTCAATACATAAGCGACTTGTTTTGCTGGAGCAGCCCATTCCGGTGTTAGGTATAGAAATCCGACATAGATCTTACCATTTCTAATACCAAGACTTGTTGGAGACAATTGAATTGTTGATTTTTCATAAAATTCATTTGGTTTACCTGCTTTAGCAATCGCAGGAACTTTAAAATTCAATGCCGATTCGCCCTTCACGATCATCGTTGCTGTATCGATAATAAATAAGCGCTTATCAATAGCTTCGGTTGTGGCATTGTATTGAGCCGCCCAATTGATAAAGTTTAAACGGCCATCCATAAATGCGGATTTCATCATCCCCATGTAGTTGCCCGGGTTAGAAACTACCGCATTTCCTTTTTCAACAATATCGCCTGTTGCGACCGAATATTTAAAAACAGCATTACCGTCCGTTATGAAAATATTGGATCCCTCCCTTACGCCATAAGTCTGGTCTATTTTTCCCGTTACATCAATACCAAATCCTACAGGAGATACCGAACCTTCTTTCATCAGGTCTTCTACCGGTAAAATATAATCGTGCTTTTCACCTGCTGCTTCCACTTGAATGGTCACACCATATTTGGAGTCTTTCGTGATTTCCTCTGGAGCTGGATTATCAGAAGAATTTTTACAGGCAGCAAAACTCAAAGCCACAGTGGCCATAAGACATGATTTTTTAAAATAAGTATTAAAAAAACGCATAGTTGTATAGTATAATTGTTAAAAATTAAATTAAAATATGGACATTCTCAATTTGGTATAGAATGCACGACCTGCTTTTTGCAGTCCAAAATTATCGTAAAGTCTTTCGTCGGTAAAATTTCTAGCTTCCATAGAAATCCCGTATTTATTATGCTTCCAAGAGTAAGACAAAATCGCAGAATGCACATCTTGATTCGGAATATAGAGCTTGGTCGATTGCGATGCTAAATTCTCCCAGCTCATATAAAATTTATGGGTATATTGATTCATATAGGTCAGTTCGATACGAGTACCCATTCCCAACCAGTCATTTTTTCCAATTGAAATATCCACATTTCCATACAGATACGGTCTATTGGGCAATTGTTTGTGTAGGATGGATGCTGCCGGATCAATAGACTCATCGGTTTGCAATTTGGTTACGATTGCTTTATCATAACTTCCGTTGACATTGATCCGAAACAAATCTTTATAACCGTATTTAGCATCAAACTCAATTCCATACAATCGTGCCCCATCGAGGTTAGAGTATCGATAATAATTACCCGCACTGACCATCTGGATATAATTATTGGTATTGCGTAAGAACGTAGTGACATCCAAATTGATAAAATGTTTGTCCTGGAAATAGCCATTATAAAACACACCTAGATTTACATTATTCGCTTCTTCAGGTTTCAGGTCAATATTGGGCAATACATAGACTACGTTACCATAGAGCTGTTCTACCGAAGGTAATTTATACGATTTTTCAATCGATGTTTTGATTCCTATATCCTTCTTCAAGAGATATCTTAAGGTCAAGCCACCGCTTTTATAATCTTTATAGTTGTCATACTTGACCACATCACCTTCAATCAGATTGCCCTCACTATCGTATTTCCGCTCATCTGCCGTATAGCTGTTATCCATACCATAATATTTAAAAAATACCACAGAACTTAGTTTTTCATCGAGCCATTGCCCCTGCCAAGCCAAATTGATCAGGTGTTTATTCAGACGCTTTGGCCTGCTGTTGATTTCCCGATATTCCTCAGTTTTCATCAGATCAAAATTCTTTTGCTGATTGGTACTTAGGTTATAGCTCAAATTGATCACTTGCGATTTTTCCTTATTCAGATTATAAGAAAAATCGGTCTTTGCGATATAACTCTTGTTGACAATCTGATCATAAGCTTCATCCTTGAATGTGCCATTACTTTGCGGTATTCCAGACCAGTAATAGATATATTTTGCAGTATCCCTTACATCGGTCCTACTATCTCCATAGCTCGCAAAAATATCCACATATAAATCCGGAAGGAAGAGCCCATTTTTACGATACTGGATACTTGGAGTCAGAAACTTATTTTCGGACCATCGACCACCATACACCGATTTGATGTTGGATCCCATTTGGATTTGCTTGTTATTTTCCGAATAGCCGAGTCCAAAAAGGAGACGATCTGCCCATTTCACATTTTCAAAACCAGCTTCCAATTTCCCCATTCCAGAGGTGTAAGCATCATGAAAACGTCGCGCTTTATCGACTTTCACCAACTGATTCTGTACGATCCCTGTTTCTTCATCAACAAAGGATTTGAAGTATCCATCTAGGTTAATTCCATAGTTTGGATTGCTGTACATCATATAATTATTGTCCGAATGGTTGAAAAATGCATCCGCTTTCACCATCAATCCAGTCTTTGCATCCCGCATATTGGCGATCAAGGAGGCTTGGTGGGTATTGAAAGAGCCATAACCATAGCTAAAATCAAAAAACTGTTTATTTCTACGTTTGGTGATGATATTGACAGCACCTCCCAATACATCCGTTGGCAAGTAAGCGGGTACAACTCCCTTATACACTTCAATACGGTCAACTAAATTGACCGGAATATTATTTAAGGTCATGGAGCTCCCATAATTTTCCATGGGCACCGCATCGATAAAGATTTTGGCATCCAAGCCATTGATTTTAAAGGAGAAATCAGACCCCATCCCCCCATCTTCACGAATGGTCACCCCAGGAGAACGTCTCAACAGCTGATTCAGATCGGCTACCTTATCCACCTGTGTATTTAAATCGATCACATTGACCGCATAGCCGGACTGTTTTATTTCTTGCACCTTACGTTGGTTTAAGGTTTTCCCAACAACAGAAACCTCATCGAGTGATTTTTCATCCCGGCGAAGTTGGAAATCCAAAAAGGTATTGGTGTTTGTCGCCAGATTAATCTTCCTCGTGTCCGAGTGAAAACCAACACTTGATACGCGCACACTGAATTGAGCTTGCTTTAGTTTCAAGAATTGGTAGGATCCATCGACATCACTGGTTGTTCCCAGATCCAATTCCTGTATCGAGATGGTCGCACCAGCGATAGGTTTTCCAAAAGAGTCTTTTACGTAACCCGAAAGATTAAACGTTTCTATTTTTTGTGCACACAATAAGAGCGAGATGTGTAAAAAAAATCCTGTTAAAAATAATTGTTTAGCTTGCATTAATTGTTTTATTATCGCTTTTAAATTTCCCCAATGTTCAGACCTTCTTTAAAAAACACCACATTTCATCGATACCTTACTGCATATCAGGATGACGAATTGCTTTCCAATCAGTTGAAAAAGCAAGACGCATTTCTTTCTGTCATAAGGAGATTAGGATGTCTGTTGATGGTGATTGACGAACATCCTATATTACTAAGTGTCGTTTTTATAGAAATTGTCCCGATTTATTTATACTTAATATAAATAAGGAAATAAAGCACCTTAAAAACCTACTTTTTTCAGGTTCATTCTGACCGATTTCAGGCAGATGGAAAGTTGATTACGGATCGTTTTTTCGGATAGGTCCAAAGCGGTTGCAATCGCATTATTGTCCAGTCCATCTCTAAATTTGAGCATAAACATATCCTTACTTTTGGAGGGGAGTTTAGTGATCAGCTGATCAATCATGAGGTGCAGATCCTGATACATTATGTCCTGATCGGATTCCTGGTCTCCGATGACTTCGACATCACGCAAATCCATTTGATCATCGATCGCCAGTCTTTTTTTGATTTCATGCAACGCGGCATATTTTACCGCCCTTTTGAGGTAAATTTCGATATGTTCGATCTGCCGCTCTTTTCTCTTGTCCCAAAGCGAGACAAACACATGTTGCACCATATCCTTTGCTAAAGATTCGTCATGAACAATACAGATCGCATACTGCAAAACTTGATCCCAATACCGTATATAAATCTGTTCGAAGCTCTTGGCATCGATTGACTTATTATACATTATATTATTTTGATCGCTCATATCATTTTTCAGCTCGACAAATTTAACTTAATTTAGACACAATCCAAATAAGAAATGAAATAAGCCTTTAAAATTCGCGTCCTCTAATCTGTTATTAAATCTGTAAAAATGATTTAGCAAAGTTCTCTTGTAACATAATGAACGAAAATTCAAGTGTCCAATAATAGGGTTACGTATTATCATCACATTGGTAATAGTATATTTTTACACCATTTAGAAGGGAAAAATCAAAAATATATTAAAAAATGGAAAAACATGTTTCTTCTGGCACTATGTTTGGTTGGTATTTAGGACAGAATTATACTAATAATGGATAAACTAAATTTTATACTCTTCAAAGATCTTCTGTTTTGATGTGTATCACAACATTAATTTTCACAGGTTTTTGAACAAATGCTATTACCTTAATTAACATCGATAAATTTTACAATTTTGAGCACGATAAGCCTGGACACTTATCGTGCTTATTTTTTCTCAGAAGCTGATAACTGACTCAGTTTATTTGAAACTTCCTTATTTTTTTAGTATATTAGAGATGCAATAGGAAACTGTTGATTATTTAGGTTAATAAAAGAAAACCCTCACCATCTCCTGACGGTGAGGGTTTCTTTTGAAGCTGCTAATCGCCAGTCTCCATAAAATTCGTATTGGTCCATTTTAGTTTACTATAACTTTTTAGAAACTTGACTCTTAATTCCAATATTTTCTCCTGAGCATCGATGAGCTTATTCTCCCGGCTGTTGATCAAGAAGAGCGAACTTTCTCCATTCAAGTACCTCGTCTGTTCGGCTTGCAGTAATTTGGTATAGTTATCGATATTTTTTGTCGCGATATCGATCTGCCTCCAGTAGTTGATGACCTCATTTCTATAGCCAGCAATTTTTATGGTCAATTCCTGACTTTTAAATTTAAGATCTAAATTATTTTGTTGAATTTTAAATTTTGCATTTTTATAATCCGCTCTAGCCTGTCTTAAAAAAATAGGGATTTCTAGTTTTACAACATACTGATAATTGTTGTCAAAAAGTGGGAAATAGTGATGTCCATAACCTTCCTTTCGCAAGAAGTTATAAGTAAAATCAATCTTAGGCAATAGGCTTTGCAGTTTCAATCTACGTTCGCTTTCCAAGATCCGCGCCTTTTCATCGTAGTATCGTAATGCAGCATGATCCTGTAGAAGCTGTCCATCAACCTCCGCGAGCATTTCTGTATAAGAGCTGTACAGATTATTTTTATCCAATCGTTCAGCAGGGATAAGTCCTGTTGTGATCGAACTTGGCTGCTGATTTTCCTGCCAAAGATACAGCGAAAGTTGCTGTGTGGCACTTATAAATTGGAGCAAGGCATCTTGTTGCTGCATTTCAAAACTTTGCAGTTGAGACCATGCTTCGGTGGTATCTATAGCAGCTTGCTCTCCATGTTGAAAAGTTTTAATCACCAGATCTAAGCGTTGTTTATTGATATTTACAGTTTCGTGCTGCAGGAGGTAGTTTTCATAGTGTTTCACCCATTCCCAATACGTATTCTCCGCGTTCATCAGCAGTTCATTGGTCAATAACAGCTGCTCAGCTTCGGTCATCCGTCTGGCGATCTGTGCTTGTTCTAAAAGTGCTCTGCGTTTGTCGTACAATAAATTTTTAGCTAAGGGCACAGTCACGCCCATCTGGTATAGTCCACCTTTGGTATCGCTGTTATTGAGTTTCTCCCCATCCAGATGGTTATAACTACCATTCACTTCAATACCATACCAAGTCGGAATACCCAAACTGATATTGCGCTGTTTATAATAATCGAGACCATCTAGGGTTTTATCACCGATCTTTGCATCCAGTACGGGATCAAAATTCCCCAGCGCCTGCTGGATATCGGTTTCAGCCATTCGATTTTGCAGGCGATATTTAAAAGCTAAGGGATGGTAATTTTTGACGATAGCCAAAAACTCGCTATGCGCTAAACGTAAGGTATCCTGACCATAAGAAATAGGTCCAAAACAGCAGAGGATCAATAGTAAAATAAAACTATTTGGTCGCCTCATCATTCGTTGCTTTTTGTTCATTTTTGACGGTATAATAATCAGGCGGAAATCCATTGACATTTCGCCATAGCTCATACCAGATCGGCACATCATTGAGGATCGCGATCCCTTGCACACCGGCTCCCACCTTGATCTGTGGAGGCCATGGTTTTTGACCTTTAGCTTCCACGACTAAAGCTCTAAAAAGACCACTTGCATTGATATTACTTTCTATAGCAATCACCTGTCCTGCAAAGGTTCCATAGCTTGTAGTAGGCCAACCTGAGAATACGATCGCCGGAAAACCATCAAACACACACATCACGCGCTGTCCTACCTTAAGCAAAGGCAGATCTACAGGCTTAACAAAAATCTCGACCGCATAATTCACTTCACTGGGTACAATCGTACCGATGCTTTCCGTTTCCTTTAAAATCTCTCCGATACCGCCCTTATTCAGTTGTACTATTTGGCCATGCTGTGAAGCGACCACGTAATATAACCCTTGCCTTGCTTTATAATTGGCGACCTGATTTTCAAGTTTTGCAATTTCTCCCGTACTTCCCTCGATCTGTCCCATACTCGTTAATCGATCACCCTCCGTCTTACTCAGTTTTTCGGTATAGTCCTGTATCGTGGCATTCTGTTCGATTTCCACCGCCACGATTTCCTGCTTCGTCTGCGCCAATTTTTGATCGATCGCTGTTTTTTTAGCCAATACATTTTGGTATCCGATATTACGCTGCTGAAACTGGGTGAGTGATACCAGACCTTCATCATACATTTTTTTCTGTCGATTAAATTGATCTTCACTTAACCGCAGCTCATTGTTCATCGCCAGAAGCTCAGCCTCCTCTGCTTGTAGCTTATTATTCAACTGGCTGATCTTCACCTTGAGCTGAGCCAATTTCAATTCTCTTCCTGAAGCAAGAGCCTTCAGCTGGTCTGCCGTGGTCCCCACTTTAGCTTCGTAATAATCGCGTACCCCTTTTTTAGCATTCACCTGTTGCTCGGTGCGTTGCACCAGCAAGGTATCCATATAGTCTTCCTTTACTTCGGCCAACTGCAGGATGGTATCTCCTTTTTGTACAAAATCTCCATTTTTCACATACCATTTGATGATCTTACCCGGTATCGGCGAATGAAGCTGTTGCGGTCGCTGATCCTGATAAAGCGTCGTCACCGTACCTTTCACTTTGATATTTTGCGTCCAGGGGAGAAATAGGGTGACCAAGCAGATCAACGCCAAGATGATAAACCACCTCTTTACGTTAGACTGCTGATGGATATGGTATATGTTATCGAATGATGTTAGTTTCATGGGTAGGCGATGGCTTTACTTAATTTCAATCGTACGGTTGCGCAAGTAGAGGTGCTGGTCGGCAATCTCCATAATATCTCTTTCTTTTGATACTATAATAATCGTTGTATGGGCTTTGATTCGATGGAGATATTGCAACAATTTAGTTCTGAATACATCATCCATTCCATCCAGCGGATCTTCCAGTAGCAGAAGACGATTATTACCCAAAAGTGCTCTGAGCATCAAAATCATCTTTCTCGCACTAAAAGATATTTCGGTATCCGTTTCACTCAGTAAAGTATAAAAACCATTGCTAAATTGATCAGACAGGTGCTCGATACCGATCGCTTCAGAAAGTCGCAGAATATCTTCGGTACTGATGTTTTCACGCCCTAGTACCAGGTTTTCATGCAGGGTACCTTTGATGATTGTCATGTCTTCCATATACAAACCAATGCGATTGCGCAAAGCAATTTTATCGATATTTTTGATGGGTATTTTATCAAAAAGTATGGTACCAGCCGATGGGTCATAAAATCCGGCGATCATATTCAGAAGCATGGATTTACCTGCTCCCACCTGTCCTGATATCACGGCGAGGCTATTGGCTGGAACATTAAAATTGAGATTTGTAAAAATGGGTCTACTATCACCAAAATTTAAACTGACGTCTTTAAACATCACCTCCAGACCATTCCTTTGACCCTCCAGTACAATCTCTCCATTGGACTCTTCCAACAATCCGGTTACTTTATTTAATTTCACAAGGGAGGCGATCATATCGTAATAGCTTTCGAGGCTTTTTATCAACTTTTCAACCGCTGACATAATCATAATGACCACAATTTCGGTAGCGACAAAGGCACCGATATTGAGCTTTTGATTGACGAGCAAATACGTCCCGATAGCCAGCATCACCAAAGTAATGATCACATTAAAACCGATGATCGATTTATATTGAATCAACAGCACCTTAAAGTGGGAAGTCCGATGATCGAGGTATTGGGTCACCCGCTGATCTGCGCCCGCTAGATGCATATTGGTTTTTGAAATAATCTTAAATGTTTTTATTGCGCCTGCGATATCTTCAAGCCAGGAAGCCACTTCATATTTTTTACTACTCTCCTCAATACTGGATTGAATACCAGAATCCATTGTAAAATAAAAAATGCAAATGACGATGATGATGACCACAGCCCCAAATACCAAAAACCAAGCATGATAGAAAGACAACAGGATAATTCCAAAAACGATCTGGATCAATGCAGTCGGTATCTCCAGCAAGATTTTGGAAATTCCTTTTTGTAAATTTTGGGTATCAAAGAAACGGTTTATCAGTTCGGGGAGGTAGTATTTTTTTGTTGCGGAGAGGTCTATTTTCGGAAGCTTTTGTGCAAATGCGATGGCATATTCGACGAAAATTTTCTGTTGAATTTTTTCGATGATCTGCATCACTTTAATTCGAAAAACACCCATCAAAAAAGTTCCTAAAACGACAAAACCAATGAGTAGGTACAAAGATGTGACCATGGTTGCTCCCAGAACAAAACTGACGATCGCCTGAATACCGAGTGGAATACTCAACTGCACAAGACCACTCAGAATGGCATAAATATAAATTGCTGCTAAGTCTTTTTTCTCTTTTGTGATCTGCCTGAACCACATGCTGCTGGTCGCAGTATACTCCTGTTCCTTAGCCATTATGTATATAATTTAAGTGCAGGGGATATTCTAATGTTCTAATCTTCACAGGTCTTATTATGTTTATTATTCCGTTTTACATGTTCAAACTTAATAAAAAATACAAAAAAAATAAACTTTTACGCACAAAAACCGCTCGTTTTTTTGGTGAATGAATAGCTGATTTCTATAAAAAAAGTCGTTGGTTTTCCCCAACGACTTTCGTTATCTTATATCTAAAAAGTTATGCTCCTTATTCTGCTAGGTCGTGGTTCCAATTCTGGAGAATTGAACCCGTTTGTAGGAGGCTAATCCGGCAATTTCACCTTACCAATAAAGGGATATTCTTCTACCGTTTCAATAGCTTCCGAAATCGGGTAGCATAATTGAAAAGTTTCATTTAGCTTTTCTGAAAATTGGAAAAGTTGATCTTTTTTTACCTTTTCAAAAATCCAGATGGGATCCAAAGGATTCGAGTTGTACTTCGTAATAATTGCAGTATATCCATTATTTTGAGCTTCGACAAGCCTGGCTTTTGTAATATTTGCTAATTCCATATCAGACTAATTTACAAAAAATAAATTAAAGGTTATTTCAATTTTAAGCTAAAAAATGGACGAAAATTAAAAAAAACAAGCATAATTAGGCATTAAACGTCCATATTTTTAAAAAATATTAAACTTTACTAACGTAACAAAATAGGGGTTATCTTGATTCATTCAGCACCATAAGCCTGAATAAATCCTCAACTGATGTGGCATAACTAAGGGATTCTTACACTTTCACTTTCCAATGCAGATTTCCGTGCGCGTTGTGCTTTTGCCGTTCCATTGCTGAATCGATAACTGAAACTCAACCGCACCTGCCTAGACTCGTAGTAACCATAGCTATTCGAAACAAATCCAGGGAAATTTTGCGTATACCTACTTTGATTGCCTTTATAGATGTCATTGATCGCAAACCTGACCGTCGCTTTATCTTGTAGTAATGTTTTCTGAAAAGCAATATCTACCTGACTAATGGCCCTACTTAGTGTATTGGCACCACTGAGACGTCTTGAATTATAGACAGCCGCCAGTTCGGCTTTCATCTTATAAGGCAGCTTAAAAGATTGTATTAAACTCACACGCCCTGCTGCCTGTTGCAAGTTTAGATTTCTATACTGATCAAAAGAAACATCATTTTGGATATAATAAAAAAGACCATTAAAAGTAAGATCCCACCACGGTTTAGGAGCAAGATTCTGCGTCAGCGTTAGCGACCAGTGTTTTTGTGTACCTACATTCTTGCTGATCATCACCATTTTATCGCTATCGAGTGTATCCGTTACCTTCGCATTGAACTGATCCGTATAAGCAAAGTTAAACGAGATCACCGTGGCACTTTTTAGGGAATATAAAGCTGTAAAGCGATGGGTAAGTGATGGACTTAAAAACGGATTTCCCTGCCAAAAAGATAATTCGTCCAGCATATAGATAAACGGGTTCAGATCGGCATAAGCCGGTCTCTCTATCCGTTTGGCATAAGACAAAGAAAGAGTTTGATGCTCACCAAACGGTCTGGTAGCAGAAAAAAATGGAAAGAGGTTGGTAAAATTTCGATTAATTTCATCGTCCAGATCCGCACCGTTCTCTTTGTAAAATAACTGGCCAGTTGAACGTGAATTTTCTAATCTCAACCCACCTTGGAGCGACCATTTTCCTAACGTTCGTTTATAATCGACATAAGCACTGGAGGTATGCTCATCAAAATGAAAATCATTGGAGCGCCGATTGTCCAAACTATCAGCAACACCACGTACATGATAAAACCTCGAATTGTTTCGAGAACCGACATTCGAATACTTCAAACCTGTTTCCAACTTACCCTGCCAGAGGTTCATTCCGTAGTCAAGTTTGATTCCTTTTAGATCGATATCGATCCCATTGAGCGTCCGGTATAGATTTTCCTGAAGAAGGGTTTGTTGCTGATCGCGGTAGGTATTGGACTGTAGATTTTTATTCCACTTATCAAAAAAACCATAATCCGCATCGATATTCAAGCTCCTGCCCAGCGTGTCTTCGTATTTGTAGTTGAAGTTAACATGATAACGCTCAGTACCCTGTCCATAATAATCGTTTATAGCATTCAGGGTTTCTTCCATCACGAAGGACGGAAGGGTACTGATTGCTGTCCGGGTATCGGTGATCCCCCCTCCAAAAATAAAATTGCCATTTGCCAAAAAACCGATGGTATTTTTATCGTTTAGATTATAATCGACCCCCACCTGTGTCGACATTTTCTGGCGTTTGTCCACGTCATCAGTATGGCTATCATAGGCTTTTCCATTTTGCTGACGGTTTGTCCCGTACAGGTAATTATAATGACCAAAAGTGTGGCTATAATTACCGTATATATTTAATTTATCTTTCCGGTAATTGAGCGCAACATTTTGGAGCTGTTTAGCACTGACACCATACGCTAAAGTACTGGTGACCGTACCATTGAGCCCTGTCACCTGATTTTTTTTAGTTTTGATATTGATAATACCCGCTGATCCGGTAGCCTCATATTTAGCCGTTGGGCTATTGATGATTTCAATGGACTTGAGGTTATTGGATGACAATGATTTTAACAGATCTGTCAATTCTTTTCCAGAAAGAAAAGTCTGACGACCATCCAATAAAATCTGCACTCCACTTTTTCCATTAAGTGTAATGTCACTTTCGTTTTCAACATAAACACCGGGAGCTCTTTTCAATGCTTCCAAAACAGAAACATCCTGCCCACCAATCGTGCTTTCGACATTATAAATAAGCGTACCACCGTCGATCTGGATTATTTTTTTCTTTCCCTCCACAGCCACCTCTGCCAAGGTATTGGCCAATGGCACAAGCGTAAACGTACCGAGATCGATGGTTGACCATTCAAAAACTGCAGACTGTTGATCTTGATGACCCATATGCCTCACTTTTACAAAATAGCGCCCTGCTTGATCAAATTTTAGCTGAAATTGTCCTAAACGATCTGTTGCAGTATTTAAAACTAACTTTTCACTGTGATCATAAAGGCTTACCGTAGCCAAAGATATAGGCGACTGCTGCTGATCAACAACTTTTCCGGTAATGGTTTTATCGTGTACTTGCCCAGATAACTGTGTACACAATAAAACCATTATTCCACCCCATAAGGATCTTAAAACTGGAGATGATATCATCGGTTTAATCTGACATAAACTAGCTAACCTTCTAACTATATAACCTTCTAACTATATAACCTTCTAACTATATAACCTTCTAACCCACTAACTATCTAACCTTCTGCCCCATTAACCTAGTCATAAATTAAATATTTCTTTCTCATTTCTTTATAGGTCGCTAGTCCCGGTTCCCAGCTTTTACGAATTTCATCCGCAGACTTACCCGCAACAATAGCCTCCCGTAGCGCAGATCCTCCCGCTAACTTATCAAATACGACAATTTCTTTACTTTGCTTATGATCAAAAAATATTTTTTGATTCGGATAACTCTGATAGGTCTCGATCAACCACGAAAGGTCAATTTGCTTAGATGCTCTTAATTTTTGTAGATCGACTGTTCTTAAATCCAAGCCATAGCATGGTTTATTGAGGTGAATGGGGGTTGCGCTCATATTGGGTATACGGACTGGCGTAAACGAAAAATCATATTTATCCTTTAATTCAGGCGCTCCAATCACGGTAAATGGAAATAAAGTACCTCTTCCTTCACTGAGCACTGTACCTTCAAATAAGCAGGTCGAGGGGTATAACAAGACAGCCTGATAGGTATTGATATTCGGAGACATATGTACAGGCGGTATATATTCCATATCATGCGTATAGTTTGCCACCGGTACAATCTTGATGTTACACTGCACACCATTTGCCAACCAGCCTTCCCCATTGATCATCTGCGCATACTCCCCGACTGTCATACCATGGGTGACAGGGACAGGATGCATGCCGATGCCTGATTTGAACGCCATATCCAGAATAGGTCCGTCGATAAAGTATCCATTAGGATTAGGTCGATCTAAGATCAACAGCTCTTTCCCCTGCTCCGCGCAGGCTTCCATCACGCGATGCATGGTTCCGATATACGTAAAATAGCGAACACCGATATCTTGAATATCAAAAACCATCAGATCCACATCTGCCAGCATCTCTTTTGTCGGCTTATTGGTCTTTCCATATAAAGAAACGATTTTGACACCTGTCGTTGGATCGATGGCATCTGTCACCTTTACCCCTGCACCCACATCGCCACGAAAACCATGTTCTGGACCAAATACTTTCACAATATTAACCCCAAGAGCAATCAGACTATCCACACTGGATTGATCTCCGATTCGTGAAGTAGGATTAATCACCATTCCGATTCTTTTCCCCTTCAAATAATCGAGATATTCCGAGGTTTGATTAGCTCCTGTACGGATTTGAGCAATAATAGGTTGAACAAGCAGCAAGAGCATGCAAAATCCAAATGTGTATTTAGCAGTTTTCATCATGATGGAATAATCACCTATAACCAAACCTCGTTTTCAGTCAGCTTATACAGTAGTGGTTATATAGGTTTATAATTTTTATATACTGTAAGGATAAGCATAAAAAACAAAATACGCAAGAAAACGCAAATTTTTTATATTCTTGTGCTTAGAAGGGCTATAATAAACGCTCAAAATGGATATGATATGGGATATTAATTAGTTTGCACCCAATACCCTACAAAAAGAATAGCATAAAAACGCATTCATGCGCAGCCTAGCAATATGATTAAGGATCGTAAAGTGATCTACACTTCTGACCAGTATTTCAATACCAACTGAATAGACAATTTTTTACCAAACACGGAGCTCTCTTTGAGCACGGTGTCATCTTTAATAATTTGGGCTTTTAACATTGATTCGTCCGATATTCCATCGGCCTTTACCAGGATGCTGGTTTGCTCTTCGTTGTTGATGACTAGCTCGCTGGTCCAGGAAGAACCAAAATTTCCAGTCAAAGTTTCTGTTTGGTTCTGGTCGGAATAGACGATCGAGGTGATATTCACATCTTCCGAACCTATGATACGATACTTTACCTGTACAACACCGGTCATCTCCGGTTTTAATTCCTCATCGTAACAACTCGTCAATGTATTGAGCACCGTGCCTAAGCACAGTGCCCATAAAAATAAGCCTTTAAAAATTTTCATATCTGCAAATCGTGTTTTCACATGAACAGTGCATAGGCAAGAATGGTTCAATAAAAATCAAAACAATGATGTCAAACCCTACATCGAACCTTATAAATTCATATAATTATAACTTTAAATTCACCTATATAAATTTTAAAGCTTTATTTTGTAGTCGTGGTATAAAATTTGTTATTCCTCGTTTTTCCAACGCTCATGAAACAAAACTGTCCTTTAAAATATATCGCATTAGCTGGTCTAATCGGACAAGCCCTATTCGGTCAGCATGATGTACAGGCACAAGTAAAGAATCAGCCCTATTCCTATTCATTTTCCCAGAAAATGAATGATGTGCTGTATTCACCAAATACCAGATTGCATACATCGTCCAAGCCTTACCTTTTTACTGATGAATTGCTCCTTACCTTCGATTCCTTACAGTCCAATCAACCTATTTCATCAGACAATCTGTTTTTGCGCAAGCTTTTTAATGAGCACCTGATCCAGGTCGATCGGGAAGATTATAGCATTTACGCCGACTTTTTACCCGATATCACCATAGGTAAAGACCGCTTAGGCGATAAACGTCGCACTTGGATGAATTCCCTTGGATTTCAAGCTGGAGCTACCTATGGAAAAAAATTAACGTTCTATACCAATTTAACGAAAAATCAAGCGGTGTTCCCACAATACCTAGATGACTATATCAATGAAAGTGAAGTCGTTACTGGACAGGGATCCTTTGATGATCGTTCTGGAAATAAAAAAGACTGGTGGAATACCACTGTAAGTCTAACCTATGCCTTTAGCAAGCATTTTCAGGCTACTGCTGCATACGATAAAAACTTTATTGGTGACGGATACCGTTCCTTATTACTTTCCGATTTTTCCGCAAATTATACCCATTTAAAATTAAGTGGTACCATTGGCAATGTGCAATATACCTCTATATGGGCATATATGAACGATCCAACCCACAAACGTCCAGAAGAGCTATTTGCAAGCAATCGGTATGGTGATGGCAAAAAGTGGGGCGTCTTCCAATATATTGATTACAATGCGACCAATCGCTTATCCATTGGTTTTTTCCAAGCCATAACTTGGACCAATCGTGATGCCGCAGGAACCCGAGGTTTTGATTTCACCTACATCAATCCGGTGATGTTTTTACGTCCTGTTGAATCAAATAGTAGTGGTTCCCCTGATAAAATGTTTCTAGGATTGAATTCTAAATATAAGGTTTTACAAAACATCACAGCTTATGGCCAATTTTTACTCGGAGAATTTACCGCTAAGGAATTTTTCGGAGGAAAAGGATATATACATAACAAATGGGCCGCACAATTTGGTGTGAAAGGTCATAATTTATTTGCTGTGAAAAACTTAAACTTTTTAATAGAATATAATACAACTCGGCCCTATACATATGCCCATTTTAATACAGGATCCAATTACAGTAATTATGCAGAACCTTTAGCACATCCCTTAGGTGCAAATTTTAGAGAAATAGTAGGAATTGCGAATTACTCGTGGAAACGGTTTGACTTTTCAGCGCAGCTCAATTACAATGAAAAAGGTCTAGACCCTGAAGATGGCACAAATATGGGAGGTAACATTTTTCAGTCCTATCTTACATTTCCAGAGCGTTATGGAAATCACATTGGCCAAGGTATAGGAAGCCAGGTTGTATATGCAGATGCAAAAGCAGCCTATGTACTCAATCCTAAATATAACCTCCGTTTTGAAGTCGGCTATACACAGCGTTATCAAAAGATCCAATATGATACGCAGGTCACGCATAAGTCAGGGGTGTTGAGTATAGGTCTTCGGTCAAGCTTGAAGTCTTTATACGGAGATTTTTAACCATTTATATCTATTGGATAAAAGCATTTCTAATTAAACAATCGTTATGGAAGATCTTCTGATAGGAGTATTTTTATATAAAAAAAGAATCTACTTTTTTATGGGATCCGGATTTTAGGCTTGAAAATTGCCCTAAGAAATGACATCAACAATTGTTACTTTTATAATATCAATTTCGCATAATCAGCTTAAAAATTAAAAACTATGAGTAAGAAAAAAGACAATTCGAAATGGTTGAACGTCGCCATTTCTTGGGGAGCAAGTATCGTTATTATCGGCGTACTTTTTAAAATCCTTCACATTGGAGGATCCTATGCGAACTATATGATCGGAATTGGATTGGGAGTTGAAGCATTTTTATTTTTCCTAATGGGTCTTAATCCTCCAGCACCAGAACCAGATTGGAGCCGTGTCTATCCCGAATTGGATGAAAATTATACAGGCGAACTTCCAGTACGTGGTGCCACGGCTGTCCATAGCCCTTCAGGTCCATCAGCAACTGTAGCCTTGGATAAAATGTTTGCAGATGCCCATATTGATGAGACAAGTATCGGCAATTTGGGAAGAGGCTTACGTGATTTCAGTGAGAAAATGTCGGCAATCAATAAAATTTCTGATGTTTCCCTAGCAACGGAAGATTTTACACAAAAATTGAAATTAGCGACATCCAAATTTGATCACATGAGTCTCGCTTTTGAGCAGGCATCGGCCAATTTGGTACAGATGTCCAATTCATCTGCAGATACGACCAGTTACCACGAGCAAGTGAGTAAATTGACCACCAATTTGCAGCAGTTAAACGGGATGTACGAGCGCGAACTTCAAGACTCTGCTTCGCACCTAAAATCGATGAACCAATTTTACGAGAATTTAAATTATACGATGCAAAACTTCAATGAATCGTTAGATGATTCTAAAGCATTCAAAGAAGAAGTTGGCAAGTTGGCAAAAAACCTAAACGCTTTAAATGCTATCTATGGCAATATGTTAAGTGCTATGAACCAGCCGCGTGTTTAATCATCCATGTATAATCTAAATCACTAAAAATGGCATTAGGAAGAGAAACTCCAAGACAAAGAATGATCAGCATTCTTTATCTGGTATTACTTGCATTACTTGCATTGAATGTGCCCGATACCATCTTGGATGCATTTAAGAACATCAATAATAGTCTCGAAACATCACGCTCAAATGTCAACACGGCTGTACAGCAATTGTTTTCGGCATTTGAAAGCACCAAATTGAAAGAGGAGCCTGCTCGTGCAAAACCCATCTATGATAAAGCTAAAAAAGCACAATCCATCATCGGTGAGCTGAATACTTATATCAATGCATTAAAAGAAGACTTCACCAAACAAGGTGGCGGCATTGATCCAGAAAAAGGAGATCTTGTCAAAAGAGAAAACGAAGATATATCGCCCAATCTCATGATCAATGAGAAAAAGGGAACAGTCCTTAAGGATAAAATTAATGAGACCCGAGCAAAACTCTTGGCCTTATTAAGTCCTGAAGAACAAAAAAGTGTTTCTTTTTCATTAGAGGCAAAAGACCCTGAAAAATCTGTCAATGGCAAGCGCACTTGGGAAGAGATTAATTTTGGAAGCGGCACACCCCTTACCGCAGCTATGACGATCTTAACCAAAATACAAACGGACGCTCAAAATGCGGAATCGGATGTGGTCAAATTAATCTTGGGCAAAATGGACCAAGCGGTTGTTAACCTGGATAAATTTGCAGCTGTTGCAGTAGCTCCTACTTCTTACTTGGTACAAGGACAACCTTATCAAGCTGAAGTATTTTTAACGGCTTCAGATTCCAAATCCCAACCTGCCATCAGTGTCAATGGATCTCCATTACAGATTGTCGATGGAAAGGGAGTTTACAACGTATCGACGAGCAAAGAAGGAATCTTTTCTTGGACAGGCGTGATTCAAGTGAAACAAACGGATGGTTCGATGAAAGAATACCGCACAGCGACACAAACCTATCAGGTCGCTCGTCCATCCGCAGTGGTATCACCCGATAAAATGAATGTCTTGTATATCGGTGTTGATAATCCATTATCGGTTTCAGCAGCTGGTACCCCCACAGATAAAGTAAAAGTGAGTATGACAGGTGGCAGCCTATCTGGCTCGGGCGGTAAATACAACGCGCGTGTATCATCACCAGGTACCGCACGGATTTCGATCGCTGCGGAGGTAGCACCTGGTAAAATGCAAACCTTGAGTACAACAGAATTCCGAGTGAAACGCATCCCGGATCCTATTGCAAAATTTGCAGGCAAAACAGGTGGTTCTATGGCTACCGTGGCATTAAAAGCACAAAATGCACTCTTTGCAAAATTAGATAATTTTGATTTTGATGCAAACTTTAAAGTTACTAAATTTACGATGATTATCGCAAAACCTCGTGCTGATGCGATTGTATTATCGACATCTGGCAATCAATTAAGTTCCAGCATGGCATCTGCCTTAAACGGTATCACACCGGGTACCCGTGTTATCTTTGATAATATCGTCGCTGTAGGTCCCGATGGTACATCAAGACAATTAAATGCAGTAGCATTGACTGCAAACTAATTTAAATTTAATCTTCTATAGAAAAGGCCTGATCAATTGATCAGGCCTTTTCTATAAGCCGAAGCTCATAGTCTCCTTCGATCAATTCCCAGCTTTCCCCAAGAGTACACATCCTACTGGATTTAACTTTCTGTCTTCTTATCTTATAATTAGCCGTATAAAGCTAAACCTGCCATAAAAAACTAACTATCAAATAGATATTCAACACCGATCAAAAACAAATTATGTCATACATAATTTGTTTTTAGTAGGTTAATTATATATCTTGTGCCATTAGTCTACCAAATTTTATGAAAAATACTCCAAATGGGGATGCCGAGCTATTAGCTCAGTTAAGGGAGAGCGAACATTCGGCACTTACTGAAATTTATAATAAATATTGGAAATATTTATATCAATCTAGTTTCCGTATACTGCAAGATCATGATAAATGTGCTGATGTCATACAAGAAGTATTCATAAATCTATGGGAAATACGTTCAAAACTTTTTATTCGGATATCATTAAAAACATACCTCTACGCAGCTGTTAAATATGAAGTGTTGCGCCAGCTTAGAAGACAGGCTGTCACAGATGATATTATTGATTTTATTGATGCATTGGGAGATAATTCCTGTGAGGAATTGCTGGAATACAAAGAATTGAACCAACAAATAAATCAGTTTATCGAACAACTTCCGGTACGTTCCCGAGAAGTCTTCAAGTTGAGTCGCCTGGAGCAACTTACTCATAAAGAAATTGCTAAAAAGCTGAATATTAGCACCAAAACTGTTGAATACCATATTGCTAAATCATTATTATTCCTAAAGAAGAACCTAGGAAAAACACTGAGCGTGGAGTTATTTGTACTTTTTTTTATTCGTCAATAAAAAAAGTACAAATTTTGACTAGGGATAGCCCCCAAATTTTGACTCATACATCATAAATAACCTAAAATTTTGACAAAACAAGAATTTCTAGCATTACTGGACCACTATCTGGCAGGTAAAACTTCCTTTGAAGAAGAACAAGTACTGTCCAAATTTTACTCGACGTATCGTCAAGAGGAAAATTTGGATGATTCCTTCTTCACGGAAGAGTATAGGATCTATATTTTATCAAGGATTGAAAGTCAGACACAGACCCCTAAGTTCGGTGCTTTGAAGTGGAAGAAATGGGTGGCATTGGCAGCAACATGGGTTATGTTGCTGTCTGTTTCAGGAATTATTTACTTCAATCTGAAAAATGATCGTCAACAGAAAATCTCTAACCAGGCAGAAGCTGTCATGCCGGGTAAAAATAAGGCGATATTAAGATTAGCAAATGGAAAAGTTATCTCCTTGGATGAGGCTGACATCAATGCACACACCATATTACAAGAAAAAGGTTTGACCATCCAAAGAAATAAGAATGGACAGCTTATCTATCTCATTGGAAATGAACAGAACACAAATGCTCTGGGTAATAATACGATTGAGACACCCAGAGGTGGGCAATATCAAGTTATACTTCCTGACGGTACACATGTTTGGTTAAATTCGGAAACCTCTTTATCCTATAATGTCGACTTTAAAAAACAAAGAAAAGTTTACTTGACCGGAGAGGCTTATTTTGAAGTCGCAAAGAAAACTGTTCCGTTCATCGTACAGAACGCAATGCAAGAAATACGCGTTTTAGGAACTCATTTTAATGTCAATTCCTATCAAGATGAAGCCTATTCACAAACCACACTCCTAGAAGGTCAGGTTGAAATAAGCGCTCTAAATAATAAAAACCAAACGATATTGATGAAGCCAAACTTTAGTGTAACGACCAATAATACCTCTGGTATTTCTAAACAAAGTGAAGCTGATATAGCAGCAATAATGGCTTGGAAAAATGGTGATTTTCATTTTGAAGATCAAAAATTGTCTACCATATTACGGGCTATATCGCGCTGGTATAATGTACAAGTAGATTACAACTCATTGCCCACTACACACTATACCCTGCAGATATCAAAGCATGTAAGACTTTCAGATGTACTAAACATGTTGGAAAAAACTGGACCTGTTACATTTCAGTATAAAGAGCAGGTGATCCATGCTGTAAAACAATAACCGATTCAACCAATTAATAAAAAGCTTATGATAAAAAACAACTAAACTAAAAACTAAAAAAGAAATCCAGCCGCAAGGCCATGCAGCTGGACCCTATCAAAAAGGGTAATGAAACAAACTTAAAATACTACTAATCACTAACCTAATGAACAAATGTATGAATATTATGATGCATTGTAGGGAATTGTTATTCATTTTTTTGAATCGGATCTCTACAATATTATGTAATGGTTTTTTCCTGAAAATGAAAATAACAACTTTATTAATTATCGCAGGTTTACAAGTCTCTGCTAATGTCTTCTCTCAAGAGATTAGCATAAATGTAAAAAATGCACGCATGAAAGAGGTCTTATCCAGTATACGCAAACAAACCGGCTATAACTTGGTATACAATACCGAATTAATTAATAATGCTAATCTAATTTCTATCGACTTCAACAAGCTTTCGTTGCAACAGGCGATGACCTTATTATTTACAAATCAACCCTTTGATTACGAATTGAATGGAAAAACACTCTTAATCACGCCAAAGAACAAAAATACAAAGAAAACGCCATCTGTATCTATTCAAGAGCAAACCATTGTTTCAGGTCGTATCACAGATGCAAACAACAAACCTTTAGCCGGCGTGACTGTCAAAGAGAAAGGAACAAGCAATGTGACCACAACCAGTGAAAATGGGGCCTTTAAATTATCTGTTAAAGACGCTAGATCAATACTCGTTTTTAGCTATGTAGGTTATACTACTTCAGAAAAGCCAGCGGGTTCTCAGATGAATTTCATCATGGAAGAAAACTCTTCAGCAATGGATGAAGTCGTAGTTGTCGGCTATGGAACGCAGAAAAAAATCAATTTAACAGGTGCTGTATCAACCGTAAGTGCCAAACAGCTCGAATCCAGACCCGTGCAAAATTTGGGACAAGCACTGCAAGGTATGGTACCAGGATTAAATTTGCAGACTTCAGGTCTTGGAGGTGAGTTAAATCAAACCCTGAGCGTCAATATACGTGGAGCAGGTACAATCGGTGTTGGCTCCTCTTCATCTGTACTGGTATTGATCGATGGAATGGAAGGTGATATGAATGCGCTAAATCCGCAGGATATCGAAAATATCTCCGTTCTAAAAGATGCAGCTTCAGCCGCTATATATGGATCTAGAGCTCCTTTCGGTGTTATTTTAATTACAACAAAAGCAGGGAAAATCGGAAAACCGGTGGTCAACTACAACAATAATATCAGGTTAAGTGCACCAAGAGGTTTACCAACGATGTTGGATTCTAAAACATTTGCTTACTATTACAATGAAGTTGCGGCTAATGATGGCGAAGCCGCCAAATTTTCACAAACTGTCCTTGATAAAATCATTGCCTACCAAAATGGAGAAATCAGTACAGTCTCCACAGCAGGGGCTGATGGAAAATGGCAGTACTATACGGGATCAAACGCCAATACCAACTGGTTTGAAGAATTTTATAAAAACTTCTCCACTTCACATGAACATACCATGAGTGTGAACGGTGGATCAGACCGTGTTAAATATTATTCTTCACTGAATTATATGGATCAAGATGGTCTCAATAAATATGCAAACGATAATTTCAAACGTTTTTCATTTGCTACAAAATTAGATATTAAAATTTCCGATAAACTAGATCTATTAACAAATACCCGGTTTGTAAGAGAAGATTTTGATAAAGCGACGCATATGAATGATCTTTATTATCACAATATAGCAAGACGCTGGCCAACCATTCCTGTACGCGATGATAATGGATTCTTTTCAGAGCCTTCAGAAATAAATCAATTACTGGACGGAGGACGCACCAACTACCAAAAAGACTTTTTATACCAGCAGCTTCAGTTAAAATATCAACCGATTAAAGGCTGGAATATCACCGGTAATGTCAATTACAGAATCACCAATAGAAATGATCACAGCGAAATCCTAAAAGCTTATGCTTACACTGTAAACAAAGAACCTTTCCTTGTACCAGTCGGTTACAACAGTGCTGGCGGAACCAGTGTAGGCGAAACTGCGCAAAAAGATGAATACTTCAGTACCAATCTATTTTCGGACTATAGTTTTAATATTGCTGAAGACCACCAGTTTACCGTTCTAGCAGGGTTCAATTCAGAATTGAATAAGTACAGAACGCTAGGCGGAACGATGAGCGGATTGATCACAGACGATATCCCTACTTTAAATACCGCAACATTAGACCCGAAAACCAATGGTGGTTATCAACATTGGGCTATCGCAGGTTTCTTTAGCCGGGTCAACTATAGCTATAAAGACCGATACCTATTGGAATTAAATGCCCGTTACGATGGTTCATCGCGCTTTCCAACAGAGCTAAGATGGAATCTCTTCCCCTCATTTTCTGCAGGCTGGAATATCTCCAACGAAGCCTTTTGGCCTTTAAAATCTGAAATATCGCTATTCAAACTCAGAGGATCTTACGGAGAGCTGGGTAATCAGGGAACAGACAACTGGTATCCTTTCTATTCCATCATGCCGGTTTCAGCTGGACAAGGCAGCTGGTTACTCAATGGTGTGAAACCAAATTCGGCAAGTGCTCCAAATTTAATTTCCTCTTCTTTAACCTGGGAACGCGTTTCCAGCTGGAATCTGGGATTGGATGTCGCTGCCCTCAACAATCGTTTAGGACTAGCATTTGATATCTATAAAAGAAATACCTATGATATGATTGGTCCAGCACCCGATTTACCTGCGATTTTAGGAACAGCGGTACCTCGCATTAATAATTCAGAAATGTACTCCAAAGGATTTGAAGTGGAACTTTCCTGGAAAGACGATATCGGAGATTTCAATTATGGCGTACGTGCGGTGTTATCAGACGATCAACAGACCATCACACAATACCCTAATTCAACCGGAAATTTTACCCAATGGTATAATGGTAAAAAGAACGGAGAGATCTGGGGTTATACAACGCTGGGTATAGCACAGACACAAGAACAGATGGATGCACATATTGCCAATACCAAACAATCCTTTGCTACAAAATGGCAAGCAGGAGATGTCATGTATTTGGATAAAAATGGAGATGGACAAGTAAATAACGGAGCAAATACCTTGACCAATCCAGGTGATATGAGTATTATCGGCAATAGCCTGCCACGCTTTAGATACAGTTTAGATCTTACTGCAGCTTATAAAGGATTTGACGTCCGAGTATTTCTTCAGGGAATTGGGAAACGGGATCACGTGCCTAATGGCCCTTATTTCTGGGGTGCCAATGGTGGTATGTGGCAATCGGCAGGTTTCCAGGAAAACATGGATTTCTTCAGAGACGAAAGTTCAGTGATGGTACAAAATGATGTATTAGGTGTCAATAAAGATGCATACCTACCAAGACCGTACTTCAACACACAAAAAAATCAGCAGACCCAGACACGCTACTTACAGAATGCTGCTTATCTGCGGTTAAAGAATGCACAGATCGGTTATACCTTCAATCCAGCATTACTATCAAAGATCGGACTATCGAAAATTCGTGTCTATGCTTCTGGAGAGAATCTATTGACGTTTACAAAAATGGCGAAAGTATTTGACCCGGAGACGGTTGGTTTAGGAGGCTGGAATGATGGTAAATCCTACCCATTCTCAACCATCTATTCTTTTGGATTAAGTGTGAATTTTTAATGATTTGAATGATGAAAAAAAGCTATATAAATAAGATAAAACAACTCTGCGCAGCTGTACTCGCCTTCAGCACATTGCTATCCTGTAATAAATATTTGGATAGAGCACCTTTGTCCGATGTAACACCGTCCGAGTACTTAAATACCGAAGCTGATCTCGCTGCATATACCATAACCCGTTACAATTTCCCGACACATGCAGGTTGGGGATTGGGTACATTTGCTAATGATAACGGGACAGACAATCAAATAACCTCCGGTTATGCTACACGATGGGTACCTGGCGAATGGCGGGTAGCCGCCACAGGTGGAGACTGGGATTTTACGAATATCCGTCAGGTCAATTATTTCATCCAATCGGTGGTGCCTAAATGGAAAAGTAACAGCATAACGGGCAATAAGCTCAATATTGAGCATTATATCGGTGAAGCGTATTTCTTACGGGCTTATGAATACTTCAACAAAGTACAAGCATTGGGAGATTTTCCTATCTTAAAAAATACGGTAAAAGATAACCTAGAAGAGTTAACAGCAATTTCTATACGCAAACCCCGAAATGAAGTTGCTCGTTTTATCATCGCAGATCTCGATTCGGCCGTTACTTTGCTGAGTACAACGACTGCTTCCGGGAAAACCCGTATTACCAAAAATGCAGCGCTATTGCTAAAATCTAGAGTGGCACTGCATGAAGCTACCTGGCTGAAATACCATAAAGGAACTGCTTTAGTTCCTGGAGGACCAGGATGGCCGGGGGCAAAATCAAATCCTAATTTCGCCATGAATATCGATCAGGAAATCGATTACTTCTTGACACAGGCTATGGAGTCTGCACAGTTAGTAGCAGATGGAGTAGCTTTAGTAAACAATACAAAGGATAATGGATTTAACTCATCAAACAACCCTTATTTCAAGATGTTTGGTGATTTTGATCTGAATGCTTACAGCGAAGTGCTCCTTTGGAGGCAATATAGTCTCCCCTTAAATGTTACGCATGCTGTAAACCACTATATGAACAGAAATGCAGGTAATTCGGGCTATTCCAAAGGATTGGTGGAAAACTTCACCATGGCCAATGGCCTACCTATTTATGCCGTAAATTCAGGATACAAAGGCGATAATGTAATCAGTGATGTAAAAATTGACCGTGATAACCGCTTACAGATCTTTATGAAAGCTCCAGGAGAGTTAAGCTATACCGATCGAAAGAATACCAATGGACAAGATATCGTAGAGGGAAACCCAGATATTTTAGGTATTGCTGAAACCAGATATGTAACAGGCTATGCCCTTAAGAAAGGGTTCAGTTACCTGATCGCACAATCTGAAGGTGCAACCACCACTACCGGATCTATTGTATTCAGGGCCGTTGAAGCTTACTTAAATTATATCGAAGCCAGTTATCTTAAAAATGGTTCCGTCAATGCTAAGGCGCAGGCATACTGGACACAAATAAGAGAACGCGCCGGTGTCCATACTGACTATATGAATACGGTGAATAACACCGACATGAATATGGAAGCAAAAGGTGATTTTGGGGCGTACTCTGCAGGACAATTATTATCGGATAAAATTTTGTATAATATCCGACGAGAAAGACGTTTGGAATTAGTCGCAGAGGGCATGCGGTTTGCAGATCTAAAACGCTGGAGAGCATTGGACCAACTGGCGGCTAAACCTTATATAGTTGAAGGCATGAAAATATGGGGACCTATGCAAGACTGGTACAAAGATGAAAAAGGAATTTCAACATTGATACCGCCTAATACTCCAGGAAAAACAAGTAATGTTTCCTTAAAGTCTGAAAGCAATTATCTTAGACCTTACCGCATCAACTTAGCGGCAACCAATTTAGTCCTCGATGGGTATAAATGGATCAGTGCACATTATTTAAATCCAATTGCTATGAGCCACTTTACCATAACTTCACCAGACGGTTCACCAGAATCGTCAAGTATATACCAAAATCCGGGCTGGCCATTAATGGCCAATCAAGGTGCAAAATAATTAACCTAATCCCAAAAATTAAATCACCATATTGCATTTCTGCAGTATGGTGATTGTATTACCGCCAAAATGAAAAATATCAAAATACCGATTTTATGTGGGCTTATTTGTCTTGCATCAATAACACTTGCGCAGCAGAATTATGTGGAATTAAAACCTGAGGACACAAAAGAAGACATCATCAGAAAAGCGGCACATGTAAGACCTACCAAACGTCAACTTAAATGGCAAGAGCTTGAAGTAACCGGATTTATACATTATGGTATCAATACGTTTACCGGTAAAGAATGGGGAGATGGCAAAGAAGATCCTAAATTATTTGATCCTAAAAAACAAGATGCCGAACAATGGGTAAAAATTGCTAAGAAAGCCGGGATAAAACTATTGATTTTAACAGCAAAACACCATGATGGCTTCTGTTTATGGCCAACAGCCACAACTGAACATTCCATTAAAAACTCACCTTATTTAAATGGTCAAGGCGATGTTATGAAAGAATTATCCGATGCCTGTCGTAAACATGGTGTAAAATTTGGTGTTTACTTATCTCCTTGGGATCAACACGAAGCCGTTTACGGAACAGAAGCTTATAATGATTTTTTTGTCAAACAACTGACAGAATTATTGACACAGTACGGCCAAGTAGATGAAGTATGGTTTGACGGAGCAAACGGAGAAGGTCCAAACGGCAAAAAACAAGAGTACGATTTTGAAAGGTATTATAAGACGATAAGAGCCATTCAACCCGAAGCAGTCATCGCCGTGATGGGACCAGATGTCAGGTGGGTAGGTACAGAGACAGGTTATGGAAGAGATACAGAGTGGTCTGTCGTACCAACCGCTGCGCTCAGACAGGATGCCGTAGCAGATGATTCGCAGCAGGACATGACTATAAAACCTAAAGGTGACATGAGAAATAGCGATTTAGGATCAAGAAGTCAGATCGAAAAAGCAGAAGCATTAGTTTGGTATCCTGCCGAAACAGATGTTTCCATAAGACCGGGCTGGTTTTTCCATGAAAATCAAAATGACCAAGTAAAAAGTCCCGAGAAGCTCTTGGATATATATTTTAACTCTGTCGGCAAGAATGGTGTATTATTACTGAATATCCCTCCATCAAAAGATGGTCTCATTCACGAAAAGGATGAACAGGCGCTTATTGGGTGGAAAAATTTAAGAGATCAAATTTTTGCTAATAATTTGTTGAAAACAACTTCTGCGAAACTCATCAATCAGCATAAGGAAATCCGAATAAAAAAGGAGAAAACAGGTCAATATTGGACAACAAAAGGAGTGGATACCGCAACCTTTGTATTTGATATTGGAAAAGAGCAAGAATTTAATCTGCTCGATATTTCAGAGTTTATAAAATATGGACAGCGTGTAGAGAAATTTGAGCTGGAGGTGCTACAAAATAATGCTTGGACTAAAATTGTATCTGGAACAACAATAGGCTCAAGAAGAATTTTACAATTTAACACCATCAAAGGAAAACATGTTCGCCTTAAAATACTTGAAAGCAGATTAAATCCGATGATACAAAATATTGGTCTGTACCATTATATCCAATAATTATTAATGGACAATAGCGTATCCTTTTTTAATGTGATTCTAATCGACATCCGAGATGACCAAAACAAAATTCAAAATCAACTATATTTTCACCGTATTTGATACTTATACTATTTATTACTATATTTAAGTATGCATAGGATGCTATTCATAATGGGGCTTATAAAAGAAAACCTGTAACTCGATGTTACGGGTTTTTCTTTTAATAAAAGTCTAAATTTGTCCAGAAGAACAGATGGAGTCGCCATTAGATCCCAACAGAATGTATTAAATACAAGGAATTATGACCAAAATTATCTCGATCTATATAGTCATCAGCTTGCTATGTGCCACAGTAATTCAAGCACAGGAAAAATCGACAGCAGACGCTAAAGTAATGGTGTTTGATGCAGTAGAAGTTCCTCTTCATCCCCCAAAGGGAATAAAAAATTTCAAAAAGCAGTGGATTCATTATTTAGACTCTCTTCATCAAGCAGGTATATTAAATAGTGAAAAGTTGTATTCCGATTATGTATTCAAGGTTATCATTTCGGAGGCAGGGTTTTCTGTTACCCGAGATGATGTTATTCCAGATTTTATTTTTTCTTCATTCTTAAAGAAACAGAAAAGATGGTCATTGGGGATTCAGTCCGGACGACCCGTAATAAGTCTCTTAAAAATGAAGGTTCCAAAAGAAATTTTTCAGGGTGGGGACAAAGGTCAATTATTGTTGATCCCAGATTTAGTTGAACGTGAAGATTTCTTTAATCCATACTGACTTTTTATCTAATTAAGCGTTATGAATAAAGATTAGAATAATTTCTACTACAAACATCTTTTCAAACGGAATTAAAAATGGAATATGAAACATTTTTAACGTTTGATCATCAACTTTTGAAAAACAAATATGTCAACGAAATATTGATAAATTTTCATAGCTTTAAAAACCATAAAACCTGCGGTCGCAGTCAACATCATATCATGAAAAAAAGTAACCGAAAATTATTTAATGTAGATACATTCTCGATCTTCTTAAAAAAACAAATAACAGGAATATCTCCTGATGAAGCACATATCAATGAAAGAATAAAATATATGGACGTCATGCTTGAAAAAGAAGATCCTAAATTAACCGGAAAAACTTTCTTTGTTATCACACACGCACTTGGACTTGACTTGACTGACACTTGCCATCAATTTTTTAAAGATTCACCAGCAATCCAATTGAAATCTTCGAATAATGATGTAGAAAAGCTGTTTGGAATATTTTTTAATACGAATGAAGATCTCTCATCTGCAACCGGCTTGAGTGAAACGAGCATACACCGTTTATTGAATAAATCTTTCGATCTGTTGTATGCTGACGAAGTCTATGCACTAGCGCTAGCATTTGGTATGGCACCAAACGTGCTTTTTGAATATTGTTATGGTGATCAGAAAAAGACGTTTGTTATCAAATTTGAACTTATTGATGCGGATACAATGGATCATGAACATGAGATAGAGGTAGATGATCAAGAAATGTCCAATATAACTGTTGCCACAGGTACTGAAAAGATGACGAGCACAACCAAAAAAGATCAAAACACCACCTTTGACTATATTGTAAAGGAAACAGATTACTTTTTGACACCTCGCACCCCTAAAGAAATTGTCCAGGATTTCAAAACCATGTACGATTTTTATATAAATCCTTCCAACATCTACACGTATTTAAATAAATATACAAACAATGAACTCACAAAAATCAATGTGAACGAGTTTACGGCACATGGGACGATTTCTAAAAAACCGAAAGTGAGTTTTATTAAAACAACACAACAACCTGCGCAGCATAATCAATTAATAAATCAATCAATCAGTCCAATACGCAATAAGGTTGCAGAAAAAAGAAGTGCAATGGAAGAAAAAGAAGAATCTTGCGCTGTGAATAAATTGTATGATTTCATCGTTGATAACCCGGGTAAACGTCCTGATTTATTTTTAAGCGCATTCGACATCAAAGCAAGGGTGTTGGAAAGAAGACTACAAAAATTACAAAACAAAGCTAAAATCGAATACCGTGGTAAAGGTAAATCTGGTGGATATTGGCCTGTAAGTACAAGCAATTGAGCGCTGTAGATCTGCTGACGGAAAGTAAAGTGGACAAATAGGCTATAATGACCTATATTGTCTTGTGTTATGTAATACTTTTTAGTAAATTTGAATCTATCATCGGATCGGATCCTCTATAGAACGGTAATAGCGGTACATATTATTCAGTTTTTACTATTCTTAGAAAAAAGCTTTCCAATAATATAGATATTATATACAAATATCCTTTACCAAAAAGATATTGTTCCACTCATTTGATTATTCATCTACCTATAATAATTATAAAAAAGACTTCAAAAATTTTGAAGTCTTTTTTTATGAAATAAATATAGATGATGGCAGATCAAAAGGAGCAGCATGTTAAAAAATCCATGTTTTCGTGGATTGACTGGTATTCATATAGCGGTTAAATTTGTTAGAGCATAAATCAACACAGAATAAAACCGCCGAAGGCAGCGTGAATGCCTTAAAGAGAAAATCGAATCATAAATAAATTGAAAAGGATGAAAAAGACACATTTATTACTCATAGTAGGATATCTCATGCTACTAACCGCCTGTTCAAAGGATAATAACGGTCCAGATGGCGGAGACAACGGCTACCCATCCGCGTTAACAGGTACGATATATTACGATTGGGCAACCGAGGGAATACTCAAAGTGAGTTTATCCGATGGTGTGGGATCCACCTTTATCCCCGATAAATCCAAACTCAACAACTTCGACATCTCTAGGGATGGTCGATATAAACTCACGGTGATCAATGAGCAGACGGTGGGAAAATACCCCATCCGCTTTACGCTAAGTGACATCACAAATGGCAGCATCGTAGAGGAATTTGTATACCATAGTCCAGGACTAAATGGCTATTGCAAGGGATTTCTCTCACCCGACAACAGCCATATTTTGGTGCTTTCAAACGATAAGGCAGATGGTATCACGATCCTAAAGCGAAATGGCGAGTTCGTCGGCCGTATCCAAGATATCAACGGACAAGAGCTGGGTTTCAATGACCAACGCTTATGGTTGCCGGGCAACGCCCTGTTGATCATACACAACAACTATATCATACGCTTGGCCCCGCCTTACACATCTGGTACTTTGCTAAAAGAGATGAATTATGATGATTGGGGCGACGTCGCAGTCAATCACGCAGGCAACCAACTTGCCGTGCGCATTGCCAACCATGTGTACACGATGGATATGGATGGGTCAAACCTGAAACAAGTCACCACCAGCAATTTTAAAGAATCCGTTCCCGAGTTTTCGCCCGATGGCAAATACTTACTTGTAGGCACGGAGTATAGGCAAACTGGACCCTTTGGGTGGATGTGGTCGCTCAAGATTATCCCCAACGATGGTAAAGCGTATAATGTGGATCCGATTGCACCAAACACACCCGGTGTCATACCCGTAATCTTGAAAGGTAAAGAAAAGATTGAAACAGCAGGCGGCCAGATGATCTGGCGCTAACTTATCACTTAAAAACAAACCAATGAAAACAATACATGTAACACTGCTGCTGGTATTTTTTCTGTTGCTTACGGGCTGTACAAAAGATACCAGTGAGCAGGATGCAGACCAAACTTTCAACGAAACCTTTGGAGGCCAACCTTTTAAAGGCACTGCCATAGGCATCCGTTCCCAAAATGGAGCGGATGATTACACCTGGAAAGGTGAAGGTCGGGTTGCACTGATCGAAGCCACGGCAGACTCGGTTTCAATGGTATTTATGGCCGATTTTGGTGATCTAGGCGAAATGAATTTCAAAGTGCGGGGCAAATACGACCAGTCCACATACCGTATGGACACCACAGATCCAAACATTTTCTTTCGTATAATAGACGAAAAGATTACAGGCACACTCAACAATGCACAACAAGAGATGTCCTTCCAAGGCACCCTAAGAAAGGAAACGGCTAGCATGGTCATGCGCGTCAATTTCAAAGAAGAAAACGGTCCCTTTCCTAAGGGATCGTCGCTCAAACTCAGTTTTGACACGCGGCGCAGCATCGATAATAACGACAATGGCCAAGGCTGTCAGATGCGCCTAGTACCGATATGGAGCCCATCGGGGGTAACTATGGGTATGGTTCCCGATTGTTAATCTGCAGATTAATCTGTAATTTCAAAAAAACCATCCATTAAATCATGTACAAACTACTGTCCCTGCTTGCTTACTTACTCTTTTGCATCGCGAATACAGGTGCGCAATCACCTGAGCAATTGACGCAACACGGGGATAGCTTGTACAGGCAGCTACAGCAGATCGAAGATCGGGAAGAAAAAGCACAGGCATTATTGGATCTGAGTTTCTTCTGGTCGGACTACGATACAGAGAAAGCATTGAGTTACGTATCCGATAGCAAAAAGTTGCTAGGCGACAAAGCGAATACGAATTATTACCAAGGACTGTTCCATTTCTATCGCGGCGCTATTCAGTTTGACATTGACCCTGAACAAGCAAAGCAACTCTATATGCAGGCCGAAACCTTCCTCAAAAGAGATATTCCTGCGAAAAACAAAATTTCGGCGACACGTTACCGAGCCCGCTTGTGGGGAAGCTTCGGGGCACTTTTGCAACGCGAAGGCAAAGCACACGAATATGTACAGGTGCTTATCGATCGAGTCATTCCAATGGCCAAGAGCATCAAAGACTCTACTCTTTGGGGTAATAACCTTCAGAATGTAGCAATGGCCTTGATGAATCTGCAAGAATATAGTAAAGCCAAGCTGTATTATGATCATGCCTTGACCTTGCTGCAAGGCAGGAATGATGCCCTTGAGCAACGCTTTACCCTCTTTGTCAATGCGGCACGTAATGCCTTGCTCGATCAGGAGCATACACGCTCCCGAATCTTACTGGACAGTGCTGCCCATATCGCGAAATCAATCCCCGCCTCTTCCTACCTCCCAACCTATTACAGTGTAGAAGGCAGCTATTGGGAAAAGCAGCAAAATTTCAGCCGTGCCCATATGTATTTCGAAAAAGCACTGGCTGGCGCAAAAGAGCAAAACAATAGCGATATGGCAGCCTCTATACTGTTCAGCCAATCCGCAGCATTTCAAACAGCAAACCAGCCCGCAGCAGCGATGGAGAAACTACGCGAACTGCTTCCCTACGTCGAAAAAAAACCTTCGCTGAAGAATAAACAAATGGTGTATTATGATCTCGCGACTACCGCGGTGAAACTAGGTGCATATCAGGAGGCTGTAAAATGGTTTGAGAAACATAAAATTGTGCTCGATACGCTCCTTGCAGATCAAGGTACAGCACTAACACTCGAACTGGAAAAGAAATACCAGACCAGCGAGAAAGAAAATGAACTGCTCCGCGTCAAAGCAGCCAATCAGCAGCAGCAGCTTGCTATTCAGCGCACACGACTATTTGCCGGTATTTTTTTGCTTACGACCATTGTGCTGGGTATGCTCAGCCTCATCTGGTATATATCGTTTAGAAACAGAAAAAGACTAGCCGCACAACGGGAAAAACTCAACCTTTTCAATGCCATGTTGCAAGGACAAGAAAGAGAACGCAGCCGTATAGCACGCGATCTGCATGACGGTCTAGGTGGTATGCTTGCCGGCGTCAAGCTTAAGTTGTCAGCTGTAGCCAATAGAGAATCGAAAGCACAGCCACAAACCGATTCATCCATGGATTTATATACGATTATCAACCAAATGGATGATTCTGTCCATGAACTTCGACGAATAGCCCGTAATATGATGCCCGAGTCTTTACTGTATATGGGGCTGGAGGTATCCTTACGCGATCTGTGCAATGCGATGAATCAACCGCAGCTACAGATCGATTTTCAAGCCACTAATCTGCAGACGGATTATAACCAGTCTTTTCTGATAGCGGTCTATCGGATTGTGCAGGAACTGCTCACCAATGCGGTAAAGCATAGCCATGGCACTCAGATCTGGGTGCAATGTTCCCAGGCGGATCATTATTTTTACATCACCGTAGAAGATAATGGCAAGGGATTTGATCCATCTATGGAGGGTATCAAACAGAAAGGGATCGGATTATCCAATATCCGCAACCGGGTAGAGATTTTAAATGGACACCTCGAGATCGATGCGACCATAGGAAAAGGCGCATCGTTTCACATTCAATTTGAAGTAACCAAATAATATGATTTCAGTCATTATAGTCGATGATCATCCGCTCGTCCTCAATGGATTCGAATTTATCTTGAAAAACACCTCGACGATTGTACTACGCGGTTCATTTAACAACGCGAAAGACGCTTTTGATTTTTTAGCCACCGAAGCTGTCGATGTGATTCTGATGGATATCAATATGCCCGGTATGAATGGTATTGAGGCTACAGAAATCATCAAAAAACAATGTCCAGATACGCAGATCATTGCGATCAGTAACCACAACGAGGGCAGTATCGCATTACGGATGCTTAAAGCAGGAGCCATGGGGTACCTGCTCAAAAATGTATCGACCGACGAACTGATCGAGGGAATACAAGCGGTGATCCGTGGCGAACAGGTGCTCAGTAAGGAGATGAACTTTATCCTAACCGACAAGAAAGACCCCATACCATCCGTGAGCCAACGCGAGCGCGAGGTGCTCAGGTTGATGGCTCAGGGGCATACCACCGCAAAAATCGGCGAACAGATGTTTATCAGTCCATTGACAGTCGAAAGCCATCGCCGCAATTTATTGCAGAAATTTGGTGTCGTCAATTCGGCCTCCCTAATTCATAAGGCCACAGAGATGAAGTTTATCTAGTTGACATAAGTTTCATTCTCGTATTAAAAATCCCACCAAACCTTCAGAGCAACACAAGCCTACTTAAATTATGTACAAGCTAATTATGAACTGGCTGGTTCATTAGATGCCAATAGGACCAAGTATTGGCAAGCAGTTCGCCAGAGGAGTACCGTGTAGGTAAAACCACTGATCCATAACACTATTCAGTTCATTTGGTTTCTTTTTAAAAGACGGAAGCGAAACCATTTTATACCCCAGCTTGTCGTACAAAACTTCATGTGTATACTTATCGCATAATGCGACATCATAAAAGTAGCGGCTTTCCCACTCGTCAACAGGTCGAGCAGATTTAATTCCATCCATTCTAAATTCTAATATACCACTGAAATAACCTTCAGGAAGAAAATAATCGTTGCCTTTTTTAACTGTTGACAATTGTTTATTAATTAATCGAGAAGTATCATACACCGTTCCATCTTTAAAGAACTCTTGATTTGACTTCGATATAATTATTAAGTATTGGTTATAAGGAAAATATAAAGATTAAAATACTAATTTATTTAGCATTTTAATCTTTTAGAAGTCATAGATTGCTAATCGTTAACATTCACACTGTAAGTCCAGATGGAACATCAAGACAGTTAAATTCAGTAGCATGAACAGCAAATTAATAAAGCCCCTTTATTCATCATAGGACCAACCTTATTTTAATATTTTTACAACAGAGCCGTACACTTAGGTACGGCTCTGTTAGTATCATCCTACTCGCGTTTCCTGAGCTTGCCCAGGAGTCGACTCGTAACAAAACTCACCACTGTCCCAACCGCTGCGAGGAGTGCTGTCTGGAACAGATCGCCAAATGAGAAACTAGCCCATATGGAGCAGATCGTACCTCCAAGTGCAGAGATTCGGATATCATTTAGTTTCATCCCTAATCTCCTTTCCAGTATCCAAATCATATTTTACTATGCAATCTGGAGGTTTTATAGTACCGGCATCATCTTCTACACCATCCGAGAGGCCACCTGAATGGCGTATTTGCGCATTATTTTTCGCTCCTACTTCTTCCTCTTCTGCTATTACAGACTCAATAATACCCAATCCCAGTCCGATATATCTGAAGATGTTCAAGACTTTAGCAGGCAACTTCACCGGCGCCAGCAAAATGATCTGTATAGCACCGCTTATTTTTTTTATGATTTTTTTCATTGTTTTTTTTAAGGTTAGAGGGTTAAAAGGTTAGAGGGTTAAAAGGTTAGAAAGCTAGATGTTAGTCAGTTCGTTAGTTAAACCTTTCTCACTTACTCACCTTCTCACTATCTAGCATTTCATTCCTAATCTCCAAAGACACCACTTTACTTGCCATTTTGCCAGTCAGCCTTTTATATAAGGAGACATAGGCTTTCCTCGATTTCCGTAACTCGTAATCCCCTTCGATCAGTTCCCAGCTAGTGCCAACCAGGATGCAGCCAGAAGTATCACCAATATTATTTCCGATATGGATATAGACATAGCTATAATTCGGAATCTCTTTGATCTCGATCATACCCTGATGAAAGTCCGGAAACCGGCGTTTATACCGCGCATTCATGGCGCCATAGGTATTTAAGACCAGGGAATAGTTTCCGGCTGGAATTGCCGTTTCACCTTTGATTTTCACATCGCGAATAGCGTCTTCCAATGCATAACAGATAAATTCTCCATCGATATAGAGATGAGACAGGGTACTTTGCTTCCCCTGTCTGATTCGCTGCACCAGCACATTTCCCATACCGTTTTAGCGAGCTGTTAAACTGACCACATCACACCAATCACCGATCCCCCTTCTATTACGTGCACGTACCCTTAGGTAGTAAACATAACCGGGTTTAGTAGGCGAAAAAACATTCCCATAACTCGAACTGGCCTGAAAAGTCTCTCTCCATATCGGTTGTTCAAACTGATCCAGTTCATTTGATACCTGATACTCATACAAGATCGCTTCTTTAAGAGGCTTAAATCGGATCTGCAACTGATCACGCTGTTTTCCATCAAGTAATGCCACCTCTTTGACCACAGCAGGTACCTCTACGTTTCTAGGGTCAAGCTCCAAAATCAATCCCGAGCTCAATAAGATGGAGCGGGAGCCATCGGCAATGGTATTGACATAAAAAGCAATACTCCGTAAACTTTGGACCAACGCCTTCTTGCTCTCATTCTTCTCTTCAATTTCCAAAAGACTTCCACCGCGGCTCGCTTTCTGCCATTTCAGTTTAAAATCATCAGCCTGTGTTTTCAGATCAGCTAATGGAATGGGCAAATCGGTCAAAAGTGTGTGCCCATCCAAACAGTCCAGCACCTTTCCGATCATGGTATTGAACTCATGATCGCTGATTCCTGAATAGTCCAGGATTACTTTTTTCTTTCTCATATCACTAGGTGTTATTGAGCTTTCGCTCCGTTAAAAAATTAGTTTCAGATGCACTTCCGGACGAACATCATGAAGCAAACATAGCCGTGGTACCTGCAAGAAATGGAACTTCCGGACACTAACGGACATTAACGGACGACCGAGCGGACTTCCGGACAAACAAATTCAAAAAATTTGTGATAAAAGAATTGAGTCCAGACAATAATCAAGACATATATCTGATGTAGCACATCAAAGTGGGATACTATTTAACTTTGAGCATTCCTAACTTGAGAACAATCATCAGAAAATTTGTTAAAAGCAAATGCTCTTTTATAAGAAGGGCATACTTCTTTAGAAAGATCGGCTACCAATCGACAAGACAGCACTCAACGTTTAATAGGAAGGAATGATAATTTTAAAAACTCGAATACAGTTTAGCGATGATGGTTCACTTTTTAAGAATGAGCAAGACAATGTTGTCAACGAGTGAGCGTCTTTCCACCATAAGTATCTCCTTATTCACAATCAGAGGATAACTTTGCTGAAACTTAGATCGAAGTTGTAGAAATAGTGAGTGCTATTTTATAATAAGTGTTCCCTATTATTCAACAGCTGTTTACAAATTGTGGATAAGTAATCCCTCATTCACAATTTAGGCATGTTTATTCATAATTTGTGGATAGCCGAAGCAAAAGAGTGATTCATGAAAGACTTGGAAATAGTCAATCGATTAAATTTTTTCGTGCTTTACTTGCTAATTTTCCTAAAATATGAGGCCCCATCCCTTTGGTTCTTTCAAATAGAGCTGCGACCTCCGATTTTAAAAAATAAGGCCGCCTTCCGACTTTCACTACTGGAAAAAGTAATATGCGGTTGACAGATTCGTAAAAAGTAGATCTACTAATATCAAGCACCGAGCAGATCCATTCAATATCGACATACGGAGGTATGTCTTCTTGTTGTACCTGTTGCTCCTTAAGATGAGGAGAAGCAAGACATACAAATTCATATATGTTCGACAGAACCTGAGGGGAGGTCGGGTCAGCAGGAAAACGCGCGATGGTTTCCTTCAGTAAATATTCGTAAGGAATATCGGACAGCAGGGGCTGCACCTCATATTGCATCAATTGGGTTAGAGTCTGTTGCATCTGTTCGATAAGCTTGATTTTTGACATAGCTACTGGGCATAAACAAGACCATAAACGGTTAGCGTCCTTCCTGATGGGAGTACAGTGAAAACATGAAAATTAATATTCAGTATAAATTTAATCAGACTGCTTCTTCATGATTATATCATCCTGAACATCTGATGAAGAATTAAAAATACTGCATCACAGTTTATTAGACACTTCCCATAACCTAAATTCTTTATAAATATTTCGGTCACCGACCGACACCTCATTTGCCAGATATCGCATCTTAATTTCCTTGTTGAAAATATCAACGATATAATCCGTGTTGACCACAAATGAACGGTGGCATTGAATAAAGCGTTCACGGGGTAACCGCTCTAATACATAAGACATTGGTTTTCCGACAACAATCTTGACGGCATCTCCAAACCACAGAATACACTCCATACCATCGGCCTCCAAAAAAATAATTTCAGGTATCCGCACCAGCTTATGATGGTACATATTTCCCACTTTGACCAGAAAAATCTGTTCATTGGGTATAAGTATCGGGTGCCTTTCATTCCAATACTGTTTTACTTTGTCGACAGCTTCTACAAAACGTAAATATTCCAGCGGTTTTGGCAGGTAATCGGTCACATCATAATGATAGCTTGCAGCGGCATATTTATCCGTACCGGAACAGATGATCACCTGCATCCCCAGTCTGGACTTTCGGCTTGGCCGCTGCAGTTCTTTGATCTGAGCAATCAATTCTATACCTGAAAGATTAGCCATCACCATGTCCACTATCAATAAATCGATGGTACCTGTTCTCACCTTTGTCAATCCCTTTTGTGGATCAACTGTTTCAAAAACTTTTACCAGTCCATCGGTCTTTGCGACATAGGCACTTAAAAAATCAATAGCGTGCTGGTCATCATCGATTATTCCAACTCTAATTTTCTTCAGCATAATATATCAAATTTGTTTTTTGTAGTCAATCGTAACGGTCAGTAAATGATGATCATCCTGCATCTCAATGAAAACCTCCGCCGCATCGGCATAATAATACCTTACAATACCACGCCATCGGTCCATACCTGTTCCATCCGTTCCGGTCTGCCAGTTTTTATCATGAGCGATCTTATTATATACCTTTATATGCATCATGTACCTGCTCAGCTGTATCTCTAAGCGCGCGGAACCATCATACACCCCATGTTTCTGACAGTTTTGCAAGAGCGATACAAGCATAAAACGTGGTACCAAGTGGCCTCCCAAACGCTCAGGATACAGCAGATCTACCTGTCTTTCGGGGTAGATATGATTAAGCCGTTCGACCGCTTCCATCTCTTGATCCAAGGTAACAAATTGCAGTTTTTCATCCGACAAGCCATCTAACACATAATGAAGCAACCGATCAACATGTTGCTTTTCGGTTTGAGAAACAACTTTCCACGCATATAACTGTTGCAGTAAGTTGCGTAACAAATGTGCCACCTCCTCACGTAAAAGGGCTCGAACCTTTCCTTGCGACGCATCACGACGTAACATGTTATTGTGGATCTGTAACTTTTTAACGAGCAGCAACCGTTTCCCCATCCATACCAGAGCACTTATCCGCGACTCGAACAACACGAGCAGACAAGCATATAAGCTATATTTAAAAAAGAATACAGCCAGCCCCAGCCCCACCTGCAATAGAGAAATAGTGAGATGAGATTTATAAATAGAACTTGTCCATTGTCTGGGAAGTAAAAACAGTAAAGTGACAACCAGTAGGAAATACAGCATGTATAAGCAGAATATATAAAATAGTATCTTCAAACCTCGCCGAAAATATCCCGACTTATCTACCATAAAATGTCTAACAGCTAGAAAAACACCGCTGTAAGCCAAGGCAATAAAGATAAACTGCACAAAGGGTAGATCAACAAAACTAGCATGATTTACCTGATAGAATACAAAGCTGTAGCCTATTAATAAAAAAAATATACCGTACCCAGGTAAGCGATAAACAATTCGTTTTTCGTGCATATCAAAAAGTAAGATTTAGGTTTACAGGATCGCAAGAAATTAACTTGACAAATCATTAATATACTTGTTTTTTAAAACAATTCAAAATTCAAATTTAATTCGGTTTTCATTTCCCTCATAATATGCTGGTAAAGTAAAGCATCCACAGGATAAAAAAGTCCTGTCGCCCGTTCCAATAAAAAATATTGATCTGAAATCGGATAAGGAATAAATTCGGGGTAACGATGTGGTGTCTTTGTCTTTTTCAGCTTTATGGTAGTCGACCGGATATCATGATGCACAAATAACCAGCCTTTCCACTGCGCTGGATAACACAGCAGATCATGGTAAAATTGCAGAAAGAGGTCCTGTAAAAATACTGTTGCATCAGTAAAGATCTGTATTTTGCCAAGTCTAAGCTGTATACCTTCATCCGGTTTAATGAACAGCCAAATAGGTACTACTGGTATTTGATGATATTGAGCCATTTTTGCCAATACAGAACTTAATGACCACCATCGATCTCCCAACGGAAACTGCATACTATGTTTCAGCTGTTGGCCAACGCCCATATTTCCATCTAAATATACGAGTAGCTGCAGCCCCGATTTCAGAGCATAGTTAATATGCCAGATTGCAGCCCTATCTTGCACATTAATTAAACGGATGTTTTCACCATACTGCGTTAAACTAAGTTCTTGGCTATAGTCGTCATATACCTGTTGGCTGACCAATACATTGAGCTTCACATTTAACCGGAGCAATAGATGAGGCAATAAATGGTAAGGTCCCATATGAAAAGAAAACCAGATACAGCCTTGTTGCTTATCATCGAGCTGTGAAATCATAACGTGTAATTTTCTGTTCAGACCTTCACGGTCTTTTTTGGTCAAAACGAGATGTTGCAAAGACTGTTGCGTTTGCATCATTTCATAACACTGTGCAGTCGTCAGTTCTGGGAACACCCCATATATATTGGTTGTATAATGTGCAATCTCACGGAATTTAAAAGCAGTACTGTCCCTGCACGAATGCGTGGTTAGGTTCATAAACTAAGTATTGAAGGATTGATAAAAAGGCTGTCTATGGATAATAGACAGCCAAATAAACTTTACAGCCAAATAATATCGCTTTTCTTTTCGTCGCCCAGGAAGACCAAATAGCGTTTAATCTTCGTAAAAGGCTGACCTACTTCATGAGGCAATTGCTTAATTTCCATAATAAGTGATTCGTCTCTTTTCATGATTTTTCATTTATAAATAGTAATACCATCAGTTATCTGGCGCCGATAAATGTTCATTTAGGGCCCTTACATTTACCCTAAAATCGTACTACTATCCAACTTGATGAAAACAATTTTCCAATACACATAACAGCTCTATTTACAGGCTTTAAAAAGCCATAAAACATTTAACCTCTTAAAACCAGTGCATTCACCTTATAAAAACACCTATTCAAAAATATTTTTATCAATTCAGCAGGTAATTATTATTATAGACTAATTTTTCTTTTAATAATCGAGTGACGAAGTGACAAGTGACGGAGTAACAAATAGCTCTAACCATCTAACTCTCTAACCATCTAGCTCTCTAACCCAATAACCATCTAACAACAAAATCAATGAAAAAACATACCATCTTACATCAGCAGGCTGTAGAGCAGCTGCTAACGTATTGGAGTCAATATACCAAAATAAAAAGATCCCATTTCAATTGGCTTTTAGACCATAGCACCTATCACCAAGTTTCGACTCGGGGAGTTTTATATCAAGAAGGAAGCCGAGAAAAAAATATTTACATCGTGTGTGGTGGATTGATTGCCCGCATTTATGAAAATGACGCGTCTGAAACAGATAAAATCTTTTCCGTCGCTCTCCCCGGCATGGCTCTGACAACCACGGAGCATTTATATTCAGACCGTCCCAGTCAGGGACATATCGTTGGTATACGGCCAAGCCATATCCTCGCATTACCATATGAGACGGTACATAAATACAAGAAAAAAGACGCTAAAGTGGCGGTCTTGGTCGATGTACTGCACAGTAAAAAGAAAAAGCAGCTCGTTCAGCTCAGGCGGCTATCCCTTATCCAAAATCCATCAGAGCGTTATCTCCGGTTTTACCGTGATATGCCGATGCTCAGAGCCATCCTTTCGCAACGCGAAATGGCCATGCTTTTATCCATCTCTCGTAGTACAATCCAGCGCGCAAACCGGCGAATTCCGTAAAAAGCATCATATATGCATCCATCAATATGGAAAACCGCGCAAAATATGTAGCAGTTGTTCATCCAGCAGACCTCAATAAAATGTTTGAAATTTGATATATAAACAGATGCGGTATTCAACTGCCTTTCAGAAGTTCTAAAAAAAGAAGAATAGGACCCAGAAAGGGATGGCATCTCTCGGAATTGCGACATACCAGATATACAGATTCCCCTGCGGAATAATAGGACAAAAAGAGCACATTGCCGAGACATGATCAAAACAACAGTCGAACTAGCAGCTGTTTATTAAAAAAAATAGCAATATGAGAACATTATTAAAAAGAGCCATCGGCGCAACAAGTGTGTGTGCCCTGGCAGCAGGAATGGTATTAGGAGCAAATGCCTTTACGAAAAAAGATCGGGTGGAGTTACACAAGGTCGCCGAGGAAGTATTACAAAATGAAACCTGGTACTTTACCGGAGGTTCTAGTGATAATCCAACAGACCCTAATTTATACACACAGACTCCACCTACAGATGGTTGCTTAGCACCATACCAAAAAGTTTGTGAGATACAAGCTCCTAATGATGGGTCGGATAAACCAAAAATGGATGCTCCTATCAACCCATCAAGTTCTGAAACCGTCGAAGAACAAATAGAAAGTGCACATAGTTCGCTCTCTTCTCCTTCAGGTCCGCAGACCAACAGCACAGTGACTGCGTTTAGATCTAATTAAAATTTAAGATCAAAGCGTAAATAACCAGGAAGCATTAATAGTCTTCCTGGTTATATTAAACAATTATTGTCTTGGATTTTGCTTCAATCCTGACATCAAAACCACATCTTTAGGTATTGGATAAGCAAATCTTAAATCATTAGGTTTCAATTCATATAGCTTCAAAACTCCAGTAACAGCACTGGTGCGACGGAGGATAATTCCCTGATTGTCAAATTTATTTAGTCGTCTCACATCCATCCATCTTACTCCTCTGAAAAATAATTGTTTTCTCCTTTCATCTAGTACTATATTCATAACCTCATTCCTATTCAGTCCAGCAACCAGAAGTTGTTTATAAGATTGAGATTTATATCTTTTTACACGCAATTCATTCAAAACATCTAACGAACCAGCCAACATTCCTTTTCTTGCAAGAAGTTCAGCCTTATTTAAATACAGTTCATCAACTGATAATCCGGCAAAAAAAGAAGTTCGAAAACCAGTATAATACCCCTTGAACGAAATTTTTCCATTTGCATTTACAGTAAAAAACAGTGCCTTTCTCAGATCATCCTCTTCAAATGCATTATAAAACTGATCTGAAACAAATGTTCCACTTGAAAGTAATATTGCACTGGTCCACGGCGAATAAGCTTGATATATAATTTCGGGGTTGTCGGCTTTGAAAGGAAAAGCAATCTGATCATTGATTTTATTATAATCCAATAATTCTTTATTTATTAAAAGAGCACTATCAGTCATTCTTTCAGCCTTATCATAAGCGGCCATGGAAAGGTAAACTCTCGAAAGTCCAGCCATTGCCGCAGACTTTGTCGCCCTAGTTTTATATGATGACCTTTCAGGAAGATGATCTTTTGCAGTATTTAAGTCTAAAAGAATTTGTTCATAGGTTTTTTTTAATGATGATCTTTCAATTTTTTCAGCAATATTTGCCGTATATTTCAACGGCAATCCCAATTGATCTGTGGACAAATTTTCATCGTAAGGTTGGCAAAACAGCTGCGAAAGATAAAACATAAACATGCCACGCACAAAATGTGCTTCTCCCAAAACCTGCCTATATAATGTTTCATCACTTACAGGAACTTTATTAATGCTTTCCAATACAACATTAGCCACCATGATTGCTTCGTAAGGCTTGACCCAGCTCGATGGATCAGTCGCCTCATCATTAGAATCCCATAAATAAGTATCCTGCAAATAAGAGGCTATATTTCCCAATTCTACGTCATCAAGATAATAATCTGTATTCCCTACTTCTGTCAACCCAGGGTAGCCCTGATTTATAATAACTTCATTATCCAACAGGGCCCTTAAGTCATTTAAACTTTCTGGAGTAGAAAAACTATAATCGGCCTTTTCATCCAGAAAATGTTCACACCCCTGTATAATGGGTAAAATGACAATAATTAAAAATAATCCCAATTTAATTCTTTTCATAACTAAAAATTAATGTTAACACCTATGCTGTATATCCTATTTTTTGGTACAAACGAATAATCTGGGTCCAGATCTGTTTTTGCGGACCGCCATATTAATCCGAGATTTTGCCCATTTGCATAAGCTTCGATTTTATACTTATTCGCGACATGGAAACTATACATGAGCTGCAGATCATTTAACCGAATGAGATCACCTTTTAAGATATTAGGCTCTGAGTTGGCATAGAACTGGTCTCTTACCGAGTTAGCAGGATATATCATGGACGGCACAGAAGTAAAAGCCTCATCACCTGCCTTTTGCCATCTCATGCTATAATCAGAGTGTGTCACCCAATTGTTGAATAGGCTAGCATATTGAATCGTTTCTTTTTGAAAGTAATGTCCCGATTTAAATAATAAATTGAAAGATAAACGCCACTTATTGTAACCAAATTCATTCCTAAAAGAGCCATATACTGGAGGAAGAGCAGTTCCATAATGTATTAACTGATCCAATGGCACACGTGTCAGATTTCTATAATCTTTAGATACTTCACCATTGAGCAGCCCCCTGGGATCGCCATTTTCCGGATCCAGGCCACTAAATGAATAAGCAAATACAGGGTATAATGAATACCCCACTATTGGGCTTACCGATCTACCGGTATTTGAAACATAGCTGGAGCTTGCATTGACAACACCATAATAAGTCGTTACTGTATTTTTGTTCCAGGTCAACAGAAAATCACCTGACCAGGAGAAGTCCCTCCATTTCAATCTGCTTCCAAACTGAAGATCAACACCTTTAGTCTTAATAACGCCGATATTTTTGGTCAAAGAAACAAATCCATGTGTTGGATCAATAAGATCAGGAGATAATAAATCGGTTGATTTTTTAAAATACGTTTCTACTGTACCCGAAAGTTTCCCATTCCATAGTGAGAAATTAACTGCAAAATTCGTTTGTCTTATTTTTTCCCATTTTAAGTCCGCATTAGGAAGTGAAGTCACCCGGGCTCTATTCAGGTCCGAGGTCCATGTAATTGATTTGGCCATGTATTCCATAATAGGATAAAGCGAAGCTACTCCCCCTGAATTACCACTGTAACCATAGGTTGTTGCTAATTTTAGGTGATCGATCATTTTTATATGCTTTAAAAAATGCTCTTTCCCAACCTGCCAGGAAAGTCCAGTCGACCATAAAGGATTCCATCTATTATTGGCATTAACACCAAAAATATTAGAAGCACCTTTTCTCGCAGAAAAACTTGCCGTATAGCGATTTGAATAGGTGTATGAACCATTGAAATATGTTGAAACAAAACGGTTGATGTATTTACTGTTTGTTTGAAAACTTGGTATTTTAGCATTTCCGGACAACGCATCATAGATCGGAAAAGCAGTCACATAGTCGACTAATTGACTTGTTTGTTTTTCTTTTTGAAATCCATAAATCCCATTCGATACCGAAACGGTAGATTTATTCGACAGCTCCATACCTGCAAGCAGATGTATCTCATGCTTATTGAATACCGTATCATAATTAAGCTGAAACCTACCCTTATGTGCCTCCATATTAGCGGTATTATAACGCACAATATCCCCTTTAGGCAGATTATAAATCAACTGCCCTTCCTTTATAACGGTATACCTATTTACCTGATTTCTGGTATAAAAAGATTCCTGATTGTAATTAACTTCATTTCTTCCAAGCTGTTTCTCATAATTATAAAGCAGATTAATTTTCAATCCTTTTGTTACGCTATATTTTAGTTCATTTCCAACCATAATATGAGAAGCATCCGATATTGAACGCGTCGCATTAATTTCTTCATATGGTCGATACCCCCAATCCATAAGTCCTTTATTATTTTGACTCTCCAGATACATCGGGTTGTACTGAAAAGGTATACTTAGAGGCTTACCTGTATCATCAAATAAAGATGCATAGGGATAAAGTCTCGTTCGCCCCCCTTCAGGGCTTAACGGATAATTTGGAAAACTCCCGGGCCGATTTGATTGACTTAGTGTTAATGTTAAAGACGGGATCAATGTCAATCGAGAAGTAGGATTTATTTCTCCTATCCATCGAATATTAATTCTCCCTGCATCTGAAGTAATTTCACTGGCTTTATTATCTTGATACCCTACAGACAATCGAGATGCGAAAAATTGTGAACCCGAAGAGATTGTGGCATTTACCTGATTATCTAATGCTAAGCGATAAAACTTATCAGACATCTCTTGCCTATAGTCCTTAGACTTATAGTTCCCGATACGAATTTCTAACTCCTCAAGTGCTATCTCTCCTTTTCTCAACTGCTCCGACAATAGAACTACCGGAGAAAAAATAGTCGTTTTATTATTTCTATTTGCTAATGCATTAGTGTAAAAACCTTGGTCATACAAATCCCTTTCCACCTCAATAAATTCAGTGCTGGACATACCTGGTTGATAAAACAGATTAGGTTTAGAGCCGATAAAGGAATTATAGCGTACAGCCACGGCAACCTTAGCCATTTTAGCAGCACGCTTTAGATTAATAACAATAACACCATTCCCTGCTTTAGCTCCCCAAATAGATGTGGCCGCTGCATCCTTAAGTATAGAGACCGAAGCAACCTCAGCAGGGTCTATATTAGAAAGATCTCCTTCGTAAGGAAAATTATCAACTATAATTAAGGGCTGGTTACCCGAAGAAAAACTTGTGAGACCACGAATGTTAATCTTGCTTACCCCCGATCTATTATCAAATTGAAGACCTGGAGCCAACCCTTCTATTTTATCCAAGACACTTAATGTATTTCGCCTGTTTAATAATTTTTCATCCAGTTGAACAAAACTACCTGTCATACGATCTTGTGGGATTTTTTGGTATCCTGTATTTATTTCTACCAGATCAAGTGCATGCGATCGATGAACCAACATCATTAGATGTGCACTGGGTTTTTCTTTCAATAAAGTATCTACCGTTTGATAAGTCTGATGAGAGATTACAACATACAGTTCCGGAAACTGAGTCAATATATTAAATTCTCCTAACGCATTGGTTATATAAGACTTCCCTGCATGTTTATCTTTAATGGTTACTCCTGGCAATAAATTCCCTTGTTTATCTACCACCTTTCCTTTGAACATAGATTGCGAAAATACAGCTGATGTAACTAATAATAGCATTAAACTAAAGATGGACCTAATCATTGTTACCGCTCCTTTCTATAAAAGGAATGACATCTTGATCCAGCAGATTCAAATTGGTTATCAGACCTACCCTACCGGCAGGTGTAATCCATATATACAAGGGATAACCCAAAGAAGCAAAACCATTATATAAGTAATCATCGGCTATTATGGATTGAAAATCATGCATTCCATAATCTATATATTTTTTCGTTCGATAAAATTTCTGTAGATCTTCAAGCTTATTCCATTTAGGAAGATTGTTAACCATTACAACATCTAGCTGATCCTTATATTTCTCTTTTGCTTTAGTTATAGATTCTTGATGTCTTAGACAAGCACTACACCCAATATACCAAAAATCCAGCACCAGTACCTTGCCTCTATGCTGCTGCAAAGTCCGTCTTACAGTGTCACCGTTTATAATGACAAGATGTTCTTTATCCCAAAACTCCTCTGGCAAAAAATGACCTACGGTCCACGGAGTAGATTTCCCATCAGCCCCGCTGTCCTTGCGGGGCGTCTGAGCTGATAAACTAAACATATTCAACATACCGATGACCATGATAACTGGCAACGCTATTTCTTTAATCGCTCTCCAAGAGCATACTATCAAGTTCAATGAATGTAAAGCTGGGCAGATCAGCCAATAGATCGTACCGAGGTTATGTAGCTGTTTATTAAAAGACGAAGACTGCGACTGAAAAATGTCTCGATCTCCTTGGGTAACAAAATTTTCCAATATATTTATATTTTTATCTGTTTTCGTAGATAGACCTACTGATAACTCGTTATCTGAAAACATTTCTTCCTTTGGGGACAGGGCATACCTTTCCCCTTTGCTATTTTTTAGCATATTTTTAAAGATTACGTTAAGCTTAGTTTAGCGGGATGGACGCTAGCAATCCAACGATCTGCTACAACAACTCACCCGTTAAAAAATAAGGTGGAAAAATGCAATTAAATGGTCATCATCAAGGGTTATCATTATTATTCGCGATTGCATTTTGTGTTATACTAGATTAAAAAACCGATTCATTCTATACAGAATTTCTATACATCGAGCAGCTATAGTGTTGCTTTGCAGTAAATAATTCATTACTTTTAGTGTGTCAAGAATAAAAGAACAAAAATTGATTGCTATAGAATGATAGACTGCATAGATGAATCGGTAAAACCAACAAGGAGTTAGCTATCAAGGTGGATCTTCGCCATTCCTATTGATCGCCATTCATCGGTAGATGGGGTCCTTTTGGTTTTAGTGGTGTACAAGTTATTCCGGCTGGCGGAGCTTGTTTTTTATCAGTGCATTGATAGCGCTTTGCCCTGCCCGATCCTGGATCGGCAGAGGTAAAATCGGATTTCTGGACTCTTTTCTTTTCATCATGATTTGGTTAATAAAACATTGGTCAATGAAAATAAGTCTCGCGCGGAAGAAAAAGGGCTTATATAAAAGGTAAGCTCCACTATTTTCCAACGCTAACGAGGTACGACGAAGAACCCAGAACGCGATTTCCAATAGGGAGCTTACCCCTTCTAATTGTAAATGTACAAAAAGCATGGGGGTTCACAAACCCTATCGTCTTGCGTTCTATGAAAATTCGTCGTTTTCGTTAACAAGACTCCAATCAGACGAACTGATTGATACTCAAATATAAGAATTTAATATTAGTAATGAAAAATAATATTCAAGAAAACATAGAATCTACTGACTATAAGGATCTTAAATTTAAGGAATTTAGGGAATACTTATATAATATCATCAAAAAGAGCAAATTAAATAAAGATAAAAAAGAAGAAACCAAAGATAAAATTCAAGATTTAATTACTGAGAATGGTAGTGATAAGTTTTTTGGAAAAATGTTCTATATTACTTTAACAGAGCTCGAAAAGAATATAGATATTGCTTGTGAAGACTTGTTTCATGATTACGAGTTTCAAGGAATAAAACCAACCTGCAAGAATAATAGTAAGTTCTCGATTTTTGTATCTGGAATAAGTTTGAATGACGCAGAAATAGCAAACGCCATTGGCGCTAGCGGAAGTAGGGTAAGTAGAGTACGAAACAATACTGACGAAACAGATTTTTATCCATATCAGGTATATGCTTTGGCAAAAATTTCTAACATACTAGCCAGCCAACTTTTCGACTACTTTTATGGTGATGGCGAACGTCCAGTTATTGGCTTATTACCGAAACCAGCTGAGGGATAAGGATGATCATTATAAATAATACTATCATTTAGGTTATCTATTTAAAAATCAAACCAATACGTAAAAAGTAATATTAAAAACATAGATGGATGTTAAATTTATAGATACAACTGGCTGGCAGGAAACTTATTGGCTTAATAGTGGAGGTACGCGAGAAAAACATATTCTACAGGATGAGAATGATGATCTTTGGTATTTTAAACGATCTGAGCGAAAGCCTGGTAAAGGAAATAATCCAGAAAAGTATTATAAAGACGAATTTTGGTCTGAAATAATTGCATATCAAATAGGTAAATTACTCAATTTAGAAGTATTAAGATATGACGTGGCTAAAAGCAAAGGTGAGATCGGCTGTATAAGCAGATCCATGATTAACAGAGATAATGAACAACTTGTGGAAGTTGGACGTTATATGGTCACATTCAATCCTAAATTTATACCGGAGCAAAATGAAACGAGAAATGAATATTCTTATCAGCTTCTAAAAAATACACTGCATCATTTCAATCTGTCAAAACATATACACAACTTCCTACAGACTTTGATGTTTGATGCTCTAATTGGGAATTCCGACCGACATCAAGAAAATTGGGCTTTTATATCAGATTCATTTATCTCCGAAGAAGACGTTGACATAGGTAATATGCTCGAAAGAGCTCAAAAAGAGAAAGAAAAAGGATTTGTCTATAGTCGAGAATTAGTCAGTAAAGAGTTTGAACTTAGAAAATTAACCATAAAAAATATGGCGCCAATTTACGATAGTGGGAGTTCATTAGGTCGAGAACTTACTGAAGATAGAATTGAAAAGATATTGAAGGATAAACAGATGATGGATGCTTATGTCCGAAGAGGAACCTCCGAATTGCATTGGGAAGATAAGCGTAAGGTGCCACATTTTGATTTACTACGTCACTTTAAAAAGCTGGAGCTGAAGTCCGACTTCGAGCAAGCAACGGCTTTTTTAAAAAATTGGGGTTTTCAAAAGATTGAGGAAATTATACTTAATATAGATCATGTGCTTCCTGAAGAGCACTCCTTTTATAAATTATCTTCTATGAGGAAGGAGTTGATATTAAAATTGCTAACTTTGCGGTACAAAAACATAATATCTATTATCAATGAGTGAGTTTTCAAAAATATATCTTGCATGGCGTAAGGGGTCGGGATCCCGTAGGCATATTGTTGGACTTTTGGAAAAAGACAACGATAATAACGTTACCTTTAAATATTTACCTGAAGCTAAAGCATTAAGAAATAAAGAGGGATTTATACCCTATTTCGAGTTTCAAAACTTGGACAAGATATATGATGTAAATGTACTTTCTATTTTCTCCCATAGATTAATAAAAACGGATCGTCCTGATGTTAAAAATTTTTTAGACTTTTGGGAAGTTAATCCTGATAAGGCAGATGACAAATTTTATTTGCTTGGCAAAACTCAAGGTTTAACGGCAACTGACAACTTTGAATTTCTGGCAGAATACCATACTACTACAGACCTTCATTTCTTAACCGATATTTCAGGTCTTTCTTATGCTCAGATTCCTGGAAACTTTGTAAAGAACGGAGACTTACTCCAGTATGCGTTGGAAAAAGATAATGAACATGATAAAGAAGCTGTAATGGTAACATTCAACGGTACGAAGCTTGGATATATAAAAAGAATACATTGTCGAGTATTTCAAGAGGCTCCAAATTTATTATTGAGTGTAAAGGCTATTGAGCAAAATGGCGTAATCAGAAAAATATTCGTTAAAGTATCTAATTAGCGTAGACACACAACTTCCAATGATTTTTTAATTCCATCGGCTTTGATGGAATTAAAAATTAAATAAAAAGACCAACTACACCGCTACTATTTCTAAAAAGGTGTACCAAAAAGTATTAAAATTCAACTATCTCTTCCAATAGTTCATGATGTTTTGATTTATTTTCAATAGGCATCATGGATTGTCGCAACGACAATTCTACGGTGAGCTGATCCGACCAGTTATTGGCTTACTACCGAAACCAGCTGAGGGAGATAATAAATAATGGTGTGCATCGATAGCTCGAATTAATAAGACAATAAAAAAAGGGACCCTTACAGAATCCCTTTATATCTTATACTTGGTTACATTTCAGAAATGAAAGAGGCTTGACCAAGTCTTACAATACAAATATGGTTATTCTTAAACCAATTACCAAAATGAAAATAAATATCCAAAACAGTGGGCAGAAACGCTTGAGGACGAAGTACTGGCAACAGCATTATTGGATAGATTATTATATCGATGTGAAGTTGTTAAATTGAAAGGAACAAGTTATCGGATGGATAAAAGACAGACGATCTTCCCTCAAAAAAAACAAGAAAATACACTGGAAAAGTAAACGTATTTTTTTGAAGAAAAGTGGTGAAATACTTTTGCTAAAAATTGATGAGAGTAAATTTGCTATTTACAACTTAAATGCTATGTAGTGATATAGCTGAAAAACAGCAAGTTTATACCTGAATAAACTGGAAAACTTAACTTTTATCTTTCCGCAGTCGATAGTTTGATTAAAATGCCTGATGACACCCCCACCATTGGATTATTATGCAAAGAAAAAAATAGTATTGAAGCCGAATTCGCATTACGCGATATGACTAAACCAATTGGTGTAAGTGAATATATTATTGCTGAAAATTTGCCGGATTCACCCTACCGCCAACATCGAAAAAAAATCAAAATCAAAAAATAGTATTTAAAAAAACGCAGTTTGATAACATTCCTGTCTGTTCAAAACTTGCGAACGCCAGTAAAAGGATTACCTGTCTCAGATGAATGAAAGAAAAGTGAGGGATAAGGTTCTCGTAATATACGAAAGTTGATATTATTTATTACTTTGGCAAGGTATTTAAAAGTTCTTTCGCTGCTACTTCTTGTATCTCGCCATTAATCTTTACGACTAATGTCCCATTCTGTTCCGCAGTTTCATGAGCTAATTTGATTAAAGCTTTTTGAACACCCAGTCGTACTCGCTCAGAAAAAGAAATATTATCCGCTATTTTGTTAAGTTTATTCAACATGTTCACTTTGCCTTTTAATCGTTAAGTATTTCTCAAATAAGTTTGTTAAAGTTCAATAGAGATCTTAACCTTTCCACCTAAGCCCTTCTCTACAATATCAAATAAAGTCTTAAGTGTGAGATTACTTCCATTATTTTCAATTTTTGATATATACTCCCGCCTTTTATCAACCAACTCAGCAAGTTCTAATTGTGTAAGATGTTTTTCTTCGCGTGCTTTTTTTAGTAATAAACCAATCTGAAATGATGAAAAATCTCTTTCAACCTCATCTCTTCTCTCTGTACCAACCTCCCCGTAAACGGTATCTTTTATATCTTTCCAACTTTTAGTTTCCATAACAATCTTTTTTTTCTTCATAATATGATGACATTAATGATAAAGCTTTAGCAATCTCATTCTTAGGAGTCTTTTGCGTTTTCTTTTGGAAACCATTTATTAGAACAACTATTTATCACCATCAAAAAAACAAAATACCCGCCAAATATTTGAGCCAAGCTGAATCCTCGCTTCATATAAGCCATCAGTACCTACTAAATGCTTCAAGTAATTGGAGGGAACACGTTCAAGAGTTTCAATAATTTTGAAGATCTTGTCTTGAACCTTTTTTGGTTGCTCCAACAAAAAATTTTCAAAATAGTTCTTAAAAGCGATAACCTCTCTAACTTTCATACACAAAGGTAATTTAAAAGTTACTATTTTCAAAATATATCGAAAATTAACAAATATTAATACCCTGTAAAACAATTATTTAAATAAAATCGTCATTTATTGACGTTATTTAGCCGTAGCATCCAGTAATCTTCTAACTACCTCATCTTTTAATAATCTTAACTTTGCCGTAAAGAAAAAGTTCACCTTGTCTAATTACTAAATACTCATATCTAAATACTAACCTTCTAACTATCTCACCTTTTAGTTATCTCAACTTTGCAGTGCCGGAAAAGTCCACCTTGTCTAATAACTAAATACTAATATCCAGAAAGCCATTGAGGAAAATGGCGCAATCAAAACTGTTACGATTTCATGAGCAACCCTGGTTTAAGAAAAATAGTTATTTTAATATTCATCTTCAGATCCTACAATAGACAAATATTTAGATATAAAATCTGCATTTTTAATTTTTTTATTTGTGCGATCAAAGAATTTAGCATATTCAAATAAGGAAGCACAACCTGCTTCTTTGAAAATAGCAAACAGCATCTCATTCCCTTCAATATCATAATTAATAAAGGCCTGCATCGTATCTATTTTCAAATATTGCGCATCAATTTTATTGAGTGCCGTAAGCTCTTTCAGTTTTTCGCCCTCGGGCGTTCCTTCGTTTGTCAATAATAAAAATGTGCGTACAATCCATTTGTCGAGATGATGAGTAACCACAAAATAACCGATCTTATATTTCCCAGCATAATATGCTAATAGGATATGTGAATTTCGCACCACGGTAGCATGATTTTGCGAAAAAACCAATTGGTAGCCTAGATGAATAAAAGCAAGCCCCATGGAAGAGAGACTCCGCTCTTGGTAACGTCTTAGAGCATGGTGTTGTATATAGATCGGTAACTTTTCATTTGTTTCAAAATTCTCCAGGCCTAACTGTTCTGCAGATATAAAGGCTAATTTATCCCACTTAGTACCATTTGATGGTAAATAGCCTAGTCGCGAGATAGGGCGAATGACATGATCTATTTCCGCTGACGCAAGTTGATGCGGTACTCTACATAACTGCAGCACATTACTACCTCCCGGTTTAATAGTGCGTAATTCTGAAAAAATAAATTGAACTGCTCCTTTGTAAAAATCAAAGTACTCATAATTGAAAAAATTCAGATTTGAATACACTATCGAGACATTCCTGCTGTACCATTCGCCTTCAAAATAAGGTTTCAATAAAGCTTTAATACCTGCTTCTTTTTTATATTCATTTTCAGGCAGAACATTAAATACCTGAATAAGAAGTAAGACTTCTGTAAGGAAACTAGCATAACTGATTGATTCACCTGTCATCGTTTTCAGTTGAAATGTCTTTAGTTTGTTATTAAAATCTTCTTTATATTTTTTACGCTCTTTTTCATCAACGATGATCTTATGATCCACTACAATCTTCACTGTAGGATACCTTACATGATAACATTTAAGCAACGTTGTTTTTGGAATCTTTTCAAAATATCCAGCCCCTATCAATTTTTCCAAGGCTATTCGTAATCTTTCAAAAAAGGCCTTTTGAGCCAAAACTTCACTTGCTGCGGGTGATACATATTTTTTAGATAGTTTTCTTCTAGCCATTTAAATGTAGTTTACTCGAAAATTCGATTAAATAGGTGAGCCTATTGCCTCAACTTATAACAAGGTTTATATTTAAATTTTAATATAGTGAAAGAATATTGCATAAAAAAACTTAATCAATTAATAAAAAGCAGAATTTATGTTTTTACCTAACAGTGAGGAATGGAAAAACTTGAAATCACAATCTGTGATATCAAGTTGGGAAGAAACTATACCTAAAAAAAGGAAATAGATAGGATCTAATGTTGGTGATAAAGAGCAGTAGTTCATGATAGTTAGAATTTATTTTTAATCTACAGCATGAACTATCCGTAGACTTTAGGTTCTAACTTACTCACCTCATAACCTAATAACGCTTAGAAACAGTGAGCGTCCAGATATTGGCTTATTACCGAAAAAAAGAAGGGAAAATCAAATACCATAAAATCTTAAAGGGAAAACTCATGAAACAAAAAAAGCTTGCTCAAAGTAGGTGAGCATGCTTTTTTTTATAATCGCAAAATTAGACTGATTTTATTTCTTCTTTGCTTTTTTCTGTTTCTGTGCATTCGGAATAAACTCTTCCAAGTTTTCTTCTTTTACACCTTTAGGGCTCGTCCACAATTGCTTTTTATACGCGTCGATCTTTTGTTCGATCTGCTGCGCATCTTGTGCTTGCTGTGCTTCATCACCCAATTTCAAAGCACCTGCAGAAGACTCACGAATGATGGTACTGGCGTACTTTTTTTGAACAAACAGATCATCCATGGTCATATCGTACAGACCTTTATCCGGATCGGTAATATCCACTTTGACCAAACTATAGCGCAACTGCGGGAAATACAACCAAAATGCGGGTGTTGAACCCACCGATTCTGCCAATTCCGCAGAAGTCGTGATATTCATTAAAGGCGCTACGCCAATGATCCGGCTTTCTAAACGGCTACGTTGTTTATCAAAAAAGATATCCTCTTTGATCCGGAATTTCGTGACGCGCGTCGGATCAAATTCATTTAAAGTCATTTTGGAATCGATCTGGTTGCCCTCATCGTCAAATATGGGCACCAGTACACTATCTGTAAAACGAGCCATTCCCTCATTGGCATTCATTCTCGATTTAAAAGAATCGTCATCAGGACTGTACAGCGACAATTTGCCTGTTTCGATCGATTTCATAATAATCTCCATCAATGAATTCCCCGGTGTCGCCAAAAGCGCATTTTTCTCATCTTTTAGATCAATATCGCGCCATACCCGTTTATAGAAGCGGATATTTTTCATATTTACTTCCGGATACGCAAAAGGAACGGCATCTTCCAAGTTATTCGCTTGGTAAAAACCATCCGTTGTCGGTATCGTATCCATTAATATCTCTCCCTGAGCAGCAGCAGTGACCTGTTGCGATCTTACACTATCTGGTATCTCTTGTTGTGCAAAGGCTGGCATCAATCCTACGGCCATTGCCATTGTTATCCATATCTTCATGAGCATTATGCTTTTAATATTTTCTAGTCTTACTTTGTACCGTAGGCATTTCAAAGGCAGCCATTACACAGCGGAAACCGATGTATGAATGTGGCTCATAGTCTACCGAATAATTTCGTGTATCCGTATTCAACTGCTCCCCATTATCTTTCCAAGAACCACCACGGACAACTTTTCTTTTCAGTGCATCCGCATCTTTCTCATCGGCATCATATAAAAGTGCCGGATTTAAATCATTGACAAATACCGTTGCAGACGGGCTAAAAGCATCCAGAGTCCACTCCGACACATTCCCTGCCATATTATAAAGTCCAAACGCATTTGGGGTATATGATTTCACTGGGAGGGTAAAGGTGGCACCATCACGTGAGTAGGTACCATCACCTTGCTTAAAGTTGACCGCTAATCGGTCTTTACCTTCAGCACCATCAATCGTTAAGCGTTTTGTAGTCGTGGTATCACGCGGATCCAATTTACCTTCCGCAGCATATTGCCATTGCGCTTCTGTAGGGAGACTTAATGTCAATTGGTAACCACTGAGGTATGAATTCTTCATGATCGTCGCCATAAACTCCTTACCTCGCCAATCGGTAAAAGCACGCGCTTGTCTCCAAGTCACACCTACTACCGGGTAATAATCAAAAGACTCATGTGTAAAGTAATTCATATCTAGTGAAGCGAGCTGTGCATTTGGGAAATCACTCGACCAGATATCGTTGACAGGCATGACAGGCACTTGTTCTGTGACGAATTCTTTTTTCGCATTACCTTTTGTTTTTTGATATGAAAACTCATATCGAAGCACATCAGGGTTAAGCATTCTTTTTGTACCCTGTACCAGTAACATAGGTGCTAAACGCTCTCTTATTGTTGGATCATTACTTTTCCATAAAGGCGAAACCTTTTTTACTTTTTTCCAATCAATCTTCCGTTCCTCTGCCGGTTCACCGGTATTTAAAAAATACTGATCATCTTGTAAATAATCCGTAATGGCGATTGAATCTGCCACCCAGTTAATAAATTCACGGTACTGTTTATTCGTGACTTCGGCTTCATCGATAAAAAAAGCACTTAGACTTACATTTTTACCGGTATCAGCCGTATCCAGAGAACTTTTAAAGAGGATCGTTCCAGAAGGAACATAGACCATTCCCGGAGGGGCTGGAAGTGTGCCTGCACGAAAAGCATTTACTTTAGGAGCTTTATATATTGATGAACTTGATTTACAAGCTTGCATACAGATCAAAACTGCTAAAAAAACCAGACCGATAGTAGGATTCGGAACGTATTTTTTCATATTATCCATAATTGATGATTTATTAATGTAAGAGTAATTTCTATCAAAGATTAATTGCGGTTAAAAAATGCATATTTCACACCTATTGACATAAATCCATATTGGTCACTTTTTTGTTTATTTATAATTCCATCCAAGTTATCATTAAATGTTAAATTGTGCTGATAATTAACATTGATTGCCCATTTTGGACCATATAATGTTCTGCCAAAAGGAATATCGACTCCAATGTTAAGTGGAACAATAAAATGAATCCCCGATCGATTTTCAGCAACTTCACCACCATTATTTGAAAGATAGTTTATGTAATCCGTGGTTAAGTTTCGAGATATTCTATTTTTAAGAAGTCCAGCACCTGCGCCGATATAGACATTTGTAATGATGCGCTGTAGGTTACTTGCACCTAAGGTATAATTACTATAATTATCGGGGAGTCCCATAAATTGTCCTAAACGAACTTTTGCATTAAGATTTCCTGCATAATAATTATTTTTAAAACTATTATCAAAGCCATGCCCATTAACCTCTCCTTTTTGTGCATGTAATCCTACAGATATGAATGGACTTAATAGATAATCTCCTTCGCCATACCAAGCAAAAGCTAATTCAGAATTACCTAAGTCAGTCAAGCCATAAGTAGCACCAGCCCCAGCCCCTATACTGATAGGACGAGAAAACTGAGCTGAAGCAGTCGCCAGACAGCCGAACATCATAAGGGTAAAAAAAAGTTTTTTCATTGTATAAGTTGATTTGTTATAAGAAACGATCTTTCGGTCACATTGTTGTTGCAATCATAAAAAGATCATGTAAACCAAAGTTTATTTTACGTGAAGATTTCCTGCAATTTTTGAGCCATAACAATTACCATCATATATTAAATTATAATACAGAACAAATATCTAACTTCTTTTAAAGTCAAAAAATACAATCTTGATCTTATAAAGATATGAAAATCAGACAAATAACAATACAGTACGAGATCAAGTAATTAATAACTTAATAAGAGGTATAAATGACTAAGCTCTTTTAACAAAATAATCCACGGACCATGTATAATCATCCAAACGTGCATGCTCGATCCCATGATCGGCGAATACCAATAGTTCACTATCAGGTTGTAGTGCACGAAAAGCAGTACCATAACCTGCAGGCACATGTAAAACCAGCATCTCAGAAGCATCAATTTTAATTTTTTGTACATCCAGGTCTACTGCAGGTTTTTCCCAATTATCAATTTGAACGAGATCCAATTCAAATGCACCAGCTAAAACATAAAACCAACGTTGTTCGATACGATGTGCCCGCCATCCTCTTACCAATTCTACGTCTGCATTTTTAATGATATAAAATCTTTTTACCAAAGACATATCAAAATCGTTTACAAAACGAATCTGCCCACGTTGATCTTGGGCTGCTCCTCCTTGTATAGTTTGTATTATAGTTCTATTATTACCTAACATATTTTTTAATGATATACGTTTTTAAAATCAGATATAGAGCACTAAGACCCACAAGTAAGCAGATAGAAAAAACGAACTGCGTTACTACACTTTGTTGAGAAAACTGAAGTACGATCAAACCTACAATAAATTGGATTAAGCCATAACTGAAAGAGATCGCCAATTTGTTGACTTTTGCCTCATTACCAAGATACTGATAAAGATGGGAGCGATGCGCTTCGAAGATATTCTCCTTTTTAAGAAGTCTTCGTACGATTGTCCATACCACATCGATACCGTACACGGACAGAAATAAGATATAGATCACATTTCCAGTCTTAATAATCAACGCTCCTAAGGCAAATAATAATATAAAAGCAATCGCGACTGCTCCTACATCACCAGCAAAACATTTAGCTTTCGTTCGGAAATTAAAAAATGCGAAGACAAGCACTCCGATTAAAGAGTAAATAAGTAGATCTTGTTCAATAAAATGATTTTGATCGTTAGCGATCATGAGTAGTGCACCAACAGCCAAGCTATAACATGCTGTAATGCCATTGATCCCATCCATAAAATTATAGGCGTTGATCACGCCGACCACAATGATAAAGGTAATTAACAGATAATACCAAGGCATGCTAAACAGATCCAGCTGATAGGTCATCAAGAGTACAGAACTAAAATGAATAACCAAACGAATTTTATTGGATAGTGTAAAGATATCGTCCAAAAATGAAACTGCAGTCATTAATGTTAGACCAAGAAAAAACCAGGGATACTGGAAACCTGAAAGGATAAAGAAAATGAGTGCCCCAAAATAAAAAACAATACCACCACCACGTAAAGTTATAGTAGTATGAGAAGAGCGCTCATTGGGCTTATCAATAATGTTGAAGCGATCAGCTAATTTAAAATAAAGAAGCTCGAAGACGATGAGCACTATGAGGACAATTATATAATTCATTTTTGAAAAATTTATTTTTTAAATTCTGTAACTTGTAAAAAGACAGTGCAGAAAACGATCTATTAAGTTGATTTATTAGAATAATTTTAAGAAAATTATAAATTGAAATTTTTTCTTAAAAAAAATTGGCGCATTTCCATTAAGAAATGCGCCAATGAAAAATAGCATGATATTATTTAGTTTTAAATCTAATTTGTAAATCTTGCCACAATTTAGCAAAGCCAGTCTTCTTGACCCCTTTGTCTCCATAGCCATACCCATAACCATAACCATAACCATAGCCACGAGCAAAGTCGACGTCATTAACTACCGATGCTAAATTTTTCAATTTACCATCCAAATATAGTTCACGAGGCACTTGCAACAAACGTTTATCAAGATAATTTACGCGAGATACATATAAGGTTAGATCAGCATTGTGAGCGATCAATAAGGTATCCGTTACTAAACTTACTGGTGCTGTATCCACCAAAATATAATCATAATGCTGACGCATATATTTAATTACATCATCAAAATGCCCATTCATCAACAGCTCCGCAGGATTAGGAGCGATATATCCAGAATACACGACATCAAAATCATAGTTTCCAGGTTTTTTAATAATGATATTGTCTACATCCATCTCCGGATTGATCAAAAATTGCGTAATCCCGACATTGGTATGTTGTAAGTGTGATAAACCAAGGTAATCCAGTACTTTAGGACTACGGATATCCGCACCGACTAGTAATACTTTCTTACCTGACATCGATAAAATTTGTGCCAGATTGGTCGTTACGAAAGACTTTCCTTCTCCAGCAATGGTGGAAGTCACGAATACAACCTTTGAAGCATCTTTTTTATCAGCACCAAACATAAAGTTCATATTGGTACGCAAGATCCTAAATGCTTCTGCCAAAGATGAGCGGTCATTCTGATGCACGATTGTATCTTCTGCTGATGGTATTTCACCAAGCACGGGTATTTTGACCACATCCTCAATATCCTTACGCGAATGTATTTTATTATCCAATAAAAATTTCAAATATAAAATAACTAAGGGAATCAAAAATCCTAAAACAAATGCAGCTAATAGCACAATCTGTCTTTTTGGAGACACGGGTACACCATTTCCATATGCAGAGTCAATAATTTTTAAATTATCAGGAGTCGCTGCTGCCTTAACTTCGCTCTCTTCTCGTTTTTGCAATAACAGTAAATAGAGCGATTCAACAATCTGTTGCTGTCTGGATATCTTTTTAAAACCCTGTTCTTGGTTTGGTATTGAATTAATCCGCCCTTTAATTTCATTTGATTTACGTTCGATACCATTAAGGGCAAGCTTAGTAACTCTTTGGTAATTTTGTAAAGACTGGCGAATACTACTATTGCTTTCGGCTATATTTTCATTCAGAGCGAGAACTGCTGGATTCTGATCTGAAGCGGATTTTAATAAATCATCTCTTTCCAGTACCAATTTATTATACTCAACAATTGCGGCAGCAATAGATTGATCTTGCAAACCAATGTTTGAAGGCAATAGTTTTCCGATTTCTTGATTTTTTAGATAATCGTTCATATGATCAACCAACTGCAATTGCGTACGATATTCTAAAACTTTTTTATCATTTTCAGAAGCATTATTCAAAAATACTCCAGCTTCAGTTGCCATATCCACCATCGAATTTGCTGATTTAAAATCAGCAGCCTCTTCATCCGTTCCTGATAAATCTTTAGAAATTAGAAGTAGTCTTTTATTTATAAAATCAGAAGTAGCACGTGTCATCCTCATTTTATCGTCAGTAAGATCTGCATTATATATCTCAACTAAGGAATTTAGAATGAGTTCAGATTTTTTACTAAGTGGGGAAGACATAGCAAAATTGACAATATATGATTGTGTTTCTTTATTTGGAGAAATACTAATAGAACCAAGAATATCGTCAATAGCCCAATTTTTAGGTATTACCTTTACGAGGTATTCAGCACCATCTTTAATGTCGATATTTTCATTACGTCTGAAAATAATATTATTCTCACCAATCTGAATAACTTTATCAAATGCAACTTCTTTTTTTTGTTTTGATATTAAATCAACAATAATAAGTTGTTTTCCATTCTTTATAGAAACTTTTATATCAAAGAAATTTGTATCTTGAATACCCTCGAGCTCCAATCTAAAAGGTACTTCATGCTTTAAAACCTCAGCTGTACGTATATTACCCTTTTTGGAATAGATAACATTCAACTGATGTTGATCAACAACTTTTCTCATTAAACGACGTGATCTAAGAACTTCGATTTGATCTGTTACAAAAGCAGATCGAGTTCCACCAAGTCCCATACTACTACTTAATTCTGCAATACCAGCCAACTCTCCAGCAGAACCGCTACGCTCATCCTTTAATAGAATTTTAGCAGTTGTACTATAAGTTCTTTCTGCATAGCGTAAATAAAACAATCCAGAGCTTACTGTAAGAAGAATTGAAAGAGCAAACCATTTCCAATAATAAGCATATTGTTCAAACAACTGTCTTAAATTAATTTCTTTATCTTGATTTTCTTTGATTTGTATAGGTTGCTGTTCCATGAATTCTATTAACGAGTCAGTACCGATATTACCGTTATTAATAAACCGGCAATAGATATTATAATATTTGTATTATTACCAAGCTTCGAATTGTTGATCTGTGCCTTGTTAGGCTCCACATAGATCACATCATTTTGCGCTAAATAATAATAAGGAGAATTAATTGTATTTTGTTGCGTCAAATCTAAACGATGAATGGTCTTATTACCATCTATTTCACGTATTAACATAACATTTTCTCTTACTCCACGAATTGTCAAATCACCTGCCATTCCCAGAGCTTCTAAAACAGTTATTCGTTCTGTTGGCATAATAAATGATCCCGGTCTGGCAACTTCACCCAAAACGGAAACACGAAAGTTATTAAAATTGATATTTACGCCAGGATCTTTAATATATTGCCCCAACTCAACTCTGATCTTTTCAATAGCTTCAACTCTCGTTAATCCTCCAACATGTACTCTCCCTAACATGGGAAGCATAATATCTCCTTGATCATCTACTGTATATGTTGGCCTTAATGCTAGATCGGTGGCCTGAGTAACATTACCTGCTGAGATTGAACTCAAAGGATTAAATGGAGCCGTAACCCTTGGGTCAGCTGCAGTTACGACAATAGTCAATATATCACTAGATTGAATCTTTGGAATGTGTTGTTCATATAATGTATTAATCTGGGTTGAATCGGGTTGCAAATACACCATTGCCTTACGTGATCCACAAGAACCAAACATCATTAATACTGCAGTAAATAATACTAATGCAAATCGATACTTTAGAAGTAAATTCATACTTTATTTAAGATAATAAAATTGATTTCATTTATGAAGACAAAACTACAGTTTTTTCTTTAAATCCATCTCACAAAATGATAATATAATAATAGCTTATTATTATTTTCACTGCTTATACAATTTTTATGCCTAAATCAATATTATATGACTATTTTAGTTTTAAATACATAAAATAGTTTGAATTCTTGACTTTATATATTATCAAATTATAAAAAGATTGTTTTTTTAATAAAAAACAATCTACTAATTTAAACATATAGCTCTTAATCCGTATTTTTGAATACAGCATATTTTTATTCATGGAAAATCAAATTAGAGAAGTTTTTTTTCAATTACTCCGAATAGGACTTTGGGGGAAAGGCAATTTAAGTTTTGATCGTCTCTTAACGGATGAAGAATGGACACAAATATATAAAAATGCCCTTAACCGCACTGTTGAAGGAATTATTTATGCTAGCTTTGATCATTTAGAACACAAACAACTTCCTCCGCAATATTTACGTCTCAAGTGGGCAGTAAGAATTGACCAAATAGAGAGAATTAACACGAAAATGAATAAAGTAATTATCGCGCAATATGGTCTTTTTACTAAAAATAACATACAACCAATCCTACAAAAAGGTCAAGGAGTCGCGCAAAACTACAATATTCCGCTTCATCGAGTGTCAGGAGATGTCGATTGGTGCTTTCAAGACGATGACTACGCTGCTGCTCGTGATTTACTTAAGAAAAAAAATATAAAATTTCAAGACACTGCTGGTTTTAGTCTAGATTATGACTTACATGGTATTCACATAGAACATCATAAAAATTTATTTGATATCCGAAACCCCTTCAAAAGTAAATATTTAAAAAGATTAGAAATCGAGTATAGACATAAACATCAAGAGGTTTTAATCAATGATGTGAAAATTAAACTTCTAGCACCAGAGCTCCAGATCCTGCAGGTAAACGCACATATTTTAAAACATTTAATTACCTTCGGAATAGGATTACGACAGTTCTGTGATTCAGCTAGACTCTATCATGAGACATCAACACAAATAGATTCTGCTGCTTTAAAAAACATCTATAAAGACTTGGGAATACTAAAATGGATACATGCCCTTCATCATATTTTAGTGAAATATTTAAATCTGCCTCTGACTTCACTTCCATTTCCCTATCCTGAAGATATGGAGATCGATTGGATGATTGATGAAGTCTGGTATTCAGGAAATTTTGGTTACACAGATGAGCGATTCGAAAAAGGAAAAAAATCAATCATTTCTATGCATCCAGATGGAGGAAAGCGCTTGTGGTCTAATTTTAAACGCTACTTTAGATACGCGCCCACAGAAGTTTTTTATTATCCCATTATTGAAGTATATTCCAAATATTTAGGTAAAGATAAAGATTAAACAGTACTCTTATTCAGTATGTACATCTAAAGATTCAAAGATGGAATTTTGAGATTTATATTCTGGAACAATTTCTTTTATTAACCCCACCATTTTCATTTTATCATCAATAGGACTTGCTATTTTAATTAAGCTACAAAGCGTATCAATTTTAATCCGTTTCTGCTCTAAATCATAATTATTTACTTTTGCAATCATAATCTTTTCATGATGAGTTCTTTCGGTATTTTCATCATTAGCCAATAATTCTTCATAGATCTTTTCTCCTGGACGAAGTCCGACGATTTTAATATCGATGTCTTCGGGATAATAAAGTCCTTTTAACCTAATCATTTGTTTTGCTAAATCCATAATCTTAACAGAATCCCCCATATTAAAAACAAAAATTTCCCCGCCTTTACCCATTACTCCAGCTTCTTGTACAAGTTGACATGCTTCGGGAATTGTCATAAAGAAACGCGTAATATCTGGATGCGTAATAGTAATGGGTCCCCCATGATCTATCTGCCTTTCGAAAAGAGGAATAACAGAACCATTAGATCCTAAAACATTACCAAAACGTGTTATAATAAAATTTGTTTTAGAGAATTTATTTACTGCACTAACCGCAATTTCAGCTACCCTTTTAGTTGCTCCCATTACATTGGTTGGATTTACAGCTTTATCAGTGGAAACCATGACAAATTTTTCCACTCCATACCGATCTGCTAACATCGCCAGATTATATGATCCAAATACATTAGTATATATCGCCTCATATGGATTCTCTTCCATCAATGGTACATGTTTATAGGCTGCCGCATGAAAAATAAATTGAGGATGATAAATTCGAAAAACGTTTTCCATGAAATCCTTATCTCGAACATCTCCTACGATAAAAGAAAAATTTGAATAATTCTTATTACTACGTAACTCCTGCTGAATATCATAGAGCGCTGATTCTGCTTGATCTAATACTAATAATGTGCATTGTATTTCTGCAATCTGACGAACCAATTCCGAACCAATTGATCCAGCACCTCCTGTTACGAGTACCACTTTATCAAAAATAGCATCTTTCACAATTGGGTTATTTAATTCTATTGCCTTTCGACCCAAGAGGTCAGAAATCTTCAAAGTACGAATTTGCCTTGTCGCAACATTTCCTTCAAGAAGAGCCACTGAATTGGGAATAATTTTAATTTTAATTGGCAGCAGTTCAGCTTTTTCTATAATTCTTTTTAATCTCTCTGGCGATGAATTATCTATTGCAATTATCAACTCTTGTACTCCGCCTAGGCGCTCAATTAAATTAAGATTTAGTTCTTCGAGCGATCGAATACGAATTCCTTGAATGTAGCGACCTATTCGTGATATATTATCATCAATGATCGCTTTAACTTTATATTGATTTCGAGAGCCTAATTGAAGTAAGTTAAAGGTATTATGCCCCATATTACCAGCCCCAAATAAAATTACTGGAATCGCATTTTGCTTACTGGTCCAAAAAAATATATGATATATTTCTTTATAAATTAATCTGATAGAAGCCATCGCTATACCAGATAATAATGCATGAAACAGTAATTGAGTTTGAGAAAAGGCGATATTTGTTTGGATGTAGAGTGGCATCATCAATTCCCAAAAATATGAGACAATTAAAGATATAATAAATCCTATTGCGATACAATTTCCGATTAATTTGAGCTCTCGAAGTCCTGTTCTTCTTATAATACTTTGATAGGTCTTAAAGAAGATACTAACAATAGTATAAATAGCAGAAATTAAAACAGATTGTAATAATAAAGATGATACAGAAAATATTTCACGTTGCTTAAAAACAAGAAAATATGTCACAAAAAAACATGACCACACTAAAAAAATATCGATGAACAAAACCAACCAGCGAGGTCCATGTTTTCGTAGCACATTTTTTAAATAATTTTCTTTTATGCTTTCCATCTTTTCATTACTAAAATTATATCTAAAGATCCTAAGAAAGAAATACCGACCACTTCCCAGTCCACATTTCCCCTTTATTCAATAAAATTATACCTTCTTTATTTTCAAGCAAGTGATCAACGTCTTCCGTATCAGGAAGGCCTGCCCAAGGTTCTAAACAAATAAATGAAGATCCAGGAACTGACCATAAACCCAAATAAGGAAATTTTTCAAAACTCAATTTAATTCCTAAATCATTGACTTTGTTCTTTAAATATACTTCCTTTGAAAATAGATCTTTTAGAATCCAAGCATCTTTGATAAAGGTCTGCTGATTTAAAAATAATTCATTCGATCTCAACTCTATACTATCAGCTGTCGTTGATAACAAATTATTGTGGAGGTAATACCTCTTCAATTTTGAATCGAGCGGAAAATATAAATACATTTCATCAATCGACAATATATCTTTTGGAAAATTAAACGCGGGATGTGCTCCGAGTGAAAAGTAAAGATCGTCTTTTCCTATATTACGAACTAGATAACAAACATATAATGATTGCTCGATCAATTCATAAATAATTCTTAGGGAAAATTCAAATGGATAGTTGACGTTAGTTTCCGGTGTGGAGTTGAGTTCAAAAATCAATTTTTCATCACAACTATGAACCAATTCAAATTCAAGATCTCTTGCAAAACCATGTCGTGGTAATTCAAATAAACGACCATCATAATAAAACTTATTATCTTTCAACGAACCTACAATCGGAAATAATACAGGACTTGATTTTGCCCAAAAACGACTGTCTGATTGCCATATCCACTCAAATTTAGTCCGTTTATCAAATAAAGATTTTAGTTCAGCTCCTTTTGAGTCGACCTTTATCGTAATAAAATCATTTTGAAGTATATACATATGAATGAAATAAACTAATCACGAACAATATCTTGCATCATTCGCTCGATCTTTGCTGCAAGAATATTTTGCAGCCTATCATAATCTTCGATATGAATAAGATTTTCTTTGACAGAACAATAAAATTTGATCTTAGGTTCTGTACCAGAAGGTCTTGCAGAAATAACATCTCCATCTACGGTGATAAATTGCAATACATCAGATTTTGGTAATGTGATATCTATTTGTTCTCCTGTTATCATATCAGTAGCTTGTGAGCGTAAATAATCTCTTACTTCTTTTACCTCTACTCCACCTAATGTCTTCGGTGTTTCTTTTCTCAATCTCTTCATTACAGCCTGGATCTCTTCTGCTCCTTCTTTACCCTTTTTCGTTATCGAGATTAGCTTTTCCTGATAACAGCCAAATTTTTGATAAAGTTCCAACATTACATCATACAATGTCTTTCCTTGTTCTTTAAAAAAAGCGGTCATCTCCGCTAAAAAAGCACAGGAATTTGGCGCATCTTTATCTCTAACGAGATCCCCTATAAGATATCCATAACTTTCCTCTCCGCCTACCAAGTACTGTTCTGCATCACCTAATTTTGTAATTAACTCACCAATATATTTGAAGCCTGTAAGGGTCTCATAAGAGTTAATTCCAAAATAATTTGCAATATCGCTTTGCAGGTTTGTCGTAACAATAGTCTTAACGATATATGGATTACTTCCAAGATTATGAAGTGCTGCTCTTGAACTAATAACATAATAAACCAAAAGACTTCCAATTTGATTACCATTTAACAATTGAAATTTTCCTTGATTATTTTTAACCGCAATACCAACACGATCTGCATCAGGATCTGTTGCCAAAACAAGATCAGCATCAATTTTTTCTCCCATTAGGCTAGCGAGTGCCATCGCATCTTCTTCCTCGGGGTTAGGGTAATTTACAGTTGGGAAGTCTCCGTCGGGAACAGCCTGATCTTCAACAATAAATACATTTGTAAATCCCCAGCAAGCAAGCATCTTGGGTATAATGGTGATTCCTGTCCCATGTATAGAGGAATAGACTATTTTCAGATTTTTTTGAACAGAGACAATTTCTGGATGAATACTTAAGGCTTTATTTGCATCAATATAGAGTTGATCCAGCTCTTCACCAATCCTAATAATATTAGATTCATTTCCCTCAAATAATATTTCTTCAACAGATTTAATAGCATTTACTTCAGTGATGACATTAACATCATAGGGAGCTGTTAATTGACAACCATCGTTCCAGTATGCCTTGTAACCGTTATATTCCTTTGGATTGTGAGAAGCCGTTAACATAACACCGCTCTGGCAATTGAAATAACGAATTGCAAAAGATAGCATTGGTGTAGGCCGCAGTTCATCAAAAAGGTAGACTTTAATACCATTTGCAGCAAAGACCTTTGCTACTAAATGACCAAATATGGTCGAATTATTTCGACTATCGTAAGCCACTGCGACTTTAATTTCCTCGTTAGGAAATTCTTTTTTCAGATAATTGGATAAACCTTGAGTAGCTTTGCCCAAAGTATATTTATTTATACGGTTCGACCCAACTCCCATAATGCCTCTTAATCCTCCCGTTCCGAATTCGAGATCTTTGTAAAAAGAATCAATCAATTCTGATTCTAAATCTCCATCAATAAGCTCCTGAAGTTTCTTTCTCGTTGATGCATCATAACCCGGACCAGACCATTCTAAAATTTTCTCTTGGATAACACTATTAATGTTTTTCATTTGTGGAGCTGCAGTTGACATAGGATAGTTGATTATTTTTTAAAGGATAAAATTGTTTTTGTCAATCCTTCTTTTGCGCTTAACGGTAAATGCTGAATCGCTAAAGCATCCTTTATTTTCGCATTTGAGACTACGTAGGATTCTGTTAATTTTTTAAGGCGCTCTGAGTTCAAAGGCAATGGTAAAAAATCCCCTAGCTTTACTATATAACTTATAAATTTTTCAGATATATGCCATAATTTAGGTTTCTTTCCCAAAGTTTCAGAAACTAGTGATACAAGTTGATTAGTTGATAACGTCTCATCATCTGCAAAATTATATATACCAGAAGCTAAATCATTTTTTTCTAACATGGCTTGAATAAGGAATGAAAGATTATCCACACTTAAAAAAGAACGTTCATTATGAAAAGAAGCTAATGGCCAAGGAATTCCTTTTTCAACAACTTTGTAAAGTAAGTTGAGATTCCCTTTATTTTTTGGTCCATGAATCATACAAGGACGAATAATGAAAAGCCGCTTACCATCAGGTAAGGGTTTACTTAACAAATATTTTTCAGCTTCAATCTTTGATTTCCCATAGGGAGTTAAAGGATTTGGAATTGCATCTTCCATTAAACCGCTAGAAACACTATCTGCGACGGCTTTTACTGAAGAAAAATAAAAGAAATCTTTAATGTCGGACTGTAAAAATAAATCATACAGTTTAATTGTTAAATCGCGATTAACTCGAAAGTATTCTTCATCCGAAGAAGTATTGGAAGTATCGTGTGCTTTACCTGCTAAGTGGACAATTGCACAAGCTTTATTTTCTATATTTGAGTACCAATCAGAGGATCTCAGCGAAAGGTTGCTTATACTTATCCCTCTATTACTCAAATATAGGGCTAGATTTTGTCCGACAAAACCTGATGCTCCGGTGATAATGATGTCCATATTTTCTGACAAAACTTCAGTATTATTTTCTTTTTAAAAATCCAAAAATCTTCCAAACGATTCGAGATTTGATGCGCCAGGGTTGATGTGCTATATTATTCATCTGAAGAGCCTTTATAATCTCTTCACTAACTTTTTTGTAAGAGTCAAATCCAGAGGAACTCACCCCCCCAATAAGCATTTTATGTGTGGTAATACCACTATACTTCCAAGAGATTTGTTGCTTTAAAAAATATCTTGTTATGAGTTCATAATCTGCTCCAATCTTAAAATCTAAAGAATAAAATCCTAATTTATCAAACAACTCTTTTTTAAAGAATATGGCAGGATGTGCTGGCATAAAACCAATCTTTAATTTTTCTGGCATCCAATTTTTAGCAGAATATCGACGAATGATCTGACCGTCCTCACGATGTTGGACAATATCTCCAATACACGCGTCTACTGGTTGACTTTTAAGGAAATTTACTATTTTTAAAATGGTACCTTCCTCAGCAAATGTATCGTCGGCATTTACAATTCCAATATACTCTCCAGTAGCCATCTGGATCCCCTTATTCATCGCATCATAAAGCCCTTTGTCAGGTTCTGATATCCAACGACTAACAACATTTGGATACTTTTTTATGATATCTAACGTTTTATCTTTTGATTGACCATCAACAATGATATACTCGATATCATTATAATTTTGCGACTGTACAGATTGAATTGTTTTTTCTATAGTGGCTGCCGAATTCCAGCAAACCGTTATAATGGAGATTCTCATAAATTAGAGTATTTCATTAATTATCATGATTAAAATAAAATTTTATAAATACTTTTTAATTATTTTGTAATATCTATCGAAAGTATCATCTTGGAATTTTTCAAAATTACTTATAGCAGAATAAGCTCTTTTAACTTGTACATTTTGTAATTTTCGATCATAAGAATATTTTTCAGAATGCCACCACATTAAGCCCGAAATACCAATATTTTTGTATCTTAAATCAAGTAGATACTTGATATGATTTTCAAATATTTCTTGATTTACCAATGAAATACCATTTTTTTGATTGCTCGGATGAATTCTATGCCAAATAAATGGATATACTGGTTTACTATACTTTAAGCCGAACTTTATAGATATTGAAAGTGTTTGTTTAATTTTTTCTTTTTCCGCTGCAGACATTGTCTCGTTACTCATTATATATAGACTCGGCGCTAAAAAATCGATTTTTTTAATTAACTCACTCAATTTTTGTATTTTTGAAGCATAAACATCAACAGATCGTTCATAATATTGATATGGAACGCCATAAAAGCTCCATTTGACATTAGGTCTAAAGCTCTTAGCGTACTCAATTGCTTTAATATATTCACTGATATAATATTCAAATCTTGAATTTTGCCTTATTAAAGATTGCATTCCAGAACCTTCCCAATCTAATACAGCATATCCAGTATCATATTTTTTAGGAAAAGACTTTAGAATGATTTTTTCCAAATCCGTTTTTGAAAATTTTTCATTAATTACAAAATGTCCTTGACTAACAATAACATAAGTACTAAGGTGATTTCTTTGCACAAAGTTATTTTGTACTGAATTATTTTCATTTAGAAAAAATAGCTTCCTATTTTGTGAATATGCATAACTAATAAATGCACAAAGGAATACGACACAAAAGAATTTTCTCATAGCAACAATTTTAATCTATTAATTAGTATTACTTAAAAATACTATAACACTTAATTAGAGCTTAATACCATAATTTTTAAATATATAATGCTTTATTTTAACAGAATCAGAACCACAATGCTTCTTAATTTCAAATATTTTCGCATCGACTAACGTTCTATACCACCAACCTTGAAGAAAATGCCATAAAAAACCTTCTTTTCCATCCAAAAATCCCAGCTTAATAATGTATCGATACAAAAAGTAAATAAAAGACCGTAAAAACAGAGGACTTTTAACATATTTCATTTTGATATTCCTTTTATTTTTAGCTTGAACATCTAAATTATTATCATGACTATTCCCTAATATCTGATACTCCATATCTAATAAGTCAATAGCTTCCCGAATAGAATATCCATTATGTTTAGTTGTCCACCATCCAATATTATTTAAATTATCATCTGCAAAAGAACCCTGGAGATCAACAATATTACCCGTTGAAATTTGAATATGTTCATCCATCCATCTATTTTCAGATCTACCTATACCCTTACGGAATACGCGGATCATTTTTATGGTTGACATTCGCTTAATCTCCCTACCCATAAATACACGCTTTAATTTCAATGTTCCCGCAGAATCATTTTGTGAAAAATTCGGCAAATCTTGTAATATTGATTTTTCTCCATCATCACATAAATATTCATCTGCATCTAAACGTAAAATCCATTCCGTATCAATAGGACAATTATCCAAAGCCCAATTAAATTGTGTTGCATAGTTTATCCACGGATTCTCATAAAAATTCGCTTCGTAGCGCAAGGCAATTTCCTTAGTTTTATCGGAAGAAAATGAATCAATAACATAAACTTTCGCGCCAATTTTTTTTAGGGATTGAAGGCATCGCTCTAAATGGATTTCTTCATTATGCGTCAATACAATTGCGCTAATAAAATTATTCTTCATCAAATCTAGCTTTTATGAATTTTGCAGGAACACCTGCCCATACTTGATTCTCTTGAACATTTTTTGTTAGTAGAGAAAAAGCTCCTATTACACTAAAATCACAAACCTCAACATTGGGAAAAACTTTAACACCAGTTGCTAACCATACACCATCACCAATCTTAATAGATCCCGTTATTAACGAGAATTTCGGATCTTTAATATCATGTGTTCCCGTAATTAGATAAACATCATCTCCAATACAGCTTTTTTCACCAATTGTAATTTTATCTAAACAATAAATCCATGAGTTTTTCCCTACACTACTTAAATTACCAATAGACAAATTCCAAGGAAAATCAATCTTTGCGCGTCTGTCTACAGAAATTTTACCGCGTATTGTTGCGCCAAATATCTTAAGTAACCATGTTCTATATCCATTAAAATTATATGGTAATAATCTAAAAAAAGTTACATTAACTAACTTCCAAATTCTTGATATAATTTTCTCTTTGAGAGAAAAGGGTGTTGTTTGAACAGGATTATATTCATTTATTTTCATAAAAATTTTCTATCTTTTATATACTTAGCTGGATTTCCGCCAACTACTGTCCATGCATTAACGTTCTTAAAAACAGAGGCACGTGCTCCTACAACGGCCCCCTGTCCAATTAAAACCCCCATAGCAATAAAGGTATCAGTAGCAACCCATGCTTGATCACTAATAATAATTGGAGCAGTTATTAAGGGATTTTTTGGATCTGAAATCTCATGCGATGCACTGCATAGATACGCATACTGAGAAATTGTAGAATTAGAATGAATGATTATTTTATCAACATTATAACAATTTACGTCTTGAGCTATTGCAACGTACTCTCCAACTTCTAAATTCCATGGTGCCCAAATTTTAACAGATGAATAAATTACACTTCCTTTACCAATCTTTGCTCCGAATAATTTTAACAAAAAGATTCTCCAGCCGTTAAAAAAATTCGAAACAAATGGTTTAAAAAAGAAAAGACAAATAATATTCCAAAATAATCGCCCTAATCTATTTTTGAGCGTAAGTTCATTTTTATATTGTGATAAATCAACTTTTAAATCTTTCATATCTTTATAAAGTTTGGTTTTTCTCCTTTATTTAATATCCATTTATAACATTCAAGCATTTTTGATGCAACAGATTCTATTGAGTACTCATTTTCAATTAATTTCCTACCATTAAAACCCATTTGATTTAATTCTGTATCATTTAATTGCATCATAAATTCTAAGGATTTTAACAAAGGTTTGACCCCTATATCAATCCATTGACCAGAGTTACTTTTACTTATATTTTGCCAAGGTGTCCCTGTTGTTGTTATCACTGGAATTCCACATGACAATGCTTCTGCTATAACTATTCCAAAATTCTCACTGTGTGTCGGCAAAACAAACAAATCCGAACTATGATAGGTCGCTAATTTATCTGAACCAAACTTTGGACCTATAATTTTGATAGCTCCATTTAAAGATTTAGAATTTATAATATCATTCAATTTGTTTAAGTACCCTTCTTCTCCATTGCCTGCAATTTCTATTTCCCAATTCAATTTAACTGAAGGTTCAAGTCTTTCCCACGCTTCAATCAAATATTCAATTCCCTTTTTGGGATGAATTCTTGATAAGAATAAAATTTTTCTTTTCGTCTTTCTAATAGAAAAGTCTTTCATGGGATATTCACTCAAGTCAATTCCATTAGGTATAACAGCAATTGGATTTTTATATCCGAGATCGCGAATACTTTTAGCTTCCATTTCAGCCGTAGCATGTAGACATGATGCTTTCTTTAAATCATAATGTTGATATAAAAGCATGGCAACCTTCTTTTTGAATTTTGACTGTTTCAACGACCATGGCTCTAACATACCTCGGATGGAAACAACATATGGAATTTTCATTTCCCTCGCAATTTTAGCCATTTGATTAACTGGCAAATCCCATATTCCATGACCATGGAATAAATCAGGATTTATATTTGTCAATTGTTGTTTAAATCCTTTAGATAAGTGACCTACACGAGATGTATTAAAATAAATATGTCCCTTCTTTGACTCAAACTTATTTAAAAGGGGATCGTTTGATCTTACAGTCAATAGATCTATTCGATCCACGCAATCATTTTTAAGAAGTTCCTCTATCAAGGATGTAGAACTTCTTGCTGGTCCACCAGTAGATTGATCAATTGATGAAATGGTATGTACTACTTTCATTTTGAATAATTATTTTTCTGAATATTAATTCTACCTAATAAAAGCCAGTAACAAGCACATAAAAGTGTACCTGAAGCAAACACAATGCCTTCGAAAAGCATATAAAAAAGAATTAATATTAAGATACTTAATAAAAAAACATTTGTTTCATTTACTGAGTTTTTAATAAGATAAAAAACTGCTCGATAATTAATAATTAAGAATATAAAAAACCCTATTACCCCTGTCATAGACAATACTGCGAGCCATGAAGTTCCAGGTTCAATAATTCCATTTTCAGGGTTAAAATCATCTTGACCATGTATATCAACTGATGCGAAACCGATCCCCATAATTGGTGAGCTTGAAAATTCTTCCATCCTTTGTGTCCATTTGATATCCCGTGAACCATACTGCAGATCACTGCTTTTTGTTTCAAATTTTGATAAAACAAAACTTGCATTTTTTTCCCATAGTGGAAAAGTCACAACTATTGAAAATACAAATACAAATAATATAGTTAAAAATTTATGCAGGCGATTTCTATATAAGATATAAAAATACACAAGAGCAGCTAAGAAAAAGCCAGCGATTGCCGCACGAGAGCCTGATTGAATTAAGCCTATAAAGCTTATTATAGCTGCTAAAATTAAGAGAATACGTAAAACTTTAGTACGATAAACTCTTAAAAAATGAAAGACTGAGAGGGTCGCAATTCCACACATTGCTGAAAGAACCATTGAATGCCTGTACAAACCTGCAAAATCTGGACGTAAATTATTATATTCATCTATTTTACGTCCCTCATGTATACCTAAAACCATTAATACTACAGATAGAACACAGATCCACAAATTAAACTGTATAAGATACTTAAAAACTAACTCTCTAAAAAGATTAAATGGTTTAGATTCAACAATATTTGTTAAAAGAAATACTACGCCAGCAAAAACGAAAAGTCTAGAATAGGGCTGAAAAAAAGATGGTACATTATTTAAGGCAATACTTAGTAAACATGCTAGTAAAAAAAACACCAACATTGAATCCAGAGATTTTAAAGCATTAGTCGATAGAAAAAAATGGATTAAAACCAATCCAAATATGACTGCGTAATAAATAGCACTTAAATCGAAAAAAAAAGAATTACTTAACAATAAGATTGTTACAAATAATAGGGAAAATGCTCTAATTAAAAAATATACTCTTTCACTCATATTTTATAGTGTTAAACTGATCTAAATAGCTTCTTCAACATATTTTTATTAAAAAATAATAATGAAAGAATAGAAATAATTAATAAATATGTGTACGGTAACTTATCAAAACTAAACGCAAAAAATAATATAGAAAAAACTATCAATGGCATAATGCTTCTTATTATTAATTGATAAAATTTAGGTTCCTTAAATAGTTTTTGCACGCAATATAGAATATAAATTAATGAGATGATTTCCCCTAAAAATAAAGCTACCCCTAAAAACACAACTTGCTCCAGATATCCTCCATAAAACAATATGAGAATTGTTACACTTATTTTAATAATATTATATACTAAAATTATTCTACCTAGATTAACTCTTTTAATAAATTCCGATAAAATCATTGAATAATTTTGAAATATAATTGCAACAAGTAGAAATGCTAATAATTGCATATTAAAATCAATCTTACCCAAAGTCCAAATATTAAACAATTTTGGAATGAAGGGTGTAAATGCTACTATCCCAATGATTAAAACAGCCCCTGAAAATCTCCAAAATGTTGAAATTAATTTTAATAATTCATTTTCTTGATTTAATGAAAAATGTTTTTGCAAATTTGGCATAAGTGGAGTTGTAGCAATATTAGACACACGCAATGCTGAATTTGATATAATTCTATTTGTTCCAAATAGAGGCACTGTTGAACTTGTATATGCTTTTGAAACTACTATATTAAGTCCTATTTCATATATCTTTTCAATCACAAAACTCATACTTAAAACAAACGAGTTTTTAATGACACTAAGAGACTTCGAAAAATTAAATTTCTTAATATTTAGTCCAATGTCAAAAGGAAGCTCTCTTTTACAAAAATTAAATAAATAAATACTTTGGATACATTTTCCAATCAAAAGGAAAATACAGGTATAATATATACTTTTTGTAAAATATATACTGACAATTGTGATTATGAAATCAAACAATTCTCCCAAAGTTTGATGCTTTATTGTAATATTGACTTTTCCTATTGGTTCAAAAAATCGAACCATAAACATTGTTGTATATTGATACAGTATTAAAGAAATACTTAAAAAAAACAAAGAGGGTCCAACTTTAAATTGCTCCAGTTGAAGCAAATTATAATCAAAGAAAGAAAGTAAAATTGATTTCGAACAAAGAACTAGAGTTACAAGAATCTGAATTCCAATCATTATAAAACTTGCTCCTTGCCCTGTATTTATTGCCTCATTAACATCCTTCCCTTGATGATAACTTAAGTTAATAACATTTGAGCTATAATATAGTTGACCTAGATTGATTGCTCTAATCATTAATACAATTGCTGAAATAATTAACCAAAATGCATAACCATCTTTACCCACTGATTGAATAAAAATAGGCACAAAAAGAATTTGTTTAAAAAAATTAATAAAAATCGATGATACACCCCATTGCAAAGACATCAGGTAAGATGGAGATTTCTTTACTTTTTTAATAAGATCGCGGATAGGCATTTTGAAAAATGAAGTTTACAATCTTATTTTTTTAAAATTAAAATATCATTTTCAACCATCTCTTTTACTAAAGCAGCTAAATCATATTTTGGTTCCCATCCTAGCTGAGTTTTCGATTTTGTTGGATCTCCGATTAATAAGTCAACTTCCGTAGGACGATAATATTGAGGATCTACCCTCACAATTTCCTTCCCAATTTCAAGTTGGTATTCAGGATTTGAGCATGATTTCACCTTTGCAATCTCGTTTTCTTCAGAACCCTCGAATTGTAACTCAATTCCAACCTCAGCAAAGGCCATACTTACAAAGTCACGTACACAGGTTGTAACTCCAGTGGCAATCACATAATCTTCTGCTACATCTTGTTGTAAGATACGCCACATCGCTTCAACATAATCTTTTGCATGACCCCAATCTCTTAATGCATTAAGGTTACCCAAATACAAACACTCTTGCTTACCTAGAGCAATAGCTGCAGTAGCCATGGTAATTTTACGGGTTACAAATGTCTCGCCACGGCGCGGTGATTCGTGATTAAATAAAATACCATTACAAGCATACATATTATATGCCTCTCTATAATTTTTGGTAATCCAGAAACCGTAAATCTTAGCTGCTCCATAAGGTGAACGAGGATAGAACGGTGATTTCTCATCATAAAAACCTTTTTCATTTTTATTCTCAGCTAATCCACCATATAATTCTGAGGTGGATGCCTGATAAATCCTTGTTTTTTTCTCTAAACCTAATATACGTACTGCTTCTAAAATACGTAAAGTGCCAATACCATCCACATTGGCGACATATTCTGGAGAATCAAACGATACCTTCACGTGGGACATTGCACCCAGATTATAGATTTCGTCCGGCTGAACCTCTTGGATAATTCGAATAATATTAGTTGAATCTGTCAAATCACCATAGTGAAGCTTAAAGTTAACATGGTTTTCATGTTGATCCTGATATAAATGATCAATACGTTGCGTATTAAATGAAGATGCCCTTCTCTTGATACCATGGACCATATAACCTTTTTCCAACAAAAGTTCTGCTAAATAAGAACCATCTTGTCCTGTCACTCCTGTAATTAATGCTGTTTTCATATTTTTATTTAAATTGCTTATAGAAAAGGCAAAGAATGCCCGACTAAATCAATAATTTTATAATTTTACCTCTTTATATTGCCCTTCGTTATCTACAAACCAAGAGTAGGTCTTTCCGATACCCTCTTTTAGATCAACTTGATGTTTCCAACCAAGTTCGTGCATCTTTGATATATCCATCAATTTACGAGGTGTTCCATCGGGTTTCTCACTATCCCAAATAATTTCACCGGTATGACCTACTACTTGTTGAATAATACCAGCTAATTCTTTTATCGTTAAATCCTCGCCAGTACCAACATTATACAAATGCTCTGGTAACTTATTTTCCAATGCAAAGATTACAGAAGCAGCCATATCGTCAACAAATAAGAATTCACGCATTGGTGTGCCGGATCCCCACAAAGTGACAGGCTGATTTCCTGCTAATTTTGCTTCATGAAACTTACGAATCATCGCTGGTAACACATGGGAAGATTTTAAATCAAAATTGTCATGTGTACCATATAAATTGGTTGGCATTAAACTCACATAATCTTTATTAAACTGATTACGAATCGCTTGACAAGTTTTAACGCCTGTTATTTTAGCAATAGCATACCATTCATTTGTTGGCTCAAGACTATCTGTCAACAGGTACTCTTCCTTTAGTGGTTGAGGTGCAAGCTTCGGGTATATACATGATGATCCAAGAAAAATAAACTTCTCAACATCTTGCTTCAATGCGGTATCAATAAGATTATTCTGAATCTGCATATTTTCCATCAGAAATTGATATGGAAAATCGTTATTAGCCAAAATACCGCCTACACGTGCAGCGGCATCGATCACCACCTCAGGTTTTTCTTGCTCAAAAAAATCTTGAACTGCAACTTGATTTCTTAGATCCAATTCTGAACTAGTTTTACCAATTAAATTGGTATAACCTTTACTCTCCAAAGTTCTCCAAATAGCAGATCCAACCATTCCACGATGGCCTGCAATATAAATTTTGGTGTTTTTTTTCATCAAAAACATCTTTAATATTAGTCTAATAATTTTGATTGATGCTTTTCAAGCATATTATAAATCTTTTTCACATCCTGCGATTTTTCCTTTTGAACAATCAAAAAAGCATCTTTTGTATGTACGAATATGGTTCTTTTCATACCGACAAAACCGGTAAAAATATCCGTTCCAATTACGATATTTCCATATTCATCCTTTGGATAGCCTGAATCAATAAAATAATCATACAATGATTCAAACGATCCAAGATCAGACCATTCAAAAGTAGTAGGTACTACCCTGATCTTTTTTGAACGCTCCATTACCGCATAGTCCACTGAGATCGATGGAATCTCTAAGGATAATTTTTCATCTAAAAACCCATCCTTACCCGACTCCCAAGCAATAAGTGATTTCTCATAAACAAGAGGTTCGTATTTTTTTAATTCTTCCAGAAACACTGATGCTTGAAAACAAAACATTCCCGAGTTCCACAAAAAATTTCCTTTTTCAATAAAATCTTCCGCAGTATCACGGTTTGGCTTTTCCCTGAAGGACTTTACCGAATCTTCAACGTATTCAATATATCCGTAACCTGTCTCTGGACGTGTCGGTCGAATTCCAAAGGTCACTATATAACCATCTTTTGCTTTTTGAATCCCATTTTCCATCGCATCTGTGTAAGCTTCTTCCCCTGCAATCATATGATCGGAAGGTGTTACAATAAGGATATCACTAGGATCAACACTAAATGCCGCAAAAGCAATAGCAGCAGCTGTGTTACGAGGAGTTGCCTCAACAATATTTTTATAAGGTAGACCACAAGATACCATAGCCTTATGACTCAAATGAGTATTATCTTTATTGCCAACTACAATAACTTGTTCGGCAACCTTCTGGTTCCGATAAACAGTCATTTCGAATAAAGATTGTCCATCAAATAAATTTAAATATTGTTTTGGACTTTGCTTACGTGATAAAGGCCATAAACGGCTGCCTATACCTCCCGACAATAAAACGTGTACTATATTCATATTTGGAGTATCGCTTATTATGCTCATATTAAATTAACAATTTAAACTATTATTCACCGATAGCATAATATTTAAAACCAACATTTTCAAGCTCCCTACGACTTAAGATCTTTCGTCCATCGAATACAAAGGCCGGTTTTTTCATATTCTGCTTGATTGCCGACCAATCATAATGTTTAAACTCGTCCCATTCAGTCAATACAGCGACAGCATGCGCTCCTGCTAGGGCTTCATAAGGATCATTAACTACAGTCAACAAACGACGGTTTTCTGCTGATGAACGTGTGCCAAGGTAATCGAGATCTCGATAGATTTGCTCAGCAGATACTTTGGGATCATAGACGACAATCTCCGCTTCTTCGTCTAATAAGTGGTCAGCAACATAGATAGCTGCAGACTCACGGGTATCATTGGTATCTTTTTTAAATGCCCAACCTAAAAATGCAATTTGCTTTCCATTGACCGTATTATACATCGTGTTAATGATACGTTGTGCGAATCGAGATTTCTGATGATCATTTAAAATAATGACTTGCTCCCAATACTCTGCTACTTCACGCAAATTATATGATCGAGCGATATAAACTAAATTTAAAATATCCTTTTGAAAACAAGAACCTCCAAATCCTACTGATGCTTTAAGAAACTTTGATCCAATACGAGAATCGTAACCGATTGCGCGAGAAACCTCATCCACATTGGCTCCAGTGACCTCACATAATTCGGAAATGGCATTAATAGAAGAAACACGTTGTGCCAGGAAAGCATTTGCAACTAATTTGGACAATTCTGACGACCATAAGTTCGTTGTCAGGATCCGATCACGAGGCACCCATGCCTCATATACTTGCACAAGAGCTTCAATAGCTTCACTATCTTCTCCACCGATCAAAACCCGATCTGGATTATGTAAATCTCCAACTGCTGTTCCTTCGGCCAAAAACTCAGGATTAGATAAAATGTGAAAATTAACACCGTTACCAGTATTATCTAAGATACTTTTTAGCGCTTCTGCAGTACGAACAGGCAAAGTGGATTTTTCCACCACGATTTTATCGTTTTTAGCAACTCTTGCTATTTGACGAGCACATAATTCAATATATTTTAAATCAGCAGCTTGCCCTTTTCCTTTACCATAGGTCTTAGTCGGAGTATTAACTGAAATAAAAATCATGTCGGCCTCATCAATAGCTTTGTCTACATCAGTAGAAAAAAACAAATTGCGTCCTCTAGCCTCGCCAACAACAGCATCTAAACCTGGTTCGTAAACCGGCAGGTTACCTAAGTCAGAATCATTCCAGGCATCAATACGAGCTTGATTTAAATCAACAACAGTCACAGTAACGTTGGGATTTTTTTGAGCAATAACCGACATGGTAGGTCCGCCTACATAACCTGCACCGATACAGGCTATTTTCTTAATTTCTCTCATTTTTATAATCTCAAATTTATTTGAAAATATGTTTTATAATAATATTTACTACACCTTTTGGTATAGGATAATTTTACCATTTATTTTATCCAGAGGCTGCGTGTAAATTGAGACCTCCTTACCAAGTAGTGTGCCAGCTTTAATGGCGGCTTGTAACAAATAATCATTATTTAGATCCACTCCTGTTACCAACACCTCAATATGGCCAGAATCCAAACCCTGAGCATAATCTCCTAATAAAGCTACTTCGTGCACATCACCAGCACGAGCTAATACCTGATCCACAAAAACTTCAATACCTAAAAAGTTATGGATCAAACCCTGAAGTGATGAAAATAAGGAATGGGAAATGTTAGCGCGATAATAAATTTTGTGTTCACTATCTTCACGTATGAGATAACCTGCCTCCGTCAACTGATTAAGCTCTTTACGTATCGAATTGGTAGATTCTTGAAATTCTTCAGCTAAACCACGCAAATAGCCTCGATTACTAGCCGATACAAAAAATTTAATCAGCAGTTTTAATCTTGTCTTTGACGTGATCAATGAATCTAACATAGGTATGATTAGTGATTGAGTAACAAAAGTACTCAATCAATATTAAATGTGCAAATTAAAATTTCGTTAAGAAAAAAATAACTTTATACGGTAGGTTTATGAGATAAAACACATTTTATTAAATTAGTGTCATCCAATTTCATATTATATTGCAAATAATTGATTGGATATCATTTTACAAAATGAAAAAGCATATCCATGACAATACTATACTACCCCTATTACAGGTTATGTGTGAACTATAATCTACCGTCTACTATTGAACGGTCTAAACATGCTTTGGTATCGAAAATAATTCCATTTTTTTGTTTAATTCCCTCATAATCAAGGTGGATAAATTGATGATGTGCAACAGCAATTATGATGGCAGCATAGTTAGTAGATGCTTCTAGGTCATGAAGTATATCCAAATCATACTCTTTTTTGACTTCAGCAACATTAGCCCAAGGATCATAAATGTCAACCTCAACACCAAAAGATCGCAACTCGTGATAAATATCGACTACTTTGGTATTGCGCACGTCGGTACAGTTTTCCTTAAAAGTGATCCCTAAAATTAAGGTACGGGAACCCTTGATCTTTAAATCTTTTTGAATCATCAGTTTAATGACTTTATCGGCCACGAATGCTCCCATATTGTCATTGACCCTTCTACCAGAGAGGATAACCTGTGGATCATAGCCGAGTTCCTGAGCTTTATGGGCAAGATAATATGGATCTACACCGATACAATGCCCACCTACTAGCCCCGGTTTATACTTTAAAAAATTCCACTTCGTACTTGCAGCTTCTATCACATCATTTGTATCAATGCCTAAACGATCAAAGATGAGAGATAATTCATTGACGAATGATATATTAACATCCCGTTGTGCATTTTCAATAGCCTTGGAGGCCTCTGCAACTTTAATATTAGGCGCTTTATGTGTACCTGCAACGATAATAGATCCATACAATTGGTCGACTCGCGCAGCAATAGCAGGTGTAGAGCCTGAAGTCACTTTTTTAATCTTGGTCAATGTATTGACTTTATCTCCAGGATTGATCCGCTCTGGAGAATAGCCTACATAAAAATCTTGATTAAAAATCAATCCAGAGGCTTTTTCCAAAACGGGGACACAATCTTCTTCGGTACAACCAGGATAAACGGTAGACTCATAAATGACAATATCACCAACCTTTAAAACACAGCCGATCATGTCAGAAGCACGGAGCAATAATCGCAAATCGGGTGTTTTAAATTTATCTATTGGTGTAGGTACCGTAACAATAAAGGTATTGTAGCGACGAAGATCTTCTACTTCGCTGGAAAACGATAATCCAATGATATCGCTTTTCTTTAAGTCCATGACGGTAGCTAAATCTGTTAAATCCGCTTCTTTTGTGCTATCTTTTCCTTGAAGAAGCTCGCTGATACGCCCCTCATTGATATCAAAACCCAAAACATCATATTTTTTCGAAAGCTCTATAGCTAATGGTAATCCAACATAACCTAAGCCTATGACAGCGATATGAGTATCTGCAACTATGGATTGTAAGGTACCTGTATTATTATCATTCATCGTTTTTCAAATTATCATGTTATTACTGCTTTAAAATTAGCATCATCTTGACGCATATTCTTTAATTGATTAACCCACTACTTGCAAACCTGGCTGAAACTGTTTTATACATCAATGTAACAATTTAATTGACACAAAGTAAAAGGCTGATTCCCTTATTGCAATAAATATGCCTATTTTTATCGTTTAACATACATTAACACTTCGCAAAACGTAAAAAAGATGTATAGCCAGTGCAACAGGACTGCAAAACGCTAAGAATAAAAATAAATAATGAAAACCACGATTTAAACGTATTATCAAATTTGGTTTTTCTAGGCTGGCTCGTTACCATTTGTGAGCGCTTATTTGGGAATACTAAATCGCCAATTTGTTCCTACAATGCAGAATAGAAATACTGCTATGCTTTTGTTTTGCTAGTTTATTGCTTGTTTATCAGGACAGTAATTAAATTCATGGATATTCATCATGCTTCCAGACGACAAACACCCATATACAATCTAAATAAATTTCCAAAAATATGTATTTAGGGTAAATGTGCCAAAAAACCACAATTGTATTGGTAATTATAGATGAACAATTGGAGAAAAAATCAGTTTAAAATGAAAAGGGTCATTGATGTAAATTTTGAAATGATCGAATAGTTTCTCTCAACCCTTCTTTGGCAGTGCGTGGTAAACGTTGGATAGATAAAGCGATCTTTATCTTTTTATTTGAAACAACCAGATTACTGGTCAATTTTTTAAGGCGCCAAGTATTCAAAGGCAATGAGGTTCGGTCACCAACCTTAGATATCCAACGAATTAAACTTTTTGGTACTGGCAGACAAGGGGTATTAAACCCTGTCTCTTCTTTAATGACCTTAACAATTTCGTTAGATGACAATGTTTCATCATCGGCAAGATGATAAATCCCCGTCTCCATTTTATCTTTTTTAAACAGGATTTGTTCAATAAAAAAACAAAAATTTTCTATAGATAAAAATGAACGTTTATTTTTAAATTGGGTCAGCGGATAAGGAATTCCTCTGTTTACTAATTTATACAACTGATTGAGATTGCCCTTATCTCCTTCACCATGCACCATGGGTGGACGCAAAATAATCAGTTTTTTGTCAGCGGGTAAAGTTTGCTGAAGAAGCCACTCCTCTGCTGCGCGTTTAGATTTACCATATGGGGTTACGGAGTTGTAGCTCGCGAACTCGGATAATGGATTTGGGGCCTCGACCTCCTCTATTGCAGCCAAAGAACTAATGTGAATAAATAGACTTGCGGATGATGATAAAAATATTTGAAAAGCTTTTTTAGCAAGTTCAAAATTGGCATAATAGAAATCTTCTTCTTTTGCTGTCCCTGTAAAATCATGTGCTTTGCCCACCAAATTGATGATGCAATTAGGCGAAAAATTTTCATTCATCCAACCTAAATTCCTCATCGACACAAATTTGGAATCAAATGAAGTCGCCAAGCTCTTACTCAGATGGCTTCCAATAAAACCGCTATTACCACCTAAAACTAATACCTTCATATCACTCAACCTAATTCATATTATTACATTAATCCCTATTTAAAAAATTACTTTAATTAAAAGCAATTAAAAAATGGGGCAAAATTCCTATTTTTTACTCTTACTAACTTAAATATGCACGTTAATAGTACTCTAAAAACCTATGATATTTTATTACCCTTATTACTCTCTAAAATTATTTTTCTAAATCACTGAAAGAAAAATGGAGAACAGCTTCAAAATCTAAATCTGAATGTGATTAATTATACATAATCCATCTAAGGTAGCTTTGTCATCATTATGAGAAAGACATTATATCAAATCCCCTAACAAACTCCTCGCACCTATTATTCTAAAAAGATAAAAATTCGAATTTAAACAATAATATAACGGTAAAGATATACACAATAAAATAAGTTAATATTTAACGTCGCAAAGATAGTAAAATTTGCTCTTTATATTTACTTAACGTTAATTATATCACAAATGCTACAGAAATCAATAAAATTTTGTAAAATAGTAAATTTCAGTCACTTAAGAGCCTCTATTACGCTGCGATCTCACTATTCGTCAGAAAAAAATAATCAAAAAAAAGTTTAATTTCCTTTAAATGAATTAAAAAAACTTTTTAATTTTCCTATCAAAGGGTAATTTGAGCTTATGAAATATTAAATTAGTACTGATTAAGCTTCATGTAAGGGATAACAATTTCAGAGTAGTGAAGATGAAGCTACTTTGAATTTATCAACAAAAATATTTGTTAATCAATACTAATTGCTGCATTACTAGAGCACTTTATCTTCAATTTGTTTATAAATAAAATCTTCTGAGAAATTGTCTCTCACAAATTCATGGCCATTTGTCCCATGAATTTGGGCAATCTCTTGATTGTCGATATAATACTTTACTAAAGTATACAGACTCTCTGCTGTATTTTCCGCAAAAATTCCAGTCACATTTTCAACGATAGAATCAATACAACCGGTCACTTTTGTGGTGACAACTGGCAATCCCGAAGCTGAGGCTTCTAACGTAACGGTTGGAAAACCTTCTCGGTATGAAGGCAGAATAAAAATGTCCATTTTATTATAATACAAAGAAGTATCATCCACTCCACTAACATATTCAATTGTCGGGTTGACCTGCATCTGATTTAAAGTTGAATGCGGCAGGGGGTCTCTTTCATCCATAGGACCTATGAGTAATAATCGTATTGATTTGTACTCCTTGCACAGCAGTTTCCATGCATCAACAAGCTCAATTAGACCTTTGTCCTTGGACAGCCTGCCCACAAAACCTATTGTAATTACTGCAGGATCTTTATAACCAAATCGTGGTTTAAACTTGGTGATATCGATACCATTGCACGTTCCATTCCCTAATATTACGTTTTTAGAGAATGAATTTAATTGCAATTGATCAGAAACTCTGGCAATGGAGGGACTAACATTGACAATACTGGTTGCACAAAAACCGATCAACCGTTCAATATTAATCAGTAATTGCTTTTTTAATCCTACAGCCGTTTCAAAGACTAAACCATGCCTAAAAAAAATACGTTTTGGGGTTCTGGCGAGATAAGCCGCCAATATACCGATCAAACCACCTTTAGGCGAATGCGCAATAACAATATCAAACTGCTCACGACGAATGTACTGAAATAATCGATAAATAGATTTTATATCTTGAAGGGGATTAATACTGCGTAAAATAGGAACTGGAAATGGTTTAAACGCAAATTCGTGTGATAAAGCTATAAAATCTGGAGAATCAGAACAGGCAACATGAAACTCATACCCCTTTTCTTTAAAATAATGAAATTGATTGCCAACAAAATAACGTAATGAAAAAGATACGGAAACAATATGTAGAACTTTTTTACCTTTCATAATGAATTTTATTTGAGAACATATAATATTTATATCTCACAATGTTAGTTATATTTTTATAGCATAAATTAAAAGTACTGATACTACAAATTCAGAATATTAAAAAGGACATTTTTTAATCTAATCTCTTCATTCTTGGTCAACTCACAATTTCGCTTTTTAGATATAGTATGTTGTAATCTAAATATTCCAAAAAAATTATATAGAATGGTTTTTATATAGGTTTTAAGAATTGCAGACTGAAATTCGGTTTTTGAAAGAAAATCAGGACCATAAGTATTCAAAATTTTTCTACAAGTTTTCATACTTAATGCATAGTTTTTCACATTCACATTTCCTTCTCTAACAATATAAAGTGGTAACAATATTCTCTCAAAATTTGACGAAGCATATGTTCGGCACCACAATTCATAATCTTCTGCACGTAGATATGCTGGATCATATTTATTGCTCTTAAACCATTCTGATTTCCCCATAATCGTTGCATGGTTTAAAGCGGGTTTTAGTATGATAGATTTAGCTTCCCTTGCAATTGGACAAAGCCCCCGCACACCAAAAGGATTGTAATGTTCATCGATCGAATACATTCCTGAATCAAGTAGATCTACCTCAGGATGCTCAATTAAATACTTTAGTTGAATTTCTATTCGCTCTGGCATCATTAAATCATCAGAATCCATTCGTGCTAAATAACGCGTATCGCATAAATCCGCTATTTGATTTAATCGATAAACTAAACCTCTATTATTTTTATCATTAATAAATTGCACTCTGGAGTCTGTCAATATTTCCTCACTGATACATGCGCACGAATTATCGGTCGAGCCATCATTAATCAAAATAAGTTTCCAATTTTGGTTTGTTTGATTAAAGATAGACTTTAGGGTGTAATTTAATGTATTCTCATTATTAAAAAATGGTAGTCCTATAGTTACCATGATTTCTGCATCTTGCATATTCTAAAATTTTATTTTATCACTTAATTGAGATACAAGTAAAGCACTTTGGTTTGTTATCTGATTATCACTCCTATATCGTTGCAAATTTTGTTGGCATATCAGATAAAACTCATCAAGGTCTTTTCTCGAAAATAACTTATCAAGATTTGCAGGAAGTTCTGCAATTGTATCAACCATTATACCAATTTGATAACATTCAAAAATATGTTCAAAAAATTTATTCTTTAAACATATTATAGGTTTATCATATAAAACAGCGTCTAAAAAAGCACCAGAAGCTATTAGTTCATAATTACTATCCTCGTACAAGTATATGAGCCACGAGGCTGTAGAAATCTGCTTTTCATAATCCTGACGAGCTAAGAACTCTTTGCCACCAACAACTGAAATATTATCTGTTTTAAAAATTATTGGATCTATAAACTTTCCAACAAATTTAAATTTTAATCTCGGATCGATGCTATGCATGGATTCTGCAAGATCTGCTATTTTATGCGAGTTTTTATGCGTACTTATTGCACCAAAAGCTCCAATTGTAAATAAATCTTTTTGTGATTCTTTTTCGTAATCTTTTATTACAAAAGGATGTTCTATACTTATAACTTGAGGAGCTACTTTTGGATACAAAGCTCTTAACTTTTCGGCTATAGTTTTTCCGTATACAACATAATAGATATTTTTCATTACTATTGAAAAATTTACCCTTATTAAAAAAAGCAAAACTTGTTCGGATAACCGCAACTTATCTTGAACTAAAAATTGCAATTCTCCATGATATGTAAAGATTACTTTACTTTTTATAGGTATAAATTTGATATAAATTTTTGCAAATAATAATGCGAACGGAGTTATCGAAAGAAAAACAATATTATTGACATTATCTTTTTTTGACTCGTTAAAAATCTTACATATTGTTGAAAACTCATGGAGATAAATTTTAATCCACTGCATTTTCTTGCCACGAAGTCTGGGTAAAATGGTAATCGCATTAAAGCCATTAATAGACAAGTTGGGTAAAAATTTTTCTAAAGCTTGTTTATGTAATATACTTCCAAAAAATTTTGTTTTTTGTTTAAATGCGTCTTGCCAAATATATAAAGCACATGAGTTCACAAGTTCATGCTCATGTGAATCTTTAGATAATTCTACAATATAATTCATATTTCACTAAAAATTGTTTTGAAGGGCATATAGTAATCGTAGTAAGAATTTATCTGCAGATACAACCTCATACCTGAATATAGCGCTGCTATCACAAAAACCATAATCTGAAGTGGCCTATCTTTAAAGGATAAAATAAAAAAGCCCCAAATAAATATCTCAAAAAAAGAAAAATAAACAGATAACCTCTGCATAACCGGTATGGATAAAATAAAAATAAAATATACAATATTACCAAAAATCACTAGGTTTAAATATCCTCTATATTTATCAAAATCAGTCTTTGAAATATAACTCATGCGCCATATAAAAAAAGGCATAACGATCAAACGTTTTGCTGCCCCTAATGCAAAAAATAAATAAGGGTTTCCAGAAGCACTTTCGAGTCCCTCCTCTTGATATCCCATTAGCTTACTCTGTATAAAAGACCCCCCCGGAATTAAACCAAGTACAACATTCAATATGTATCCTGCAATATTAAAAAAGCCAAAAAGGAAAGATAGCAGCAACACGATATACAAAAATTTGGGTGTGGTTTGATACCAAAAAAGCCAGTAAGCTAAAACAAATATAATTGCACTATAATGAATGGAACATGCCAGTAAAATAGACAAGAGATAAGCTGGCTTATTTTTTTGACCAATATAAAAACTTGACATCAGTATAAACGATAAAGCTAAAAATTGGCGTACAGCAGCTATATCCGCAATATAATAACAATAGTAAAAGAATAAAACAATCAGAAATATGCTTTTTTCCTTCTTTATAAAGTAAGATTTAATACCTATTGCTAATAAAGCATTAATTAAAAGCATAGATGTATAATGCGGGCTTATACTATTGACCAAGTAGTTGAGCCAAACATACCCAAATTCTATTTGATTAGATGCGGCATACTTTCCTTTCCAATAGTCTTCTGCATCAGTAAATAAATAGTAATAAGATTCCCAATCTGCCCCCGTCTCCCATCTTATGGTACTAAGTACTATGACGATAAATACTGATATGAAAAAAATTAGATTTCTCACCTTAAATTCTAATCTCAATATATCTAAAGAGGCTAAACCAACAAATACAATAAAGAGTAGAATATACAACATGACTACTTGTGTTTTAAATTGTTAAGGAATTTTGATGAAATCAAGTAATAATTGTGCTTTAAAACAACTCTAAAAACATCTACATTCAAAACTAATCCCAGGCCTTTAATCTTGCTATGACACGATACCCAATAGGGAATATTTTTTTTAATATCAACATACTTTTAACTTTCAAAGTTAAATTATCTTTTAGAATTTCCTTAAGATAGTAAGTTTTCCACTCAGGAAACGTATTCTTAACACATTTACTTAGTAGAAGAGATCGTTCAATACTTTTTGTTTTCTTTACTTGATCAGGCCAACCCTTTTCTTGATAATATTTTCCTCGAAGACTTAATGCTTCCATCGTATCTATGACGTTATTTAGATTGCGTCGACCATTAGTAATACTGCCTGCTCTTTCTCTGTAATAATAAAGGATAGCGTTAGCAATATGGAATAAGTTTGTTTGATCTAATATATGATGTATAATAAATTCATCTTCATGTAGTTTTCCATAGGGATATCTTACATTTTCCCATAAAGAACGTTTATACAATTTGTTCCAAGCAATAGTTGCATTTAAACCAAATCTTTTTTCATAAAGATTTTTATTGACATATGAACCTGAATATTCTTCAACTATAATATTTCCTGTTGATAAATTAATGGGAATATCATTCCGTGTAAATTTTTTAAAATAACACATACAAATATCTGCCTTCCCAATGGACGAAACGAGCACCTGTAAAAAATCCACATGCACCACATCATCACTATCAATAAAGCAAATATAATCTCCAGTACTTTTATCAAGACCTGCATTTCGAGCATCAGATAAGCCTCCATTTCGCTTATTAATGATTTTTACACGCATGTCTTTTGTGGCATATTCTTCACAAATCTCAGCAGAACGATCCGGTGAGCCATCATTAACTAAAATAATCTCCAAATTACTATAGCTTTGACCTATAACGCTATCTAAACAATCACTCAGATATAACTCGACGTTATAAATAGGAATAATGACTGAAACTAAAGGGTTTAAATCTAAATTCATCAATTTAAAAGTGATATTTATCGCGAAGGGTAATTAATTCCGTTTTTATTTTTCCAAGTATAAGATATTTGAATGATAGGTGCTGTTTATACACATTCATAAGACCTTGGTAATCTTCTTTATTTAGCCCTTTTTTTAATAAAAGTACGTTACAATAATGAGTATAGAAATTTTTAAATTCAGCGAAATGACTACCTAAAAGACTTTTAAAATAAATTAATGCTCTAACTTCCTCTATATACCGAATTCCTGATTTTGATACTGAAGAAGTGACATCCAGATCATGTTTACGAAAATATGAAAGAAATTTACCATTTATATGAACTTTTCCCATGAGAGCCATTTCGACCCAAAAGATCCAGTCACCGCAAAATCTGAATTCAAGATATTTCTGGGAAACTTGAAGATAATTTTCTCTTCTAAATAAAGCTTGACTAGCGTTCCAAATACCATTAAAGGGCAACATTTTACTTTTCACAAACTCTACTCCATCTACAGTTTCGTATATACCCGATCCCGTATAATTTGCAACATACAGATTTGTATTTTCATAATACATATACGTTTGCACAAATGCAATTGAAATGTCTTTATTTAAATTCTGAATCATTAACTCAGCTAAAAAATTCATTTCACACCAATCATCACTTTCAGCTATCCAGATCCATTCTCCCTTGGCAAGTTCTATTCCTTTCTGCCATTGTTTAAATGTGGTACCGGAGTTTTCCGTATTAAAGATAATATGCGAAACCTTTGGATGATCACGATATTGCTCAATGATAATTCTGCTCTGATCGGGAGAACAATCATCAAGAATGATCACTTCAAAATCTTGATAAGTTTGATTTAAAACGGAATCAATACGCTGTTCAAGGTACTGAGCATGATTATAATTGGGTATGATGACAGAAATTGTTGGCATTTATTATTTGTATTGATCTTTATAAAAATTATTATCTAAATTTCCTTCCAAATCCATTTTCCAAGAACTTGAAGAATCTGCGGAGTGGAGATAATATTGCTGTTCATCGGTTAGATTATCCTTGTTTACATACCAGCCCCCATGTTGTGATAAATAATTTCCTGCAAGTCGGATAGCTGAATAAAAAGAGATAAAATTATGATTTCCTTTACGAAAACTTGGCTTATAAATTGCAAATGTAGTATCAATGTCAGCAATATATGCCTCCCTAACATGTGGACATAATAAAGGTTGTTCCCAATATTTTGCTTCCCATTTAAGGACAGATTCTTTTAAACTGTAATGGTCTGGAATACTTTTGACATCCAAAGCCCAACCAACTTTTGTCACACTATCATAATTGTCTAGCAATATCTCTAGCATAATTTTTGCGAAGTTTTCTGGCAAATTGTCATTGGGAACAATATCGGGATCAGTCAAAAAATAAAAACCTTGCGCATACTTACTATGTAATTCACGGTTTTCGAAAAACACCAAATAACCCCAATTTTTATCCATATACTCAATAGTAACGCGATCATTTATTTTTTTGTAGTAGTCCAAAAGTGGACGATAAGTAGATTTATTATCCACGATTACAATATGCGTACACCCTTTTGATAATAAACTATCAACCAATTTTTTAAGGTAATATAGTTGATTGAAACTGATAATAATAACAGGAATAGAAAATGGATCCGATAACTGTCGCTTAATTATAGGTCTCTTGTATAATACCATGTTCAAAAAAAATTTCTTTTCTAAATAGAAACTTACTGATAATCGTCTTTTTAAACTATATAATAATCTTCTAATAGCCATCTCCAAATTATATAATCTGCTTTCCTAACATTTTTCGTAAGACATTCATTGCAAAAAAGTACGGCATCAAGATCATACTTCCTCTAAAAGCTTTATAACGATTTTTAATGTCACTAAGTTTTTGATAATCGAAGTAAAATCTACTAAAGCTCATACGCATTGTATCTAATTTTTCCTGCTGAACTACAGCAACATTCTTAGGATCGGAACTAAGCCCATCCATATAAAATGTTGAAATTGTATCCGCTATCTTTCTGTAAGTAGCATCATATTTACAAGTAGCTAATAAAAACCATTTCCAATCGGATACTATTTTCAATGATTCATCATAAAATCCATATTTGTCAAAACTACTTCTTTTAATGAAAGAGCAAGGGTGACACAGTGTTGCTGAATAAAATAAATGAAAATTGACATCCGATGGACTTTCCCAGATCCAATCTCTTTGATCTTTTTCTATAATATTTAAGTTTCCTGATATAATTTCATCCTGATAAAGAGTTGGAAGAATATGGCTAAGTACTTCTTTGTTATACAGTTTATCTCCGCTATTTAAGAACAATAAATACTCACCATGCGCCGCACGAATACCCTTATTCATCGCATTATAAATTCCATTATCAGACTCGGAAACCCAATAATTAATTTGATCTGTATTCTGAAGAATCAATTCCTTACTACCATCACTTGAATTCCCATCGATAACGATATATTCAAAATCTTTTGATGATTGGTCAAAAACACTTTCAAATGTTTGTTTTAGACCGTCGATATTATTATAATTTATGGTAATTATTGAAAGTTTCATTATATTATTCTAAGATGATAAGGCCACGATCGGAATAAACAAACGAGTTTCCATTTGCAGTCATCATACCGTCTATATTTATTTTCAACCGATTTTCTAAAAGATAAATATATTCAACATTAGGGTGTGTAAGCGCTAATTCTAGATAGAATGTCCCCGATGTAATATTCTCTGGAAAATGAATTTCCTCACTTATCTTATGTAATCCAATTGCGTAAGTATTTAATATCCCTTTACTATGCGTAGGACTAAAAAAGGCAACAGGCATATCATTTTGATCATATAATTTGCCTTCAAATGAAATCTGTCTTTCTACGAAATTTTCAAAAAGAAAATCAATGATCAAACTTCCTCCAGCAATTATATTTAATTCAGCAGTATTATTATTATTAAAAAAAATATTTTTAATCTGGATCCCTTTTATTGGATCCTTTTTAAAAGAAAATGCACCGCTAAAGCTATTTAAGTTGGCATGATTGTATTTTTTAACGGTCTCATTTATTTCTCCGGTGTATTGAACCTGACCATTCTGCATAAAAATTCCAGAATTACATAAAGATTTAACCGCAGCCATATTATGACTTACAAATAAAACGGTACGTCCCTCGCCCTTGGAAACATCGCCCATCTTACCTAGACATTTTTTTTGAAACTCAGCATCTCCTACAGCAAGTACCTCATCTACAATCAAAATTTCGGACTCAAGGTGAGCTGCAACTGCAAATGCTAAACGAACATACATACCCGAAGAATAGCGTTTTACTGGAGTATCAATGTACCGCTCTACTCCTGAAAAATCAACTATTTCATCGAATTTTCGAGTAATCTCTTTTCTTGTCATACCCAAGATTGCTCCGTTTAAGTATATATTTTCTCTTCCAGTCATCTCTGGATGAAATCCCGTACCGACCTCCAACAATGATGCAATGCGTCCGTTATAACGAATTTCTCCAGTAGTAGGTTTCGTGACTCGCGATAATAGTTTAAGCAAAGTAGATTTCCCAGCACCATTCCTCCCAACGATACCAACAGCGTCACCTTGTTCAATTTGAAAATTAATATCACGCAATGCCCATACATAATCTGAGTCTCCCTTGGTGGTGCGGTCATTGGCTTCCCCTACTTTCAGATAAGGATCTTCTTTTCCTCGTATTTTATACCAAAATCGATTTAAATCATGGCTTAAAGTTCCTGTTCCAACCTGACCTAAACGATATTGCTTCGATATATCAACCGTTTCTAAAGCTATATTCTTTTTCATTAATTGTAATCCTGTTAAATATTAAATGGTATCCATAAATCCTCGTTGCACTTTGTTAAATACAAAAGTCCCGATCACTAAAACAACCGAAATAACTGCCGTAGGATAAATCAACATGCTGATATGAAACTCGCCCACACCCAAATAGGCATGTTTAAAACACTCAAAAATTCCTGCCAATGGATTTAATGCAACAATTGTTTTTAAACGATCAGGCATTGCTGAAATAGGATAGATAACAGGAGTCGCGTACATAAATAGTTGTACACCGAATGCGAGCAACATCGTCATATCTTTATACTTGGTCGTCAAAGACGAAAATATCATCCCTACCCCTAAAGCAAATGCTGCCATAAGCAAAATAATAAATGGCGTCATTAATATCCATAAATTAGGGTGTAATTCTCCTCCTATTGTATAATAGACGATGACGCCAACAAGTAGTAAAAATTGAACTCCAAACTGCATTAAATTGGATGTCACGATCGCTAAAGGCATAATAAGCCGTGGAAAATAAACCTTTCCAAAAATGGTCGCATTGGTATTGAAAACAGTTGATGTTGCTGTAACACTCACTGAAAAGTAATTCCAAAGCACAATTCCTGAAAGGTAAAATGGAATCGGAGGAGCGCCATCTGTCGATATCTTTGCAATACTACCAAAAACAAATGTGTATATAATCGTCGTAAAAATAGGATTTAAAAAAAACCAAATAGGTCCTAAAATTGTTTGCTTAAAATAGGTAACAAAATCCCTTTTAACCAATAAAAGGAGTAAGTCTCTGTAATTCCATACTTCGCGTAAATTGACAGAAAATAAACTTTCCTCAGGCTTGATAATCGATGTCCATGATCTGTCTTCAGAGTTTATTTCATTTTGATTAACTAATTCCTTCATATATATTCATATTACTGTTAAAGATGGAGTAATGAAATGCTTGAAATATTTAAAATTTAATTTTTATCAACTTCACTTTGCTTAAAAATTTTATAATAGCAAGGAGCTAACGTACTATTTAAAACACAAAGGACTAGCTTTGATTAAAGTGTTCAATTGACAACTATTCTGCAAGTATCAGAGCAAAAGATCGTTTTACAATCAATACAAGAGTAGCGATAAAAACGAAAAAAACGGCACCAATAATAGCAAATTTAATCTTACCGACTTGCGTTTTGCTTAAGGGAAACTTTGGCTCATCTATAATTTCAATTAGTGGTGCTTCGCGCAAAGAAGTCATTTTTGCCAGCTCCAAATTTTGCACCAATTGGCCGAGAATGGCCTTATTGGTTTCAGCAGAAAATTGAGATAGTTGTGTCGGTATTGCGCGTTGTGCTAATCTGGTAGGATTCATATTTGGTGTAGCATCTGCCACTACTGCAGCTCTCGATATAGCACCGTTCATCACAGCGCGTACCGAATCAGCTTTATACTGCAAAATTTTAATGTTATCGACAGATTTTTTAATTTTAGTCTGAACATAAAAATCATTGACCTCCCTAACCAAAGCTTCGTTAAATTCTTTTGAAAATATCTCATCATTAGAGGTAACCTCAACTTTTAAAATCGACAACTTCTTATCTAATTTATCAACTTTTAAATGATTCTTTGTGATTTCTCCAATGACACGACTCATAATACTATCTCGCAGACGTAATTCATTACCACTAAATTTCTTTTTAAAATCAACGATTAGTTTATTTTCGTTTTGACTTTTAACGTCCTTCTTTCCTAGCGATAGATATGTATCAATCAGCAACTTACTGGTATCAGAAGGTGAAACTTTCAAAAGGGTAGCCTCAAGCATTTTTCTGGATTTATAAAATTCAAGTAAATTATCCCCTTGAAAAATATTACCATTTGTTCCTCCAAGATCGATACCCATCATAGAAGCAACTCCTGCATACTGAGATAGCGCACCGCCCCCAGCACCCTCTGATGACTCTAATACAAAAGTAGTTATTGCTGTATAAGATGGCTTCTTTGATTTAGCATACATAAAACCTAAAACTCCACCTATTATACCAACTGCTGCTAAAAGGTACCATTTGGAGACTAAGTATTTAAACCAATAATGTATTTTAAGAAACAATTCTTTCAATGTGATTTCATCCTTAGAATTTTGAGTTGTGTGATTTCCCGATTCCATTAACCTTAATTTCTTAAAAGACTGACAATAATAGCTGCTAAAGAAGCAATACCTGTACCTAACCCTACCCAAGCCTGTACATTCATTTTTTCTCGTGGTGCACGTTTTGGAACTACGATCTCCGCTCCCGGTTTTACTTCGGGATATGCACCATCTTTTCCTTTAACCGCTCCATTCGCATACTGAACAAAGACCCTTTTCTTTAAGGCATTGTCGGTAAAACCGCCTGCTTGATTGACATAGTATTTCAAGCTTTTACCCTTGACATAAACCACATTATTAGGGTTCAATACTTCACCCATTACCTTAACCGTTTCCAGCTCCTTAGGTACTGTAATAATATCACCATCTAAGACCAATAAATCTCCTCGCTGATGTGGATTAATAAGTATTTTATTCAATTCGATACCGACCAAATCACTTGGTTCAATTTCGGTAGCCGAAGCGCCCTGCTGCTGTGAAACTTTGGCTAATGCACTATTCTTAGCATTAACCGCTGTCGTTTCTTTTTCAAATTCATCTTCTGTTTCTACCTCATCAATGGAGTCCTTTGCCATTTCCTTTTTTAGACGTTCTTTTTCTTTTTTCTCTTCGGCCTTTAATTTAGAAACTCCGGTACGTTTTAGCGATGCTCCTTCTGTGTAGGCATAAGATGTTAAACCTCCAGCGCGCTTAATGATATCGGAGATGCGCTCATCTTCTCTTGAAATGGTATAGATACCCGGAAATAATACTTCTCCCTCAATCTTCACCTGTCGTTGCGTACGGAAACCGGCGTCACCTAATACCGTGATCACATCATAGGGTTGTAACTCGACGTTCAAATCCGATACAATACCGTCTTTAATATCGACTTGGATGGTTTGTGAAGAACTTGGATCGCTGACATCGCGATTTTTTAATCGTCGCGCAATCTCAATGCGTGCATTTTTAGCGGCTTCATTTAATCCGCCTGCTTTTTGGATCAGATCGCCCAATGTCGCATTGCTCGCAAAAGGAAAATCACCGGGCAAACGTACTTCACCTTGTACCGTAAATTTATATTCATCTCTTAAATCGAAAATAGAAGCAATCTCTACTTTATCTTCTCTTTTTAACGGAATATCTGCAACAGTTCCAGCTAATACTTCGCGAACATTGAAATTGATCAACTCGGCTGTGTTATCTGCTCTTAGTCTGTTAATAATGCCTCGCTCTAAAAAGGCATCTTCACGGACACCATCTGCTTGTTCTATTAATTGCTTCAACGTCATACCTGGCTCCATACCGTATAAACCTGGACGGAAGACCGCGCCCAAAATACTGATACGATTGGCAAAACGCTCTAAGATAGGCTCTACAATAAACTGATCACCTGCTTTTGGACTGTAATCGGCAAACTGATCGGCATAAATATCTTTGACACTGCGCTCTTTATCTGTCTTTTGCAATACTTTAATCTTGGCGGTATAGGCATCTTCGCTAAAGCCACCTGCATACTTGACTAAATCCAATAAAGATTCGCCGGATACGGTCTCAAAGATGGCAGGTCGTTTCACCTCACCTTCAAACTGCACACGACTGCCGTATACCGGGATATGAATAATATCCTGATCTTGTAAACGAATATTACCACGTTGGATCCCATTCGCTAAAAAGTCATATAAATCAATGGTAGTCACCACCTGATTGTTACGGATCACTTGAATCTGACGATATGTGCCATTTTCACCTGGACCGCCTGAAGCATATAAAGCATTGAAAACCGTCGCTAGAGATGGTAAAGTATAGGTGCCCGGTTTGGTGACTGCTCCGGTGAGTGTAATGCGGATACTCCGAATATTACCAATATTGACATCCACATGCGTATTGCCTGAGCGAATGGCAGGATAGGTACTGCTCAAGCGAGATTGAATTTTGTTTTTTGCAGCTGAAACCGATAAACCTGAGACCGCAATCTTGCCGACATACTCCACCGTTATATTTCCGTCTGGACTGACCGGCAATTTATAGGAGGCTTCATTATCTCCCGAAATATCTAATAGTATCTCATCATCAGGTCCAATAATATAAGAGTTTGGCGTCGCCATACGCAAATTAGGTTCGAATGTGATTTCGCTATTTTTAAACAGATCTGAACCAAATACTTTTAATTTATTTTCATCGATCTCTAAGGAGTCCTGAGGAAATTTTTTGTTTTTTAAAGAATCTTGCTGCGCAGCGCCATTGACCTGACGGCCAGTAGTCATATTTCCTGCCGGTTGCCTTGCATCTAAATTTTTAGGCTGTTGCTTATTGCGTTTGATTCTCTGTAAACGGTCTTTCAGCTTTTGAGCTTCGGCAGATGATACACCTTGAGCACGTGCAAATCCATCCAATTGTGACTCACTATAGCCCATTAATTCAGCACGCTTCACATATTGCTCAATCTGAGCATCCGTTAAATCGTCCACTTTAATATTTGCTGGATTGGTTTGTGCTTGTACCGAAACCATTAGGCTCATGACAAACAACCACAATATTACTCTTCTCATTCTATACAGTGCAATTTTCACAAAAGTAGGTAAATTTATTTAATTAAGAGATTGAGATACTCCCCATAACCTGATTTACGTAAAGGAGCGGCAATTTTTACTAATTGCGCTTTATCAATATAGCCCATCCGGTAAGCCACTTCTTCAATCGCTCCAATCTTCATCCCTTGACGCTCCTCGATGACCTGTACAAACTGTGCTGCTTGCATGAGGGACTGAATAGTACCCGTATCCAACCAGGCGGTACCCCGATCAAAAACAGCCACATTAAGCTTTTCGCGCTCCAAGTAGACTTTGTTAATATCTGTAATTTCCAATTCTCCCCTGGGAGATGGTTTAATTTCCTTAGCTATTTGAACCACATCATTATCATAGAAATATAATCCTGGTATCGCAAAGTTTGATTTTGGTGCTACCGGTTTTTCTTCTATCGAAATGGCTTTTTTATCTGCATCAAATTCCACAACACCATAACGCTCGGGATCATTGACTTGATAAGCAAACACCGTCCCACCATCAACATCCGTACAGGATTGCAATAACTTAGACATACCCGAACCATAGAAAATATTATCTCCCAAAATTAAAGCCACCTTATCATCCCCAATAAATTCCTCGCCCAATATAAAAGCTTGCGCCAGTCCATCTGGACTGGGTTGTTCGATATATTCAAAGCGGCAGCCCAACTGCGAACCATCTCCTAAAAGACGCTTAAACTGCGGTAGATCATGTGGCGTCGAGATAATCAGGATCTCATTGATTCCCGCTAACATCAAAGTAGATAACGGGTAATAAATCATCGGTTTATCGTATACTGGCATCAACTGCTTACTCACAGCCAATGTCATGGGGTGTAAACGTGTACCTGAACCTCCTGCTAATATAATTCCTTTCATTTTTTTGTTTTTTATGGTTAGAAGGTTAGAGTATTGTTAGAAGGTTAGAATTTTCTAACTTTTTAACTTTCTAGCGGCCTCATCTAACAACTAACTTCTTAACTATTTAACTCTCTAACTGCTTCTTTAAACTATCTTTCCAAAATGGCACTTCCACTCCAAATGTCGTTTTAATCTTTGTTTTATTTAATAACGAATAATTTGGTCGCTTTGCAGGTGTGGGATAAGCTGTCGTGGGAATTGCATTAATTTCACACTCGAGTCCTTTGAGATCGCGAATGGCAACAGCAAAATCGTACCAGCTGATCTCTCCTTCATTGCTATAATGATAAACCCCACCTTGCCAATTGTCGCCATCAACAATATGGACGATTGCTTTTGCTAGATCCGCTGCTGAAGTCGGAGAACCGATCTGATCGTTGATCACAGAAATCGAATCGCGCTCGGATAGCAGACGCAACATGGTCTTAACAAAGTTTTTACCAAAAGTGGAGTATACCCATGAAGTACGGATGATAATCGCTTCGGGACACCATTTTTGTATAACCTGCTCCCCTTTTAACTTAGTCTCACCATACACATTAACTGGACGCACAAGAGCGTCTTCTGTTAGCGCAATATTACTATTTCCATCAAACACATAATCCGTAGAAATAGCGAGCAGCTTGGTCCCGTGCACATGGCAATACTGCGCAATCTCATCTGTTGCCAAATGATTCACCAGATCGGCAAGATCAGATTCTGACTCTGCCTGATCGACAGCGGTATAAGCTCCTGCATGGATGATCAGATCGGGCTGATACATCCCCAAAATATCTTGAATAATAAAGGTCTGATCCAGCGGAAGCTGTTTGCGATCTAAAAAGAAACATTCTTTTTCAGCATCATGTTCCAAGAGGATTTTCAATTCCTGCCCCAACTGCCCTGATGCTCCTGTAATAACGATCCGTTGCTTATGACTAACCGATTCCATTTTTATCTTTAAATGCCGTAAAGGATTGTGCTTCTTCATCTTTTTTGGAAAGAATCATATCTTCCCGTGGAACTTGCCAATCAATACCTATTGTTGTATCTAACGGATGAACACCGTCTTCTGCTACTTGATGATAATGATTATCGCATTTATAAAAGAACACCGCATTTTCGGATAAGACCGAAAATCCATGTAAAAATCCACGTGGAACATACAATTGTCGCTTATTCTCTGCGGACAATTCTACTGCGACAGATTGTCCATAAGTATCCGACCCGGGGCGTACATCAACCGCAACATCCAATACTTTTCCTTCGAGTACACGCACTAACTTTGCTTGGCTGTATTCACCAGCTTGCATATGCAATCCACGGACTACGCCATACTGGGATTGGGATTGGTTATCTTGTACAAATGAAGGCTTAGCGCCTACAATCTGCTCAAATTTTTGATTATTAAAAGCCTCGAAAAAGTATCCTCTTTCGTCTTCAAATATTGTTGGCTCTAAAATAAAGCAACCTTTTAATTTTGTTTCTTGGAATTTCATTGTTTTTATTATGGTTAGAGAGTTAAGAAGTTAGTAGGCTAGATAATGGTGAGAAAGTGAGATAACGAGAAGGTTAGATGATAGGGAGAATGTTAGAATTTTTCTAACATTCTTAACTTTCTAGCTATCTCACCTTATAACTAACTAACTAACTAACTAACTAACTAACTAACTAACTAACTAACTAACTAACTAACTAACTAACTAGCCTCTTAACTTCTTAACTAACCTTTATACTGCTGATCGTAATATTTTTGATAATCTCCGGAAGTAACACTTTCTAACCATTCTTGATTATTTAAAAACCAATCAATGGTTTTGGAAAGGCCTTCTTCAAAGGTGACGGAAGGATACCAGCCTAATTCTTGATTGATCTTGGTCGCATCTATGGCATAACGTAGATCATGACCTGGACGATCTTTTACAAAAGTGATCAATTGCTCCGCTGTACCTGCAGGTCGACCTAATTTTTCATCGACTTGTTTACACAGTTCTTTGACCAAATCGATATTCTGCCATTCGTTAAATCCACCGACGTTGTAAGAATCGCCATCTTTACCTTCATGAAATACCAAATCAATGGCGGTAGCATGATCGATCACAAATAACCAATCACGGGTGTACCTACCATCACCGTAGATCGGTAAGGGTTGATTGTTTAGAATATTGTGAATACATAAGGGAATCAATTTCTCCGGAAAATGATTGGGACCGTAATTGTTGGAACAATTGGTCAATACCATCGGCAAGCCGTAGGTATCGTGATAAGCGCGAACAAAATGATCGGAACTGGCTTTGGAGGCTGAATAAGGGGAATGCGGATCGTAAGCGGTTTCTTCTGTGAATAATCCTTCTGTTCCTAATGCACCAAATACCTCATCCGTGGAAACATGATGAAAACGTTTTCCTGCAAAATTATCTTTCCAGATTTCGCGGGCAGCATTCAGTAAATTAACCGTACCAATGACATTGGTCATCACAAATGCGGAAGGATCTGCAATGGAACGATCGACATGCGATTCTGCTGCTAAATGAATAATCCCATCGGGCTGATATTCGGCGAAAATGCGAAATATGGCCGCAGCATCGGTAATATCTTCCTTAACAAATGTGTAGTTTGGTTTATCTTCGATATCCCGCAAGTTTTCAAGATTGCCTGCATAGGTCAATGCATCTAAATTGACGATATGGTAATCTGGATATTTATTGACAAAAGTTCGGACTACATGCGAACCAATAAAGCCCGCTCCTCCCGTAATAATGATCGTTTTATTCATCATATGCGCAAAATATTTCTTAACAGCTTAAAACTCCCCAAAGGTAATTAAGGGACTAGCATCAAAAGTAATGAGATTTTATGAACAAACAATAAAGCGAGATGAGTAAAACCGCTTACAATATGTTTCCTAAACAATTTTCAGCAAACTAGTGCACGCTTTGTTGTTGGTACAAACCGGAAATCGGTACCATAACCTGAAAAGGTCTGGTCTTTCCGCCTTCAAAGTGAAGTTTACCGGCAATGGTCGTCATTACTCCGGTTAAGTCGAGGCTAAGCAATTCTTTATTGATCACCTTATAACGGATCGAAACTTCGGGCTTGGGTAGCAGCTCATAGTGAAAAGGAAGGGCCAGCGATTGATCAAGCTGGATATGTAAATCGGGATGTTTGACGGAAACACGTTTTAATGTAGCATGTTTTAATTTTTGATTGTGGCTGGAGGTATGGATCACAATCACCCCACTCTTCACACTCCGATCGCCACTATATTGCCCCGGATGCTCTTGAAAAAGGTAGCTCACAGAGAGCCCGCCATGATTGGCCAATTGTTGTTTCGTTTGCTTTGCGTTCCAGAAGTAATAAATGCCTATTAACAATAAGCCGATCAATGGGATAAAAATCATCGTGGTTCAGGGATTAAAAAGTAAAATAGTGAAACAGTAACGAGTGACGCAGTAAAAAAGTGACGCTCGTGCCGCAAAAACAAGTGAACTGCTGCTTTGTCTTGCAATCACTTATCCTATAACGTCGTGAAGTTTAACATCGTATTGAATTAAATTGTTTCCTATATTTTTAATTTCATACAAACTTTAAAACTGTCCATCTTAAACGATGAAATACTATCGTTTCGCAGATCATAAATATAACTGCTGTATATCAAGTAGATGCTTCTTTACTATTAATTTATTATAAAATGACGGGTTAATCATTTGTTTTTCTTTTTAGGTATTTTCACTGTGTTGGAGTGATTGGCATATAAAAAGGTGCCTTGACAAGCAAGGCACCCGAAACTAAATCATAATTTGGAAATGAATAAGGTTAATGAAATAGGGGTAGATCCAAATGCTGGATATTTTGTTCTTCTTGATGCTGATATACGTTTTCAATGGGGATACTCATTTTGAAAGGAAGACGATCGCCACCTTTCAAATTTAATACACCGATCAACGTGACTTTACTACCTGTTAGATCGACGACCTGCTGAGCTGAAGTGATTCGAAAACGAACCGAAATCGATAACCCTTGATCTTTATGTTCAACAAAGGGAATAATGGCAGATTGATTTAATTTGACCAACACTCCTGAATGATAGATCTTGACTTTTCTAATCACGATAGCTCGGAGCTGTTCATTTTGGCGCGATGCACTAAAAATAAGGGAACCATGGCGACTTTTGAGATTCCCACTATACTGACCTGCATGATCTTGGATCCGGTACTGAGCACTTAATATAACCTGCTTCTCCACGTGCGAACCACGGTATTTCCCTTCGTATAAATAATATAACAGACAGGCAGACAGGGAAACTAAAATAACAATATAAATCATCATATGTATATGTTAACATTAAAACAACATCTTAAAATTTCGGTCAGTAGCAAAGAACAAATTATCAGGCTGTAAAAAATCATTAACCCATTTTGAATGACTGTTTACCAGACGTTTAAAAGGACATAAATGACAGCTCCTAATTTTTATCAAAAATAGAATGAAAATTGATGTTACAACAGAGACCCCAGGGTCTTATTTAACTTTAGATAAAAAAAAATCACAGTAATAAATTTCAAAATTCAGGTAAATACTGCACATTTGTAGGGACAAATGAAGCCTTACCTTGTTACGCCTTTTCTGCTATTTTTTTTCCTAGTCGCATCCTTCACCGGATCCGCAAATACAGAACGCGCAGCTCATATTTCAACGCCTCTCATTGCACAAGAACAGCTGAACGAAGACAGTCCACTGTTTTACTACCACAATAAATCCATTTTCAAAAGTCCACAAGCCAAGCCGGGCAAATACGATGCAAAAGGAATCTATTGGCTCCGAATCAATATCCCGGCAAGCAGAGACCTGAAAAGAAAAACCTATGTCCTTTCTTTTAACAATCTGACCTATGTGGACCTCACCTTGATCGATGACCGCACAAGCCTAGCGATCGAAAATCGAAAATCAGGACTGTTCAGACCCCTCGAGGAGATCACTCCAGGCGATGACCGTAATCATTTTACACTTGAACTGGATGTCACCAAGACTTACACCTGCTTATTAAAAATTGAGCATATCAAGGGGTATAGTCCCCAGCTGGATTTTTATATCGAAGATCAACTGAGCTACATGAAACGGCAGCAGAAAGAGTCCAATATCTATGCTTTCTTAGAAGGCGCAATCATCGTACTGCTCCTCTATATTGCACTGGCTTGGCTGGTGTCACGCTATCGGCCCTATATCTGGATCTTTACTTTTTTAATGGCTTTGGGCCTGTACAGTTTTGCCCTGCAGAAGGAATTTATCGATCTATTCTTTGCTGAAAACCCGCGCCTGGGCTGGACTATCAGTCCTATATTTTACCGGATCGGTACCATCAGCTTCTATCTGCTGCTCCTTGATTTTCTGAATCTGAAAAAACTGAGCCCGCTATTTTATAAAGCAGCACTCCTCATCTGCTCATTGGTGATCTCTTTTGCTGTGATCAGCTTGATCTACTGCTATAGCACCTCCAATTATTTTCTGTCCAACCGCATTAATTTTATTTTAGGGGCAATACATATCGCTTATCTGTCGTCTTTATTTATTTACAACTGGAAAAAGATCAATGCGACGCAACGTTTTCTGGCTTACGGAACGCTATTCTTTGCGGTTGGGATCAGCCTAATTATCGCGATGTTGATCCAGATGGATGAAAAATCACTGCTCTATATCCCTGCCGTGATCCAACTATTCGTACTGAGCATCACGATTATTTTTCTGGTCGCTATCCGTCTGCGGATCCGCAAGCAGGAACTGGAATACCATAAATCGATTGAGATCAGAGTGGAGGAACGTACTGCTGAGCTTAATATGGCAAATACGGCCTTAAATAAGCAGCAATCGGAGCTCTTGGAGAAGAATAAATACATTGAAACTTTGATCGATGAGCTCAACCACCGGGTGAAAAACAATCTGCAACTTTTATATAGCTTGGGCAGTCTCTACCGAACAGGGGATAAAAATGGCTTAACCAGCAATCCGGCCATTCAGGAGATGCAAAGCCGCATCCATACCATGATGCTGGTCAATCAGCTCTTGGTGTATAATAAAGGTAATAAATTAAAACTGGATCAATTGGTGGTGGAAACAATCAGTTACCTGCAGCTGCTGTATGATCCACAGAAGAGGATCGAGATTGATCTGTATTGTGTGCTCGATTATTGGATTCCGACCCATATTTCAACATCCTTGGGCTTGATCATCACCGAACTCCTGACCAACGCGTATAAATATGCGTTTCCAAATGATCGGGAAAAGTCCCCTAAAATCACGCTGGACATCCAACAGTCAACAGACAAATTGTCGATCCTATTTTGGGATAATGGCGTGGGCTCGGATACCTTAATTGCGCATTCGTCTTTGGGAATCGCGCTGATCAGAGATCTGGCCCGCCAGATCAAGGGCGAGATCAACATCAATCATAAAAATGGCTATCACTATCAATTTGAATTTAAAAAAGGGGTATGGAAATAAAGATCTTAATTATTGAAGATGAAATGATCATCGCGCGTTTTATCGAACAGCATTTCTCTTCTTTCTACGAGAATATCCAGATCAATATTGCGCTTTCAGTGGAAGAGGTCGACACCTACATGCAGGAACAGCAACCGGATCTGGTCCTCTGCGATATCCAGCTGCAGGATGATTGTGATGGAATTGACCTGATGGTGAAATATAAGGCTGAAAAACAATTTGCACTGATCTTTATTACCTCTTATGAATCCAAACAGTGCATCGATCGGACTATCGCTGTCAATCCTGAAAATTACATTATAAAACCGCTGAATGAGAGCCGTCTATACGCGGGAACGCATATGGTCATACAACGTCTGCTCAGGATGTATACGGCTCCAAAGGTAGATCTGAATCTGGATGGATTGACGTCTTCGGAAAAACAGGTGCTAAAATTAATTGCCAATCGGTACACGACCAAACATATTGCAGAAAAACTATATTTGAGTCCATATACGATTAAAAATACGCGTCATCGCATCTGTCGCAAACTCTGTCTGGAGGAGGAAAATAATGCGCTGCTGACCTGGGCTATTGAACATCAGCATATGCTGGAAAATTGAAAGTTGTCTAGGATCACTCCTAAACAACTTTCAAGCTACTATTCACCAATAGCTTATAATTGTACTTTTGATGCTCATCTTTAATGATCCTACTGTCTATGTACTGATAAGGTGAATTTTTTAACGAAAATTTTAACATTCGTCGTTGCACCAGGCCTTTCCTAAGTTTTGGTCTACTGACGAATCGAAATAAAAATCATTTTTGCCTATTCAATCGCTTTATAGAAGTAAATATTACAATAAATTTCAGTCCTAAGCGGAATAAATTTGTCTGACAGCTCCGAGATCTATATCTTCGTAATGTTCAACTTCTTATAAAAGAATATACATGAAAAAAAGAATCTTGATAACTGGTGGAGCTGGTTTTATTGGCTCGCACTTGTGCAAAAGATTGCTCGATGAGGGCAATGAGGTCATTTCTTTGGATAACTATTTTACCGGATCGAAAGAAAATATAGCACCACTCTTGTCCAATCCATATTTTGAAGCGATCAGACATGATGTGACCATGCCCTATTTTATAGAAGTGGATGAAATCTATAACTTGGCCTGCCCGGCTTCTCCGATTCATTATCAATTTAACGCGATCAAAACGGTCAAAACTTCGGTGATGGGTGCCATCAATATGCTGGGATTGGCCAAACGATTAAACATTAAAATCCTACAAGCTTCTACTAGTGAGGTCTACGGTGACCCAATCGTCCATCCACAAACGGAATCCTACTGGGGAAATGTCAACCCGATCGGTATTCGTTCTTGTTATGATGAAGGAAAAAGATGTGCAGAAACACTTTTTATGGACTACCATCGAATGAATGATGTCCAGATCAAAATCATCCGGATCTTTAATACCTACGGACCCAATATGCATCCCAATGATGGACGCGTGGTGTCGAATTTCATTATTCAGGCCTTGAACAATCAAGATATCACGCTTTATGGCGATGGTTCTCAGACCAGGAGTTTTCAATATGTGGATGATCTGGTGGAAGGGATGATCAAAATGATGGGAAGTACGAGCGATACGATCGGTCCAATCAATATGGGCAATCCCAATGAGTTTAGCATTCGAGAACTTGCGGAGCGCGTGATTGCTCTAACGGGATCGAAATCGAAAATCATCTTTCTGCCCCTGCCTTCTGACGATCCTAAACAGCGTAAACCGGATATTGATCTGGCAAAATCAGCCTTAAATTGGGAACCAAAAATCCAATTGGAGGAAGGTCTTAAAAAAACCATTGCTTATTTTAAAAGCATCGCATAAAAAGACAAATGCACGGTCCTTCAACAAGAAATACCGTGCATCTGTCCTTTTAAATCAACCTTAGGCGATTAAATCATCGTTAACCAGTTTCACTTTAAATCCAACACGGGATCCATTATGTTCTTCCGATTCGAAAAAGAATTTACCTCCATGGGTATGAATAAAGTGGTAAACGACCCAAAGTCCAAGTCCTTTGCCTTGATCATGCATAGGCGTCACCGCTCCCTCTCTCGCAATCTGCTTATTTAATTGTTCTTGCACGGCAGGGCTCATACCGATACCTGTATCGATAATCTCCACCACTGCCCATTCTTGTTCCCGATGAAGATTCAGTGTAATCGCAGAATCGTTATGGCTGAATTTCACCGCATTCATCATCAGATTGCGCAAGATGCTTTTCATGATATCCACATCAAAAAAGATCTCTAATCCATCCTGTAAATCAAGTTCAATAGCGATATTTTTCAATTTGGCAGTCGGGAGTAAGGTTTCTGTCACGCCTTGGATGAGTTCATTTAAATCCAGTTTCTGGGGAATATAACTGAGCATACCCAAGCTGGACTTGGTCCACTTCAGTAAATTGTCGAGCACCGTAAAGAGCTGTTCGGCAATATCATTTCCGGTATTGACCATATCGCTATAACCATTGGCTGCAGTTTCGGCCTGCACGCTCAAAATATTGAAGATCATCTTGAGCGAGGAAATGGGGCTCCGAAGGTCATGTGCCAATATCGCATACATGCGGTCGCGATTGAGAATAGCCTCTTTTAGCTCTGCGGTCTGTCTGTTGATGGTCTGATTGGAGGCTATTAAACGGATCTGATGCTTGATCCGCTGCAGCAGCTCCATCTTATTAAAAGGCTTGGCCACATAATCCACTCCACCGCTATCAAAACCGCGGACCACATCTTCAGGTGATCTCAGGTGGGTAATAAAAATAACGGGAATATGCTGATAGGGATCCATTGATTTCAATCGGAGCGTCAGATCATAACCATTTGAATCGCCCAGCATCACATCCATTAAAATCAGGTCGATCCTTTCCTTTTCTAGGGTTTCCAGTGCCGCGAATTCATCCAAAGCAGAAAACACTCGGAAAGACTCTCTTTCAAGAATCCCCTTCAACATAAAAAGGTTAACTTCCGAATCCTCGACAATGAGGATATTATATAGTGAAAAATCAATTTCCATAGGTCAATTTGCAGCTTACACAATAGTACGTATAAATACCTAATATCATTTGTAAATATAATTTTAGATCATTAATTTCGGTACTGTTAAAGTATCATTTTTAAATTAATTATTTGCTACGAGCAAGGATACAAAACTTTTTTGTCTCAAAAATGTTATAATAAACATCAATTCATGCCGATATCAACTAACACCGGCAAGTGATCACTATAATCAATATCGCCTGTCCGATAATTTTTAGCTTGTAGTTTGGAATCGGAATATAAAACATAATCAATCCGGTATAACCTCATAAAATAACGGTAGGTATAGCCGTAGCCATTTCCAGCTTCTTGATAGGCATCCTTTAAATCACCTTTAATAGTTTGGTAACCGTACGAAACGGGAGTATTGTTAAAATCACCACTCACGATCAACGGATAAGGAGAGCGATCCAATATGCTTCTTAAGGAATCAACCTGTCTGCCTCTAAATCTAAAATTGCTGGAAATAACATCCAAAGCATCTGTCCAGCTACCACTTGTATGTTCCTCGTATAGCAGCGTACCTTTGACCTGATTCCAATTGGTGGTCTGTAAATGACAGTTTGCGATACGAACTTTTTCGTGATTAACCACCATATCGGCAAATAAAGCACAATTTGGACGTTCTGGAAAGGAAATCGTAGAAATCGAGTCCAATGGATATTTACTGAGGATAGCCAATTGAAAGTGTTTTCCCTTTCCCCCAGTTTTAACAACATAAGGCATGTTTTGAAAGACCCGTTTGAGATCTTCTACCGTGCAATCTGCAGGTATTTCTTGCAAACAAATGGTATTCACCTGATTAGTGGAAAAATAATCCGCAATCTGTTCCATGGAGGATAAATTATAGTTCATTTTGAATTCGCGTACATTGTATGTCGCAAACTTAATCTCGGCTAAATTTCCTTCCTCCGGCCTATGCATCTGAAACTTGTGCGGATAGTAATGAAAGTTTGCCAATAACGCAATAATCGGACAAATACTATACCAACTCCGCTTGTATAGACCAATAATCAAAAAAAATAAATTGCAAAGTAACAGCATAGGTAATACGACACCAATCCATTGAAAGACCACAAAAGTTTCCGGAGATACATAGAGTGCCATAAAAGATAGCGATGTGACGATCATCAAAATAACATAAGCTACTTTGCCCAGTGTTGCGCGGATACGTACCGGCTGAGGTTCGGTGAGGTTTTTCATAGATGGGCACGTTATGATGATTTCGGAATAGCTAATGGAAGCATAAATTTAAAGGTGGATCCAGCTCCTTCTTCTGACTCTACCCAGATCGTACCATTCATCTGTTCGACGATCCCCTTACAGATGGATAGACCTAGACCACTACCTTTGTCAGATTCATTGACCTTAAAGAAGCGATTGAAGATCGATTCCTGTAAATCTTTGGCGATACCGATGCCGTTGTCCTTGACATAAAATTCAACGGTATCCTTATGCAGAACATAACCGACGTGAATAGATCCTTTGGAAGGGGTAAACTTTCGGCTATTGTTGATCAAATTGACCAAGACCTGCATCACCCGCCCCCGGTCCAGATAGGCCACAACCTCCTGTTCGGGAATATCAAAAAACAAGTCAGGCAGATCTTCCGAAGGAAGAAAGCTTAAAGAGAGTTCGTTGAAAATCCCCTTCAGCGATACAGGAGCAGATTCAAACCGCACCTTACCGGCTTCCATCTGCGACATTTCCAAGACATCGGACACCAAGCGCAGCAATTGGCTACTGTTGGTCGTTAAAATCTGTCCGTACTCTTTCCGTAATTCGGGATCTGGGGTCTCAGCGATAATATTACCAAAGCCCATGATCGCACTCAATGGGGTACGGATTTCATGGTTCATATTGGAAATAAAGGCCGATTTTAACTTTTCAGACTCCTCTGCGGTTTGTTTGGATCGGAGCAGCTGCTCTTCATACCTGATCTGATCGGAGATATCGCGTTGGATAGTCCATACTATATCTTCGCCATTACCATTTTTAATAATCAATGAGCTGCATTCGGAACCAATAATATCCATTAGCGGATAGGGAATATCACAGCGATATTGTAAATAACCTTCGGCTTCTTTTAATTTTTGTAAAAATGCTTCCCATTCTTCTTTTGAACTGAAGTTTTTCAGCCTTTCATACACTTTGAAATGATCGATCTGCTCTTGTTCAGTAAGTGCATTCTGTTGGCGACAGGCCTTGTTGGCAAAAGCCAACTGACCATCCATATGACACGCAAAAATGCTGTACGGCGCATTGTGCACGACGGCCAGCACCATTTCCAGCTCATTTCTGTTTTTCATAAAATCGCTCACATTCTGCGAAAAGCCATCGATGATCCATTGGTCATTTTCCACTAACCGAGCATATTTGGTTGCGCGGATATAGGTAATCGGCAGATCTGGAAAGATCATGCGGTATTCTAAAGTCGCAAACTCTGTTTGATCCTGGTTGACAAAATCACGCATCTTTTTGCGATCGTCAGGATGTACGAACTCCAAGAGCTCGGTCATGGACGTGATTTTTGCTTCCAAGAGGTTGGCATGCAACAGATTCGAATAACCGGTATGCAAGAAGGTCTGCTCTTGGGAATCAAAACGCCAATGTCCGATCATCGCCACCTTACCCACTTCCAACTGTGCTTTCAAGGCTGATTTGAGCCGAAGTTTCATACTACTACGCTGCGTAATATCGCGATATTGACACAGCAAATGTTCGTCATCAAACTTATGGATGATAAACTTGAAATAATAAGTCTGATCACGAGCTGGTAAATCGTAATTGAGATTGGAAGTCTCGCCCGTCTGGCGGCATTTCGCAAATTCGTCCTCAATAAGCTGCGCTGTAGATGCCGGTAAAAGAGCAAGTAGATGGACTCCAATCAACTCCATACGAGGATTGATGATCGGGTTCTCGGTCTTGACAATGGCATCCACACATACATTATTCTGATCAATCAGGAATAACGTATCACTGGTCAGATCTAAGATCTTTTCCAAATATTTTAAGCTATGTAATGCTCTTTCCTCCATCATGTTTGCTAAATTATTTTCGCTGAGATTTCTCCCATCCGCCGCGATGTTGTTTGCTTAATAGGTAGTAAATCCCCAACAGGACATTTATATTCATAAATATAAAATAATAGGGGATATAAAACAATTTTGACACATGGAGATCATCTCGCTGGAGATACCCAATGCCTGCACAAAGGTAAAAGACTACCTGGGCGACAAAAATGACATGAAACACATTATAGGGTGACTCTTGTCCTAGTCCAATCACAAACGATAACGGCCATAGCGCAAATAAGGCAAAGGGTGTGACTGACCAGCGTAGGACCCGGTGCGAGATGTACTGAAAGCTCAACTTGCCGTAACGCAAGATATCGAGCAAGGGCAACAGCCTGTTGATGGACTGCCAGCCGCCAGCTGCAATGCGTCTTTTACGCTTTGCTTCTTCCTCCATATTGAGCGAACCGGACTCTACGGCATAGGCATCAGGAGTATATGCAATGCGATAACCCTTTTGCGCAATCCCCATGGACAACATAAAATCATCCAATAAGGTATCTTCTGGCATAACGGTAAACAATTGCGTACGAATGGCAAAAAGCTCACCTGCGGCACCTACCGTAGAATAATATTGGAAATCCAGCTTTTTGAGCAAGGATTCATACTTCCAGTAGGTTCCCTCGCCTTTGGACGATATGGTATCTCCATCGGTAAAAGCAACTCTTTTTTCTCCCGATACACAGCCGATGCTAGGATCGTTAAATTGGTTGACCATGATGTGTATGGCATCGCTATTGAGCAAGCAGTTGGCATCGCTAAAAATGACAATAGGTGTATTGACATGTTGCATTCCATGATTGATGGCCGCAGTTTTCCCGTTGCGTAAAGGAGAACTTACGATCTGCACGTCTGGATACTGCTGCAAGAGGACTTCGCTGTGGTCATTGCTCCCATCAATGACCCAAATGATCTGGAGCTTTTGTGCAGGATAAGCCAGTGACCTGCAGTTGAGCATCTTTTCTGCAATAATATCCGCTTCATTGTAAGCCGCTATAAATAGGGTAACCTCAGGAAGTTGTTGTTCTGCACGCCCATCTGGGGTCTGTACCTGTGTTTTATAAGGTCTATATTTTGCCAATAAAAAAATCAACAGGGCATAGCCTACATAGGTATAAAGTACCAACAGCAAACTGAACCAAAATAAAAACTGTACCATAGGAGATCGTTGTATTTAAGACAAAAATATACTAATTATTTGGTTATCGCGATCATCGCAGTTGTTATCCTTTTTGACTATTCCACATCGGGCAGGCGACGCTTGCATCATTTTATCACTTATCGTCGTCAGAACAGGGATTGCCTATCTAGAACATCAGAAAAAGCACGTTTACTGCAATAGATCGGATTGCAACAACCTGTTCATCTGGCCTTGCCAAGAAAGTTCTTGGATACTGGCTCGGATGGTATCCGGTGATGTCTTCAATTGGTTTATAAAATCCAAAATCTGCTGGATATCAATCGGCGATTCGTCTGCCGTTGCTTTGATGATGTAATCGCGCTGGTCAAAATCTGGATCCGATTCGGAATAAATAAATGGAATGCCGCGTGCCGCATATTCGCGGTTTTTCAAGGTGCGAATCACATCGATGCCGGTACGGTGTCTCCCCAAGCTTCCGATCGCAAAATCGGCCTGATCAAATAGCGTATCGAGTGCCGTACCCCAAAGGGCACCATGGAGGATGACCTGCTGCTGCAGACCGTGCTTCTGGATGGGCACCAGAATATCTTGACGCTCACGTTCACCCGTGAGTTCGCCCACGAGATGAAAAATCACCTGACATGCAGGTTGCTGCTGTTGGTAAAGTGCGAGACCTTGGATCAGGCGGTCAAACCCGTGCCAGTAGTGGATCTCAGCGACGGCAAGCAGATGAATCTCTTCTCCCCCTTTGGTAATGGGATGGCGGATCGGGATGGCGCCAAAGTCAATTCCATTGGAAATCTGGAGGGTTTTTTGACCGAAGATCTGATCAAAATTGGAAAAGGTGACGACAGCATCCAACTGCCTGGCCAACTGCCTTCTGAACAAGCGATCGACACACAATTCCAGCTTCATTTTGGTGGTACTGTATTCCTGATCATAGGGATAAGTCGGGACTTCCATCATCACGGTAGCTCCGGATTGACGTATGCTTTTCACCAAACGGATCGTAAATGGATTGGCATTGTGATCCGAACGGATATAAACGAGTGAAAAATTATTTTTCATAACATACTCTTGGATGGCGCGGTAATCGATGCGTTTGCGAATCTTGGCCGAGGTTCCTCTGCCGAGATCCACGAGCACATCCTCATTGACCTTCCACACCCGATGTCCATTGGCCTCTACGGTATAATGGCAGAGGGTCACTTGGGCACCATTTTGTTGGAGTCCATTGATCTGTCCCCAAATCTTTTTACTGATTCCGTTATGTTCGCTAAAACCATGAAATATTAAAAAAAGCACCTTCATCCCCATGATATCTAATTTATTTTATGGCCTTTATTTGAATGCAAGAAAATACAAAAAAATAGGCATACATCGCAAGTAAAAATCAAGTTTTATTGCTTCGACCTTTTTCTATGGATAAATTGCTTAATATCTGCTTGATAGCCTCCAAACCATATCAATAATGCAAAAGATGGACCGAAAATCAAACTTTTAATCAGAAAATCATACAGTTGATGATCCCAATGAAACCAAAGATCGGCACCGAATAATAGCACCGCTAATAGGCCTGCAAAGAGTATAGGCTTCCACAGGCAGGTGAAGAAAGAAAGCAAGCTTTCTTTAAAAATAACCCGATACATCAGCCAATACGTCTGTACAAAGTTGATGCTGAATGTGACCAACAGGCATTGGGCAACAGCTTCGATACTCTTGAAGTAAAATACGCCCAACAGAATACCGGTGACATTGACCACTGCTGAAAATAATCCGCAGATAAATAAACTCCTGGTATCGCCAGCGGTTTGGAAAATAGATCCTGAAGAGGATAAGACCAATTGGATGCCCACCGTCAGACTCAATATTTTAAAAGTAGGAATGGCCAATTCCCATTGCGGTCCAAAGAATAAAATAATCAGCTCTTCGGAACAAAAATATAAGAAGATCGCCAATGGGAACCCAATCAGTGCGAGAAAACTGACCAACTTGAGGTTGACGCGATTTAAATACTCCAAATCTTTACCCTTCATGCTGAGGATGGGATGGATCACTGGTGTGATCACTTGTGTAATATTCTGCAGTGGGAGCGACATCAGGCGGTACGACTTATCGTAATAACCCAATGGTACCATACCCAAATATTTACCGATCAATAGGGTGTCGGCATTGCGACTGAAATAATTGATGATATTAAATAAAAATTGATAGAGCGAATAGGAAAAAATAGGACGCAGGGCTTGTAAAGAGAAGCGGAATGTAAACTTCAGCGGAAATTTGGCATAGGATATCGCAAAAATGAGTAAGGAAGAAAAGATCGGATTAATGATCAACGCATACACGCCATAGCCATTGAATGCAGCTGCTACGGATATCGCTCCACCGACAAGCTGGATGACCAAGCTGCGCAAAGCGATGGCTTTGAACAGGCGTTCGCGATAAAAAAGGGCATTGGGCACCACGGTTATCCCGGAAAACAGCAAACTAAGGGCAAGCCATTGGCAAATGGGTTTCAGAATCGGCTGATCGTACCAGCTGGCAAATATGCCTGCACATAAAAAGAACAGCACCGATAGCAGTACGGTGATATAGACCGATAGAGAAAACAAAGCACTCATGGCTTTTTGATCGAGATCTTTGTGCTGGATCACGGTTGCGGACAAGCCGATATCGGCGATGAGATTGAGAAATGTAATCGCGACCGTTGCTATGGCGACCACTCCAAATTGATCGGGAGCCAGGAGCCTAGCCAAGACAGCCGTGACGATCAAAGATATAATCAGGTTGGCATATTTAGCCAGTGCGGTAAAAAATACGCCTGAGATCAGCTGTCCTTGTATATCTTTCATCTATTTTTTCTTTTTGAATAATAAAACTCCGTACGTGCGCATATGCATATACTTATTCCATCGTCTGATGAGTATGGATAAGAGCTTAACGCGTTCAGCACGAGGCAATGCATGTGCCTTCCATACCGCAGCATTGAGCATCCGGTTGAGATATCGGTCGACAACAGCCCGGTTTGTAGGATGTACCTGTATAAATCGTTGCAGCTCCTCAGCGACTTTCAGGTAGGATGATATATTATACCATTTAAAGCTGCTGGTCATGATGGAGTTGGCGCGGATCCTGCGAGAAAAGAAGGGTTCGGGCAAATACCCCACGTGCTGGGCGAGTAAAAAGGTCATCATGGTAAACAATTCATCTTCATGAATAATGCCCACTTCAAACTTCAAGTTTTCGGTTAAAATTAGACTCCGTCGAATGAATAGCATCCAAACGGGTGAAAAAAACTCCTGATGATCCAACAGTTGCGCTAAGGCCTCACTTCCCTTCATCACTTGATGGGGCGCGGTTTTTTTTCGGATATAAGGAAAAGCGGAAGAAAGCTGGTTTTCCTGATTTTGCTCGCGTAAAATATCGGCATCGAAAAAAACGAGATCCAGTGCCGAATCCTGTGCATAGCGGACGCAAGCGCTTAAGGCATCTGGACGCAGGTAATCATCGCTATCCATAAAATAGATAAATTCTCCCACGGCATGCCGCAAGCCGGTGTTACGCGCGGCAGAAAGGCCTTGATTGTCTTGAGCAACAATCTGTATACGGTGATCCTGTCGTTGCCATTTGGACACAATAGCTGGGCTGCCGTCGGTCGAGCCATCGTTGACAATTATCAACTCAAAGTCTTCCTGCGTCTGCTCTAATATGCTTTGAATAGCCATATCCAGATACGCTTCTGTATTATAAACAGGCATAATAATACTGATCAACGGCTGCTCTTTCATACTTTTACCCAACCATTTAAATTAAAATCATACACTTTCACTACTTTAGCCGGGTTGCCTACGACAACGCTATATGCCGGGACATCTTTGGTCACCACAGATCCTGCTCCGATCACGGCATGCTCACCGATCTGGATTCCGGATAAAATAACCACATTTCCACCGATCCAGACATCATCGGCGATGCGGACCTCTGCTACGGAGACTCCTTGCTCTGCAATGCTGCGGTGTACATCTTCATACTGATGATTTAATCCAGAGATCAACACATGCTGACCGATATTAACCTGATTGCCAATGGTCACCGGACCGATAATGGTATTGCCGATACCGATGCGTGAATGGTGTCCAATGTGGAGGTCCCCTACCGCATTATTGAGTACGGAGAAGGATTCGACGACGGACCTGGATCCGATGGAACAGTTGCGAAACGGCACTAGATCCCGACGTACACTACTGTATATGACCGAACCTCGCCCTCTCTTGACATATAAAAATTGCAACATACGCACATACCAACGCGGTCTTGTCCGCGTGGGGCTCATGATCAGCCAATGCACCAGCCGCTTCAGCGTTTTATTTTGATAGATGTACTGCTTCATAAATATCTAATGTCTTTGCTGCTGTTTGATTCCAGTCAAATTTTGTACTCCGTGCTAATCCTTTAGCAACTAAACTGTCGTATAAGTCCGGATCATTTTCCAGCTGCAACATGCCTGCTGCAATGGAGTTGATATCGTTGGGATGGCTGTATACGACGTTGTCCTGAGCAACCTCCGGGATGGCCGATGTATCGGAAGTAACAACCGGGATCCCGCAGGCCATCGCTTCTAACAGCGGTAAACCAAAACTTTCGCGAACCGAAGGATACAGAAATGCAAATGCTTTGTTGTATACTTGGACCAATAGATCATGTGCAATATACTCTTCGACGATCAGATACTCTTTGATAGCCTGTAAGTCGAGTTCGATCAACAGTTTATCCAGATGAGCCTGATCCAAATCTGCCAGCAGCATTTTTTTCTGATGTCGGCTTTCCTGTAAATAACAAGCATAAGCTTTAAGCGTATTTTTTAGATTTTTTTTAGGATCTGTATTGCCTAAAAGCAACCAATAACTACCTTTCTCCCAAGATGCAAATCGGGGATCCGCAAATGCTGTCAGCGGTTTAAATCGTGGACTGACGCCGTTGTAGACGGTGACGATCTGTTCACGTAACTTTGGAAAAGCTGTTGCAATATTGGTTTGTTCGTAATCGGAAACCGTAATCACGGTATGCACCTTTTTTAAGATCTTCGGAACGATCCATCGGCGATAGATACGACCGAGATTTTGATACATCGAGGCATTGTTGCCGATCTTCTTTTCCATAAAGATGATGTCATGCAGAGTCAATACCAACGGAATATGCATGTTTAAAGGTGCCGTGTTGGAAGTGCAATGCAACAGGTCGGCCTTTACTTTTTTTAAGAGCTGAGGGAGGAGTATCTGTTCCCAAATGAAGTAATTGGAACTTTCCAATACCACAATCCTAAAATTGCGCGTTTCGCTGAGGCAGCGGTCTTCACCGGGTCCAACAGCAATAATATAGGAATTGTCCGTATCTAACTTTTGCAAGCCACGAATCATTTCCAGCGCGACAAAGTCCATTCCATGCTTATTCTTGCGGAATATCCGTTGTGCTTCAATTACTATAATCTTCTTTCTTTTCGCCATGTGGTGTGTGAACAAAAGTACTACGTCCTGATTTTATACCCATAAAACTACGCAAGATCGCGATAAAAATAAACGGTAATTTTAAAAAGGACACTAATGTTCGCTTGGTGTAAAATCGGTTTGGAACGGCCAAACCAAGTGATAGCATAAACAACAGATAGAGTACCAGCCATTTATACATCAATATTGGAGCCAATATATACAAGATGAAGACCCAAATGGGAACAAACCCGAGTAAAATAATGCGTGGGGGGATGGACCATTGTACCAATTTATCGAGCATCGCCCAGTTGCGAGTCTTAAAAATAGTACTCAATCCGCTAAAAGCCATTAAAAAAGTATCGATCTGTGCTGCAATCCATCTTTTCCTTTGATTCGAAAGATCCCTACGGTTTTGGACTTTTTCATCGAGCACATATACATCTTCTAAATAAGTCGTGAAGATACCTTCCAATAGGAGGTGGTATTCCAATTCTTTATCTTCGCCCATGGAGCTGATCTTGGGCATGACCTGTTTAAACCAATTGATTTCAAACAGCATCCCAGAACCGGTAAGTGCTGCAGGCAGTCCGAGATTGACATGACCTTGACGAAAGATGGAATTATTGATTTCCTCACTGATCCCATCCAGGTAGGCGGTATCGGTATTATCATTTTTGGCGATGCGATGTGCCTGTACCGCTTTGCATCCAGAATCGAATACCCGATTGATCTGCTCTAGAAAATCAGGATAGACCAAATTGTCGGCATCTAAAATAACAACAGCATCGAATGGTTGATCGGCAGTATGTGTAATCGCCAGATTGAGCGCTGCGGCCTTGGATCGATGCGCATAAGTGGGAACAAGAACTGTGGCTCCCAAATGCTGTAAAGCAGCATTGGTATCTTCCTGCATGCTATCTGCCACGACAACAATTTCATACAGATGATGCGGATAGTCTTGTTTCCGAAAGGATCGAATGCTTTCCACAATAACAGCATCTTCTTTATAGGCGGGGAAAATCACTAAATACCGATGTTGATGAACAGCCTGTTTGAATTGCTGATTTCTGGGAATACGGTATCCGATGGAAAACACCAAAAAATAGATGATCCAGATCAAAAACGGAATAAAAAATATCCCTTCTATAATGTGCAATACTAATTCCATAGTCCTAATTACGTTGATTTAAACAGCTTAAAGGCAGAGCGTGTAGCGGACCAGATGGAAAAGACATGTTTCCATTTCCCATTCAGTATAAAGCTACACATTTTTGAGGTATTTGCGACGCATAGGAGATACAATAAGGACAATATCCGGACTATTCCGCTGCTGTTACGATAAGCAAACAGCAGCCTATTGCGGGTGAGGTAATAGGTTTTAAAAGGGGAATCGATTCCTGTTGAGGCACTTTCTTTATGAAAAACAAGCGCTCCGGCAAAGTAATATAAAGAATACCGCTTGCTGATCTGGCAACACCAATCGAGTTCTTCATAATATAAAAAAAACGCTTCGGGCATCAAGCCGATATTGTCGATCACATGGCGCGGAATTAGCATCGCTGCACCATGTAAATAAGGAATCTCCCTATTCTGATCGTATTGACCATGATCGATCTCCTGATAGCCGATCTGTTTGTTCCGTAAGGTGACCGCTGTCAAGGGTGTACAACCGGCAAACTGGATCATATCTGGCGGATCCATATACCTGATCTTTGGGGTGATACCTCCTACTTCTGGATGTTGTTCAAAGAAAGCGAGCATTTCTTGTATTTGTGTATCAGCTTCCATAGGAAGCAAGGTATCGTTGTTTAAGAAATACAAAAATTCACCTTGGGACATCCTTATACCGATATTATTGCCTCCTGCAAAACCTAAATTAGCAACACTATAGCGACCTGTAATAAAGGGAAACTCGGCCTTTAATAAGGCATACTCGTCTTGTAGCGAGCCATTATCAATAACAATCACTTCAAATGGAAAAGAGAATGAGATGTTGCTGATACGCGCTAAAAATGCCTGGGTATCTACGAGTCCATTATAATTGACAGTAATAAAAGAAATCTTATACGGTTGGGGAGTCATAGGCTAACTTTTTATCAATAACAGGAGATAGCATAATAATACCCATCAAGATATAAACGGTCTGCCCGGTAGGCATTTGATGGAGGACTTCATTGGCGTATCCAGCGACCATAATCCCGGCAAGACCTGCTGTGGATGCAGCAACGATGGATTTGATGCGGTTATCTTTTAGGACAAACAAAACATAGTAAGTACCGAAACCGAGTATGGTCAAGCACAATAACACGTACAGAATCAAGCCTACAATCCCGGTCTCCACCCAAATAAAGACAAAAGAGGAATCTGTCGCGATGCCGTGGATGAGATCTCCCTCGTTGGCATGTTTGGAGGCTCCAAGTCCGATACCGAATGGATGATCGCTCATGAAACTACGCATCTTCTTTTGGTTTTCCAAACGTACATTAAACGATGCATCTTGAGTAAAAGAAAAAGCAGTCCGCATGCGGCGGATATCGCCATTGCTATTGCCAATGGTGGTCAGGTTGAAAAAGGAAAAGGCAAGCGCCAGAAAGACAGCGCCCATCACAATCCACTTCCATTCTTTGACCAATATGATAAAAAAGGCGAAGCCGACGAAGGGAACAGCTATTGCTGCTCGGGTACCGGAGATCATCAAACCGTAGAAAGCAATGAGTGCAACGGCAATGTAAAAAACACGCCTGTTGGCTACTTTTTCATAAAACGACAGAATGGTAAAAACCACAATCCCTAGTCCCATATGACATCCAAAATTGGCCGCATCGGTGAAGAATGAAAAGTAACGGATACCACTATAGATGACGTGTGTATGTGCTCCATAAGTATACAACCAGACTGACTCGAAGCGATCAAAACCGATATACTTCTGGCCGATGGCTTTTAAGGCGCCTAAGACAATCAGTGTACCCCATAAACCAAAAAACAAGCGTAGTTTGTCCAGATTGTCCAGATTCAGAAAAACCAAGAGTTGAAATAACACAATATGAATACCGATATTCCGCACGGTAGTAATCCAATTGGAAAAGCTGGACATGGGATTGATTATCTCCAACAAACAGAAGATCATCCAGAATATGGATAGGATCAAAAAGGGATTGAAATGGAGTTTTCCGATCGGATTGCCACGAATGTAATGCAAGCACAGACAAAGGAAGTTGAATAAGATCAAGATATCCAATATCACACCGGCGGGCATGGGAAATGTCACGTAACGCGCTACGCCCATCACAAAATAAGAGGCGATATATAACAGAAAAAAGCAGCGTACAGGCGATGATAAGCAGCTCATGAGGAACAACAACAGGAGCGGAACAAGGTAGAACACCATCCCTACTGATGTTCCAGCAAATACAAATAGGTATGCTCCTGCTAAACCTCCCAAAATGAGTATAAGCAGAAGCACATGACGCTCGGTGATCAGAGTTGACCCATTGTTGTGATCAGATTGCATCATACCGATCCTATTTTATTTACCTAATGATGTCAAGCCAAAATTGGCCAGTTGATATTCTAAACGACGTAAAAATGTAAAAGGAGGCAGCATACCTGTAAATTCTTCTACTACATACTTATCGGCATTCAGCAAACAGATCAGAATAGGTCGTCCTGCTGATCGTTGCAATAAATCTGAAAATAATAATTCATCTTCAGTTTTCCAGATATTATCTGCTGGTAAAGCGACAACCGTAGCCATTCCTTTTTCTAAGAAAACTGACGGAATGGCTCTAAGCGCCATTGAACCATGCTTGACCAAAGAAATATCATGATTTTTTAGTTTATCAATCCACTCCTCGCCTATCAAATATTCTCTTGATTCGGAATTAAAATCTGTTCCTTCTTTATAAGCAAATGCGTTGAGTCCAAGACCTTCCCAATATTGCAAAAGAAGATCTGTCAACCTTCCAGTATCCAGTGTTGATGAAAATTTAATGATATTGATAAAATTTACCTCAGCATTTCTGTCATAGAAACCATAAAGTCGGTTAGCCAGGATATGACTTGCTCTCTCCTCTACCAAATCATGATTCTTGCCAGTATGTAGTTTTGGAAATGCAGCGACCACTTTTCCTCTGGTAATACGCTCGGTCCGTATTTTATCGCGTAGAGTCCGATCAAAAAGCTCTAGGATAAGGAGGATCCCCAAGATAAAGGCGATCGTTCCTAAAAATACGCCAATAACAATCATCTTTCGTCCATAAGGGAGTGCATTGAGCGGGAAAGTTGCCGGATTGATGACTTTCAGCGTTGCTGAGTTCATTTCCAAACTTTTCAATCGTAGACGTGCCGCATTTAAACTGGTCAGAATGGATAGATAGCTTTGTTCAGAAAAATTGATACTTCTTTCTTTACGCTTCAGCACAGAACCAATGGGCGAATACTGGGTATATTTTTGATCCAGCTCTTGTTTGAAATTTTTCCCGACATTCAACTCCGCTTCCGCACTTTTGAATTTCAAAAGTTCCTCTACCCATTGTTTAACATAATTGGCATTGGGGTATCCATTGCGGGTATATTTTTCAGAAGAATACTGATCCATAAAGGTTCGGAATTCCTTCTCCTGTTTATTCAGCTCGCTCGATAGTGAATTGAGACTCCCTGCCTTCTGCAGATTTAAAGAATCGGTACCTAAGGTTTTTATGGTGGAAATATCATAGTTCAGGTCAGCAATATGATTCATTCTGGACAAGAATTCCGAATTATTTTTGATGGATCGCATATTGGCATCCATACCCGATTCCAGTTGTTTCAATGCCGCTTGCGCACTATTGTAAGCAAATACGACGTCTTGATAGCGCAGCTCATATTCTTTATCCAAAACGGCGATAGCTTCCGTCTGTTTATCGTAGTTGATGACCCGGTTCTCGACATTGTATGTCGTTAACGAATCTTCTTGACCGCGCAATTCTCTTCCAAGACGGGCAAGTTCTGCTTCGAAATAACGAATCACATTGTTGGTACTTCCAAATTGCAGGTTGGTGTATTCTATCGCAAATACTTTGCTCAAGACTTCAAGCGTTTGATAAGCGATCCCGGGATCGTTGGCTTGATAATTGACCTGTAAGATATCACTGTTATCGATACGGGAAATTTTAATATTTTCTTGGAGCGCTCCATAACTAAAGTACGGATGATTCCAATTGAAAAGGCCATATACAAAATTATTGCGGTCAGGCTTCTCATATCGTTCTAAGTTGCGTACGGTATTTTCCTCCGAGCTTTTATCGATCAATGCACGCACCTCTTTTGGTGTAATGGCCAATAATTCTTTATAATGCTTGGCTGAGATGTAGACATTGTCTTTGTTGGGGTCACCATGAATCATCAAACGAGCATAGAGGTTTAACGACAAGCGTTTGAGGGTCTCTTTGGAGTTGATGGTATTGATGATGTTCTGAATCGAATTGTTGAGTACGTTCCAGTTTGACGATGCATTAGACTCTCCGGGATCGCTTCCATAACTGGAAATAACGCCTGTATAGATCGTCACATCAGTTTTATACTGTCTATCCAGATTGCGGGTCATGTATATGGCCAATAGAGCAAATAGCAGTGGCAAAATCAAAAGCCACCATTTGATCCTAAATATGGCACGAAAAATATAATGGAAAATATTCATAATACTATTGACTAATTATTTTGGTCCTACTCAAAATTTCTAATGTCAGAATCTCACTGATAATATTGGCTTCACTAGTCTTGAATAGCTCATAGGCTTCGGTTTCCAATTTCTTCGCCGCATTTAGATCTGTAATATTGGCATTACCTGATTTAAATTCGTTTTCTATCATTCTATAATTGGTTAACGCAACATTATGATCTTCGACATTTTTTTTGAGCATCGCGAGCGCAGTTTTTGCTTTCACATAAGCATTAACAATGCGAATGCGTTGTTCATCGAGCCATTTTCCTTTTTCAAGTTCTGCAAAACGTTTTTCCGTCTGTTGACGTTTGACTTTGTTTTTGCGGTCCAAGATATCATCAAAAGGAACGCTGACCCCTACTGTCCCATAATAAGAACTTTGGGACTGGCCAGAGGATTGAAAAAATAAAGGCGTATTTTCATTCGTAAAGGAAGAATTAATGGCGATATTACCATATTGCCAAGATCCGCCTGCTTTAAAATATTTTAACCAGTTTCTTTTTTCTGTCAGAACTTTGCTTTCTTCGGTTTCGATTTTTGCCTGATACATTTCGACACTGGGACTACTCTTTGCATTTTCGTAAAGCGTCTCCAAGGGCGGCAAGGTTAATCTGGTCAAATCGATCATATCAATCTGGTCAACCTGAGCTTGCGCCTGAGCGAAAACCCCTGTAGACAGCGAGATAACAAACAAAAAAATCCTTTTATATACTTTATTCATTGAAATAATTATTTATCGGTGTAGTTTACACATCTGCTTTTTGAATAAAAGCAGAAAATGTCTTAAACAATATCTTAACATCCATCCATACGGAATAGTTTTTAGCATAGTCAATATCGAAATTAATACGCTCCTGATCGGACATGCTACCGTTGTCGCCCCTTTTCTCTACTTGCCATAATCCCGTGATACCAGCGGGTGCCATAAAGCGCTCCACACTGTCATCTGTCGTCAGCATTTCGGCTTCATATAAGGGCAGCGGTCTATTGCCTACGATGGACATATCGCCAAATAAGGTATTGAACAATTGCGGTAATTCGTCTATACTGTATTTTCTGAGGATACGGCCCACTTTAGTCACGCGGGGATCTTTTTCTAATTTGAAAAAAGCCGCCTTTTTTTGTCTCGAACTCATATCTGTTCCTTTGACCACAGCATTATCGTCAATCAATACATCACGCAATTCGTCGATTGTAAATTGTGGAATGTCGGCATTGGCGAAAGACTGGGCGTTGCTTTTCACAACAGTTTCTTGTTTTGCATATTGATTGTGCATCATATACTCTTTGAGCCGCTTATCCGCATCGGCATACATCGATCTGAATTTGTAAAAGTCAAACATATAATATCCGGCTCCAATTCTTTTGGAACGGTATACAGCAGGACCTTTACTTTCAATGATGATGGCCAGATACACGGTGATGAGTAAGGGTGACAGCATGAGAATCAGCAAAGAAGAAACGGCAATGTCAAAGAGTCTTTTACCGATTGGAATGCGAAGCTTGGGAAAGGACGATGCTGGCGCATCAAATCTTTCAGCTTGCGCTGTTGCCTCAAAATACAAGTGAATATATTTTTTTAACGATTGGAAAACGTCTTTGTTGGCATTGGAGCTGATGGTATTGGTCACACCGGCCTCCAGGTACGATTTCTTTTCGAGCAGAGAAAATCCTTTACCTACTAAAAAGAGCAGTGTTTCTTTACCATAAGAACTCAGTTTGGTCAATTGCCGTAGATCGGCCATGAGGCTCGTGCTCTGTTCGTAAAATATAACCGAAAGAAACTGACCACGATGATCTTGAAAATACTGATCCATACTTTCGAAAGAGCTGAAATACTTTAACTCCACACCCAATGTGTCTTGCACCTGGAGTTTAAAATAGTCAAAGTTTTGCTGGCTATGACCAAAGTAAATATAATCGCTATATAACGGCATTATTTTAATGCTTTTTTAATTCTAAGCTTTAATTCCAACGGATTGAAGGGTTTTAAAATAAAATCCTCTGCTCCTGCTTCTAACAAACTAATACGCGTATTGGTATTATCTTCACCTGAAAGTATAATGACGGGAATATCTTTTAAAAATTCATTCTGCTTGATCATGACCAACAATTCATAACCATTCATTTCGGGCATGGTGTAATCCGACAGGATCAAATCGACGATATGACCGTCTTTAAGCCAGTTGAAAGCATCGATCGCACTTGCAAAATAATGAAACTCATAGTCTGCATTTAAGTATAGGGTGATCAATTGGCCTATTGCTGGTTTATCATCAATTATCAGGATCTTTTTCTTCATGACTTATTTTAGTATTATAAAAGTATCTATTTCCCTAAAATTTATCAAACGATCTGCTCCTCAATATATTTTAGTCAAAAAAAATTAAGTACTCCCGATAATCTGGAGTACTTAATTTTGTAATATAGGGAATTTTATTTCAATTTATCTTCTATTTATTTAAATACCAGTTCGCATTTTGAAGACCGCCACTCGTAACCCAATCTTTAAATAATGGGTAAGCATCATATACTTTTTGGCCTTCTGTTGGATATTTAAATGAAACCGGTAATGCTAAAGCAAAAGGTTCATTTTTGATTGTTTTAAATGGATCTGTTGCAGATAAAAGTTTACCACTTTCTCTTGAAACAATACTTTTATTGATCTTATCTGTCGCTGCATAACCGACTAAGTGAATTTCATTTCTGCCCCCCACATTTTGTGCATAGTTGACAATAAACATATTCAAGGTATTGTAGCTAAAATTGTCTAATGGAGTTGTAAATTCAATGGTGATCACGACATCCACTGGAGCATAAGCACCGCTTTGTGTGGAGATAAAACGTGTATCTGCTACTCCGAATGCTTTATGTGCATCGTCAACAATCGCTACTACGGCATTGGTCTGACCTGTTTCTGTTCCATTTGCTGCCAAAGCCAAGTTTGCTCCGACCAAATCCTTTTTAGAATAGGTAACCGATTTCACATTTCCTGCAGGAACACCATCCAATTGAATAGCAGCTGCTAAACGTTTTGAAGCACCTACAGAACGTAATTTACCTTTTAACGTAACTTTAGTGACTTTATTAGCGGTATTTTGAAACTTCGTGATATTCATATCCACCACAAAGTCATTCATATCGTAATCACCTTTGTTAGGCCAGTTGTCCTCGAATGCGTAAGAGTAAGTTCCCAAGTTCACTTCGGTCACCGTTTGATCATTTGGATTGCCTCCTGGCGCATTGTTTCCACCAGCATTACAAGCTGTACCTGCGATAACTACCGTAGACTTGTCATAAGGAACTAATTTAGCAGGACTGTTTAAAACATAATATGTATTCCATTGGCCGTTGGCTGTGTGATCTGAAGATGCAACCTCTAGATTACCGGAATAAGTAATGGCCATATATTGATTGTTGACATCTACTTTTTTCATGCGTGCCAAAGCCTGTCCAGATGATGGTCCCTGCATAGTGCTCGCTTGGCTATTGAATTTAGCCAAATTATTAACCGCTAAGATCGCAGACGCTGCCAAATTAATGGTTGTACCACCTGCATCTAAATTGTCAACGCTTAATAATGATCCACTTGCAACATTGATCTTAACACCATTTGTTTTAAGAGATAATATGGTCGTGTGACAAACAGCTTCTAATGTCGCATTGGTCAAACTTGCATTTTTTACCGTAAGTGTACCTTCGTTTCGGATTACAGTAGAATTGGTTGTACTCACCAATTCCTGAATAGTTGCTACACCGTAATTGGTAAAACTACCATTGGTAATGTCGGCCTTATTTGCATTTAAGGTACCGTAATTGACATATAAGGTCGTGTTCTTGGTTTCCATCTTGGATAAAGATGCTGTACCGTAATTGACAAAACCGCCATTGGTATTTTGGGTTACATTCACTAAATCGATCGATCCAGCATCTGTAATATATAAGCTGTTGTTGCTTCCTAAATTGAATTCAAAACTTGAATTTTTCCAAGTACCTTGCACATAGATTTTTACATTGCTTGTACCGTTGTTGGCATCAATCTTACCCGTAAAGGTTGTTCCTGTTTTAACCACATAGGATTTGTTAGCTTCCACAACCACATTTGTGTTTCCACTAATCTGAACCGCATCATTGGGAACAACAACTGGAGTCGCTGCTAATGCACTAACTGTAGCGGAGTTTGTATTGGAGATCGTTGTGTTGATCGACGCACGTGCCACACTTGCTCTATTGGAGCTTGATGAAGAAGTAGGCGCTACTTGAATGTTACTTTTTAATGGATCCACTGCGATCATCGTAACAGAAGCAATACCTAAAGGTGAAGTTTCTCTTAGATAAAGATATTTAGCCATAGTGGGTAACATCAACTTTCCAACAAAATCTTGTCCTTTTTTTGCTTGTCCTGCCGCCAATAGATTTGCGCCTTGGCCAAGTAAAGGATCGTTGTCGAAAATCTCAACACGATAAAAATATTGACCGTCAAACTTATCATCTACAGCTACGCGAATATCCATAGATTGAGCCGAATTCCATTTAAAGTCGGAGGGAACATTACTGCCGTCAGGAAATAATGTGGAAGAATCAGTATCTGGTTCTTCATATAAGTCCTTCACTTTAGAACAACTTGACGCTATAAGCGTAATGGCAACTAGGCTAACTAAAAAGAGATGAAATCTTTTTCCTTGATACATAATATAATAGATTAATATAAACAGTTCATATTGGTCATGAATCTCTTCTTAAATATGTGAAGTAAGTAATTGATTATAATATCAAACTGTTTGGTACAAAGTTAGGACTTATTTCAGTCACAACGATAAAAAATAAATGGATAAGTAGAAGATTTTACAAAAGTTGTAGCGCTACAACTACAATCAATCGACTACATTAAAATCTTTGCTTAAATTCTTGAAATAATGCGGATAAATACCCTTTCATGGCAACTCTTAGCAGGTTAATCAAATGCTTTATATGACACGAATTTATTATTATGAAAGAGCATTAAACTTAAATCAGGTGTACTCTTCACCCTTAGCTTATTTCATTAGAAAATAAGTAACCTGCTCAATAACTGCAGTGACTTTAAATCATAAAGTTTGGAACAAACGTCATAAAGCAGAAAACCGCAATTCGGTGCTTGAGTCAGGGCATCGATTTCAGCAGTTCTTTTTTTTGATCACTGTCTTTTAGAGCTTTGATATGATAGCTCGCATCAGCAAGATTACTTTTTGATGGTTTTGAATGATACTTCTTGACATAGTGATCTGCATGCTCGAAGAGGTATTTTCTACAATCTAAATTGATGCTGATACCATCTCCAAAATCACCATAGGATAATCCGGATACGGATTCATTGGAAGAAACCGATTTGATCATCTTCATCTTTAAGCCTGGAATATTTAACGTTAAAGAGGGATAATAAAAATTTGTTTGATTAGGAAATTTAACCTTTATTTTTATCTCATATCCCTGCTTATTAACGTTTATAGTACAATGTTGTCGGTAATAATGATATTCATAATACTCTTCTTGTGAGGGAAACCAGATGATATCCTGACCATCTTTGCCATATTCATCGTTTAACCATAAAAGAAATTGTGCCCATTCACGATCGGTCTCATGTACGCCGAGATGAACGGCAGATCGATATTTTGGTTCTATCGCAAGTGCACGAAGTACCAAATCTTTTCCTTGCGAAGGATCGTTAATAAAAACACGCGATAGCGCTGTTTTATGTAGATCGGACGGTGCTTGAAAGGGAAGCAGTTGCGCTGCTCCTGACTGTGCGGTCATGGTCTGAATATCGGGAAACTGATGGGCAGCGGCTAGATAAGTTTTGTTTCCATTGGGTTCTGCAAGAAATTTCATCCTGCGCCCCCCTAGGGTTTCCTGTGTGATCTGTTGTGCGATTGCAAAGTGTCTTACTAAAGAATCAATATCATCTACGGCCAACGTTTTGACATCATGAAAAGCAATAGCATTTCCGGTATTTAAAAGCGTACGAACATTGTTCCAGCGCAAACCAGATTTCATATAGAAGCGGTAATAGTTACCTGTAAATCCAGGCTTTACGGAAGTGGGAACATGCATAAAATCCCACTCTGGCGCTAGTGTAGTTGTAAAATGAAATCTGATCTCGTTGCCAAAACCGTCTGTACTGCCTAGGGTCTTGCCAAGAGCGGATGCATTGGGGGGTAGATCATCCGCATCCAAATTTTCGATATCATAGTAGTATTTTCTTTTTGGATCGGAGATATCGATCGGTTTTCCATGAATAGCAGCCCATGTCATACTAAAGGCAGATTGCTTGCAATCATCTTGGGTTAACATAAATAAAAGGCTTTTGTTGTATTTTAATGCGGGGATGCTGGCGGTTAAATCTCCTCCTATTTTCACATCAGCCCCTAAAGTCAGGGTGATCTCTGCTTCCATTCCATGGTCTTCTTTTCCAAATGGATAACTATACATGACCTGGTTAACTTCATCTTCTTTAGATGGCTGGATAGGATCGGGAACAGCCTTTCCAGTATCATACGATTTCATCTTAACGCATGAGCAGAAGGAAACAAACACCACTAGCATTAACATAGTGGTACGGTATATTTTGTAATGCATGTGCAAATGTAAAATTAAACTTTGAAATTTTTTTAATCTAGCATTTGTTTTTATTTATAATATAGAGATATTTCAGAAAGCCTACTGAAAATTGTGGTTGTTTTAGCGATAGTCGCTTACCATACTTAACTGAATTAAATCACTATAGACCCAAAACACAGATGGTGTTACTATTTAGACTGCCGTAAAATTAGTATGCATGCATTGCTGGCGAGCATGTTCTAAAAAATAAAAGGAATTGGGTCCTACGTTTACACGAGCTCCAACTCCTTTTTTCTTTACTATGTTATGGTACACTAGCCGCACTTAATACCTAGCATTGATCCATCAAATAAGCAAAAAATAACAACGCGGTGTATTATTAATCAATCAGTTTGGACTGATGTCGCTCAAGCGTATTGTATATTTTTTTGACATCTTGAGAACTTTCTTTCTGTAAAACCAGAAAGGCATCTTTTGTATAGACGAAAATGGTATTTCTGAGACCGACAAATGCACTGTACACATCAGTTCCAATCACCATATTGCCATTTTCATCGGTAGGATGTCCGGTTTCCTTGAGGTAGTCATACATTGACTCAAAAGATCCCAGATCTGACCAGGTAAAATCTGTTGCTACGACACGAATCTTTTTAGAGCGCTCCATCACGGCATAATCAATACTGATGGATGGAATCTCTTTGGATAATGCTTCATCTAAAACACCATCTTTTTTATGTTGCCATGCCGCTAATGCGGTGGCATATACGCGAGGCTCAAACTGTTGCAATTCTTGCAATAAAGTATCTGCGCGAAAACAGAACATCCCTGAATTCCACAAAAAGTTGCCTCTTTCAATAAAATCCTCTGCGGTCTCCTTATTTGGTTTTTCACGGAATGATAGTACTTGGTCGCCTTTGTACTCGATGTAGCCATAACCAGTCTCCGGCTTGCTAGCTTGAATACCGAAGGTAACAATATACCCTTGATTTGCCTTCTCAATACCTTCTTGGATCGCTCTTATGTAACCTTCGTCGCCCACAATGACATGATCTGAAGGCGTTACGATCAAAATATCATCGGATTTTGCCGCGAAAGCAGCAAAGGCAATTGCCGCAGCAGTATTGCGGGGTGTGGACTCTACAATATCGATGTAATCGACACCATTGCTCTCCATCACTCCGCGACTCAACTGATTGTTGTCTTTATTGCCGACGACGATCACCTGATTGCACAATCCTTGATTACGATTGACGGTCATCTCAAACAACGATCCTTCTTTAAATAAGGAAAGGTATTGCTTGGGATAGCTCTTGCGCGATAATGGCCACAAACGGCTCCCTACTCCACCCGATAAAATCACATGTACGATGTTGCTCATTCTATATTTATATAATCTTCTTTTTTTTGATGTGGTCACTTGCGATCTGTAAAACAACGCCTTTTACAGCATCCACTCCTTACTTCACTAATTTTTGTGCTTCTTTTGCCGCAACTTCTTTACGTAACCCGGTACTCGAAAATCGATGGGTACGTTTATTATAATAGATCTCAATGCCTTCTTCGACACAGTATTTTTTACCTGTAAAATCCATATCGCGGTATTCTTCACCAATGATACGTACTTGAATAGGCAATGCTTTAATGATATCGATCAAGTCTTGTTCGGTTTCGTATGGAATGATTTCATTCACATAACGACACCCTTCCAATTGAATATAGCGCTCCACCACAGTTTGTGTGGGTGCAGATTTTTCCGGTGACACTTCGGAAGGATCGGTATTGAGTCCAACTATCAGATAATCACAGTTGCGACGTGCCTCTTCCAACATCATGATATGCCCGGCATGCAACAAATCAAATACACCAAATGTAATTCCTATCTTCATGTATATGTATTCTATTCTTTTAATTTAATAACATAGTGATCAGTAACGCTGTTTTTTTAGTGACTTAGTAACGATAGTGAACTAATGAAGAGTTATACACTATGTGTTACTTCCCTAAAGCTATGTGTTACTTTCTAACCTTTTTCAACTTCATGTTCGGCGACGATGCGACGTAATCCAGAACTGGAGAAACGATGATCACGGCTATTGAAATATAACGCGATACCCGATTCTTCACAGTACTGACGTCCTGTAAAGTCGCGTTCACGATATTCATCGCCAACAATACGTACATCCACTTTAAAGGAACGTAATACATCTTCCAAGTCTTGTTCAGTAGCATAAGGGACAATCTGATCGACATATTTACAACCTTTGAGTTGAAGATAACGCTCCACCACGGTTTGTGTTGGTTTATTTTTCTCCGGTCTGTCCAATGTAGGATCGGTCTGCAATCCACAGATTAAATAGTCACACTGGCGCTTGGCATCTTCAAGCATCTTGATATGACCTGCATGTAACAGATCAAATGCACTGAAAGTAATACCAATACGCATTTCTTTAGCAGGTATTGTAATCATATTTAAAACAATAATAAATGAATTAAGCTCCTCATATTAGCTATCTCAAAGATAGAGATTATTTATAAAACAAAGGCTGAGATGAAAAGTTCTGACAAAAGAAATTATAGACATATAATAATGGCTTCCTCATTAGCTATGCTGGTTATGCAACTGTAGGCTCTACCGTTCTCAGGAGCTGGATACGCAAGGTGCGGCCATTGATCTCGATACTTATATTTAACTTCACGTAAATAATATTGTATATCAAGGACAATTTATTTAAGTTTGTTTCTATAACCTTATTCATAATGAAATGTGTACTTGTTAAATTTGTTTTCTCCCTTGGAGTAATCAGCTTACTACTCTTTTCTTGTAACCACAACCGCGAATCGACTAAACAGGATACGGTTACAACCGATACCAGTACATCTGTATACACCGCAGCAGAGCGTGAAGCACTCAACTATTGGGACGATGTGGACATGCAGGATACGGCAAATATGATAAATCCAACAATCGGAGAACAGAAATTGGTTGACTTTCTCACAGCGCTCAACAGCTGTTCAGACTCAATCGCTGATCAAGCGATCGCCAAGATGCTGGATCAAGCAAAATTGAACAAAACAAGTCTAGCCTATTTCCTGAACCTGTATGAGCACTACTTATATGATGGAAACTCGCCTATGCGCAACGATGTGCGCTATGAATCGGTACTACGTTATCTCATCCAATCAGATCACCTGACGGATCTCGAAAAAGAAGCCTATCGTCCTATTTATAAATTAGTACAGCGCAATAAAGTAGGGCAGATAGCAGAGGATTTTAGTTTTGAACGGTTTGATGGTAAAATTCAAAAACTATCGGACGTAAAGGCGAAATATACCATGCTGCTATTCTACGATACAGAATGCACACACTGTAAAGAAATTCTTGCTTTACTCAAAGATACCCCACAATTGACGGATCTGTTTGAAAAGAAGGAGATCCAAATAGTGACGATCGAACCCTGGGGTGATCGTAAAAAGTGGGTAAATTATGAGCCTCACCTAGCGAAAAACTGGATCAATGGATTTGATAGCCATACCGTTATTCAACGGGAAAGGCTTTACGATACAAAAGCATCGCCAACGATCTACTTGTTGGATGCGCATAAAAAGGTACTATTGAAGGATGTAGAACTGCAACTAGCCTTACAAATAACACCTCAACTTCCTTAATGTCAATCAGATGGATAAAACGGAATCGCGAATTATCAGCAATGCGCTTTATTTTGAAGAGGTACAGTACCAGCTGCGTGCGGGCAAGGAGGTTTGTATCCGGGTAAAAGGCAACAGCATGCTTCCTTTTATAAAGAGCGGTGATCGTGTGTTATTGGTTGCCTATCGTAGTGATCGCCTGTTTTTGGGAGCAAACATACTGGCCAAATACGACGGGAATTTTGTTTTCCATCGCTATGTGGGTCAAAAGAATGGGAATATCGTCCTTGCTGGTGACGGCAATCTGGTCCTGCAGGAATATATACTGGATTCGGATATTATCGCTATTGGCCTATTACATTATCCAGATGAAAGTGATGCTACGCTGAACATCGATAACCGCTGGAAACGAATGCGGGGAATGATCTGGTATCATTTACGCATCGTAAGACGCCTATTTGCCAGCTTAAAAAGAATATTTTAAGCTAATTTTTTATACTGCGAATGAATGATTAACTTTGTTTATAACTATTTTTTAACCCTAATAACATGAAATTAAGAGCAGATTTAGTTTTAAGAACCATTGGTTCGGATCACATGATTGTAGATCCGAGTCAGGACATGGTTGACCTTTCTACCGTATATACCCTCAATGATTCAGCAGCATGGCTATGGGAGCAACTAAAGGGCATAGAATTTTCTCCTACGACGGTGGCAAATCTGCTTTGCGAGCAGTACGATGTGACCGCAGAAAAGGCAGCTGCTGATGCGGAAATCCTGATTCAAGATTTCAAAAAGCAGGGATTATTGGAAAAATAAACACCTGTAAGAGCGCAAGCTGTGATCAAACATAATAACCTAAAACACCATATCCGCTGGGCCTGGTCCATGAGCGAAGGATACCGATCTAAATTACTCCTCTATTTTTTATTGGAACTGATAGCGATTGGTCTTTCGCTGCTATTTGTGTACCTCTCTAAACGGGCAGTCGATATGGCGATCTCTCCGGAAGATCTTCCCCTAAAATGGACGTTGATCGGTATTGTGGCGAGCGTGAGTGTTGGAATTGGTATTCGCGCTTATACGGGCTGGCTCAATGAACGCATTAAAATGATGCTTACTTTTCAACTGCAGCGTCATATGCTTGATGCACAAATGCTGTCGGTGTGGAAACTGATTAAAAACTGGCATACTGGTGATATACAGGTCCGTATTCAAACGGATTGTGAGGAGGTGGCCAATATGATTGCCAAAACTGTCCTTGCGTTTGTGCTCACAGCCATACAGCTGCTCGCATCTATGGCCTTCCTGTGGTATATGGACCCCATGTTGGCACTAATGATATTGGCCATTTCTCCCTTATTCCTTTTTTCAAAAATATATTTCCAACGGATGCGCAAGCTCAGTCAGGAAGTGAAGGGTGAGGAAAGTAATTTTTCCAATATTTTACAAGAAAATCTTCGTTTTCGTTTGCTGATACGCGCGATGGGCATATTCCCTAAAAGAAGAAAAAAACTCACTAACAGTCAACAGGAACTTTTTCTGTTGAAAATGAAACAGCTTAACTTTTCAACCTATACACAAGGTGTAATGAAAGTGAGCATCAATGCAGGCTACCTGCTGACCTTTATCTGGGGCATCTATCGATTACACAGTGGTCAGATCTCCTTTGGTACGATGACGGCCTTTCTACAGCTGGTAGCGCGGATACAAACGCCCATCTTGGCACTCATCACTTTTATACCTGGATTTGTCCGGTTCCGCGTTTCTGCTGACCGCCTTTTGGAACTGAAATCTGGTGAAATAGAACCTCAGATCGCACAGCAGCGCTTGGAGGGTACCACAGCACTGGAAATCCAGGATATCTCATTTAGGTATGAAGATAAATGGGTGCTGGATCACTTCCATCTGCATCTACGTGTTGGCGAACCCGCTGCTATTGTGGGGCCTAGCGGAAAAGGAAAAACGACCCTGATCCGCTTGCTCCTATCGCTGATCCAAGCAGAAAAAGGTCAGATCGTATTGACAGATCAAGCAGGTAAAAGACCTCTATCTGCTGCTCACCGAATTAATTTTGCTTATATCCCACAGGGTAACTCCCTCTTTAGCGGAACGATACGGGAAAACCTGATGCTCCATGTACAGGAGGGTAAACATATCGATATGGATCAAGCCTTGTATGTGGCTTGTGCTGAATTTGTCATGGAGCTACCGGAAGGCGTGGATACCGTGGTGGGGGAATCTGGAATGGGCCTGTCGGAAGGTCAAGCACAACGGATCGCCATAGCCCGAGCACTCATGCACGATGGTGATATCTGGTTATTTGATGAAGTGACCTCTGCTCTAGATCGAAAAACTGCCGATACATTGATCGAAAGATTACTGCACTATGGCCACCATAAATTATGCCTTTTTGTAACACACGACTTAAACTTGGCCAATAGGTGCAAACAACGCATCTACCTAGACTAATGAACGCGCTATGACTTTGACAACATCAACTGACATTCAAAAAAAACAGTACAAAATAGCAGATATCATCCTGCAAATCAACTATCCAATCGTTTTGGATCTGGAGAAGCTCTTACCGACTTTTCGAGATTTTGAATGGCGTGAGCATAGCAGTAATCCTGTTATTCAGGTCAACTTAACAACAGATAAAGCTCCAGTTGAGCCAGATATGGGAATGCTCCGAAGTGACCTGTCCATATCTTGGGGCGATCGTTTCTGCTTCTATGAAAAAGAAGAGGGCTACATCACGACCATCGTGAACGAACAGGGTAATGAACTGTGGTATCTGTATAGCGAGCGAAATTTTGCGCAGTCTACAGTTTACATACCTGAAAGCAATGATTATGAACAAAGTACGGTCATCTGCTGGATGTTGATGATGATATTTGGGCAAGCGGCATTGTTACATGAAATCATTATGATCCATGGTTCTGTCATTAACTTAAAGGGTCAGGGTATTGCTTTCTTAGGGAAAAGTGGCACAGGGAAGAGTACCCACAGCCGTCTTTGGTTGAACCATATCGCAGAAACTTCCTTGCTCAATGATGATAATCCTGCTATCCGGGTGACAGCGCGTGGGGTACTGATATATGGAACACCATGGAGCGGAAAAACGCCCTGCTATAAGAATGAAGCGATTTTGCTAAAAGCTTTCGTTCGACTGCAGCAAGCTCCTGAAAATAAATTTGAAGCGTTGCAGGGTGTCAAAGGTTTTATCGCTGTGCTGCCGAGCTGTAGTGCGATCCGATGGAATAAAGATCTTTTTGCTGAAATGAACACGACACTTGAAAAGGTAATCGCCAAAGTGCCGGTCGGGTTTTTAAAGTGCTTGCCCGACCAAGAGGCGGCACAGCTCTGTCATGATCGCATAGTGGATATAGCGGTAAAATAAAAGCACGTTACTCTTCTGAGAAGTAAGAACAGAACGCTTTCAAATCTGGTCTTACAGAGGCTTAAATTTCGCTTAGCGCCATCTATTCAAGTTCAAGTCCTATGGACAATCTGTAGGAGAAAAAAGGGATGGAGCAATCCTTGAGCGGGCTAAAATCTTATGGACTCTTCAAAAGCCCTCTTTCAGGCAAGGTATTGATCTGCTGCTGACCCAATAACATTCGAGGGGCAATTTGATTGGTCGATCGACTTGAATGAGCTTTCTTTTTACTATCGGGTACTGCATCTCCCAAGGCGGTTTCCAACATGGTTTCTTGTATATCTCCTGATTCTACAAAGATATAATCGTTGATATCGCTTTTGTCGGCCTGCAGACCATCCCAATAATCGGTAAAACCTGCGGCATTTTTCAGCTGAAAAGAAGCAGGCCAGAAGGACACTTTGTTTTCAATAGTTTGCTCAAAGAAACCCACGGGTTTACCATAGGTATGGGTACCAGTAGCAATAATCTGGATGGAAAGATAAGGTTGCAGTACATTGATGAGCATCTCTGCGGCCGAAGCGGTCGTTTCACTCACCAAAAAATAGACTTTACGAAGGTTCAAATTACTGGTTTTAGTAAAGTAAGTATCTTTAAACATGCCATTAGCTCCTTTATATGTTTTCTCCATATAGGCATTACATAGATAGGTCACCATCAGTTTGCCCGATGTGGTCGATCCACCGATCTTATTCGCAATATATACTGCAGCATCAACATATCCTCCCGTATTATAGCGTAAGTCCACAATAAGATCTTCAATGTGCTTATTTTCAAAACCTTGAAATACGGCATCAATTTTTTGCTGATTACGATTATTGTTTTCTATTTCTTCAAAGGAAGATAGCGCAAGATAACCCACATTCTTATTTGCATATTGATAAACCGAATCGCGATACAGGGGGTCAATGGTATAAGAAGCATAGGACAGATTTTGACTGTAAGTGGTCTGATCCTGACGTAGCAATTCAAGCTGAAGCCCGCCTCCCTCCAGTGCATTTGCAACACGGGTCCTCATATTATCAAGCGCCTGGGGATCCTGGGGTTTACAACCGAAAGCATCACAGGTGATGGCAACTGCAAAATCAGGATCTCCGTTGATGGAGGTAATCATATCAGAACGTTTTAGACCAGCTTTTTCTGCTGGAGAACCACCTTCGACAAAATAAATAACGGGCCTAGCAAATTTTGAATCAACAGTACCCATCGATATGTACAGGCCATAACCCTCATTTCTATCCATTTTTAATCTAGATTGCGTACCGGTGTTATATCCATTCAGCCCATCGATAAAAGAGAATCGATCCAAGAATCCTCCATAAGAAGCATAATTAGGATAAGCAGGAGTTAAACTCTTCAATCCGGTCAGTACGGCATCTGCAGATGTATACTGATCTGTAAATTTAAAAGCATCATCGTATTGGGGTATATATTGGTCTCCCCACAATGAATATAACTTATAGTAATAGTAGATACTATCCCGAATCATTTGATCGCCCGTACGGACCAAGGGCTCAGGTTCGGGTTCTGGATTGTTTTTTTTACAACTCATAAAAAAAAGTGCAACCAGAGAAAAAAATAATCCTTTCCCTAAAATTTGCATTGAAAATAATTTCATATTTAAATCTATAAGATATACAAACTTATATAAATAGAAGCTCATATACAACAAGCATAAGTCGCAAATTTGATTTTCAATATGACAACTGATCGCAATCTTTGGTTGTTAGTGATCGCTACAATTCACCAGACAGAATTTAATAGGTCATGGGCCTGGTGTTGATGACGACATCTTTTAAGTAAAAACAACAACGATAACTTTCTTCCAGATGAGGAGATAGCCATACGAACTTCAGCTGAACTGATGTTTAATAAAAATGCCTTGACGGATCAAGGCATTATAAACAAGACTTAGGTAGATGGTGAATCAGTCTTATCCTAACTATGAATGTAACATAAAACAATCCAAAATAATCAACTCATGAAGTCAGCTACTCCCCCTTCAATTTGTTCACCCGCACACGATCTGACATGCTAACTGGCTCCTTTTCTGAGCCCACTGCGTTTGCCTCTTCCATAAACTGCGAGACAGGCAATTGAACACGAAAAGGAATACGGCCTGATGATTCGGAGGTAATATAACCACTAACGGTTGCGCGACGCTGGCTCATAAAATCTGAAGGACGGGATTGTCCACGTATTCGAAAACGCACGGAAGCTTCATAAGCTTGATTTGACTCTGCAGGAAAGGTGATCATAATCAATTGATCTAAACTGACATGAATGGATGCGTGATCGAGTTTTACATCTTTGATCACAATATTGCGGGTATCTAGGCTTATTCTTTTTACTGTAAATAGGAGTGCTCCATTTTTTGATTTACCAGATGTCGAATCACCACTTTCCAATTGATGGTAGCGGTGCTCGATGTTCACGGAGGCCCGATCTAAAAAGTGACGGGATAAACTGAATCTTTTCCAATAGTAAAATCCAGCTATAAAAATCAAAATAGTGACCAAAAGGAAGGCGTAAAACATGTTAATTTAAAATAAAGAAAAGGTTAATCATTTAATTAATTAAGAAATAACGAATCTTTTAAAAGACGCAGCAAATATAATTTTTACGTGATGGAGACGCAATTTTACAAGGGGGACAAAGGGGGGACAAAGTAGGGGACATCTGACCTAAATGTGGGAAATCGAACAATTAAAACCAGTTTCTGGGCCATATGCTTTTCGAAATCCTGATGATATCTTAGTGAAAAACGACTCCATCATCGCATGCTCATATCTTAACCCATAGATGATAATTTCCTTCAGAAATAAAGGTCTTTAATGATGTGACTCCGAAATCGAGTCAGGTAGTGGTTATTGATGCAAGGCTAACAAAATAGGCTACCCCTCTAAACCTTCGACCTTACTTTCCAATGTGGCCACATAGGGGTGGCGGAGGTAGAGCTCTGCACATGCTTTGGCATCGGATAGGGCTTCATGATGATTGAGCGTAATGCCCAATACTTCGCAGCAAGCATTTAAGCGTGCGGGTTTAAAACCTTTATTACGATAGATCTTATACGTACACTCCCACATCTCGGCCAATTGGAGTTCTTCATACGATAGACCGTAATGAAGCATCGTTTTGCGCAAAACATTACGATCGAACAACTCATTGTGTGCAATCATTAATTTATTTGCCAATAAAGATTTAATGGATGGAAACAATTCCTTAAATGTTGGTGAATGCTGTGTATCTCGAGGTTTGATACCATGAACACGCGTCGTCTGCCACATATACTCATTGCGCGGCGGCTGGATCAAGGAATAAAACTCATTGGTAATGATACCGGATTCTACTGTAACGATACCCACTGCACAGGCACTATTTTGATGCCCTGTTGCTGTTTCAAAATCTATCGCTGTAAATGTTAAATCTGATGTCATGCTTTAATCCTATCCGAGCAAAGGTAAACAATATCCGGTGAGATTTAAAATGAAATCAATACCTGTACTTCTCCTTCCACTTGTCTCGCAATCCCTGTCTTAACTTTTCTTCTTGCGGATTTTTACCTGGCTCATACAAGGTCATCCCGCTCAGTTCATCGGGTAAAAATTCTTGAATAACAAAATTACCGGGATAAGCATGGGCATATTTATATTCGGCACCATAATGAAGCTCTTTCATCAGTTTAGTCGGCGCATTGCGCAAATGAAGAGGTACAGAAAGGTCTCCCGTCTGCTTCACCACTCCCTGAGCTTTATTAATGGCTTCATAAGAGGCATTGCTCTTGGGAGAACTTGCCAGGTAGGTCACTGCCTGTGCCAGAATAATACGCGACTCGGGCCATCCAATCACATTGACTGCCTGAAAGCAGGTATTGGCCAGTAAAAGCGCATTGGGATTCGCATTGCCAATGTCCTCAGATGCTAAAATCAATAATCTTCTGGCAATAAAAGAAGGATCTTCTCCACCCTCAATCATACGCGCCAACCAGTAAATGGCCGCATTGGGATCTGAACCGCGGATCGATTTGATAAAAGCAGATATGATATCGTAATGCTGCTCCCCGGTCTTATCATAAATAGCCATATTTTGCTGCACTTGTTTCAATACAAATGCATTGGTCACTGGTTCATGATGCAATACTGCTGCATTACTGACCAATTCTAATACATTGAGCAGTTTGCGCGCGTCTCCGCCCGAAAGTCTTAAAATAGCCTCATATTCTTCAATCTCTATATTTAAGTCTTTCAGGTAGGCATCTTCGTGGAGCGCTTTTTCCATCAGACCGATCAGATCTTCGCTGCTTAAATGTTCCAGTACGTAGACTTGACAGCGCGACAGTAGTGCCGATATAACTTCGAAGGACGGATTTTCGGTCGTGGCCCCAATAAGGGTTACAAGACCCCGTTCTACCGCTCCCAATAAGGAGTCTTGTTGTGACTTGGAGAAACGATGGATCTCATCAATAAACAAAATGGGTTGTTCTTGATTAAAATTCATCAGAGATTGCTCCTGATTGACCTGCATGAGCTTCTCTGCTTTTTCAATGACTTCACGAATATCTTTCACGCCAGACTGAATCGCACTTAAAGAAAAAAATGGCCTGCCCAATTCTTTGGCCATCAAAAGTGCCAAACTCGTTTTCCCTACCCCCGGAGGACCCCAAAGTAACATGGAAGGAATATTTTTTTGTTGAATGGCATGATATAAAACCGCATCGTGACCGATAATATGTTGCTGTCCAACATAATCTTCCAATTTCTTGGGACGCATGCGCTCTGCCAGTGGAATTCGTGTAGCCATACATCAAAAGTAAGAAGATATTAGCAATTGTTCATTTACTTCACAATCAATTTATGGAATTCAAAAATTTGGCTATTTTTGGATGAGCATTTTATATAGGAAACCTTCAGCAGTAAAATTGTTCTTTAAAACAAGATGAGCAACGGTACTGCTAGTAGCCTCATCGCCCTAATATAAAACAACCTGAGTAAAACGAGCTCATTTATACTGAAAAATTACACTCATTAACTATTTATTTGATGAACAAAAATCGTATTTATATACAAGATTGGCTAGGACAACATCCTTATCAAGGAAGATCGGATGCCGATCGTTATTATTTACAAGTTGCCAATGACATACACGATGCGCTAAGCACATTATGGTTTGACGAAGAAGAAACGGATGCCCTGATCAGACCTGAAATTATAAAAACACTCAGCGTTTATTTGACCTGTTACCTCGAGGATGTCGTATCTGGAACAAAGCTTTTCGATGCTTTCAGAACAGAGCACAAAGCACTGTATGGAAAAATGCTTCCATTTTTTGAGGATCAGGAGTTAACAGACTATTTCCCGGAAGATATCAATCCGCAAGATGTATTGGTACTTTCGTGGTTGTTTTTCAGTGAACGTAATCCGCACCTTTTCTTAGATAAAGATGGTCGTTTACTCGCTTTAGTAACAGATCTTGCTTATGCGGTATTGGAAGAGCACTATGAGGTCGCACCAGAAAATACCTTATTACAAAAGGAATACGCTCTGGCAGCGGATGCCAATTATCTGGAGGTTCGCAATTTTGCGGAAAAAGTAATCGCAACCAATTATATCACGGGAGGTTATTACTACAACAGCTTGATGCAACATATGGATATTGCTGACTTGGGGCGCTATCAGCAGGATCCAGCGTATTTGAATCAGATGACTTTCCGCGTGCGTGATAATCACTTTGTTTTCTTCCGTTTACACCTATTGGGCTTAAAATCGTGTGAATTTGTTGCTTCCACATTAACCCCTGATCATCCACAATACGAGCAGGTACGCCAAATAGGGAAACGGATCGATAGTTTCTTTGAGTTTGAAAAATTAGAAGCAGAGCGTCTCCAATTGAAACACTTGACGACAGGTGAGCTCTTTTTTGTCAATCAAAATTCAATTCAAAATTTCCAAGAGCCTCCAGCTTCACAATTATTCTATATGGAGATTGTTCCTTGGCAAGATGCTTGGAACTTATCGGGTATGATGTCTGCTGTTGAAGCTGATCAAATCGACCTGACTGCTGACCAAGAAATGGATCAAACCTATTTGGTAGAAGCACTAAAGAGCAAAAAGAGCCATCTTGAAAAAGCAGAACAACAGGTGGAAGATGTAAAAACGTTATTTATGGAAAAGCATGACGGCCTTCTGGCATTTATGAAGGAAGCTGAAATCGCGGGTTACATCCATGAGCTCACCACTGCATATCGTGAACAAGTAGGGCTACCGCTAATCGAAGAGGTGGCTAACCCCAATGCTTCTAAGGATACGCCTGTCACCGCATTCTATAATCCAAAAATAGGCCTGGAATTTTTTGGTGGTATTGAAAATCTTTTCCCCTTAAAAAATAATCCATTTTTTGTGGAAGATGAACATGAACCAACAAACTATGCGCAAAACTTATTGCAGCTATTGGTTCAGAAGTTTTTCTCTGTTGGACTCGTTCAACATTATTATGAATTGTACGAAAAGGAAATCAATGAGCAGTTTTTCTATCCATTAACACGCGAAACATTGGATTTTCTCATTCGCTTCTATAAAAGTGAAACCTATCACAATCAACCACATATCATGATTAAGTAAGGTGAAAAAGTTAGAAGGTTAGATAGTTAGAACATACTAACTTTCTAACCTCCTTATCTAAGCGCCTAACATCTTATCTAACTAAAGGAAAATCAATCGTTTCTAAATGTGCTTTTGTTATAATTTTACGCAAGGCCTCAACTTTTTGGGGATTACTTGCAGCCAAGTTGTTTTGTTCCTGAGGATCCTGTTTCAGGTTATACAGTTCAGAAACAGGATTTCCACTTTTCACTTTTTGTAAAATCAACTTCCAATCGCCCTGACGGACGGCCTGTCTGCCACCATCCTCATGAAACTCCCAATATAAGTAATCATGCTGCTTTTGCGCTTTAGGTTTTCCAAGTAATGTAGGAACAAAAGAAATACCGTCGGTATATTGGGGTGTTCCTGCCTGTGCAACTTCTGCTAGTGTTGGCATAACATCCCAAAATGCACCCAAGTAATTGGAGGTAGATCCTGGAGTCACCTTTCCTGGCCAATAAACAATAAATGGTGTTTTCACGCCACCTTCATACAGATCACGTTTGTATCCTCTTAATCCACCAGAACTGTTGAAGAAGTCCGGATCCGCTCCTCCTTCACGATGTGCCCCGTTATCACTTGTAAAGACAATAATGGTATTTTCCAATAAATTTAACGCTTTGAGCTTTGCTACAATTTGTCCCACCTGTGCATCCATACGGCTCACCATACTGGCATAAGTAGCTCTTGGTTTAGCTACAGAAGCATATCCTGGAATGGTCGCTTTAGGACCATAATCATTTCCTTTATGCGCCTTTTCTTCAAATGTGTTGGCGTATCGCTCATAAAACTGATCATCAGGACCCGATAATTCGGCGTGTGGTAATACTGTCGGAACATACAGGAAAAAAGGTCGATTCTGATTGTTTTCGATAAATTCCAAAGTTTTTTCTTGGATCAGCTCTGGAGCATACTGTCCTTTGGCCATCAAACCATGATTTCCCTCCAGCTCTATGCGCTCTTGATTGTGCCACAAGTGTGTCGGATAATAGCGGTGTGACTGTCGCTGACAGTTATAGCCATAGAACTCATCAAACCCCTTACGGTTCGGAGAACCGTAGGTGTCTACCATGCCTAATCCCCATTTTCCAAATGCACCTGTCGCGTAACCTGCCTTTTGCAACAACATCGCTATCGTTTGTACCGAGTCTGCTAAGGGCTGCTGTCCCTCGGGTTCTAATTCTTTATTGCCACGGACTGGCGTATGTCCGGTATGTTGACCCGTCATCAAAGCGGATCGGGATGGAGCACAAACAGAAGTGCCAGCATAAAAGTTATCAAAACGCATCCCCTCTTTAGCTAATGCATCCAGATGTTTTGTTTCGATGATCTTTTGCCCATAAGCCCCTAGATCACCATATCCCAAATCATCCGCCATGATAAAGACTATATTAGGTCGATTGCTTTTCTTTTGTGCTATGGCGATGCTGCCCAAGGCAAAAAATAACGCAAATAGTGCTGGTTTTTTCATTTTATTGGTTTATTACTCTTGTATATTTAAAATGGTTGAAATAAATTCACAAAGATCTAAAGATCATGGAGAATAGATTTCCAAAATTAGTATGAGGACATGAAGATATTACATAAACAAATTTACACGTCACTTTTTGATTGTCATGTATAAAGGATTAAAGTTTAAAGGATAGATCAGAAGCTAAAGTAAAGAAGAAAAATGAAAGGTTAAAACCTGATGTAAGCAAATCAGTGGTTTCGCTAAAAAAGTTACATTTTTAAGGATAAAATAGACAGGTATCCCTAATTTATGGGTGTATATGGAGTCCACATAGGGATATCAGATGGGCTTCATATTAGATTTAAGATTTATATCGGATCATGAGCTGGTCCATGATAAACTCCTCGAAAATTTAATTTTTTCGTTAAAAATAGGCACAGGCTGCGTTCTAGTTATCCCTTTAACAGTATTTTACACATTTTTTCTCCATATTTGCAATAACCTCACTAACAGCAGGGATATACATGATTAAAAAGAAATATTGGAAAATTACTTTTCTTACCAGTACCTACCTTTTGATAGGTTGCTTCATGTCGTATGCTCAGGAATCAATCGCAGATAATACGAATGCCATCATAAAGTATAATAGTGATTTTAAAGGTATAGGTCCGAAGGTCTATATTCTCCCTCCTCCTAAGAGCAAAACAGAACAATTAATAGAGCTATTTGATAGTAGTGCGCGAAAAGATTTTGCAAAAAAAATAGCTCAGGAACTGCGTTACAAAACTTTGCTCACGCAAATTAAAAGCTTGACAGATCAGGCGCAATTTCAGTACTTAATCCATCCAGCACCTACTGATATAGGCAAATGGAATGAGCTATTAGTCCGTATCAGACAACAATATGATGATCCCGCAAACTATACCCTTTTAAATGAAGCCGGTTTATTTGCAGTGAATCATAATTTGCCAGATCAAGCAATCGCTTATTTTGAGAATGCGATCCAAATCGCTGCAAATGGAAACCATAAACTGGACAAAACAATATTGAATCAAAATCTTGCTGTTGTACTACTTTATGCAGGAAAATTTGAAAAAGCAGAACTGGCTGCACAGGAAAATTTGAAGTCTGCAGTCCAGTCAAAAAATAACCATGATCAAGCAAATGCCTGGATGCAAATTGCTCTCGCTAAAGCGGGTATGAAAAACTACGATGGCGCAGAGCTGGATATCATTAGAAAAGCGATACCCCTTTATAACAAATCAAAGGCTTATGGGGATAAGATCATTGCTTGGCAACAACTCGCTCAAGTATATTTTGACCAAAATAAATTTACTGAAGCACAATGGTTTTTACTGCAGGCACAACAGCTCGCAGAAAATAAAAGACTCACCCATGAACTGGCGGCTATAGAATATGTACTTGCTTCGTCTAAACTTTTAGATAACAACATCAAAATCGCAAAAAAAGAATTTCTTTCAGCTCTTCTCCTGGCACGTGAAAGAAAAGACATACACCTTGAACTGGCAGTTTTAGATAAACTGGGAGAGGTATACATCCGTTTAAAAGACTATAAACAAGCGGAAAACACGTACCAGGACTTTGCAAAACTGAAAGCTTCCTTTCATCAAGCTATAGATGAATACGCTCATTAATCTATAGCTTGAAAAGAATTGCACTTATTTCAATATTTCATCTAAGAAAACGAGCAAATGCTTCCAAGAACGCTGTGCGGCTAAAGGCTGAAAATCAGCACTAGCTGGATTAGTAAAGGCATGTTTAGCGTCAGCATAATAAATCATTTGCCAATCCGCGTGCGCCGTTTCCACTTCTTTTCTGAAATTCGCAATTTCTTGTTCTGATACATGTGGGTCTGCAGCACCGTGAAGCACCAATATTTTAGTCTTAAGTGCTCCATCTGGGCGACTGCCTTTGCCGAGGTTGCCGTGTACAGAAATGACACCTTGCACTTCTAAGTCTGCTCTCGCAGCTTCTAAAGATCCAGTTCCACCAAAACAGTAGCCCATCACAGCCAAACGCCGTGGACTTGCTCCAGCTTTCACCAGTTGCTCCAGAGCAAGACGAATCCTTCTTTGATAAGCTTGATAATCCTGCTTATATTTTCCAGCTTGTTGCCCCGCTTCTGCTGCAGTCGTTGGCTTATTGCCATCGCCATAGATATCGGCAACAAAGGTGATGTACCCTTCCTTGCTCAGCTGTACAGCAGCTTGCGTAGCTTCATCATCAATACCCATCCAAGCTGGAAGAATCAATACACCTGGTGCACCTTCACCAGCATCCGTATTTAATAAACCCGTTAATCCTTGGTCGCCATCTGAATAGCGGATGTTTTTAAGTTGCCCGAAACTGGTCTCCGTGACGCACAAACATATAATGGTCATTATTAAATTTTTCATTAGCTATTATTATTGATAAGTTTCTATATTATGAGGTGAAATGAACATCTGTCACCCAACTTTGTTTAGTTAATTAGTCTACTTCGTTTTTAAACACGTATATGCTAATACTGGCTCTTGAATGCTGTCCTTTTTGCTTATAACATCGACTCTGGAGATTGTTATTCTAAATCATCAGTAGTCGTACCGAGCATGTTATAAGCACAATCGATACCGGATGATAAGGCGACTGAAGCTCATGATCCTCTTATAACATTATTATTACAGCATGAATTGCTTGTTGGATAAAGATACTTAAATTCATTAAAATGAGTTATTATTACAAGAAATATAAATATTAGAGATTTTTCAAATAAAGTATCAAATAAATTTGTTGATTTGTTAAAAATATGAACTGAAATTCTTTAAATTTAGCTCTTTGGATTTAAAGCGCTATCTCATATATTAAAAATGACTATTAAAATTATAGAAAATATGTTTAAAAAGCTAATATTCACCCTTTTTGTTATTTCGATCGTCTCTTGCGGCTCGAAGCCGCGAGTTAATTTAACCGAAGTAGAAGGAGGTTTAAAGCCTAGCGCACAACACGAAGTCATCGCAAAAGAAGTTGCCGGACTTTTAGAATCGACCAGTTATAAAAAAGTACAACTGAATGATTCGATCTCGAAGATTGTTTTTGACAATTTAATAAAAACGTTAGATCAAGGAAAAAACTACCTATTACAGTCCGATATCGATGAATTTCAACAATACCGCAATACAATCGCCCAAGATTTTAGAAATGGTGATTTATCCGCGCCTTTTCATATTTTCAATGTGTACTCGAAACGCTATTTAGAACGTATGCAATATGCGCTCAAACAAGTGGATGTCAAGCAAGATTTTACCCTAGATGAATACTTTCTTCCGAGCAGAGAGAAACTAGGTTGGTTCAAAAATACAGCGGAAGCTGACACGCAATGGAAACATCGTGTGAAATATGATTTGTTGAATCTGGAAATGACAACTGCTAAAAAAACAGATAGCACGGAAACCAAGCAAAAAGAGACCTTGCGTAAGCGTTATAACAATTTGATCTCTCAAGGTAAAAAAACAAATTCAAATGATGCATTTCAGTTGATCATGACCGCATTGACAGATGCTGTAGATCCACACACTTCGTATTTCAATCCTTCTTTTGCACAAGCATTTAATGAGGGAATGGCTAATACATTTGAAGGTATTGGTGCACGATTGACGATTGATAACGAGATGGTGACCATCAGTGAAATTATTCCGGGCGGCCCTATTTTCAAAGATAAAAGTCTAGCGATAGATGATAAGATCGTAGGGGTGGCACAGGGAAAAGATGGTGAATTTGAAGATATCATAGGCTGGAGATTAGATGCTGCTGTAGCAAAAATCAAAGGTCCTGCTGGAACTCTTGTTCGATTGAAGATTATACCTGCTGGTCAACCCATTGGCGCACACCCTAAAATCGTATCTCTAACGAGAGAACGCATCGTAGTGGCTGAGGAGTCTGCTAAAAAGGAAATCTTGAATGTAAAAGGCGCCGATGGTAAAACATACCGTGTTGGTGTCATTAATATTCCAAAATTCTACATGGATTTTGAAGCCTACCGCAAACGTGATCCAAACTACAAAAGTACAACTCGTGATGTGCGATTATTATTGGATACGCTGAAACAAGAAAAAGTCGATGCGGTACTGATTGACTTACGATTCAATGGTGGAGGATCTCTTCCAGAGGCGATCGACCTGACCGGTTTATTCATCGACAAAGGACCAGTCGTACAAGTACGTGATGTCCGCAATTCAATTGATGTTGAAGAAGATCGTAATGCTGGTGTTTCATGGGATGGTCCATTAGGTGTCATGATCAATCGCTTTTCTGCTTCTGCTTCCGAAATTTTTGCAGGTGCTATACAGGATTATGGACGAGGAGTAATCTTAGGTTCGCAATCATACGGTAAGGGTACCGTGCAATCTGCCGTGGATATGTCTCGCGTCATCAGCCCTACAAGTAAATTATTATTGAAAGCTCAACAAGAGAAAGATCCAGACACCCCTAACGGTGCGCCTGAATATGGTCAGATCAATATTACCTTAGGTAAATTTTACCGTGTCAATGGTAGCAGTACACAACATAAAGGAGTAAGTCCTGATGTCACATTCCCAACACAATATTCAGCTGAAAAGTTTGGAGAAAGTTCGGAACCGTCTGCTTTACCATGGGATCAAATAAAATCAAGTACCTATAAAAAAGTGGCTGATTTAACTCCGATCAATAAAAAATTAGAGCAAGAGCATGAAGCCAGAATGAAAAACTCAACCGAATACAAGTTCTTACTGGAGGATATTGCTTCGTTCGAAAAACGTGACGAAGAAACCAAAATACCCTTGCAACTTGATAAATTCAAAAAAGAACGCGACGATAATCAAAAGAAAAATAGAGATCGTGTAAATGCGTTATTGAAACAGAGAGGCTTACCACTATGGGAAGAGGGAAAACCACAACCTAAGATGGAGTTTGACTTTGTACAGGATGAAAGTGCTAAAGTGATGACAGACTTCATCATCCAAGAAAAGAAGTAAGGAAATGAAATAAAAAAAGAAGGGGCTGATCTATTGATCAGCCCCTTTCTTATATATTAAAGGTAGATAAGGACTTATTTTCCGGCAGCGTACTTGAAGTGTTTGTTGATGGTGACCGGTAATTTACCTGTTGTCACGTACTGCCCAAGTATTGCTTTTGCAACAGCTCTCTGCATAAACTCATCATTCTGATAAGCCACTAGTATGGTTTTACTTTTGTGTACACCTTTAAAACCATCGATCGCATACGGATTGGTGAAGAAAGTAACAATTGATTTTTTAGCGAGCTTTTTAACCAGATCTTGCACCTCTTCGCTTACAGGAAATTGTGGACGAGGACGAGAACGTGTATCATGAATAGCCAAGATGATCTGCTTATTTCTTTTGACTTCCTTGATGATCTTTTTGAGTTCATCTTTACTTGTTTCATCGCTGATATAATACTGGGTCTCATCCGATAAAGCATCTGCCAAAATCTGTTGAAAAGCAGCTGGAGATTTTAATCCAATATTAACAATTGCTGTTTTTTCTGATTTTTTAAATGCTTTTATTTTATCCGTAGATTTTAAAACAGTAACAGATGCTTCAGCCAACTGATCAATCAATTGTTTGGCAGAAGTTCTATTCAACTCACCGTAAAGATTGGTCGTGTTGACATCTTTGTATTGATCTAAACCTAACCATAGTTTAGAAGCAAGTACTTTTTTCACGCGTGCATCTACATCCGCTTGATTGACTCTCCCTTCTTGAATAGCTTGAAGCACTAAATCAATCGCGCGGTTGCTATTTTCAGAGATTTCCAACAAATCATGTCCAGCTATAATAGCCATGACATCAGCCTCACCATTAGGGAAAAACTTTTTAACACCATTCATATCCATAGCATCCGTGACCGTCAGACCACGAAATCCTAATTCTTCACGGAGTATACCGGTTACTATAGGTCTTGAAATAGAAGAAGGAATATTGGGGGTTGAATCTAAACTCGGAATATTCATATGGGCAACCATGATCGCTGGTGCTCCCGCTTTGATTAGTTCTTTAAACGGAAACATTTCTAAAGCCTCCAAACGATCTTTACTAAAAGTAAGCTGAGGCAAGTCATGATGCGAATCTACATCCGTATCTCCATGCCCAGGAAAATGCTTTAAGGATGAAATAATACCACCATTCATCATCCCATCCATATATGCTTTGGCTTTTCGGGTTACATTTTCTTTGTTGTCACCAAAAGAACGAAAACCGATCACTGGATTTTTAGGATTATTATTAATATCCACTACTGGAGCAAAATTAAAGTGCATACCAATACGGTGAAAATCTTTTGCAACTTCTTGCCCCATTTGATAGATCAACTGATCATTTTGAACTGCACCTAATGTCATTTGATAAGGATAGGATAATGTGGAATCCGGTAAACGCATGCCTAAACCCCACTCTCCATCAAATGTAATCAATAAAGGTACTTTGGAAAGTTGCTGGTATTTGTTGAACATATCGACGTGACGAACAGGTCCACCTTGAAAAACAACAAGACCTCCCAACTGTTCATTTTTAATCACCTGAGCAACAGAGTCTATGTAGCGCTGTCCAAGATTGGTATGTGCACGTACTAAAAATAATTGTGCTATACGTTCTTTGGGAGTCAATGAATTAAAAACAGAGTCCACCCAAGTATGGGGGGAATTGATATACTTGACAAAGTCTTTTTTGTCTTGTGCTTGTGAAAAAGAGATAGATGATGTCAATGCGACGACAACTAGAGCTAGTTTTTTTAACATAATTAGTTTGTATAAAATTGAGTACTAAGAACGGACATTTTTTACACAATAAAAAACAGTTTGTGCAACAAATTTGATAAAACATGCACAAACTTGCAGTATTCGTTCCAAAAAACAAGAAGAAGATTAGATCAAATCGTATTTTTCTTCTAGGAGAATAGCTAATTCCATAGCATGATCAAGCTCGCCATTAGCTTCTTTTTTCCAAAGGGTATCGATGACAATTAATAGCAGTTCGGTTTCCAAATCTGGATTTTTATAGCCTAATTCTTTAAAAGCTCTCACGATAATGGCTTGAACAGGTTTCATAAACTGCTCATGCTGCTGTTTCGAAAAAGGATGATGAGAAAGGCGCTCTTGAAGTTTCCAAAAAATGGGCTCGTCCGCGACCAATTTACTGGGTAGATTAATCATCTTGCGTAAAAAATCTTTAGAATCGACATAAGTCATCATGCCCTTGTGGTGAGTAAGGACTTTACGATATCCAGCCTTGATCAAATGAACCAATAGCGCATCTTTATTGCCAAAATGTTTAAAAATCAAGGCCTCAGAGACACCAGCATTTTGAGCGATAGCTTTGGTAGAGGTATCGGCATATCCTTGCTCAGAAAATAAATTCAAAGCCTCACGAATAATTTTCTCTTTTCTACTCAATACACTATCTTTCATTTTACACTTTTTTTACTGCATACAAACTTAGATAAATTGTATTTTATATCCAATTTATCTAAGTTGAATATGAAAACATTTTAAACCTCTATAAATTAACAATTTATTCAAAAAAAACAGTCTATAAATATTCTTTAATCAACAGATAGCATATAACCGATGCCTCGTATATTCGTAATCTTAATGCGGGCATCTTTATTTAAATATTTACGGATCCTACTGATAAAAACATCCAAACTTCTACCCGAAAAATATTTATCATAACTCCAATAGGTTTTCATAATATCTTCACGCGGTACAACTTGATTTCTATTCTCATATAGGCTTCGCAATAATTCACTCTCCCGATAAGACAATTTGATCATGTCTCCATGGTAACTCAGTGTTTGCTTGAGGCTATCGAGGACATAATCGCCAATCATCAAATTTTGACTAAACTGCATTTTTGGACTATTTTTTAACAGCGATTCAATACGAACAACAAGTTCCTCAATGCGAAAAGGTTTTTTCACATAATCGTTTGCCCCTAAATGAAATCCTTTAACAACATCCTCCGTTTGTACCCGAGCAGTCAGAAAAATAATAGGAATTTGACTATCGCGCTCTCGGATATGAGTAGCCAAAGTAAAACCGTCCATAACAGGCATCATTACATCAATCAACAAGATATCCGGTTTTTCCTTCTCAAACGCTCGCAAAGCACTCTTCCCTTCCTGACAATGCCGGACAGAGAAACCATTCGTTTCCAAACTATCTGCAACAATAAGAGCTAAACTTGGTTCATCTTCTACATATAAGATATCAATCATAATCCTATTATTTTGGTAATTTAACAATAAAGGTACTCCCTTTATTTAAACTGCTTTTGACAGTTATTTTCCCACCATGCTGCACAATAACTTGTCGCACATATGCCAAACCAATTCCAAAGCCATTTACTTGATGTAAATTCCCTTCAGGCACTCGAAAAAACATCTCGAAAATCTCTTTTTGATATTCAGCAGCAATACCTTTACCCTTGTCCGAAACCGTAAATTCGATATCATTGGGATACTCTTGCGCATTTAAATTAATTTCGACAGGATCTCCAGAATACTTAACTGCATTTTCCAACAAGTTATTAATAACATTTCTTAAATGCGAGATATCAGCATTGATCCATAAAAAAGGCATCTCCATATCCAAAGATATCAGTACCTGCTTGTTGACATGAATTCCAAAAGTGTTGGCAGCATCTTTCAAAACTTGAATAAGATCCACTTCACTTTTATCCAATTTTAGTCCAGTATGTTCGTCCACATCCAATTGTAAAACACGATCAATCATAGCAGAGAGGTGGTCGAGCTCATTTCTGGAAATCGCTAAATAACGATCCATTTTTTCATGATCATGCCTTACGCCGTAAAGTTGTATCGCCTCAATAGCGGTCATCACGGTTGAAACAGGCGTTTTCAATTCATGTGTCATATTGTTGACAAATGCTTTTTGCATCTCTGCAAGTCGATTCTGTCGAAAGAGTGTTTTAAAAAGATACAGAAATGAACCTATAAATATACTGATCAAAAGAATTGCAATACCCAATTGCCAACCTAGATCAAACAGTAGATTTTTCCAAACTTGCTTAAATTTGACAATCAAAAATTTGCTCTCGACCCCATCAATCATGATGGGGCGCGTCCAAGATAGTTTTTTCGCACGGTATTCCTTACGAATAGCAAAAAGACTATCACGCGGGAATATTTCAGTTGTAATTTCATAATCGGCACGTACACCCTTCGCTTCAAGTGCAGTATGAAATTTATCTTTTATCTCTGCAATCATGCTATCAGACATCTTAATTTGCAAAAATAGATAAGGAGCCATCATCTCTCCACCAGATTTACCATTCAGGTGCTTTTGTTTAAAATCATGCTGCATACCGCTATCCCCTTTCATGGGGCGACCTTGATGGTTAGAAACCAAATCCTTAAAAAGAGTATCGATCTCAGCATCCGTGTATTTTGCCCTCAGATTTTTTCGTAAGGTTCCTAAAGCACCCCCTTGCTCACTTTTGATCTCGTTGCTATGAGATTGATAAACGTCCTGAACCACATTAAACATGCTTCTTTCTGCTGAAGAAAGAAAGAGCTCAAGGCGATTACTATAACTTCCGTATAACCAAATCACCAGGATACTAATCATCCCGATACCAGTTAATACCGAAAGTGTTATCAATAATTTAAACTTATTTGCCATAATTAAAAACAAATTTAAATTACTAGATTTGCATTCGCCTTGGTAATTAACCATATTTAACAAAATATAACACTGATTAACAATGCGCATTGATTACATTTGCATTATTCAATTTTTAAGCATGATAAGAAATTTTAAGAGACGTAGTATTCAATTTTTATTCTCAGCGTTATTACTGATAGGCATTTCAGCATGTAATAAAGATATTTCGCTCTCTTTAGACAATTCAAGAGATGAATCCATGGGCATTGTTCCTATTGATTCGATTCAAGTGAATGCATCCACTTATCAACTTGATGATGTACCTACATCAGGAACTGGAGTGATCCTCGTTGGAAAGAACTCCAATACAACTACCGGATCTGTTAGTGCAACTTCCTATATGCGCCTTGGGATCGGAAATATCACGACGGCTTCCATTCCTACTGCAGCTCAATATGATTCCATCACATTTGTGTTAAAACCTAACAAATATTTTTATGGCGATACAACCAAAACACAAACCATATCCGTTCACGAAGTAAAAGAGCAAATAACATTAAAAGAAGTCAACTCGGGTTCTGACATCAATGAAAGACCTGTATTTGTAAGCGGTGCAGCCATTTACAATAATCAAAAATTTGCGTATGATCCTAACGCATTAGGAACTTTATCATTCAAACCTTTTGTTAACCGATTAGATTCTGTTTCAATCAAATTAGACAATACACTAGGTAACAAATTATTTTCTTATATTAAAGAAGGTAATTCGGCGATATCCTCGAATGAAAATTTTGTTGAGTTTTTCAAAGGTATAGCAATCGTACCAGGAAATAACAACACAGCTATCATTGGTTATTCGGATACTGTTGTTATGCAGATACACTATAACTTTATCAATGAAGAAGGATTTAAAGTGAATTCGGTCGCTAAGTTTAACTTAGGAGATAAGACATATCAGTTTAACAATGTCGAAGCAGATCGTGCAGGAACAGCATTCAGCACATTAAGTATCACAAATCCTGAGCTAAATAATACGGTAACCGATGGACATGTTTTTCTGGAAGGTAGCACAGGAGCTGTTGTTAAAATAACTTTTCCGACACTTTTAGCCTTAGTGAACGATCCAACTGTAGCGATTAATAAGGCAGAACTCGTTATAGAAACAGAAAGTAAGTATCATAACTCATTTTTTAACACACCTTCAAGTGTGATCTTAATGGTGGCTAATTCTGGAGGGAATCCAATTAGTATGATCAATTCACCTTTTACAACAACAGTGCAACAAGCTGCTTATATCGGCGCTAGTGACTTTGGAGCAAATGCAAAATATACGTTCAATTTGATCGAATATTTAAATAATATCAAAAAACAAAGCTATTATAATACGTCTTTATTCTTGAGCGTACCTACAACAGGATTATTCTCGAATACGGATCGACTTATTGTAGCAAAAGATGCAAATAACAAACCAAAAATAAAATTAAACATCTTATATACTAAATTTTAACAGTTTATGAACAAGAAAAATTGGCTACTAATATTATTAGCGTGCGTCGTAACTTTCTCTACTTACTCTTGTAAATCAAAGGATGATGATACAGATGAGGTAGTGGAGTGGACTAAAGGCTCTGCTTTCGATGGTGGCGCAAGAAGTGGGGCAGTATCTTTCTTAATTAACAATATTGCTTATGTAACTACAGGTATCGCAACGGAAAGTAGCGTTGCTGTTCGTAAAACAGATACTTGGGCGTATAGTGCTTCCGCAGGAACTTGGTCTAAAAAAGCTGACTTCCCTGGTATTGCTCGAAATAATGCCGTTGCTTTTGCAATTGGTAACAATGGGTATGTAGGTACTGGTTTTGATGGAACAAATGCATTATCAGATTTTTATAAATATGACGTTTCGGCTAACACATGGACGAAAATAGCAGACCTTCCTGCTGATGCTGCTCGCTATGGTGCTGTGGCTTTCACAATAGGTGGATTTGGATATGTAGGTACAGGCTCAAGAGGAAATGACAACGATACTAACGTAAAATCTTTCTACAAATACGATCCTACAGCTAATACTTGGACTTTAGTGGATAGCCCATTAGAATCTAATAGAAGATATGGATTTTCTTTTGTAATCAATAACATTGCGTATGTAGGTGGTGGTATTGATAATAGCTCATACCCAGAAGACTTCTTTAAGTTTGATGGTACTAAATGGACTAAATTAAATGATTTAAATCGTGATGATAACTCTTACACATATAACTTAACACGTTCTAATACTTCTGCTTTTGTATTAAACAACTTAGCTTATGTGGTAGGTGGTAAGAAAACTTCTGTGATCAACACCATTTGGGAATACAACCCTTCTACTGATGTATGGAATGCTGACAATCAAGTGTTCCAAGGTTCAGCTAGACAAGATGCTGTTTCTTTTGCGATTGACAATGTTGGTTATGTAACTACTGGTCAAAACGGATCAAACAAATTCTATGATACTTGGAAATTTGTTCCAGTGAAATAGTATAATACTAGATTATTAACATAAAAAGGGTTTGTATCATAGGATATAAACCCTTTTTATGTTTAAACTATTTAACCATTATACGTGCATAAAAATGTTCTTATTAAGCTCATCCTATGCCCTCACAAGAATTAAAAGTTTAGCGCTAAGTTATGCTTTAAAATGACGAAACATCTGAGCCCCGTTATGACAATCATCAGCAACTTACCATCAGTTTTATAATGAATAATCATCATGGCCTTAGCACAGCTAAACTTGTCGGAAAATAACCTATATAATTGAATAATAGACCAATAAATAGGTGTAATAATTTATGCTAAAGTCGAGCCAAGATAGAGGTGAGTCCACCATAAGTGCACAGTGAGTCCACGTTAAGTCCACATATATATGGTGCTTTCATCATGTAAACACCATGCTTACATCCTGCTCACACATACAACCTAGCCCCATGTTGCTTCCTACTTATGCCCCAGAACATCCTTAGAAAAGGACCATACCTGAGCATAAAAATTTCGAACATTTATAATCACTAGGAAGTTCTTATAACGAATACTTTTTATCCCTAAAAGAGTACCCTTAAGGAAATTAATGATGTACTGATTTTGGAAATTAGCATCTACTTTTAAAACAAACGGTCAAGCTGAGTAGGGCAGAATTGATACCTAAGAAGAAAATGGATTAAAGGAGCTGTCCAGTAGATGAAGTGCTATTTTCATAATATCCATTTTTCAGTCCAGAGCAGAAATAAAAAAATGAACGATTGGAAAATCAGAAAATAACAAAGGAGCTATATCGATATTGAGATAGCTCCTTTACAGATATAAATGAGATTAAATTAATCCTTTTTCTTTCAAGGCTTCTGCGATTTGAATGGTATTGGTAGCAGCACCTTTACGCAAATTATCAGCAACTACCCACATATTCAAGGTGTTATCCTGAGATTCGTCACGACGAATACGACCCACAAACACTTCATCTTTACCATGAGCATCCTTAGGCATTGGGTACTGCAGATTAGCAGGATCATCTACGACAATGACACCACTTTGTGCAGATAATGCCGCACGAACATCTGCAAGATCAAAATCATGTTCAAATTCAATGTTTAAAGACTCAGAGTGTCCTCCAATTACTGGAATACGAACGGTCGTCGCCGTTACTTTGATAGAATCATCACCCATGATTTTGTTGGTTTCCAAAATCATTTTCATTTCTTCTTTGGTATAGCCGTTTTCTTGAAAAACATCAATTTGAGGAATGACATTTAAATCGATCTCATATGCATATGCTTTCTCACCATCTTTTATACCAGCACGCTCATTCATCAATTGATCAACAGCCTTCACCCCTGTACCTGTTACAGATTGGTAAGTAGAAACGACAACACGCTTTATTTTATATTTATCATGAAGGGGTTTTAATGCAACAACCATCTGTATGGTTGAACAATTTGGATTTGCGATAATTTTATCTTCAGCGGTTAATACATGTCCATTCACTTCAGGAACTACTAATTTTTTAGTAGGATCCATACGCCAAGCAGATGAATTGTCTATAACGGTAATGCCAGCGGCAGCAAATAATGGTGCATACTCCAGAGAAGTACCACCACCTGCAGAGAACAAAGCAACATCAGGTTTTAAAGCAATAGCTTCAGATGGTGTAACCACCTTATACTTCTTTCCCTTAAAATCAATTTCCTTACCCTTACTACGCTCTGAAGCTACTGGAATTAATTCTGAAACTGGGAAATTGCGCGCTGCTAACACTGTTAACATCTCAGTACCTACAAGGCCTGTTGCGCCGACTACTGCGACTTTCATCTTGTTACTTTTTCTTTAATTTGTTATAAAATTTTACCTCAATATTCTAAATAGAATATTGTTATTTCTCAAACTTACGAAATTAGAGCTAAATATGTGATCATTATTGCAAAAAAATAGGGAAATATATATTAATATCAATAAATTAAAACGATTTTAATAAAATATCTTAAAACTTAGCGATGTTTACAAGTCAAACCAACAATTAAACTTATACGCATTTAAAGATAAAACATATACAAAAATCTTTTGCAAGCGCACAGTAATCAACACGCTTTCATGTGCAAAATAACAGGGACGCCAGATTAACATGTCAAGACCAAACCCTAAGCATATGTATGCATCACAAAATATGATCATGATAATAGTGTCAATAATTAGCACTAAAAAGGGTGCAATAAGGGAGATTTAAAAACGAAATAAAATGATTTGATAAATCTGACCCTATTTAGTGAAAAACAAGCAATCGATTGCTTTGTACAGTCTGACTAGTAAATGAAAAAAATATCAAGAATTTCGATAAAAAAAAGACTAAAAAAAAGGGTATAAAACATCAAACAAAGCCACAATAATAGCATGATAATAAATACTTTACTGAAAAATAGGAAGCAGAAAATTAAGTTCAAATGCTACTTTTGAAACCTTGATTAGGATAATAAAAATACTATATTTGCATCGATGAAAGAAAGCATTATTATAATCGGTGCAAATGGTCAAATCGGAACAGAATTGGCTACAGCTTTAAGAGAAAAATTTGGGACCGAAAGTGTCGTTACATCCGACATTAGAGAACCCCAAAATTTAAAGGACGGGGAAATTTTCGAACCCCTAAATGTACTTGATAAAAGTGCTATAGAATCCTTATTTCAAAAATATAAACCAACACAAGTATATTTATTGGCCGCCATGTTATCGGCAACTGGTGAAAAGTATCCTCAAAAAGCATGGGATCTCAATATGAACGGCCTTTTGAACGTTCTAGACCTAGCTGTTGAATATAAAATAGCAAAAATCTTTTGGCCAAGTTCAATTGCTGTATTCGGACCGCATTCTCCTAAAACAAATACCGAACAATATTGTATCATGGATCCAAACACGATCTACGGTATCAGTAAATTGGCTGGAGAAAGACTTGTCGAATGGTACCAAGAACACCGTGGATTGGATATCCGTAGTATTCGCTATCCTGGTATTATTTCATGGAAAGCTGAGCCAGGAGGTGGAACCACTGATTATGCAGTACATATTTTCTATGATGCATTGAAAAAAGGTAGCTACGAATGCTTCTTATCGGAAGATACTGCTTTACCTATGTTATATATGGATGATGCTATTCGCGGTACTTTACAACTGATGGATGCTCCAAAAGAAAGTTTAACGATTCGTTCAAGTTACAATCTTACGGGTGTAAGTTTTACGCCAAAAGAACTTGCTGAAGAAATTAAAAAAATTCTTCCTAATTTTGCAATCTCTTACTCGGAGAATGATCCTAGACAGGCGATTGCAGATTCATGGCCTGCTAGTATTGAAGATTCTCCAGCGAGAACAGATTGGAATTGGAAGCCTGCTTTTGATTTAGCAAAGCTTACTGCCGATATGATTGAGAATCTTAAAACAAACAAACTATAATATGGGAAGAGCTTTCGAATTTAGAAAAGAACGTAAATTTAAACGCTGGGCCAAAATGGCAATCCAATTTACGCGTTTAGGTAAAGAAATTGCAATCTCAGTGAAGGAAGGCGGTCCTCACCCGGAGTCAAATTCTAGATTACGTACAGCGATAAACAATGCGAAAGCTGTTAATATGCCTAAAGATCGTGTAGAAGCAGCTATTAAAAGAGCTTCTGAAAAAGATTCTAAAGGATACGAAGAATATGTATATGAAGGATATGGCCCCCATGGTGTGCCAATCTTAATTGAAACGGCAACCGATAATACCAATAGAACTGTTGCCAATATACGCAGCTATTTTACTAAAGCTGGTGGTACATTGGGTAAAACTGGATCTTTGGACTTTATTTTTAACCGTAAATCATTGTTCAGATTTCCTGCAACAGAGGATGTCGATATTGAAGAATTGGAACTGGAACTTATCGATGGTGGTCTTGAAGAATTATATGTAGAGGCCGATGAAGAAGGAAATGATGTTGTGGTTGTTCAAACTTCATTTGAAGATTTTGGAAATATGCAACGCTTATTGGAAGAAAAAGGTATTGCTGTTTCTTCTGCCAAGTTAGAGCGTATCGCTTTATCTCACACCGATATTTCGGAAGAAGATGCCGTAGACGTCTTAAAATTGATCGATAAAATCGAAGAAGATGATGACGTTCAAGCGGTATATCACAATATGGCATAGTCCGAACTTATTACAGTATAAAAAAAGAGCGTAAAGCTCTTTTTTTATACTCCAAATTAAGCTTAATCCTTTTCAAACTATTAAAGATTAATAAAATACTATACATTTGTAGTAGACTAAATGTTTTCAGGATGACTTTTGAAGAATTTTTCGCTAAAAAAAAGATTGACTTAACGGCTTTACAAAAAGCCGACAACTCACTTTATGAAGAATTTAAAAAGCATTATATGGCTATGGGATCCAAAAGTTTTGATCATACAAAAAAATTTTGGTTTAATAAGCTCCGTAAAAGTTATCATCTAGCAGAAACGCCGATCGACAAAAAAGAAGTACAGCAAGCTATTGTAAAAGAACAGCAATCTGTGAAAGCAGAAGCGACTACTACAGCTACTGGCTTTAAACCGCGTTTCAAAGCTCCCGCACCGAAAAAGGATGTGCTCTCTCAGGAATCTGAAACACCAATTAATCGTGTTGAAAAAATAAGTGAATCTGCACCCGATAATGACGGTCCAGCTAAGCCTACTGGGTTTAAACCTCGTTTTAAAGCTCCAACAGTAACACAGGATATTGTACCTCAAGAAACTGAAACATCAAATAATCGTGTTGATAAAACAAGTGATTCTGCTTCCGATAATGATGTTATAGCAAAACCTACTGGGTTTAAACCTCGTTTTAAAGCGGGAGTAACAAAACCGGCTGCAGAACAAAACACAATACCAACTGATCAGCAAGCGGAAGGACAAACTGATCATCTAGGAGCATCTCATCCTGCAACGGAAGCAACCTCAGCGGACCTGCAGACAGAAGCAAGCAGCAAACCTGCTGGATTTAAACCTCGTTTTAAAGCGGGAGTAACAAAACCGGCTGCAGAACAAAACACAATACCAACTGATCAACAAGCGCAAGAGCAAACTGATCATCTAGGAGCATCTGATCCTGCAACGGAAGCAACCTCAGCGGACCTGCCGACAGAAGCAAGCAGCAAACCTGCTGGATTTAAACCTCGTTTTAAAGCAGGAATCACAAAACAGGCAACAGCAGTACAGGATAACATACCAACTGAGCAGCAGGCGCAAGAGCAAACTGATAAAACGGTAGCATCTGATCCTGCAACAGAAACAATCTCTACGGATCTGCAGACAGAAGCAAGCAGCAAACCTGCTGGATTTAAACCTCGTTTTAAAGCAGGAATCACAAAACAGGCAACAGCAGTACAGGATAACATACCAACTGAGCAGCAGGCGCAAGAGCAAACTGATAAAACGGTAGCATCAAATCTTGCAACGGAAACACCCCCAGTGGATCTGCCAACAGAAACAAGCAGCAAGCCTGCTGGATTTAAACCTCGTTTTAAAGCAGGAGTAACGAAACAAGCAACAGCAGCACAGGATAACATACCAACTGAGCAGCAAGTGGAAGGGCAAACTGATAAAACGGTTGCATCAATTCCCACAACGGAAACAGCCCCAGTGGATCTGCCGACACAAGAAAGCAGCAAACCTGCTGGATTTAAGCCTCGTTTTAAAGCAGGAGTAACGAAATTAAAAAATAAGGATACCGATTAAAAAAACATTTATTTTTTATACCTTCATTTAATTACATTTGTATATAAATAATTTCGACTATATAAACTATCTGTCATGTTAAAAGAGGAAAGACAAGCTTTCATTATACACCAAATCAATTTACATAATAAAGTATTATCGTCAGACTTAAGCATTCAGCTCAATGTTTCTGAAGATACAATCCGTCGTGATTTAAATGAATTGGCAGAAAATGGAAAAGTACTAAAGGTATATGGTGGTGCATTATCAAAGTCTTTTCAATTTCCTTTTCAAGATGGCAATGTATATGCAAAAGAGGCTAAAAAAGAAATCGCCAAGAAAGCCATTTCTTTACTTCAGAATGGGATGACGATTCTGGCAGGTGGTGGTACAACCATGATCGAGCTAGCTCGACTTGTTCCTGATAGTCTACAATGTACTATTTTCACCATTAGCCCATTGGTCGCACTCGAGCTTGCTGAAAAGCCGAATTTGGAAGTTATTTTAATCGGAGGAAAATTATCCAGAAATACAAATATCGTATCCGGATCTCAAGTAACCAACGAATTATCGGACATTAAAGTTGACCTTTGTTTATTGGGAACAAATAGCCTTTCCACTCAGGATGGTGTAACAGATTCGGATTGGGAAGTTGTCCAGATTAAAAAAGCGATGATTAAGTGTTCGAGTAAATTGGTAATCTTAAGTATTGCTGAAAAATTGAACTCGGTTCAAAAAATGAAAGTGGTACCGCTTCATGATGTCAATTATCTGGTCACAGATCTTGAACCCACACATCCGAGCCTATCAGAATTCACCAGTGCTATTAATGTGCTCTAACAATATACGCTTCATTCTCATGCAAACCTCTAAAAAAAATCAGTAGGTTTGCATCATAATGAAAATACCAGCATTACCAGGATTTAATCCAGAAGCATTCGAAAAATATTTCAAAAACACAGGTTGGCTTTTGTTGGCACGTGTTGGATCTCTTTTTGTCAAAATGTTGGTCACCTCATTTGCATTGCCCTCCTATCTTGGTAGTGCAAATTTTGGAACTTACAACTATCCTTTAGTGTTACTGGCCTTTTTTACTGGAATCGCGACCATGGGTACAGATGGTCTAATCACTCGGCAACTATTACAACATCCTGAAAAAGAAAAGGTGTTGCTAGGCTCCGCTCTACGTATTCGGGTCATAACAGGCTTTTTAGTTTTACCCCTGGTTTATCTCACCTATTTCCTCATTACTCATTTCGCACCAGAAGCTCCTGCGGCCTCTTTCAAACAAGTTGCCCTGGTATCGCTAATCTGTATTATTCAAGCGGTACAGATCATCGATAGCTTTTTTCAGGCACAGGTAAAAGGTAAAATGATCATGATCGTACAAGTTGGGGGTAATGTTCTTTCTGCCGCAATAAAACTAACACTCATACTCTTGAAAGCTCCTTTAGATGCTTTTATATGGACTTTAGTTTTTGATGTAATTATTTTACAACTCGGCTATCTAGCCCTTTATCATAAACTTGGTCATCGTATTTCAGCTTGGAAATATGATAAAACGACTGCCAAAGAACTGATCAAATTAGGGTGGCCACTGGCATTTTCTTCTTTGTTTATCACCTTTTACATGAAGATAGATCAACTCATGATCGATGCTTTATTGGGAAAATCAGCGTTAGGAGTCTATTCTATAGTCGTAAGCCTAAGCGAAAGCTGGTATTTTATGCCCGTGGCAATTTCTACCTCACTGTTTCCAGCTATTATGAATGCCAGAAAAGGAAGTCCCGAATTATATCAGAAAAGATTGGGTAACCTGTACGAACTCATGGTATTTGTAAGTGTATCAGTAGCATTGGTCGTTACATTCATGGCACCTTTCCTTTTTAAATATTATTATGCTCCAGAATATGGAGAAGGATTACATACCCTTCAAGTACATATTTGGGCAGGTGTATTTACATTCTTAGGCACAGCGAGCGCACAATTCTTAATTGCTGAAGGGCTCACCAAAATCACACTCTACCGCACGGCATTTGGAGCGATTATCAATGTCATATTGAATTACATCTTTATCCCAAAATTTGGAATCATTGGAGCTGCTTATGCTACTTTAATTGCCTATTTTGCGTCCACCTTTTTTCTCCTATTCATTAAAAGAACCCGGCCAAATGCAATTTTAATGATTAGATCACTGTTTCTACTGGGATTATTATCTACTGTAAAAGAGAAATTTTTAAAAATAAATCGTTAAGTTTATTTCTATTATAAACTTTAAAAAATGGAAAAAACAGGTAGTTATCGATCATTACTCAATAGCAAATTAATAAAAGGTCTCCTTTCCTTGGCATTTAAAGGGTATTTCGTAGAAACGGGCTGGACTAACTCGTATTTAAAAAAAGAATCTCTAGATCCAAACGGAAATCCAATCCCTTGGTTGACTTATTCCTTTTTAGACTTTATCGACGGGAGATTAAATAAAGAACTTTTACTTTTTGAATATGGAGCCGGTAATTCTACCCTATTTTATGCAAAGCATGTCAAAAAAGTAACCGCTGTTGAACATGATAAAAATTGGTTTGAGCGCATTAAAAATCAAATGCCTGCCCATGTAGAAATGAAACACATTGGATTAGAGGGCGATGAATATGTGCATGCAATCCTACAACAAGATCAGCTTTTTGACATCGTCATTGTTGATGGCAGAAAACGAATCGCTTGTTGCAAAAATGCCATTCAGAGATTAAGTGAAACAGGTGTGCTCATATTGGACGATGCGGAAAGAGAACATTATCAACCAGCGATGGACTATCTGATACAACAAGGATTTAAACACATCCCCTTCTCCGGAATTGCAATCGGCGCGATCCATAGAAAGGTAACCGCTCTATTTTATAAAGAAAATAACTGTTTAGGAATATAAGAATGTCAACAGCACCCATTATCTTATTTGTATACAATCGACCAGATCATACATTACGCACCTTAAAGGCTTTGGAAAAAAACGATTTGGCTTCATCTTCCGAACTATTCATCTATTCAGATGCTCCAAAAAATGAAGGATCAAAACTTGCTGTGGATCAGGTAAGAGAAATTATAAAGAGAGATTGGAGATTTAAAAAAATACACCTCACTTTACGAGATACAAATTGTGGACTGGCAGCAAATGTGATTGATGGGGTTTCTAAAGTCGTCAAGCAATATGGCCAAATTATAGTCTTGGAAGATGATCTGACGACATCTCCGTTTGCCTTGACCTACTTTAACGATGCTTTGGCTCGGTATCAGCATGAAGATCGTGTGATGCAAATATCAGGATACGGTTATCCTCTGAAAGATCTAGAGATGCTACCCGAAACATTTTTCTTTCGTGTTGCAAATAGTTGGGGATGGGCAACTTGGGATCATGCCTGGAAGTACTTTAACCCGGATATACACCAGTTGACCGATGATTTTACAGCGGAACAAATTTATCAATTTAGTATAGAAGGAAAAGAAAATTTCTGGAAACAGGTACAGGAATTTAAAGCTGGTAAAATTAATTCTTGGGCGATCCGCTGGTATGCCTCTGTTTTCAAAAATAATGGTTTGGTGCTCTATCCTCGGAATTCATTAACCCAAAACATTGGTAATGACGGTTCAGGTACACATACCGCAGCCGAATCGACTTACCATGTCGTTCTTGCTGATAAAAAAATAACGGAATTTCCGCAAGAAATTCAAGAGCATACACAAGCTTATGAATCAATTAAGTATTTTTATGCCCATAGAAAAGGCTCCATCTGGAAAAGAGGAATCCGTTTTGCTAAAAAGAAACTTAACGAACTAAAAAAATAGTATGTATAACAATCCGACGTTTTCCATCATTACAGTCGTTTACAATAATGTACGGGATATCGAGCATACCATAAAATCGGTTGTCAACCAGACTTATAAACATATTGAATACATCATCATTGATGGAGTGTCTACGGATGGAACGCTGGATCTGATAGAAAAATACAAATCAAATATCGATATTCTTGTTTCCGAAAAAGATAAAGGAATTTACGATGCCATGAATAAGGGCTTAGCACTTGCAACCGGTGATTATGTTCTTTTCTTAAATTCAGGGGACGAATTGTATAGTAAAGAAACCTTGGCTAATCTCGCCGAAGTAAGTGAAGGAGCAGATATATTGTACGGTGAAACCTTTTTAATCAACGATCAACGTGAAATCATTGGCGAACGCCGACATCAAGTTCCTGCACATTTTAATTGGAAGAGCTTTCGCTACGGTATGAATATCTGCCATCAAGCTATTTATGTCAAGCGAACTCTCGCCGAACCGTATGATCTCCAGTATACTTTATGTGCGGATATTGATTGGGTTATCAAAGCCGCTAAAAAAGCCAATATATGTGTCAATGCCCATCAGCATGTCGCAAGATATTTAGTCGGAGGAATGTCTAAACAAAAACATCGAGAATCTTTAAAAGAGCGTTTTATAATCTTTCAAAAATATTACGGTACAATTCCCAATCTATTCAATCACCTCGTGATTGCCCTAAAGATGATGGTCTTTCGTATCAAAAATGGTAATCCTGCAGACTAATGATGAACCCTGAAATATTAACGGAGCTGGTCACCGTAAAAATGCCTTTTGGAAAATACCAAGGCTATACTTTATGTAATCTACCCGAGCCTTATCTGGTTTGGTTCCATCAAAAGGGTTTTCCTGCGGGAAAGCTGGGGATTCAATTGGGTACTCTTTATGAGATAAAATTAAATGGATTGGAGTATCTATTGGAGCCTTTGAAGAAAAAATGATGAATATCATTTATTTCACCGTCATATTTTTTATGTTTCATCATGATATTTGTTCTTCATAGGTCGATGAGAAAACGTTAAAAATTGTATAATTTCCAATTTTTAGCTAAGTTTGTCCTATAATTCATTTGCATTAAACGCCGTTTGCAGCGGTATCAATGAAAACTATGGCACACTATCAAACTTTACTGTACTATTGCTACAGTCCTATTGCTGACGCAGAAAAATTTGCAGCAGATCACTTAGAATTTTGTAAATCATTAAACCTCGTTGGACGTATTATCGTTGCAGACGAAGGTCTTAATGGAACGGTTTCGGGCTCACCAGAATCTTGCCAAGCATACATGGATGCCATTTATGCGGATGGTAGATTCAATCATACCGAGTTCAAGATTGACGATGTAACAGAACCTTCTTTTATTAAGATGCACTGCCGTTACAAATCCGAAATTGTTCATTCTGGTTTACGCGATCCAAAAATAATCGATCCAACGTTGAAAACGGGTATACATCTAGAACCGAAAGAATTCATGGAAATGAAAGATCGGGATGACGTCGTTGTATTGGATGTTCGTTCGAATTACGAACACAATGTGGGACATTTTAAAAATGCGGTCACGTTAGACATGGAAAATTTCAGAGAATTTCCGGAAAAAGTAAAAGAACTGGAACAGTATAAAGGAAAAAAAATCTTAACCTATTGTACTGGTGGTATAAAATGTGAAAAAGCTTCAGCGCTATTATTAGCAGAAGGTTTTGAAGATGTTTACCAGTTACATGGAGGAATTATCAAATATGGTAAAGAAGCTGGTGGTAAAGATTTTGATGGTAAATGTTATGTCTTTGATAACCGAGTAACAGTTGATGTGAATTCGGTTAATCCAGTAGTGGTTTCCACTTGCAAAAATTGTGGTACGCAAACTCCCAAAATGATCAATTGTGCAAGCCCAATCTGTAATGAGCACTTCACACAATGCGACGAATGCGGAGAAAAATTAGAAGGTTGCTGCTCAACATCCTGTCAGGAAGACCCATTAAAACGTCCTTATGACGGCACAGGTTATTATGTAAAAATACCTCAACCTGTTAATATCGAAAAAATAAGCAAAAGAAAACATAAAAACTTTCCACCAAAAGTTAGTTTAGAAAATTCTTTATAAAAAGAATGGGTTGAACTTACGTTCAACCCATTCTTTTTTCATGTATACTCTACCTATTATTCAACTAGTTTAGTCGCTTTTTCATGTTCTATATCCGTAATGACAGACGTCTTACTCATCTCTACATTATTTTGGCTACGAGCTACTGTCCAACGGCCTAAGGTGAGATTGTACTCGCCTCCAAGACTGACGAAATAGCCTACATCTGCTGTATTGTACTTCAAAAACAATTGATTTGTACCTTGTTTGAAGAATGGCTGAGATTCCATCGTCAAAGGATTGATAATATCATAGAAATCATTATTAGTAATACGATATCCTTTATTACCTTCCCAAAGCGCTCCGCCCCCAGAATTATAGAGAACATCTACTGGCTTGGAATCTTTAGTCACTGTGGTTCCTTTAAAAACAGCTATGCCAAAGGCATTACCACTATTGGCTAACAATCCTGATGTCTTGTTTCCAAAATCAAATCCATTATTTTCATTGTAGTCATAGTTTAGCACCCAATTGGCACTAGCCAAACTAGTAGAAGCACTTCCATTGATCAGCTGATATTTTCCACCAACATAAAAGAATGCCCCCTTACGAGCCATACCAGTTGTTAAATTAAACTTATAAGTTCTCATACCACCTGTTGCCCATCCATTTGCTGGAGCACCTGTAGGTGTTGAAGCATTAGCATTATTGCTCACAACAACAGCATAAGGTGTTTTAGAGAAATCGATATCTTCAGTAGCCATAAACTGCATATATTCATAGTTGGTATCTGACCCTTTAACATCGCTCACAAAACCTGTGATCAAAACAGATGCAAGTTCAATTTCAGAACTTAGCATCAAGATATCTTCTTTTGAACGGCATCTCAGATAGGGAGTACGTACGCCACTACCATCTTCCTGATTGAAAACTATACCATAATAGTTGCCTAGAACATAGGGCGATTGTTGTGAAAATTCAGCCTGTTCATTTGTTACTAAATTAATGTTTGCAAAGCCATCATTTAAGACTTTAGTTCCCAAAAGTACATCGCCTACTTGAGGAATTGGGTTAAATCCTCCCTTTAGAATAATAACCAGCGTACTTTCATAGGCTTCCGGATTTTCCAAAATAGCTTTCGACGTCACAACATTATTTTTAATTGGTCGTCCCGAAGCTACCTTTGAAATTTGACTTGCTTTAATATTTTTAAGCTTCAAAATACCATCTTCTCGCAAAAGTTGACTTCCAAGAAGATCAATAATGACCGAATCCCCTGGTTGATAATCCATTGCAGCATCGCCCAAATCGATTGATATACCGCGTAACTTTCCTAAACGTCTCGCATCCTGCACGACTAACAATCCTTCAGGTAGATTTCCTCCTTTATGATCCGATACAACCAGTGCAGCTAACTTACTTGAACCCGCTAATTTATCAGCATCGATCGTAACCATTTCACCTTTAAATAAGGATCGAAGATCAAAAATACCGATGTATGAACTAATTGTTCCTCCAGGGTAGTGGGTATCTTGACATGATGCCATGGCTACCAGAACCACCATCACTGTTATGATATTAAATAATATTTTTTTCATCTTAATTTCTATTGAATCTGCTATTCTGGTTTTTGCCACCATACTTTGGTATTGATCAAATCAGCTCCTTGATTAGCAATAGCTTCTTTATAGCTTGTAGGATTTGAGGATTGTACGATAACGGGATATACCATTCGCGATGGCATTTCACCATTATTTTTTAAACCAGGACCTTTTGGTAAAACGGGATAGCCTGTTCTACGGTGTTCAAACCATTGCTGCATATCGACCATAAAAAGTGCATAATATTTCTGCAAATGCAGCATTTTCATTTTTTGTGCTACAGTTTTACTTTCGTCCCATTGTATGTCTGCATTTGTGAGATAATCCTGAACAGGAAGTGTCCAATTAGGAATCCAAAGCTTAATGTTGTTTTCCACTCCACTCTTATAATGGGTTTCGGCCGAACCAGAAATCCACCCTTTGATGATCGCTTCTGCTTTGATAAACTCAACTTCAGCATAATTCATCAACATACCAGTCAATGGTTCCGTCTGCAAACTATTGACACCTGCATTTTGGTCATATGAATAAAAATAGCTCAACTTCGTATAATCCTCGGCATTTCCAGCAGCATAACCACTTTCTACGCCAACATAATTTCCAGACACAGGTGCAATTCCCAATCTATTAATACCACTAGTTCCATATTCAGGAATATGGAGACGTGGATCGTTCCAATCTCTTAAATGATCAATAAAGAAAGAAGCAAGAGAGGTCGCACGGAAGTCTTGTGCTCTAGTGCCCATAAATGGTGATACATAGGCCCCCTGTCCTGTCCATCTTAAAACTGCGGCATCACTATTACTGCTCATGATTGGATACTCAGTTGGATGATCTTGTAGAATCTCTTGTATCTTTTTAATCGCATCAGGACCTACATCGGCTTTGTGTGCAATACGAAGCAATAACCGAAGGTACATAGAATTCGAAAATTTGCGCCATTTCAAAACATCACCGGCAAAGATGGGATCACTAGAAGCTTCAAGAGCATCGCCTCCTTTGAATAATTGATTAGCGGCCTCAAATTTTTCAAACATGCCGATGTAGATATCCTGTTGTTTATCAAACTGTGGTTCTAAAATAAGCGAGTCTCTCCCGATTAAAGCTTTTGAATAGGGAACATCGCCATACGTGTCGGTCAAGATAGAAAACAACCAAGATTGACCTAGTAATGCAACCGCTTGATAGGATTTATTGAGTCCTATTCCTTCTGAAGCCGTCAGATACATATCCTTAAAGTTCATCAGTTGCTTGTAATGTTGATCCCAAAGATAACTTGACCAGCTTGGCCTAAAATCATAACGAAAGACTTTACCATCTCCTTCACCGATCGATACAGTTACTTGCATCAATTCATTGGTGAAACTTCTATTGCGATTCATATTGGCTGTGACCGCATTTAAAAATGCATTAGCCATAAATTGAGAAGGATAGGCATGTGTTGTTTTTACAGGATCTGTGTTTAATTCTATAAATCCTTTATCACAGGACTGCAGACTCATCGATAATGCTAAAAAAGCAAAAGATATTTTTTTGATCGTATTGTTCATTGTATTTCAGCTTAAAAACCCAAGACTAAATTAAATCCTATCGTACGTGTAGATGGAAACTGAGCGATTTCAAAACCTTTTACAATATCTCCACCATCCAATGTTCCAAATTCAGGATCAAATGCCGGCCATTTAGACCAAATAAATAAGTTTCTACCATAAAGACCGATAGTAGCTTTATCTAATCCCCATCTTTTTAAAACATCTTTTTTGAAAGAATAATCCAGTCTTGCTTCACGAAATTTGATAAAATCAGTTGGAAATGTACTTCCTTCGGCATTGTCTTGACCATAATGTGAGCGGTAATATTCGTCGATATTGGTTGCGACTACATCATTCTTGCGATAAGTACCATCCCCGTTGGAAACAACACCGTTTCCGATGATCCCATTATAGCGCCCTGGAAGTGTATTTTTTGTTTTACCTTGTTCTGCTAATTTATAATGGGTCAGCGAATGACCAACTGCTCCCCATTGAGTATCAAATAAGACGTTTAATCTAAAATTTTTATAACTAAATGTATTTCCCAAACTAAATTTGCCTGTTGGAATCGTGTTACCTAAATAGACAACCTGTTCCGTGAGTAAGGCTACACCGGTTTTTTCATCGTATATAATTTGGCCGTCTGGAGCACGTTGATATCCTATGCCATACATATCTCCCATACTTCCTCCTTGTAAACCTACAATTTGTCCACTTCCTACTGAACGATATTGAAGCACAATAGAAGAGTCGGGAATAGACATAATGGTATTTCCGTTAGCGCTATAAGTGATCGTCGATGACCAATTAAATCCTTCCTTATTGACAAGTTGATTGGTATTGATAGCGACTTCCAAACCTCTATTACGAACTTCACCCATATTCATTAAGTATCTGGAGTAGCCTGACGATGGATCTATCGTACGGTAAAGATGTTGTTTACTTGTATTTCCTTGATAAACTGCAACATCAACATTTAAGCGATTTTTAAACATGCGCACATCTGTTCCAAATTCTATAGATCGTGTCGAAAGTGGTTCGATATAAGGATTGACCAGTGTAGATGGGTTTTGCAATGAACCTCCTACAAGAGGATTACCCCCAGAATATCCAAACTGCGTCATATAAGGGGCATCAACTCCGGACCCTACCCAAGCAACAGATGCTCTCAATTTTGCGAAATTAATAGTTTTGGGCAATGAAAATAATTCGGATAATACCAAACTACTGTTGAACGAGTTATAGAAGAAACCTACATTTTTATCTGGAACGATGGACGAAGCTAATGTACTCGACCAATCCATACGTCCAGTAGCATCAAAAAATAAGTAATCTTTGAACCCTACGGTAACTAAACCATAAAAGCTATTGATTTCAAAATTTCTAATGTCTTGAACACTTTTAATACCATACTTATTATTAGTATGGTTGTATACTCCAGGAAAAGTTAGACCATCCGATGCTAAAGAGGTCATCCGATAGTGATTACGTAATGTAGCTCCACCTCCTGTAGCAGTAATTTGCCAATCTTCATGTATTTTTTTATCATATTTCAATAAGAAATCGAGATTGGTTTCTTTTGAAAAAATTTCTTGTGTACGGTAACTTCCTTCAGCTAATTTAGAACCAGCATCATAAGGTCGCAACTGTGCTCGATCTTCGCTGGAGAAATCGATAGACGCTCTAACTTGTGCACTAAATTCTTTTGAAAACTGATAAGAGGCCTGTGCATTACCCGTAAATGTATTACGGTTATTACGGTTAATAAATTCATAAGAAATCGCATATGGATTTTCGGGGTAACTGCTAAATGGATACATGATTTTCCGATCCTCCTTACCTTTTACCCAATAATCTTGTAACCAATTTACGTCTGCACTAGGTTGCCAAAAGATATACCAATACATCAACGATTGATTACCATAACCTGCTCCTGGTAGATTATCACTATGCCGGTTATTATAACTTACCTTCGAAGTGATACTCAACTTATCACTCACCTTTGAGTTGACAGATAAAGCAACTGTATTACGGTCATAGCCCGTATTAGGCACAATCCAGGTATTCCGCACATTAGTCGCCGAGAAGCGTGCATTGGTTTTTTCCGTCCCACCATCTATAGAGAGGGTATTCATATAGGTTTTACCAATATCAAAAAAACTATTGATATTTTTATAGGGCTTCCAAAGGGTTCGTTCTGTGCCTACTGTTTGAAGGTTCGGATCATATTGAAAAAAGTATTGACCATCAAACTTAGGTCCATATGCAGAACTCGTACCGCTTGTACTCCCCCCATCAATTGAAGTCCCGAATGAATAATAATCTGCGCCACCGGTCCCCTGACCATACTCATATTGGAGGTCTGGCCAACGATTGACGCTTTCAAATGAAGTATTGGAGTTTAAGGTGATCCCTAATGATTTTCCATTTCTTTTGGCGCCAGATTTAGTCGTAATAATCACCGCACCATTGGCTGCTTTTTGTCCATAAAGAGCTGCTGCTCCCGGTCCCTTTAATACGGAAACACTTTCGATATCTTCAGGATTTAGATCATCCATCCCAGAACCATAATCTGCAGGCATATTATCACCACCAGTACCATAAATAGCATCAGAGGCATTGCCTGATCGTCGACCTGATCCACTATTGATCATCACACCATCTACAACGATCAATGCTTGATTTTCTCCTGTAAGATTATTCTCTCCACGTAAAATAATCTTTGTTGATCCTACTGGACCCGCTCCTGAGCGCATCAAGTTGAGGCCCGCCACTTTACCAGAAAGCGCATCCATCCAATTGCTCGAAACTGCATTCGTAAGCTCTTCACCCTTTACCGTACTAACCGAATAACCAAGAGACTTTTCTTCACGCTTGATGCCCAATGCTGTAACAACTACTTCTTCAAGAGCGCGCTCGGTAGCATGTAATCTGATTTCGACATGTGCAGAATGTTTGTTGACATGCTCCTCATAGGTGCGATGCCCCAAGGACTTAAAAGTTAAGACTGTTCCTTTAACAACCGTTAATGTAAATGCCCCATCTTTATCCGTCTTTCCAATGCTCTTATTACCATTAAGAATAGAAACATCAGCAAGTGGATGTCCATTTCCATCCACTACTGTTCCCTGAAAAGAAATATTTTCTTGTTCCAATATCTCTTCTGGTGATTCTTGAGTTTTAAGATGGAGATGTGACGCAAAAAGAGGATAAGAACTGCATTCGAGTATACTACATACGAGCAGTGCTTTTTTTAAATGAGATAGGTAATCGTGATTCATGCAAAATTGTTTTGTCAACGGGTTTTACTTCCGCACAAAAATGCAATCACTATATTAAGATAGCCCTAGTTTTATGTTAACATTGTTTTACTAAATGGAAGGCAATATAAACATCATGTTAATCAAGAGCATAAAAAAAGGAGTAAATTAAAAATCTCACTCCTTTTAGATGATTATTTTTATTTATTAAATCTGATCAAAAGACCATTTTACATAATTTATGTTTTTATCAACAGCTAAGTATTTTTTTTCGTAATACGTTTTGATCGATAATACTTCATCTACTAAATCAGAATGATATAAATCAGCGGTCTCTGCATGTTTATGCAAACCCAAGATTTCTATCTGTTCTAATGTGTAATTATAGAATCCATCATTATCTGTTTTGAGATTCATCAATCCACCTTCTTTTAATACAAATTTATACCGACCTAAAAAAGTAGGATTCGTCAAACGTTTTTTCTCACGACTCTCTTGGGGTTGAGGATCTGGAAATGTGATCCAAATTTCAGAAATCTCATTTTCTTCAAAGTGTTCCAATATGGTCTCGATCTGAATACGAAGAAATCCAACATTATGAATCCCTTCTTCGATAGCAGTTTTAGCACCTCTCCAGATACGATTTCCTTTATAATCAACACCAATAAAGTTTTTCTCGGGAAAAAGCTTTGCCAGATTGACCGTGTATTCTCCTTTTCCACAAGCCAATTCTACAACGATTGGATGATCATTTTTAAAATGCGATCTAGCCCATTGACCTTTAAGTGCTTTACCAGCATCAAGTTCTACGACATTGTCAAAAGTACCAATCTCCGCAAATTTTCTAAGTTTGTCTTTACCCATTACAATAAAATATCCTGCAAAAATAACCTTATTATTGCACTAATCAATAGCTTATGTGGTAAATTTAGTTGAAGACCTTAAGAGAAACTCAAATCAAATGATCTGATCAAAATTTAATGCATGATCATCTTAAAAAAATGAATGATCACTTATTACCAGAAACCACATAAAAAGCAAGAAACATATTTCTGTTAAGATGAAAACGAGCGATCTAAAGAATAGATTCAATTTCCAAGGATATAAGTCAGAAGACCATACCTAACTTAACAGAATATATATCTTAATAGGTTTCACTGTAAGATGGAATACCATATTCGTTAACCTGGTCTTCCACTACGGGAGGTGTTCCGATGGTCCCTTTTCTTTTTTTATTTTTTTTAGGTTTAATAAAATCCGTCACTTTTGCAATAATACCAGTAATACTATCCTGATTGACCTGCCCAAGAGCTTTTTCTGAAGCTAATAATAAAAGTGCTTTTTTCAAAACACTTGCTTTTTTAAAGAAAAATCGATTCATCACGAAGGGCACACCAATGCGCAATACTTTAGTCAACCAATCAGAATCTGTGCCGCCACTATTTTTTGCCGGAGAGAAAAGTCCTGTAATCATATTTAATCCCGGAACATTTGATTTCACGACATTAAATATACGCATAGGAGTCTCTATTTTATGATTTAGCAAGGTCATTTGCGATTTCAAGTACGCTTCTTGTTCATTTTTTAAAACCTTAAGACGAGTAATCTCCGCCTTCAACTCTGCGAGGTTATGAATTTTGCTTTGTTTCGTCATCTTCTACTTTTTCTTGTTTCACAATATTTTCTTCTTCCTCTAATTCGTCTGTCCATTTCGCAGAAAATCGACGAATTGACAAATCCATAAATTTAGACTCCAACGTCGGCTCAAGTACCCGAATCAAAACGAGTACAAGCAAAAATATAACTGCCGTAGCTAAAAAACCTAAAGAATTGCTTCCTAATACTTCTCCTAAATAAAATCCCAAAGCAAGACAAAGAAAGAATACAATAAATAAACTTAAAATTATTTTTGCACCATCAACAATCAAACTTGCAATTAAACGAGAAGATCGCTCCACTGTCTTTAGCCGAATTAAATTTAATTGCGAATCTAAATATTCCTTTGTCTTTTGGAATGTACCACTTAGCGAGAATTTTTCTTCTTCCATTTATTTCTATGTTAAGAACCAGAGGCTATAAGCCTCTGATTATAGTATTGATAATAATTTCTTTAGGTAAAAATTACCGCTATTTATGCATGCTCTGTAATTTCATCTTCGAAAATCTCTTCTCCTTTATTAATTTTTGTTTTAAGAGTAGCAACAACTTTTTCTTTAAAATCATTTAACTGATCAAACTGCTCTTCAGCGCGTTCGCGAATAGCATCTCCCAAATCAGCCAATGACTCATTAAGCTTGTCTCTTGTCTCTGTTCCTTTGTCAGGTGCGAATAAAATTCCTAAAGCGGTTCCTGCAGCCAAACCTGCTAATAATGCCAATACTACTTTACTATTATCATTCATATTATTAAACTTTAAATGTTAATCCTTTGTAATCCGTTTTATTCAGTAATAATACAATTAGCTAAGCAAATCGTTTGCCAAAAGCCAATATTTTTTGATATATGATAAATACCAGCTATTACAATATAATAAATTTGAACAAAAAAAACAATTCAGGTTATTTTTAAAGGTAAAAAAAATAATTCTTACAATTATTAGATAAATTTAATTAACTTTAATAGCCGTTTAAACCATTTTTATGTTAACAAAAACCTATAGCAGCGCCGTTTATGGTATCGAGGCCACCTCTGTAGCTGTGGAAGTAAATATAACCGCAGGTACGAGATACTATATCGTTGGTTTGCCAGATAATGCAGTTAAAGAAAGTCTACAAAGAATAGAAAGTGCCATTGTGTCTTGTGGCTATCGGATGCCGAGGCAAAAAATAGTCGTTAATCTTGCCCCTGCAGATATTCGAAAAGAGGGTTCAGCATACGATTTGGCGATTGCAAGCGCCATATTAGCATCGTCAAATCAAATTGAAGCAAATCGGTTAGCAGATTATCTTATCTTGGGGGAACTCTCTTTGGATGGTAATATTCAACCCGTGAAAGGAATATTACCCATTGCTATTCAAGCAGCAAAAGACAAATTTAAAGGTATAATTCTACCAGAGGCAAATGCCAGAGAAGCTGCTATTGTTTCAAACTTAACTGTTCTGGGTGTCGATAATTTGTTACAAGTAATTCATTTTTTTAATAACAAAAGTGATTTAAAAGTAACAAGTGTATCCATTGAGGATGAATTTTTAAATCATGCAAATCAAAATGAAGACGACTTCGGAGATGTGAGAGGACAAGAAAATATCAAAAGGGCGCTAGAAATAGCTGCAGCTGGTGGTTATAACCTGATTTTGATAGGGCCTCCAGGGGCGGGGAAAACAATGCTTGCTAAAAGAATGCCTACAATATTGCCACCATTAACCATAGAGGAATCCTTAGAAACAACCAAAATACACTCTGTGGCAGGCCAATTAACAGCAAAAGAATCCTTAATGACTAGAAGACCTTTTCGATCTCCACATCATACGATTTCGGACGTAGCACTTGTTGGTGGAGGAACGAATCCTCAGCCAGGAGAGATATCCTTATCGCACAATGGTGTATTGTTTCTAGATGAGCTTCCTGAATTCAAAAGAACAGTGTTAGAAGTGATGCGACAGCCTTTGGAATCACGTAGCATTACGATATCCAGAGCAAAATTTTCTGTAGACTATCCAGCGAGCTTTATGCTAATTGCAGCGATGAACCCATGCCCATGTGGGTACTATAATCATCCCGAAAAAGATTGTACCTGTGGCACCAACACCGTACAACGATATTTAAGTAAAATATCGGGTCCTTTATTGGACCGTATTGATCTTCATGTAGAAGTGACCCCAGTGGCTTTTAAAGAACTTACGTCTGACCAAAAATCCGAAAAAAGCCATATCATCAGAGAACGGGTTATGGCAGCCAGAAAAATTCAAAACGAACGCTTCAGGGCTTTTCAAAATATCCATAATAATGCACAAATGAGTAGTATACAAGTTCGGGAAAGATGCCAAATAGATGCTGAAGGAAGAAAATTACTTAAAAATGCTATGGAAAAATTAGGTTTATCTGCTCGGGCCTATGATCGCATTTTAAAAGTTGCAAGGACAATCGCCGATATGGAACATGAAATTGATATCAAAAACCATCATTTAGCGGAGGCTATTCAATTTAGAAGCCTTGACCGCCAAAGTTGGATAGGATAGTTTAAAACTGACTTACAAAATGTTTAAAAATCCAAGGATAAAGGATCAAAGTGATAATCACTCCAGATAATGCGCCGAATAAATGTGCATCATGGTTGATACCATCTCTTGAGTTTCTAGACGCCCATACACAATACCCCAAAAAGAGGACCGCAAATATATACGCAGGCATCGGAATAATCATGAAGATACCCAGCATCATTTTCGGGTCAAACATAATATAACTAAATAATACAGCACAGATTGCTCCAGAAGCTCCTAAACTGTAGTAACCATAATTATTTTTATGCTGAAAAATGGTTGGAATATCACTGAGTATCAAACTTGACACATAAATAATGGCAAACTGAAGATGACCCCAATCACTGATTTGGATTAATATCTTTTCTAAACCAAATCCAAAATAATAAAAGGTGATCATGTTGAATAAAAGATGACCCCAATCTTTATGAACTAACCCACTCGTTAAGATCGTATAGACTCTTTTCTTTCGATAGATGCTATAGGGGTGCAACATCATTTCACCCAGTACTTGAGGATTTGAAAAACTATAAATACTTGAAGCTATGGTTAAAGCAAAAATAATACTCGCTACGGGAGTTAAAAACAGATATTCCTGTATCATATAATTAAAAACGATCCTCTAATAATAAAACATATAATTCTTTTGGACCATGCGCTCCCAAAACTAAGCGTTTTTCGATATCTGCAGTACGCGAAGGTCCGGTAACTGTGGATACCATCGTAGGCATCTGATTACCATACCGACGTTGCATATAGGATAAAGCATCTTTAATATCCCAAACCATTTGAGAAGCTTTTGCGATCACAATATGAATTGGCGGATAAATACCCAATCGCCGTCCAGAAGCATTAGCATTACTAACCATGATACTTCCATTACGTGCAATCAAAACTTCACAAGACGTAATCCCTGCATCAGCAGCATCAAATTCGACTTCATTGGTATGTATAGGAAACCCGTAAGGATTCAACAAGTCTTGAACACCTTTTTCCCAAGTAAATATTTTTTTTATATTATTTTCTTCCGTTAAATGAATCAAATTTTCGATGAGATTGATCTCACCATCACAATACAAAAACTTCCCTCCAACAGCTGTCAGTTCTCGCGCAAACGTAACGTCAACTAATTCATCTTCCTCGTGATATAAAGGTGTTTTTTTTAATTTGGGATGCGGATTTTCACTTTTTTGAACTAGAGCCTGTCTGATCTTACCTAACATCTGCTCTTTGCTACTGCTATTTTTAACATTCATGTGGCGGAGGTAGTAAAAAATACAGCGCCTCTTAATATAAGAAGCGCTGTACAATAAATATTATGTGTTTGGATTATCTTCTTCTTTGATCCCGATTTTAGGTTCTGCGACACTAGTCTCTTCTGGTAAAACATCTAAAGGTAGATCCGTTTGTGGAACACCACCCCCATCTCCACTATTCACAAACTCATCATAAGTAGTTTTCGTGTCAAATGGACGTTTTCCTAAAATTTCTTCCAAATCGCTCTGGAACAAGATTTCCTTTTCTAATAATTTCTCTGCGATAGCGATTAAACCATCTTGTTTTTCTAGTAACAATTGCTTTGTTCTGGTATAAACATCAGTAATTAGATTACGAACTTCAGAGTCAATTAACTCTGCCGTTTTGTCAGAATAAGGCTTGTGAAATTGCTCGGATCCATCACGGAAAGAAACATTTCCAACTTTTTCATTCATACCATAGATCGCAACCATAGCGTATGCCAATTTTGTGATGCGTTCCAAATCATTTTGAGCTCCAGTAGATATACGCCCAAAAGTAATATCTTCAGCTACACGACCACCCATAGTCATACACAAACTATCCACTAACTGCTCTGTGGTATATAAGAACTGCTCTCTAGGCAAATACTGTGCATACCCTAATGCCGCAACACCACGTGGTACAATAGATACCTTAACCAAAGGATCTGCATGCTCTAAAAACCAACCTGCAATCGCATGTCCTGCCTCATGATAAGCAACAATTTTTTTCTCCTCCGGAGAGATGATTTTATTTTTCTTTTCTAAACCACCAATAACACGATCTACTGCATCTTGGAAATCTTGCATATCAATTTCCGTCTTGTTTTTACGCGCAGCAATTAAAGCAGCTTCATTACAAACATTGGCAATCTCAGCACCTGCAAATCCTGGTGTCTGTGCGGATAATTTCTTGGCATCAACCTCTTCCGACAATTTTAAAGGCTTTAAGTGCACTTTAAAAATATGCTCACGACCAATTAAATCTGGTTTGTCAATCGAAATTTGTCTATCAAAACGTCCTGGACGCAATAAAGCGCTATCCAATACGTCAATACGGTTTGTTGCAGCTAGGATGATAACGCCTGAATCTGTACCAAAACCATCCATCTCGACCAATAGTTGATTTAATGTATTCTCACGTTCATCGTTACCACCCATCATCGAGTTTTTACCACGAGCACGACCAATAGCATCAATTTCATCAATAAAAATAATACATGGTGCTTTTTCTTTTGCTTGTTTAAATAAATCACGAACACGAGAAGCTCCTACACCAACGAACATTTCAACAAAATCAGATCCTGATAAGGAGAAAAATGGAACTTGTGCTTCACCAGCAACGGCTTTCGCAAGTAATGTTTTTCCTGTTCCTGGAGGGCCTACTAATAACGCTCCTTTAGGAATTTTACCTCCTAGATTGGTATACTTACGTGGATTTTTCAAGAAATCCACAATTTCCATAACCTCTTGCTTCGCTTCTTCTAAGCCAGCTACATCATTAAAAGTGATATTGATGGAAGATTCCTTATCAAAAAGTTGAGCTTTAGATTTACCAATATTAAATATTTGGCCTCCTCCTCCAGCGCCTCCACCATTCATACGGCGCATTAAGAATAACCATAATAATACCATCACGACTAATGGCAAAATAAACGTTACGAAATAATTGGCCCAAGGATTGGAACGATCTTCATAGCTGACACTCAATCGCGGGGTACCTGCAGGTAAATTTTCTTGTGCTGCCTTTAAGTTAGCCGCTAAAATCTCCGCAGAAGCTTCCGTAAAAAAATATTGCGGTCCAGTAACAGGAGTTAATGCTAATGCATTGGGTCCTGGAGCAACATCCTTATATTTTTCATCTTTTAAACGATCTTTCTTAATATAAACGTCAATCTGTACAAGGTCATTTTTCTTAGTACCTTCTAACCGCTCTACATCTCCTGTTGGTAAGATTGTAGATTCAAACTCACTGTAAGTAATCTTTTTAGCCGTACTATCGCTAAAAACGTATTGTAGGGCAAAAAAAACCACAATCAAAGCAAAACTTAACCACAAGATATTAAACTTGGGCGGTTTTGGGGTTATTTTACCAGTTGGTATTTTCTTCATTCTATCTTATTTATATCGTTTTAAATCTATTTTTATATCCAAATCTATGCACTTTGAAAATTTTGAATTTGAGCATCTCCCCATAAATCTTCGATCGCATATAGCGCTCTTTTCTCCTTTTTGAAAATATGAACGACCACATCTACAAAATCAAGTATCAACCACTCTCCAATACCTTGTCCCTCCTTATACTGAGGATCCTGACCAAATGTTTTATAAACCTCATCCTCCACACTTTTTGCTATTGCATTGGCTTGAATATGGGAGTCGGCATGGCAAATGACAAAATAATCAGAAACAGAACTGTTAATATCTCTCAAATCCAATCGCACTATTTCACTTGCTTTCTTCTCTTGCATACCATACACAACAACCTCTGATAGGCGCGTTGACAATTCCGAACTTTTATTTTTATCCATTAAAAAATATTATAGTTTTGACTATTATATACAATTAAAATTTTTTCACTTTGCAAAATAACACATTTTCAGGACTTATCATTGGTCAAAATGTAATTACTGTCGACCGAGTGTCATCCACAAATGATTATTTTAAGGATAACTTGTCAAAATTCAAGCCACAGGATGAAGGTTCTGCCATTTTAGCAGTTGAACAATACGCTGGTAAAGGTCAAAGGGGCAATATGTGGATCACCGAACCAGGTAAAAATATTATTACATCAATTTTAGTATATCCTCATTTTCTAAAAATCGACGAGCAATTTGCCTTATCATGTGCAATATGTCTTGGGATTATGAAATGGTTAAAGACCAAAACAAAAGAGATAGTACAAATTAAATGGCCTAATGACATTTATGTAAACCAGAAGAAGATATCGGGCCTATTAATTGAAAACAGCATCAAAGGAACTTTAATTGGTTCCAGTGTTATCGGAATAGGTGTTAATGTGAATCAGACCACATTTATAGACCATCCACATATCACATCGCTAAAATCGATTAATGATACCGCTGAAGAATATGATATATCGAGTTTAGCAAATGAACTATATCTATTTTTAGACACCGAATACAAACGCTTGAAAAATGCAGATCAAGTGCAACAACTTCAAGAGTTCAATCAACATCTTTTTCGTAAAAATGAAACAAAGACCTATAAAATTGCGGATGTAGAAATTAAAGGAAAAATTATACAGGTGCTGCCTAACGGTCAATTACAAGTGCAAATAAATCAGGAAATAAAGGCATTTGATCTCAAGGAAATTAAGTATGTACTATAGCATAAAAAAATATTTACCATCAACAGATAAATATATCTCATCAAAGCACTAAATTTGCTAAAGGAAATTAAACTTTAGCTATTTTGCTACGTCATACTAAAGCACAATAACTATTAAAATAAACAAAAACAAATTATTCTGATGAAATCATCATAAGCAATACCGCTAATAATTAGCTATAAATTTACTTATGATAGCTTCATAACAATTTAAAACAAATATATACCAATGAAAAAATTAACATTAATAATAGCAGTATTATTTTTTGCTATTTCAGGTGCTGTAGCTCAAATCCATAATCCGGTAAAATGGACTGTTGCTTCAAAAAAATTAAACAGTAAAGAAGCTGTTATTTTTATCAAAGCAACCATTCAAGATGGTTGGCATATCTATTCTCAAAACATAGGTGAAAATGGTCCTATTCCAACTTCATTTACATATCCTGCCTCTAAAGATTATACATTAAATGGTAAAACAGCTGAGCCAAAACCAGCGACTAAGTATGAAGAAGTATTCAAAATGAATGTAGGCTATTTTAATAAGGAAGTTGTTTTCCAACAAAAAGTAAAATTGAATAAAGGAACTGCAACCGTAAAAGGTTCTGTTGAATATCAAGCGTGTGATAAAACACAATGTCTTCCTCCAACTGATTATGCATTTACGGTTACCATCAAGTAGTAAATAATAAAACCAATACAAGAAATTTAGCGCTATTTAGATCAAGCAAAAAAAGATCTAAATGGCGCTTTTTTATAGGGAGATCTTTTTAAATCGCAAATGGTTTGTTAAAACCAATTTGAGGTTAAATAAAATGTTAATTTTAGGAATCCAACTAACATAAAACAGCCATCTTGGTCAGAATATATTGCAAATTGATCTGTCTGAAGTAAAATTGACTTTACAACTACTAAAAGATAAGGGGATTCTCATCCCCTTTTTCTAATTTTACAACTTACATATGAACTCTACAAAAAATGGCTAAAAAGAAACTATTTTTACTTTACTTCGTTATTTTCAGTTTATTCATTCCTGCCTTCTCCTTTGCATCGGTGCAAGACTCATTGCTTAGTGTAGAAGGAATCGAATTTTCAGAATCAGCTGATACGGCAGCAATTTCAGACGTCCCTTCAGATTTGGTTTTTTCAGAAAGTCCCGACACTATAAGTCAAGATACAGTTAAAAACACGCAAAATTTAGCAGTAAAAGCCACACCTGAAGTAAAAAAGTCTTTATGGGGGATTTTTCTCGCAGGATTGATTGGTGGTTTTGCAGCTCTATTGATGCCCTGTATCTTTCCGATGCTACCTTTGACAGTTAGTTTTTTTACAAAACAGGCTGGATCTAGGGCAAGCGGTATCAGTAAAGCTTTGTTATATGGTCTTTTTATCATTATTATCTATGTTGCCTTGGGTATGATCATTACTATCCTTTTTGGATCGGATGCACTCAATGCTTTGTCAACAAATGGTATATTCAATTTTATATTCTTCCTACTATTGGTGGCTTTCGCTGCATCTTTCTTCGGTGCATTTGAAATCACACTACCAAGCTCATTTGTTAATAAAATGGATGCTAAATCCGATAAAGGTGGGTTAGTAGGTCTTTTCTTTATGGCTTTTAGTCTTTCTTTAGTTTCCTTCTCGTGTACAGGACCGATTATAGGAACTTTATTGGTAGAAGCTGCATCAAAAGGCGAACGATTAGGGCCAGCCATCGGTATGCTGGGATTCTCCATTGCATTAGCGATTCCCTTTGGTTTATTTGCCATGTTTCCATCGCTTTTAAAATCACTTCCAAAATCTGGAGGATGGTTAAATAGTGTAAAAGTTGTTTTAGGATTTTTGGAATTAGCACTAGCACTAAAATTCTTATCCAATGTCGATCTAGCTTATCATTGGAATTGGTTGGACCGCGAAGTTTTCCTTTCACTTTGGATCGTCATTTTTGGTTTAATGGGACTTTACTTAATTGGTAAAATCAAGTTTTCACACGATAGTGAATTGAAATTTTTATCTGTTCCACGTACATTCTTAGCGATTGTGGTTTTTTCATTTGTCATGTATATGATTCCAGGACTATGGGGAGCACCATTAAAATCTATCTCCGCTTTCTTACCTCCATCAGCAACTCAAGATTTTGATTTATCAGCAGGAATAGCAAATGGGTCACCTACTCATTCAGACGGTAAAGTGAAAAAATATGCAGAGATATTTCATGAGCGTGGTACACCTAAAGGATTTGACCCTTACTATGATTATGATCAGGCTTTAGAAACAGCTAAAGAATTAAAAAAACCTGTACTGATTGATTTTACAGGATGGAACTGTGTTAATTGTAGAAAGATGGAAGCAAACGTTTGGACAGATCCAACCGTAGCCAAATTATTAAAAGAAGGTTTTGTAATGGCTGAACTTTTTGTGGATGACCGCACAGAATTACCAGCAGCAGAACAAATTATATCAGCTTATTCAGGCAAAAAAATAAAAAATATCGGAAATAAAAACTCCGATTTTCAAGCTTCAAAATTCAATAGTAATTCGCAACCGCTCTATGTTATTGTGGATACAGAAGGAAATGTTTTAGTCCCGCCATCAGGAGCAAACTATGATCCTGTCGAATACGCAAAATATTTGCAAAGTGGTATTGATGCATTTAACATTAAAAAATAATTCCTCTTTATTATCCAAAAATTTTGTCATAAGTAAAGGAAAAAAGGATTTATAGAACAATAATATGTAAGTGATAAGTAAAAACAAATCATATCACCTACATTGTTTTTGATATTCAACTGATTTATATTGCATATAAGAGACAATTTATTTAAGTTTGAAATATGAGTAATATTAAAAATATAGCAGTATTAACTTCTGGAGGAGATGCTCCAGGAATGAATGCTGCCATTCGCGCGGTAGTTAGAGCAGGTATATATAATGGTTTGAATGTGTTTGGCGTAAGAAGAGGTTATGACGGTTTGGTCAATGGTGATATGTATGCCATGGACGTAAAATCTGTCGCTAATATCATTCAGCGCGGTGGCACGATCTTAAAAACAGCAAGAAGTGACGAATTTAGAACTATTGAAGGTCGTCAAAAAGCTTATGAAAACATCAAGGAACATCAGATCGATGCGCTAGTTGTGATTGGTGGTGACGGAACTTTCACAGGTGCTTCTAAATTTCTTGAAGAGTTTGATATTCCGATCATTGGTCTTCCAGGAACAATTGATAATGACCTCGCAGGCACTGATTTTACCATAGGATATGACACAGCCATTAATACGGTTGTACAAGCTGTTGATAAAATCAGAGATACAGCAGAATCTCACGACCGACTTTTTGTTATTGAAGTTATGGGAAGAGATTCTGGATTGATTGCCTTAAGATCTGGTATTAGTACTGGTGCTGAAGCGGTATTGATCCCCGAATTTAATGTGGACTATGATGCGATTATGAAACGCTTGGATAAAACGCGTAAAAGCAAAGCATCACGCATAGTAATTGTTGCAGAAGGAGATTCGGAAGGTGGAATGGTTGTCTCAGAAAGAATTAAAGCAAATTTTCCACAATATGACGTACGTTTATCTATATTAGGACATATTCAACGTGGTGGAAGCCCAACTTGTATGGACAGGGTACTAGCTAGCCGATTAGGAGTTGCTGCAGTAGAAGCACTCCTTGAGGGTCGTAAGGGAGAAATGGCAGGTCTAGTTCACGGTGAAGTTGAATTTATTTCGTTTAATAAGGCGATTAAACATATTGATTCTATTAATCAAAATTTATTAAGAATCGTAGAGATTCTATCTTTATAAAAAGAATTGCTTATCTGGATATATCAATAAGTTTTATATAAAAAAAGCGTGGTTAAGTATTTAACCACGCTTTTTTTATGTTATAGAGATTATTAGGAACGCCAAGCTTTATATTGGTTGATCAATCCATTGGTAGAGGAATCATGTGTCGTGATGATATCTTCAGATTCCAATTCAGGAAGAATCTGTCCTGCAAGTTGTTTTCCTAATTCAACTCCCCACTGATCAAAACTAAATACATTCCAGATAATGCCCTGCACAAATATTTTATGTTCATATAGTGCTATTAATGTTCCCAAAGAACGTGGTGTAACTTTTTTAAGCAAAATAGAGTTACTCGGTCTATTTCCTTCAAATACTTTAAAGTTTTTCAACCGTTCAATTTCTTCTTCAGATTTGCCCGATGCTTTTAACTCTGCAATTACAACTTCCTCCGATTTGCCATTCATCAATGCCTCTGTCTGTGCAAAGAAATTGGACAATAACATCTGATGATGTTTACCGATTGGATTTAAACTAATCGCAGGTGCAATGAAATCACAAGGAATCAATTTGGTTCCTTGGTGTATCAACTGATAAAAGGCATGTTGACCATTGGTGCCTGGTTCTCCCCAAATAATTGGACCTGTCTGATAGTCTATGGCGTTGCCGTTACGATCTACGCTCTTACCATTACTCTCCATATCTCCTTGCTGGAAATAAGCCGCAAAACGATGTAAATACTGGTCATAAGGTAAGATCGCATGACTTTCTGATTCAAAGAAATTATTATACCAGATACCTAGTAAACCCAGAGTAACTGGAATATTCTCTTCAAATGATGCCGTTCTAAAATGCTCATCAGCTTCGTAAGCCCCAGTCAATAATTCTTTAAAATGATCAAAACCTATAGCCAAGCTGATCGACAGACCAATAGCTGACCAAAGGGAGTAACGACCACCTACCCAATCCCAAAACTGGAACATGTTCTTCGTATCAATACCAAATTCAGCAACCGCAGCAGTATTGGTACTTAATGCAGCAAAATGTTTCGCAACATCAGCTTTATGTGCACCACTATTTAAAAACCAATCTCGGGCGCTATTGGCATTAGCCATTGTTTCTTGTGTAGTAAAAGTCTTTGATGCTATTAAAAATAAGGTAGTCTCTGGATCAAGACCTTTAAGGGCTTCTGCAATATGCGTTCCATCTACATTAGATACAAAATGCATATTCAAATGTGTACGGTAGGCTTTCAATGCTTCCGTTACCATAACAGGGCCTAAATCTGAGCCTCCAATACCAATATTAACCACATCTGTAATCGTTTTACCTGTATAGCCTTTCCATTCTCCAGAAAGAATACGATGTGTAAAAGATTCCATCTGCCCCAACACCGCATTGATGTCCTCCATAATATCTTGACCATCCACTAGAATTGACTTTCCGGATTGATTACGTAAAGCAGTATGCAACACTTGTCTTCCCTCTGTTTCGTTGATCTTCTCTCCATCAAACATCGCTGCGATAGCTTCACTCAGCTGACATTCCTGAGCCAATTGTCGTAATAATGCCAAAGTCTCATCGTTCACTCTATTTTTAGAATAATCTAAAAGCAAATCATTGAATTCAATACTGTATTTTTCAAATCGGAATGAATCTTCATCAAACAAATCTTTTAGACTATGCGCATTAATACTAATGTAATGATCAGCTAAATAACGGTAAGCAGCCGTCTTTGTAAAATCTATTTTTGGTAACATATCTTTCTATTTTAATCAAACTTAGATAAATTTGTTTTATTTACCATGTTAATTGTAGCATATATAAAAGAAATTTAATGATTTCTCCTTTGCCCTCCAAAACTATACTGATCCGGAAATATTAAAATTAATCTCGATCACCAAAATGCTACCATGAGCTTTTTGGGCATTTACTGTAGAAAGCTGTATCTTTGCCATTATGACCAAAGAACAAATTCAAGATTTGAGGGATCGTGTAACTTCCCTGAGGAGGCATCTTTGACATTGATGTCAAAAAAGAAGCTTTAGAAAAAGACCAAGCAATTACTTTAGAACCAGATTTTTGGAACGATTCAAAAGCAGCCGAAAAAATATTGCAATCGATCAAAGTACAGAAAGTATGGACTGATCATTTTGATCAAGTCGCCGCCTCTGTCGATGATACAGGTGTATTATATGAGTTTTATCAAGCGGGTGACGCCACAGAGGTCGAACTTAATGAACAATACCATATTGCGCTAGAAGCAGTAGAAGAGTTGGAATTTAAAAATATGCTAAGTGCTGAAGAAGATCAGCTGGATGCAATTCTACAAATTACAGCTGGTGCTGGAGGTACAGAAAGCTGTGACTGGGCGGCTATGCTCATGCGCATGTATATCATGTGGGGAGAGAAAAATGGCTACAAAGTAACTGAACAGGATTCTCAAGAAGGCGAAGTTGCAGGAATAAAAACAGTGACACTTCAAATTTCTGGAGATTTTGCTTATGGCTATTTGAAAGGAGAAAACGGCGTCCATCGTTTAGTGCGAATTTCACCTTTTGATTCCAATGGTAAGCGCCATACCTCATTTGCATCCGTATATGTGTACCCTTTAATCGATAATAATATCGAGATCGAAGTGAAAGATTCTGAGATCGAATGGGATACGTTTCGTGCTGGCGGTGCTGGTGGTCAAAATGTGAACAAAGTCGAAACTGCTGTGCGACTCCACCACAAACCGACAGGCATTATCATCAAAAATCAAGAATCTAGATCGCAGTTGCAAAATAAGGAGAATGCTTTCCGATTATTGAAGTCACAGTTGTATGAAATTGAAATGCGAAAACGTCAAGAAGCAACAGATGCAATAGAAGGCAATAAAAAGAAAATCGAATGGGGTTCTCAAATAAGAAATTATGTTTTACATCCTTATAAATTAATTAAGGATTTAAGAACCAATCACGAAACATCCAATACTCAAGCTGTATTAGATGGAGATTTGGATGAATTCTTAAAATCATATTTGATGGAATTCGGAGGATAAAAGATCAAAAAAAAGTTTTTAAAGGCTATGTCTTACACCCTTGAAAATTAATCTTGTTTGCATATTTTATATCCAAGCATAAAAAAACACCAGATTGATAATCTGGTGTTTTTTTTAATTCGTGCTATAAGAAGGCAATACCGGAAATATTGATTTTAATTGCCGTGTACCTCTTCTTTAAAATGAATTTTTCCACATCATAGATTCCACAGGTTTTGTCGTCTTAGTATTATACTTGGCATTGCCCTTCGTATTATAAAGCGTTTCAACCTCACCCTCAACAACAAAATAAATCAACTGACCGATGGGCATACCAGCATAGATACGTACTGGCTGTGCACAGGAAATCTCCAATGTCCAAGTGTTGCAAAATCCAACATCACCTTTACCTGCTGTTGCATGGATGTCAATACCCAAACGACCCGTGCTTGATTTTCCTTCCAAGAAAGGGACATGCTGATGGGTTTCTGTGTATTCCAAAGTAACTCCAAGGTATAATGTATTGGGCTCAAGAACAAATCCTTCTTCTGGAATTTCAAAGTGATCAATCTCATTATGTTTCTTAGCATCCAACACACGACTTCTGTAGGTCGCTAAATGTTTTCCTAAGTGAACATCATAAGAATTTGTGCCTAAGCATTTACGATCATATGGTTCTATAACAATATGGCCTTTTTCAATTTCTTCAAGTATACGTTTATCGGATAAAATCATGATTATTCTTTATTACATATGATTAAAGCTGAATTTCAAATTTCTAAATTGAACCCACAATAACCATTTATTTTCAAACTTAGATAAATTTGTTTTATTTACAATTTTAAATGTGCTATATCAACAACAAAGTTATCGATTTCTCCTCCTACTTTTTGCGGGAAAGTGAAGTAGTATTAAAATTTCACCTTATTTATCCTAGTTTCTGAGAACATAACCGTCATGAAAATTTTTAAATGAACGAAAATACCAACGACAATGACATGTATATAGAAGGAGTTAATCAAGAGAAATAGCCTGCAACAAAATCTTTACTGCTATATCCATGTAATTATATTGCTTATCAGATCAAATTTATCTAAGTTTGAGTATGAGCTTAGTATACCTACGAGAATTGGATCAGCATACCAAATTTGCAATTTGGCGAATTGAAGAAGATGAACAAACATTGTCGGAGCAATTACAATTAGATACTATAGAGGAGCAAAAGCTGACCAGCCTTTCCAATGGCAAGCGACGCCTACACTGGTTAGCGACTCGGGTACTATTGCGAACCTTACTCAATACAACCGCTTACATTGACTGTCCTTCGGATACAAATGGCAAACCATACTTGGCCAATTTTCCACAAAAGATATCCCTTACGCACTCTTTTGATTATGCGGGAGCAATTATAAGTTCAAGTGGACAGGTAGGTATTGATATGGAATTGATCAAATCAAAAGTAGAGCGTATAGCACATAAATTTCTCAAAGAAGAAGAACTCCACTTCATTTCTAAAGATAAAAGCCGCATCGAACAACTCTATGCTTGTTGGAGTGCAAAAGAAGCGGTATACAAACTACAGGGCAACGCTGGAGTTTCCTTCCTTCACAATATGACCATCGCTCCTTTTGAATATGAAGAGGAAGGGCTATTGAAATTGTACTTGACCAGTGAACAGTACAACCGCTCTTTTGATGTATACTATGAGAAGTTCAATGACTATTTACTAGCATATGTGGTCGAATAAGGCCGATTTTCGAAGCTAAAAGAGGAAGATAAAAAAATAATTTTATTCAGATTCAAACAGTTACGAAAAAGGTGTAACATTTATTTTGGAAGAGTAAAAAATGCGCTTATCTTTGCATCACATTAATAAACAAATGGCCCGTTCGTCTAGGGGTTAGGACGTTAGATTTTCATTCTAGAAACAGGGGTTCGATTCCCCTACGGGCTACACATTAAACAGAAAAGCTTGCAAATTAAATTTGCAAGCTTTTCTTTTTTGAAATGATTGATGAAGATCATGCCTTTAGTATTTTTGCTTTTTCCAGATCAAATTCTTCTTGATTGATTATCCCAGCATCCATTAATTCCTTCAAATCAAATAATGCTTGTTTCTTGAGCCCCATTTCCATCCCCTGTTTCGGTTCTGAAAACACTTTTTTCCCTGCGTTCAAAGGTTCTTCATCGATGGCATTTGTTTTCGCACCAAAATCAATCAGTAAGGCAGTAATCTCGTTAAATCCTTGCATATTCGAATAATCGATGGGCTTTTGCTCAAGGACATTTGAAACATCTGTAAGAGCCCCATTAGAGAGTAGATAGCGTAATACATCTTTTTTGCCATATGCTGCTGCATAATGCAAAGCAGTATTACCAGATGCATCTTGCTTATTCATAGATGCCCCACGATCTAATAGTTGCTTCACCAAAGATAGGTAACCCATTTTTGTAGCAGTTTGTAGCAATGTCTCACCAGCATAATGTGGCTCTATACCCAAGATAAAGGTCCGACCACCTGCACGCGCTATCAAGGTCTGAAGATATGTTCCATCTTTTCCATCAAAAGAATCTACAGGACGCGCATAATCTGGCGATAGGCCTTTTTCAAGAAATAACGCAAGTAATTCCTTTTGATTGCTATTGCATACGTACCACACGGGAGAGATTCCTTCAACAGATTCAGCAAATATATCGCTACCCTGTTCTATCAGTTTTTGTGCAAGCAAACGATTCCCCAATTTTACGGCTAATAATAGGGGCCCCTCACTGAGATCATTCAACATATTGACCGAAGCACCATTATCCAACAACATGTTTACAATAGATACTGACCCCAAGGCGACAGCAATATTTAATGCGGTATTGCCTTCCTTATCTGTTATATCTAGATTGGCTCCTTGTACAACCAGAAGCTGAACGACAGGCGGATATTTCTCTTGAACGGCTAGTAACAAGGGAGAGACTGCTTCATTATTCAATGCATTTACATCTAGTCCTGCTCCAATCAATTGTTCAGCCATATCTTGTTGACCAGTACGAGCAGCAATATGGAGTAAACTATTACCGGCAAAATCATTAATACGAGGATTTGCCCCTTTTTCTAACAGGTATAGAGCGGAAGGTTTCTGTTTTTGCAATAATGAAAAATACAGAGGTGTTTCTCCCCGATGATCTTCATAATCTATAGAAGCTCCTGCTTCCACTAATTTTTTCACTAAATCCAAGTAACCACGATGTGCCGCGTAGTGTAATGCGGTACGTCCCCTTTCATCTGTATAGGAGACATCGACCTGATTCTTTTCCAATAAAATTTCAGCAATCTTGCGTTTACCTCCTTCGCAAGCCACTATAAATGATTGAGACATATTTTTTTGGATTTAATATTTTAATAACCACTCTACCGTTTTTATCTTTAGATTGTCTTCCATAGCATAATCCACAGCTTTCTTATCTAAACTATTTTCTATTTGTGGATCTACTCCTTTGTCCACTAAATACTTGACTTTTTTATACAGATCACGAGCCTTAGATTCATCGTAATTGAGATTCACTTGACACACCTTGTGTAAAAGCGTGTTACCCTGATCATCTCTATAATTGACATCAATAAAGTCTTTTTCCATGACTTCTTCCACTGTGATAACGGACTTCTCTACCAACCAATCAACTCCAGTTTTTGCTTTCTGATACCAAAGCGAGGGTTCGGTAAGATCTGCACCATTTGACAATAGCAACGATAATACGTGCAAGTGACGGTCGTTTTCGATATGCATCATTCGGAGAAAAGCGTTGAGTAAATTTTCACCCTGTTTATTCACGCTGTGGAAATCGGGTTGACTGTAATTTAACATGTTAAGCAACAAGTCAGGATTCGATTGTCTGACAGCAGCATAGTAAAAAGCACTTTCTCCATGCCAATCTAAAAAATTTGCATCCGCTCCTGCATCCATTAAGCTAGTAATAAACTCCATATTTAAGTTATCTACCGCCATATGTAACGCCGTTTTTTGTTCGACATTAGCAATATTGGGATCAATTCCTTCAGATAATAACCAGTCTACTTTACTATTTTTATGATCCGCTACTTGCGTCCTCATGTTACATGCTTTAAATAGTAAGGTCTGTCCATATTGGTCTACACGATGTACATCAGCTCCTGCAGTGACAATAGTTTTTAATAGTTCGATTGGCGCATTTTCTTTAAGCGCAAATTCAAGAAGTGTTGTACCAGCAATTTGTTCATCGAGATCTTCAACTTGTTTTAAATAGCCTCCTAACCAAGTCTGATAGCTTTCGAGCACATCATCCTTCACCATCATCGGATTGATCAATGTCGAGATAACAGTATGATCAAAACGATCATAATCATACAGGTCTGTTGAAATAAATCCTTTAATAATAAATTTATCTAAAATGCTGTAATGCTGATTGCGGATCAATTCAGCAACTGTATTTTTCAGGGCATAATCCTGAAATTCGATCTTTTTTGTCGCTTGCGCAATGATTTGTTCCATCTCTTCGACTTCTCCTCTACCCGAACAAGTGGCTAGCATTCTTAATTCATCATTTGTCATTGTTAAAATTTTTAAATCAGAGAAAATTCTGATAATTTCTTTAAATCTGACGACTGCACATTTAAAGTTCTTCTAGGATTTGATTTCAAAAAATGATCAAAGCATCATGGTTTGAATATGAATTCTTATCCGCACAGTTTCTGCGCGATCTTACTATAAAAAACGCCTTTAATGATGAAATAGTGTATAATCCTTCCTTTAAATCATTATTTCACATATACAAAAGTTTTTTTGTATCATCTTGGCTCAATTGTTTTTTTCGATCTTCCCTGATAATTAAACAAAGCGCCTTCATACCAAAAAATGCAATATTTGAATGATATCTTGGCTATTGGTTTACAAAATAGAGCTAAATACTTACGATAAGAGCTTTTACCCATGCTGTAATCACAGAAATAATGTTCTATTTAAGTGGTTTGAATAAATAGGGCAACAAAAAGACTAATACTAGAAATTTGGTTTTCTTTTTCCTAAAAAAGCATCCACTCCTTCTTTAAAATCGTCGGTTAAAAATAGATTTGAAAAATGATCAATTTCGACTTCGTAACCATTTCTAGAAGAATCATCACAGGCATTTACCGCATCAATAGCCGATGCTACAGCAGTACTTGATCTCGAAAAAATCCGATCTAAGACCTGAATCACCCGATCCATTAATCCCTCAGCAGGTAGTACCTCATTGATCAGTCCCATTCTAAATCCATCATCAGCACTAATCATATCTGCTGTAAGTATCATCTGCAATGCTCTTCCGCGCCCGACTAATCGCGTCAATCTTTGCGTGCCGCCATACCCTGGAAGAATACCTAAAGAAACCTCTGGAAGGCCCAATTTCGCTTGGTCTGACGCAAAACGCATATGACAGGCCATCGCTAATTCTAGACCACCTCCTAAAGCAAAACCATTTACTGCAGCTATAACAGGTTTCTTAGATTTTTCGATCAATTCCGTAAAAATATAGTGTCCTTTTTGAGAAAGAGAATGCGCATCAGATTGACTAAGATCAATAAATTCTTTAATATCGGCACCTGCAACAAATGCTTTTTCACCAGCACCCGTAATGACAATTCCCTTAACTTCGACATCTCTTTGGGCAGAGACAAGGGCAGCTTCAAGATCATCTAGTGTTTGTTGATTTAAAGCATTCAATGCCGACGCCCTATTGATCGTAATAAAAGCAATATGCTTATCCACTTGATATAATAGATTTTGATATTCCATAAATTTAAAAATTTAAATGAAGTGAAACGCCGTACGTATCACGAGATACATTTGGTAAGTTCAGATAGGTTAATCTTCTTTTATATTCGACTCTAAATATTTTAAAAATATTATCAATCCCAACGATTCCCTCCATATAGGGTTGATTGCCCATGACCTGAGTTTTAAATCCTCCTTGATCATCCCGATCAAACTGGAGGAGATCTTTATTTACATTGGGATTATTTCGATCACTCAATTTTCCATAATAAAACTTAAACCCTGTAACCTCACGCCATTTTAATCGCTGTAATAAAGGAATCCGATTGAAAATATAACCATCCCAATGGTGGTAATAAGCAAACTTGACGAAACGATCTGCAACAAATTCCATATTTGATATCAAATCAAAATTTTGTAAAGGTCCCGATTTATCCGCTTGAATATCCGGCATTTCCAAAAGCGGGTAATATAATGAACCCCATATCTGACCAGCACTCAACTCCATATCAGCAGTTCCGGCAGGAGCCATGAATATCTTTTTGAAAATTTTAAATCTCAATGCATCATAACGTTGATTTGCATTCCAGAAACCATCCAAACCTTTATTGTACTGTAATGTCAAGATCGGAAATTTATTTCGGATCTGTGTTCTTACTAAATTGCGATAATAAAATTGTTCTCCAGGAGCCCATCGCAATGTCAGCTGCACATCATTAGTATTAATACCTGGAATAGTATCTGGCGATGCATTTGATGTCACAAAAGAAAGATCCCCAGCAGCTTTACGTTCATGCCGAGTTAAAGTCGTCTTGACACTAAAATGATTGCCGAACTCAATCAAATGCTCTAATCGATAAATATCATTCCATAACCATTTCGTCGGTTTGTTTCTCCTAAAGGACTGGAAGAAACCATCTCCCTTCAAATATCCTAGACTACGACCTGGTTCCATCACATCATGCTGAACAGTCGCTGAAAGGTAATGTGCAGGAAATTGTACAATAGACTGACCATTTAACGTATGCGCCACATTCAAATAATATTTCAGCTTCTGATCCTTGGTGCCATAAGCAGTATACCCCTCGAAAAAGAATTTATTGGACAGCAACTCCGTAGTCCTCCCTCCTAAGCGTATCCTACTCCCCTCAATTTCATTAAAACTATAAGTATATTCTAATGGGCCAAATTCAAATTTACCAACATTATAATAACTTCGTACGAGGAAATAACCGATTGCTATCAATCGATTGACAGATTTCATTTCGGATAGCGAATCAATATTGGTATAGGTATTTGCTTCTGTTTGAGTTAAGGGCACTACTCGAACACGATCCCATTGAACAGTATCTTTTTGATCTAAATAGCGTTTCTCAATAGGAATACCGGAGAAAATTTGATCACTGATCGGATCATCTTTATATTTTGAATAGTATGTTTCTTTCTTTCCATACAACGCATTTGCTTTACTCGTTCCAAATAAAATCTGAAGATTAGATCGCTTAGGGATCATTTGGCCAGCAGAATGCCTTTCAAACTCTAAACCGATATTTATGGAATTTACCCAATTGATATTTGCCTCTTCACCAAGTTCCATATCCGCATAATAAACAGCATATCGATCATCATCAGAAATCCAAATAGATCCTTTAAATAATACATCCATTTTTGACTTGGCTTCAAAATACAATTCAATATACTTGAGACCATTATGAACTAAAGTATCCTTAATGGAATACTTGTAAAATGAAGGAGCATTTCCTGCTATTGGACTTAGAAAAGATTTACTGATCAACTGAATATTATTCTCATAAATATCAATGTTTCGAAATTGATCTTGAAAATAACTTTGGATATTGGCATTGTTGATATAACGCTTATTCAATTCCGTCACTTTATGACCTATAATGATTTTTTTCCTTCTTGAAGGTTTGAATGTGGAATATACTTGTGAAACATTTTCTTCTAAGAAAAAAGGTAAAATAGAACTACCGGGTATACTGATCGTATCTTTATTCTCAAACAAAAACCGCAATTTACGAGGGAGCTTATCTACTCTTGCTTTTAGATCTACAGTACCAAATTGTGATTTTTCGTACTCCTCGTATTGAATATGTTTTAACCGGGAGATGTGATTAGCATCTTTATGGGCAATTACGTTTTCGATTAATGCCAACGCAGGATCTTTATATTTACGACCTTTAGCATGAACCACTACTTCACCGATCTGATTTTCCTTGCCAGAGAGCAAAATATTCAAAACCGAATCTTGAATCATATTGAGATCGACTAACTTAAGCTCATAACCAACAGCTCTAAAAGCAATCTGGTCAAATTCATCCCGCAGGGTAATATTAAAATTACCGAGGGTATCAGCAGAAGTACCACCATGATGACCACTCCAAGAAATACTAGCTAAAGGGATCCCTTTTCCAGTTTTACCATCGATGACACGACCTTTAATATTTCGTTGTGCGAATCCTAGGCTTGTCAAAATACCCAGCACAACAGCAATAATAAAAAGTCTTTTTATTGTAGTTATAATCGGTACTAAAAACATCATGAATATCTGCAATTACTTATTCTACTGACAATATACAATTTGTCTATAAATTATAGAGCATGAAATAAAAATAAAAAATGCATAGCTTATATAAGCTATGCATGCGATATTCACAAATATTATACCATCTAAATTAACTCCATAAAACAATTAGGGTAGACACCGATTAAAATCGTCAATACTGTGGTCACAATAAAGAGCAAAACATAATTCATATTGATCGGGATATGTTTAGCTTCACCATTTCTAAAATACATCGCTACTACCACTTTTAAATAGTAGTATACAGCAATCGCTGCATTTAAAACAGCTAATATCAATAACAAAATATGATAATCAGCCATTACTGCACTGAACATCATAAATTTACCAATAAAGCCTGCTGTCAATGGAATACCAGCTAAGGATAACATCGCTATAGTCAGGATAGCCGCTAAATATGGATTTTTTTTGGCCAACCCATTAAATGACTCGAAATGATCTGAACCCATTGCTCGTTTCACTAAAATCAATCCAGCAAAAGCAGTTAGAGTAGCTAAAGAATAGGAAGCTCCGTAAACAAAAATAGCATTAGCAGAATTTATTCCCACACCAATAATAGCAAACAGCATGTAACCTGCATGCGAAATACTGGAATACACCAACATTCTTTTAAATGACGATTGCATTAAAGCCGAAAGATTACCTATAAATAACGTAATAATGGCGATGCCCAAAAAGATTGGTGTCCAAAAATCCTGTAAGGGTAAAAGGGAGAATGTAAATAAACGAAGCAAGCCAGCAAAGGATGCGATCTTAACAACTGTACTCATAAAGCTGGTAATCAAGATTGGAGCTCCATCATAAACATCTGCAGTCCAAAAATGAAAAGGGGCAGCACCGACTTTGAAAATCAGACCAATAATCATTAATAATATTCCTCCATAAAACAATGGGGAGATCTCATTAGGATGACTCGTGACATAATCTTTAATCATAACCAGATCAAAGGATCCTGAAGCGCCGTATAACAAAGTGATACCAAACAACAGAAATCCCGTTGAAAACGCTCCCATGATAAAATACTTAATAGCTGCCTCATTGGAAGCAGGATCCTTCTTCCGTATCCCTACCAGAATATACAAGGCAACAGACATAATCTCTATCCCTAAAAACAATAGCGCCAAATTGTGGAAACTATTAACCAAAACAGCACCCGTTAAGGAAAATAATAACAAAGTATAATACTCTGCCACATGATCACTAGAAGACGTGAAATACCCCTTAGATAGTATCAAAACCAGCAACGTAATCACGGTACAAAGTATGGAGAATGCTACAGCATAATGATCAAATAAAACCATCCCGTTATATAAAGGTATAGCTTCTGCTTTCCAATCATGGATCAATAGGCCGATGACGACAAGGAGTCCAACTAAAGATACCGGTAATAATGATTTATTTGCTTTAAATAACCCTAAGTAAAGTACCAATAATGCTAATATTGATAATGTAATAATCGCCCCCATAATCGAATCTATTATTCGTAAAGTTTAAGTCTAAAATTATCTTCCAAGGAATGTAGCCAATACATCCAATGAAGCTGAAGAAATATGCAATAAGCTATTTGGAAAAATTCCTAAATAAATAATCAATCCTGAAATGATTATTAGTGTATATAATTCAACACCAGAAATATCGACAAAAGACGCAGTCCTTTCAGATGTTGTTCCGAGCATTGCTTTTTGATATAACCGTAACATATAGACAGCACCCAAAATCAATGTTAGCCCTCCAAAAACGGCATACCAAATGCCATATTCATAAATCCCTTTTAATAGTAAAAATTCACCAATGAAACCATTTGTTAGTGGTAAACCAATTGCGCCCATGATAATAATCAAAAACACAATAGCCAATCGCGGGGCTTGCTTTGCAATACCGCCTAAATCTCTTAAATCTCTTGATCCAGTCCGATCTTGAATGATATCAAGTACGAAAAATAAACCAACTACAGATATACCATGATTGATCATTTGTATCATAGCACCACCCATACCCGTTAAATTCCAAGTAAACACACCTGCACTAATTAATCCAACGTGAGCAATAGAAGAATAAGCAATCAGTCGCTTCGCATCCTGCTGCTGAATAGCAATGATGGAGGCATAAACGACAGCAAAAACACATAAAACCATCACTAGTTGACCATAGCTGGCAACAGCTTCTGGCACAACGGGTAATAACCAGCGCAATAAACCGTAAACACCCATTTTCAACATAATGCCCGCTAATAGCATCGTGCCTGCCGCAGGTGCATGTGTATACGTATTTGGTTGCCACGTATGAAAAGGAAAAATGGGTATTTTAATAGCAAAAGCAATAAAGAATGCCCAAAATATCCAACGTTGTGTAGAAGCATCCAAATCAAGTGAGACAAAAGAATGCCATTCAAAATCATGGGTAGCAACCTGTTGGTGTAGATATAATATGGCAATCAACATCAATAAACTACCAAAAAACGTATAGACAAAGAACTTTAAATTAACTCGAATTCGATCTCCATCACCCCACAATGCACATATAAAATAAATCGGAATTAAAGCAGCTTCCCATCCCACATAAAATGTAAAAGCATCCATAGCAGAGAACACTAACATCAAACCGCTTTGCATGAAAAACATCAATGCATAGAAATCACCTTTAAAAGGTTTTTTAAAAGTCGTGAGCACAATCAATGGCACTAAAACATTTGTTAAAACCAATAAAGGCAAACTAATACCGTCAATACCAATATGAAAATTTACTCCAAGAGCAGCAATCCATGGATAGGATTGTTCATAATTAAAGTCACCTGAAGCATTGAATTGACAAATAAAAGGAATAGTCAGACCCAACGTGATCAAAGACAAAATCAACGCCCCTTTTTTCGCTAATGCATGTTGACATACAAATAGTAAAAAGATTGCGCCAATTATAGGGGTTAAAATAAGTAAAAATAGGTTATCCATTGATTATCAAATAGCTATTACAATGTTAAAAACTCAATAAACCGTATATAAAGATGGCAATTGCCCCAACTACCATCAGTAAAAGATAGAAACCTACATTTCCACTTTGTAAAAGACGTACTCCCTTTCCTGTCATAAATGATGATCTACCAATTGCATTGACCAAACCATCGATGCCTGAGGCATCCACAACCTTTCCAAAAAATACAGATAACCAATTAATCGGTTTTACAATCAATTGATCATAGATTTCATCGACATAAAATTTATGATAAGAAAGTTTTGCAAGGCCAGTCCTTGCCACTTGATCATGCTGCGGAACAACCCCTTGCTTGACATATTTATTGTAAGCAACAAATGCCATTACTAAAACTCCAACAATAGATACTCCCATTAACATATATTCAGTACTATGCTCAATGGCATGCGTATGTTGTAGACGAGCACCATCTGCAAATACGGGGGATAAGAAATTAGCCAACCAAGCATTTCCCCCTAATACCTCTGGAAGATTTAAGACTCCTCCAAAAATAGATAATACAGCCAACATGATTAAGGGAAAAGTCATCGATTTAGGAGACTCATGTAAGTGATGTTTTTGCTCTTCAGTACCTCTAAAAGTCCCGAAAAAGGTCAGATAAATCAATCTGAACATATAAAAAGCAGTCATCAAAGCTCCGGCAAATCCCAAAATCCAAAAAATTGGGTTAGCAGCAAAAGCATGAGCTAAAATTTCGTCTTTCGAGAAAAAACCAGAAAAGGGAGGAATCCCCGAAATGGAAATGGTACCGATCAGCATCGTGATATAGGTAATAGGTAATACTTTTTTTAAACCGCCCATTTTACGCATATCTTGTTCATTGCTCATACCGTGAATAACTGATCCAGCACCTAAAAACAATAAGGCTTTGAAAAATGCGTGGGTCAATACGTGAAAGAAAGCTCCTGTAAACGCGCCAACACCTAATCCTAAAAACATATAACCTAGCTGCGACACGGTTGAGTAAGCCAGTACTTTCTTAATATCATTTTGTGTTAGAGCAACTGCTGCCGCAAAAAGTGCAGTACAAACACCTATAACAGCGATGATCTGGAGCGTTAGAGGAGAAAGAACAAACAAAATATTGGATCGAGCAATCATATATATACCCGCTGTCACCATGGTAGCAGCATGTATTAAAGCCGATACAGGTGTCGGTCCAGCCATGGCATCCGGTAGCCAAGTAAATAAAGGAATCTGAGCCGATTTACCTGTTGCTGCCACGAATAACAAAAGTGTAATCGTTAATAGGGTCATATCCCCAATAGGATAGTTTTTCGCAGATTGAAATACAGTCGCAAATTCTAAAGAACCAAATGCATTGAATATAAAGAAAACGGCTAACAGAAACCCCAAATCACCGATGCGGTTCATGACAAAAGCCTTCTTCGCGGCTGCGCCGTAATCACTATTTTTATACCAAAAGCCAATCAATAAATAGGAACATAGCCCTACTCCTTCCCAGCCAATAAACATGACCAAGTAATTGGACCCCATCACCAATAGCAACATGAAAAAAATAAATAGATTCAGATAGGCAAAATATTTTGCAAAACCAGCATCCTGCTGCATATATCCAATTGAGTATACATGTATTAAAAATCCTATACCCGTTACAACGAGTAACATGATTGCACTTAAGGGATCAACTAGAAACGAAAGAGAAATATCTAAATTTCCAATTTTGATCCAATCAAAAATATGATGTAATATAATTCCACTTTCACCACTCGTACGGGCCTCATATATAGATGCAAATAAGGTACAACTCAATAGAAAGGAAACAAATACGGTAGTACTACCGATAAAACCTACCAAACCTTTTGAAAGTACTTGTCGTCCTATACCATTGATCAGAAATCCAATCAAGGGCAATAAAGGAATTAACCAAATTAAATCACGCATAGCTACTATCTTTCTTTTTTTTAATGCTCTAAATTACCAACGAAGTTTGTGAAGAGACTCAATGTCTACCGACTTCGTATTTCGATATACCATAATAATAATAGCTAAACCGACCGCAACCTCTGCTGCTGCCAAAGCCATGATAAAGAATACAAATACTTGTCCCGAAGCATCACCATGTTGCACTGAAAATGCAGCTAATAAAAGATTAACGGCATTTAACATCAATTCAATAGACATCATCATAATAATGACATTACGACGAATAAGCACGCCGATCACACCAATGACGAAAATTATACTGCAAAAAATCAAATAATGATTGATTGGAACACCTTGTAATTGTTGAATTGCTGCTTCCATTATACTTTTCTTGTTTCTTTTTTCGCCAATAAAACTGCTCCAATCATAGCCGTTAACAATAGAATCGAAGACAATTCAAACGGGAGCAGGAACTCTTTAAATAACACTTTTCCCAAATTTTTCACTAAACCGATATCGGGATCTTTTACAATCAAAGGATTTGACAAGTCAAAAACTCGAAATGCACCAAAAAGAACAACTACCAAACAGCAACCTGCAATCACACCCATCATTTTTACTAGATTGGATTTCATAGGCTCTGTATCTTTATTGAGATTCAACAACATCAGTACAAATAAAAAGAGCACCATAATTGCACCCATATATACAATGAAATTCACCACAGCCAAAAACTGTGCATTTAATAAAATATAGTGAATGGTAAATGTAAAAAACGTAATTACGAGATACAGAACACTATGCACCGGGTTTTTCGTGAAGATGGTCATCAGCGCGAAAAAAATAGAAAGGAAAGCAACTAAATAAAAAACGGTCATAAGTCTTTGATTAACTATTCAACTTTGTAATATCAAATTTTGGTTCTACCAACTTATCTTTTCCATAAATGAAATCTTTACGTAAATAATCGGCGGTCACATGTGGTCCATCCAAATAAATGGCTTCTTTAGGACATGCTTCTTCGCAAAGACCACAGAAAATACAACGGAGCATATTGATTTCATATACTGCGGCATATTTCTCTTCTCGGTATAAATGCTTTTCATCATTTTTTCGCTCAGCAGCAATCATCGTGATCGCCTCTGCTGGGCATGACAAGGCGCATAATCCACAAGCTGTACAACGCTCACGCCCTTCTTCATCTCGTTTTAAAGAGTGTTGTCCCCTAAAATTTTTAGAAAAAGGTCGTTGTTGCTCGGGATATTTAATCGTAGGTATTTTTTTAAAAAAATGTCTTAACGTAATGGACAAACCTTTTACAATGGCTGGGAAATAAATCCTTTCCATAAAATTCATCGGTTTCTGTTCTAAAACTTTTTTCCTATTACTTAGTGGTTGCATAACGGTTCCTTTCTATGAAAAATATGTATCCTTAATCAATGTAATAATTCCTGTTAAAACGATATTTGCTATGGCTAAAGGGATTAACATTTTCCATCCCAAATTCATTAATTGGTCATAACGGAATCTTGGTAAAGTCCATCGTACCCACATAAAGAAAAAGATAAAAGCAAATATTTTAATAAAGAATGCCAATACGCCCAGAATCGTTATCCAATTCTCCGAAAGACCTAAGTCATTCATAAAAGGGAAATTATACCCTCCGAAATAAAGAGAAGCCATTAATGCCGAAGAAACAAACATATTGATATATTCAGAGAACATATAGAGTCCCAATTTCATAGAAGAGTATTCTGTATGATATCCACCAACCAATTCAGTCTCACATTCTGGCAAATCAAATGGAACACGATTACACTCTGCAAAAGCACAAACCATAAAAATGATAAAACCCAAAGGCTGAGACCAAATATTCCAATTAACAAATCCGGATTGGTCTGCAACGATCTCTTTTAGGGATAGTGATCCTGTAATCATCAATAAGGCAATAATGGATAATCCCATTGCGATCTCATAACTAATACTTTGTGAAGCTGCTCGAATAGCCCCCATTAGTGAAAATTTATTGTTCGATGCCCAACCGCCTAGCATAATACCGTACACACCTAATGCGATCACACCAAACATATAAAGAATACCGACATTCACATCCGCAACTTGTAGTGAGATCACGCGATCACCGATCGTTAACGATTGCCCCCATGGAATAACAGCAGAGCTGATGCATGCTGTAATGATAGCAATAGTGGGACCGATGATAAATAAAGTCTTATGTGCTCCGGCAGGAATGATTTCTTCTTTAAAAAAGAATTTCCCACCATCACAGAATGGTTGCAATAAGCCAAAAATTCCTGCTCGATCTGGACCGTAGCGATCCTGCATAAATCCAGCAATCTTACGCTCCGCCAATGTCGAATACATCGCGATCACAAGTGTGACAACAAATACAATTGTGACAAGGGCAAATTTTTCGATGACAAATGACCACTCCATATTATTTCAATTTTTCAGTTCTAGCCAGTTGTTCTAAATTTTGTTCCTGTAGTACAGGATCATTTTCAATAACTGCTGGTGGATTAAAACGCGTGTAATGATTAGAAGCAATCACAGATTGATCGCTAATTGGCGTTGGTTCCTCTAATTTCCAATCGCGAGTTTCTTTTTTATCATAGCGACAGGTATTACAGATAAATTCTTCTACTTCACCAAATTCATCTTTCCTTGCGGTCACACGTATAACATCAGCCCCTTTATACCATAAAGTCACCTTACCTGAGCAAGTAGGACAATCACGATGCGCATCTACAGGCTTTGTAAACCAAACACGGTTCTTAAAGCGGAAAGTTCGATCTGTCAAAGCACCTACCGGACATACATCAATGACATTTCCTGAAAAATCATTATCAACGACATTTTGAATATAAGTCGAAATCTCGGCATGATCTCCACGTCCTATAATACCATGGACGCGTTTATCTGTAATCTGATCCGCAACAAAAACACAACGATAGCATAAAATGCATCGATTCATGTGCAATTGTATTTTCTCTCCAATATCAATACGTTCAAAGGTACGTCGATCAAACTCATAGCGAGTCTGTGCAGAACCATGCTCAAAACCTAAATCTTGCAACTTACATTCTCCAGCCTGATCACAAATAGGGCAGTCTAATGGATGATTTATAAGTAACATTTCGACGATAGCCTTACGTGCATCTACCACATCTGGTGAAGTGATATTTTCAACTTCCATACCATCCATAACTGTTGTTCGACAAGAAGCAACCAGTTTAGGCATCGGACGAGGATCTTTATCGGATCCTTTTGATACCTTAACCAGACAGGTACGACATTTACCTCCAGTACCTTCCAATTTAGAGTAATAACACATCGCAGGAGGAACAATATCTCCGCCGATTTGACGTGCCGCATTCAAAATTGTAGTGCCTGACGCTACTTCTATAGGGATACCATCTATACTAACTTTCAATTTTATCTCTTCTGCCATCTTCGTATCTCGTTTATCAATCTAATTAAGAAACAATCGGTGCTAAAGGATCTGCATAATGTGCTAATCCATAATTTCTTGTCAATGCATCCTCTGGATGATTGATATGCCATTCAAACTCATCTCTAAAGTGGCGAATAGCTGCAGCAACAGGCCATGCTGCCGCATCCCCTAAAGGACATATGGTATTTCCTTCAATACGCCTTTGGATATCCCAAAGCAATTCAATATCAGACAAATCACCATGCCCCGTTTCAATTTTATGCAATACTTTTTCCATCCAACCAGTGCCTTCTCTACAAGGAGAACATTGCCCACAGCTTTCATGATGATAAAAACGACTGAAATTCCAAGTATTACGGACAATGCATTGATCCTCATCAAAAGCAATAAATCCTCCAGATCCCATTGAACTTCCTGTTTGGAAGCCTCCATCAGCCAAGGATTCATAGGTCATTAAACGGCTGTTCCCGTTTGCAGTTTTTAGAATTAAATTAGTCGGTAATATTGGAACGGATGAACCTCCAGGGACAACGGCCTTTAATCTTTTTCCATTGGCAATACCGCCACAATACTCATCCGAATAAATAAATTCTTCTACAGATAGGCCCAAATCGATCTCATATACACCTGGTTTTACTAAATTTCCACTCGCTGAAATTAATTTAGTACCGGTACTTCGTTCTATACCAATTTTAGCATATTCTTCACCACCATCATTGATAATGGGGACAGTTGCTGCAATAGATTCAACATTGTTGACAACAGTAGGACACCCATATAGGCCTGCAATAGCAGGAAATGGTGGTTTTATACGTGGGTTGCCTCTTTTACCCTCTAAAGATTCCAATAAAGCAGTTTCCTCACCACATATATAAGCTCCAGCCCCCGGTTGTACATAGATTTCTAAATCATAACCAGACCCCAATATATTATTACCTAGAAAACCTTCAGCCTTTGCTTCTTGTATAGCCCGTTCTAGAATACGGATTTGAGGCATCATCTCACCTCTGACGTAGATATAAGAAGTATGGGCACCCAAGGCATAACTGGAAACAATCATTCCTTCCAATAGCGCATGTGGAATGTGGGTCATTAAAAAGCGATCTTTAAAAGTTCCAGGTTCAGATTCATCACCATTACAGACTAAATAACGAGGCACCCCTTCTGGTTTTGCCAAGAAGCTCCACTTCATTCCGGTCGGAAATCCAGCCCCGCCTCTTCCACGAAGACCTGATTTCTTAACTTCTTCAACAACATCATCAGGAGACATCGTCTTAAGCGCCTTTTCTACAGCACGATAGCCGCCCTGTTGACGATATACTTCGAAAGTTTGGATTCCTGGAACATCAATATGTGTTAGCAAAAGTTTACGTGCCATTTTAATTCGTTTTTGAGCTTAAATCATCTATTAATTGATCGACACTAGCTTCTGTCAAGTTTTCATAAAACGTATATTCAGGGCCTATCTGCAAGACAGGTCCATAACCGCATGCGGCAAGACATTCAACTCCCCGCCAAGAAAATAAGCCATCAGCCGTCACTTCACCTTCTTTCACACCCAATTTATTCTCCAGGTGCGTCATGATACGTTCGGCACCAACCAAACAACATGGTCCGGTACGGCAGACTTCCAAAACATATTTTCCTTGTGGCTGCAATAAGTACATCGTATAAAAAGTAGCAACCTCATATACCTCTATAGGTTCAATACCCAAATAGCCCGCAACTTTATTCATAGCATCAGGACTTAACCATCCAAATTCAGCTTGTACTAAATGTAAAATAGGAAGTAACGCTGATTTTTGCCTTCCCTCTGGGAAACGGGCCACTACTTCAGCAAATTGATCTAGCAATGTTGAAGAAAATTCAACAATCTCATTATGTTTGACACTAAGCATCTAATTCTCCTGCAATAACGTTAAGACTACTCATATTAAGAATTGCATCCGAAAGTAGCATACCTGCACTCATAGGAGCAAACATTTGATAATTAACAAAAGAAGGTCGTCTGAAATGTAATCGATACGGGGTACGTCCTCCATCGTGTACTAAATAAAAACCCAATTCCCCATTAGCCCCTTCTACCGCATGGTAGACTTCGGCCTTCGGAGTTTCCACCTCACCCATAACAATTTTGAAATGATAAATAAGTGCTTCCATGTTGGTATATACCTGTTCTTTTGGAGGTAAATAAAACTCAGGAACATCAGCATGAAAAACTCCCTTGGGCTCATTTGCTATCTTAGAAAGCGCCTGTTCGATAATGCGCATAGATTGCCACATTTCTTCATTACGGACCATATAACGATCGTAGACATCTCCTTTTGTACCAACAGGGACATCGAAATCAAACTCTTCATATGAACAGTACGGATTTTGGACTCTAATATCATAATCTACACCCGTAGCCCGTAAGATAGGTCCTGACCAACTATAATCCAAAGCTTCTTCAGCGGTGACGGAAGCAATACCTGAAGTGCGTTCAATAAAAATACGATTACGATCAAACAACTCCATAAACTCAGTCAAAACTGGTGGAAATCGTTTTAAAAATTCTTCGATTTTTGCAAATGCAATATCATTGAAATCTCTTTCGAAACCTCCAATTCTTCCAATATTAGTGGTTAATCGAGCGCCACAAATCTCTTCAAAAATCTCATAAATAAACTCTCGTTCTTGCATGACATATAAAAATCCGGAGAAAGCACCGGTGTCCACACCAAGAATTCCATTACAAATGATATGATCTGCTATACGAGCCAACTCCATTACAATAACGCGCATATATTGTACGCGTTTGGGTATTTCTATTTTTAATAATTTCTCAACGGTCATATGCCAGCCCATATTATTAATAGGAGCTGAACAATAATTCAACCTATCTGTTAAGGGTGTTATTTGATAAAAAGGCCTATGTTCAGCGATCTTCTCAAAAGCACGATGAATATAACCGATTGTTGACACACCACTTACGATCCGTTCTCCATCAATCTGAACAACATTTTGAAACACGCCATGTGTAGCAGGATGCGTCGGACCAATATTTAAAGTGATTAACTCATCCTGAGGATCGTTATCTTCATATACAGGTTTATTGGGGGATATCTTGGTAATAAAATCGCTCATAACTGGTCTGCTTTTTAACTTTAACGGCCGAAATAAAGATCTTTCTTATCGACTCGGTTTGGATCTTCTAAGGGATATTCTTTTCGCATTGGAAAGACTTCCATATCATCTACATTTAGGATCCGCCTTAAATCGGGATGTCCCAAAAATTGAATTCCATAAAAATCATATGTTTCGCGCTCCATCCAATTTGCCCCTTTCCAAATGGTCGTTGCTGTTGGAATTTCCGGATGAATACCATCTAGTTGCACTTTAACACGAATACGAATATTATTAATTAAACTATTGACATGATATACAATTTCAAAAGCTTTTTTTTGAAGCGGATAGTGAACGGCTGTAATATCTGTCAGATGAATAAACTGCAATTCTTCATCCTGTTTTAGAAAAGTTAAAACAGGAATAATAGCATCAACATGCACATCCACAGTCAACAGATCAAATCCATCATGGAGTTGCACAATATCTTGACCAAATTTAGATGTTAACTTATCCCATAAATAGGCGTTATCGATTTTATCCATAAGTTTCTATTCCATATTTTTCTAATAAAGCTCTATATTCAGGAGTATTTCTTCTGTTTAAAGTCTCACTTTTCACAATATCCTGCAAACGAAGTACCCCATCTAAAATAGCTTCAGGTCTTGGTGGGCATCCTGGCACATACACATCGACTGGGATGATTTCATCAATACCCTGCAAAACGGAATAGGTATCAAATATACCACCACTGGAAGCACAAGCACCGACAGCAATCACCCAACGTGGCTCTGCCATTTGTGTATACACCTGCCTTAAAACTGGAGCCATCTTTTTGGCAATAGTCCCCATTACCAATAGCATATCCGCTTGACGGGGAGAAAAACTTGGTCTTTCTGCTCCAAAGCGTGCGAGGTCATAAGTTGACCCCATTGTTGCCATAAACTCAATCCCACAACAAGAAGTTGCAAATGGCAAAGGCCATAAAGAATTTGAACGCGCCAAACCAATCGCTTTTTCCAAACTAGTGGCAAAAAAACCAGCGCCCTCAACTCCCGGAGGTGCTTTGGCCAACTTAATATCGCTCATGGAAATATAATTTAAAGTGGTTTATAGTTGCGTGCCTTCGCACATATCAAAACTAACATTTTCTTGATAAAAATCAAGTGATTAGGGCAATTTAGAACTATTCTAATCCCAACTCAAAGCCTTCTTTTTGATCACGTAAATGAAGCCCAAAAGCAACATACCCATAAAGACAAACATCTGAATCAAACCCTCGAAACCAAAATCTCGAAAATTAACTGCCCAAGGATACATAAAGATAACTTCAACATCAAAAATGACGAACAAGATGGCTACTAAAAAATATTTGATAGAAAAAGGTTGTCTTGCATTACCAATGACTTCTACACCAGATTCAAAAGATGACAATTTATTCGCCGTACGAACTTTTGGTCCGATTAAGTGTGTGATTATAATGGTTCCTATACCAAATCCTGCTGCAACAATAAGTTGGAATAAAATTGGTAAATAATCAATTGGTGCATTTGCACTAACTTGTTCCATATCAAAATGTTTATATTGGTAAAACCTAAATTTAAGAAAAAAATAGGGGAAATCAAAAAAGGGGGAAACATTTGTTTCCCCCTTTTTCTCGAAATATTGATCAGCTTATTTTAAACCTTCTAAATAAGATTTAGCACTTTCATTTTCAGGATCTAATTTTAGAACCTCTTGAAAACTAGCTTTTGCTTTTGCAATTTCATTTTTGTTATATTGATAGAAACCAATATAAGTATGCGCATCTATTAAATATGCTTTGTTCTTTTCTTGTGTTCCTTTTTCATTAACCACTTGGATCAATTTCTCAAAAGGAGCTACGAAATCTCCCTTAGGCGCTTCTAAATTATCTGCCCCCAATGCTGAAAAAGCTCTGTAATATAAAGACGTAATTAAGTATTTTTCTAATACTTCTGGCTTAGTCGCCTTTTCTACTAGAGCCAATTGAGCTTGAGATTTTACGAATGCAGCAATTGCTTCATCTCTTAAAGCTTGATTGATAACTTTTCCTTCCTCATCTTTACTTTCTTGATCTTTTTTGAATCCGATTAAGTAGTTACCCTCACCTGCATAATAATTTGAATCGTAGTAATAATCTGTATCAGGATATTTTGCTATGATCTCAAACAAAGATACTGCAGTTGCAGTTTCTTGATCTTGATATTTAGCAAAAGCTGTTTCAGCAACTTCAGCTAACAATTCTTTGTCGGCATCAATAGCTTTCTGAATATGAACAATACCAGACTCTACTTTATTATTTGCTACATCAGATAGACCTGCATACATATTATCCAATGGGATAACGCGTAATGGATCCATTTTCGCAAACATTTTTTCTAAATTCTCCGATGCTTTAGCGTATTCTTTGTTTCTGAAAGCATTATACGCTAAATAACGATAGATCTTTGGATCTACATCAGGATTTTTAGCTAATTCTTCTGATACAGTTCCTAACTCATCATATTGTCTAGCATATACCAAGAAATCGGCGTAACGAATCTTTGCTTCCAAAGAATTATCTCCATTGACTTCTAAATATTTTTTATACTGCTCAACCCCTTTTTTATTTAATTCTACATATTTCTCATCAGATGTACCTGGAGCTTTTGACCACATATTGTAAGTCTCTGCTAACTCACGATAAGTTGGAGCATATGTAGGATTTTCTTCGGTAATTGTCGTTAATTGAGCAATTGCCTCATCATAAGCCTGTGCACCACGAACGATAACCGCTAGACCAATTTTTGCACGAACTGATGCAGGATCTAATTCAGCAGCATCACTATAGCTCGTATAAGCACTACTTGCTTCTTTTAATCCTCTATAAGCATCACCCAATGCCAATGGAATCGCTGCATCTTTTGCATTCTTTGCTTTCGCTTGAGTCAAGAAATCTAAAGCTTTTGCATAATCAGGCTCTGGTGCTTTAATATAGGCACGTCCAATCTCCAACAATTCTTCGTAATCCTTTTTCTTTAAATTAGCACTTGCAGCAGAAAATTTAGACTCAGCAGATGCCTTGTCCTTTTTCAATAAATCAATATAACCCAAACCAACATTGTTAATCAATGATTTTGGATCCGCTGCTAAGCCTTGATTAAACATAATTGCTGCTGAATCAGGCTTATCATTTACTAAATAAATCTGACCTAAATAGAAGTAATTATCCCCAACTTTAGCTTGTTTACTTACTAATTGTTGCAAAATTGTTTTTGCCTTACCGTAGTTTTCTGTTTCAATAGCCGCTCTAGCATCCTTTAAACTTTGTGCACTTGCTGTGCCAACAGAACCTGCTAATAACAGACTAAATAATAATTTACTGTTTGTCATAATCTATTGTTGTACTATTTTATATTCTAATTTAAACTATTTTCTTCTCTTATGATAATCTCTCTACCTGGCATAGTTACTGGAAGCAAACCTGCTTTTAACATAATGCGCTGTCCTCTGTCACCTGTTAAGAATGCACTAAACCCTAAACCCAACCCCATATTCGGTTGATAATTCAAGACATAAATAGGTCTCGTAAAAGGATACAATCCCAAAGACATATTGGATTGCGAAGGTTTATAAAACAAACCATCTTTCTGAGCACCTATTGCATTCTCAACGCTCAATGTACGAATTTTATTCAATAAATCAGATTTTTTTTGAGCCATTTCTAATATCCAATTGTAACCTACGATACCGATACTGCCCCTATTTTCACTAACATATTTAATAACATCTTCATTTTTATCCAATGCAGAAATCGATGCTGGATCTATTTTATTTATGGATAGGTAGTCCTTTAAAAATCTCAAAGTACTTGAGTGAGCATTATCAAAAACCACCCTGTACTTACCTTTAAGCTCACCACTTAACAATGATTTAACGTCTGAAAGAGTAATTGTAGTATCTGTATCCGCAATATTATTTATCAATACCACAGCATCACTTCCTATCTGATACTCTTTTGGTATAATTTTTCGATCTTTAAAATTCTTACCTTCAGCTTCCGTCAACTTCCGGGTTAAAATAATAACACTAGAGGAATCTGCTAATAAGGCATTCACTGCTTTAATTTCCGGCTTAGCGAGTAACTGAATCGTCGCATCTGAATAAGAACTTTGGAAAACGTCAACTTGTTCTTTAAGAATTGGATATAACGTCTCATCGACAAGAACATTGACCTTACCTCTCAAAATATCCTGACTCGGTGCCGTTGCTTCTTGTTTCTTGGAGCGATTACAACTTCCCAAAATGAAGATTGCGAATAGCAATGGTAAAACTATCTTTAAGCTGTTTTTCATATGGCAATCATTTAATAAATAATGAAAATTTCAGATTCATAAGAAGGGCTTAATTAAAATTACTTTGCCACAGCCTCACAAAACGCAGAAAAGAATAAACAATAAGTACAATACCAAATAAAGTTTTATAAGTTGGATTGATATCTAAAGGTAAATCCTTCCAAAAAATAACCAAGAGGCCTAAACCAAAATATAGGCCGAACATAAATAGTCCTAAAATAGACAGAAATCGCTTTATAGGCGATTTCTGTCTGTAATTTGTATTATTTGAATTAAAATTCGCCACTAATTACTGATTAATTGTATTTAGACGGATAGGTAATGTATAAGCGACACGTACTGGTCGACCATTTTGAATACCTGCTCTCCATTTTTTTGCTTTTTTCAATAACCTAACTGCGGCTTCTCCTGTACCATATTTAAGATCTCGTTTTACAGAAATATCTGTTAAACTACCATCCTTTTCAACGACAAAGGAAACCTCTACTACGCCGTTAATTCCATTTTCCAAAGCTCCAGAAGGATATTCGTAAGTATCTCCTACCCATTTCATAAATGCAGCCATACCCCCAGGAGGTTGAGGTTGAACCTCTACCGCATTAAAGATCTGGTCACCATTTGGATCTCCATTCGGATCTCCTTTAGAAACACCGGTAATTCCACCATCTTGTTTCTTCGTTCCAAATTCACCTCTTGCTACTGAAGAACCTGCTGCACTACCTTTCAAAGTAATACGTGCTGGTGATTTTTTATCATCTTTGAACTCTTCTTGAGCAGCAACTTCTTCTTTCACCTGAGCAGCCGGAGCTACCTTTGGTTCTGGAAAACGTACCAAATCTTCTTTTGGTATATCCATCGCTATTTGTTGAGGTTTTTCTTCTTCGATAGGAAGTGGCTCCTCTTCTTCCGGCTCTGGTGGTTTAATTTCCTCCAAATCCTCTAAAGTCACCTCTGTAACAACTGGAGCGGCTTCAATAGGTTTATCAGGAAATAAGCTACCTCCGAATAATTTAAGAAGACTTAATAGTACTACGGCAATTACAACTGCCAACAAACCAACGTTGGTAGCTTTAGGAGCTAGTTTACGAAGCTCGTAAGCTCCATACTCCTTATTTCTGCCTTGAAATACGACATCAAGCCATTCCTTTTTAAAAATATCTAATTTTGACCCAATCATATTTATATAGTTTTCGTGATATTTATAATGACTAACTTAGTCATTATAAATATTATCACGTTTTAAAACATCTATTTCTTCAGGACTAATTTTCGCAATCATATAACGCTTAATATCTACGATCTTCATCTCATCAAGGATGTCAACAAGATCTTTTTGTGTAGACATATCACTAGGTCTGATAATAACGATTACATCTTTTCCGCCTGAAACACGAGGAACGTAAGCTTTTTTCTCAATTAAAACTTTACGTATTCCATCAGCGCCAAAGCCTGCAACCGTAGGACCTTCAATTGGTGCATTAATTTGTCCATAGTACCAAGAAACTTTATTGTCAGATCCTAATAAAACTGTAACGGAACGGTTGTCAGCTGTTAAAACTTCTTCCTTCTTTTCTGTTTTATCTTTATCAGGCATCGCAACATCCATTGCTTGTGGTTTATTTAAAGACGTAGTCAACATGAAGAAGGTAATCAATAAGAATGCTAAATCCACCATGGCTGTCAAATCGACTTTACCACCGTTTTTCTTTGATCTTACTTTTCCGCCTTTGCCACCCTTACCACTGTCTTGATTTAATTCTGCCATTTATGTCTTTTTATTAAATCAACATTATTTATCTTCCGCTCGTAAACCAGTGATGAAACTGAATTTATTTTGCTTTTGGTTACGTAATGTTTCGATTACCGCATTAATTGAAGGATACTTTTCTGCTCCATCTGCTTTAATAGCAATTTTCAATGGTCCTGGATCGACAAAATCTCTATTGCTTTCCTTTTCCTTATTCAATTCTGCTGCAGCTAAACGTGCCGTTTGTACCCACTGATATAATTCGTTTGATAATGCTTCTGTACTATCAACTGGTATACCATTCTGAACACCAGGTTCAAGACGTTTGCTTGGCTCCATTGCCAACACTTGCTTAATCGCCTTCATTGGAGTACCAACATTTTCCATCAACGCAAATTGGTCATAATCCTGTTGAGAAAATTGAACTCCATATCTAGAAGACATTTTCTCTAAAGTTTTAACCCTAACATCACGATCTGTAGCGCCAAAGAATACTTTACCTTTATCTCCGATGGTAATGATACCAACATTAGAGTCTGGTAATTTATCTTTCGTCGTCGACGCTGGCGTATCTACCGGAAATGCTTCCGGTTGTTTTGCCGTTGATGTCATTACGAAGAATGAAAGAAGCAAGAATGATACGTCACACATTGCGGTCATATCAATGGATGTACTGGCTCTTTTTACTTTTGCTTTACCCATTTTTAAACTTCTTTATAAATTAATTATTCAATCTCTTACTATATGATGCATTTGAAATTCATATTCCATAAAATAAAATTTCAAAAATCATATATTTTACTATTTGTGGTTCGCAGCGTACGTTTGTACGATTGAGAATCCAGCCTCGTCGATTGAATAAGTTAATTTATCAATTTTAGCAGTCAAGATATTGTACATTACAATCGCAATTGTAGAAGTACCGATACCTGTTGCTGTATTGATTAAGGCCTCAGAAATACCATTTGCTAATTTAGCAGAGTCAGGAGTACCACCAGTTGCTAATGCACTGAAGGCCTTGATCATACCTGTTACTGTACCTAATAAACCTGTTAATGTACCGATAGAAACTAATGTAGCGATTACGTTTAAGTTTTTCTCTAACATCGGCATTTCTAATGCTGTAGTTTCTTCGATTTCTTTTTGAATTGCAATAGTAGCTTTTTCCGTATCTACTGCAGTATCAGCTGAAACTGCTTTGTATTTTACTAAACCAGCTTTGATTACATTTGCAACAGAACCTTTTTGTTTGTCACACTCAGCAATAGCTGAATCTAAGTTACCACCGTTAATTAATACTTGTACTTTTCTTACGAAATTACCAACATTTCCTGTTCCAGAAGCTTTACCAATTACGATGAAACGCTCAATAGAGAATACCCATACCATAAAGAATAAACCTAATAAAACTGGTACTACAGCACCTGCGTGATAAACCATTCCTAAATAGTTACCTGGTAAAGGTTGGTTTTCTGGATTATTATCAATAAAGTTTGAAGGACTACCCATCACAAATTTCCATAAAAGGTAACCGAGAATGAAACAAATGATAATTGCAGCTTGTGCAAAGAAAGAACCTGAATTATTGCTCTCTTGTTTTGCAGCAGGACTTGTTTTAGGTGCGTTTGCCATTTTTCTAATTTTTTAGTTTTTTACTGTTGTTAAATATAATATGTTTTTTTTAATTATATGCTTTTCTAAGTATTCGTTTTAAAATTTATCAAGCAAATATAGTCTTTTATGCCATATTTAAAATCTTAAAGCGAATTAAATTAGAAATATAAAAGAGACTTTAATTTCTCTTTACAATTTCTTAATATTCAGTTATCACCTCAGCGGTTCCGACTTTAATTCATGTACTTCTCATCGTTTATCAAGAGAAAGCAATAAATTTTTTACAATGAAAATCATTTTTTTTTTGATATGCAAGAAAACAAACGATTTAATTTCAAATTCAAGTAACCGCTCACTCACCACATTCTAGCCGATCAATCCTCTTTAAACAATGCTAAAACGATTATTATTAATTAATTTACAGACGTTTACAAGGAAGATTATCCATGAAAAGTGCCGATTTTAGGTTCAAATAATATCCTATTAACCTCCTACCAATTTCACTTTGTATCCTTCAGAAAGTAACAACTCTGCAATTTTCTGTTTAAAATCACCCTGAACAACAATTTCAGCATCCTTGGCACTTCCGCCAACTCCACATTTCTGCTTCAAAAATTTAGCTAATATCTCCAGATCTTCTTGCTTACCTCTAAAACCCGTGATCAAAGTCACCACCTTACCTTTTCGCATTTTGCGATCCAATTGAACTTTAAGCTGTTGTTGCTGATTAGGAAGTGTTTCCAGATCTTCTAATAATTCAGAAAATTGATATTCAAAACTGTTGTCTGTTGAATATACAACGCCTTCATACGGTTGTTTCTTATTTTTACTCATAACTTTATTTAACAAATTACTTTTAAAGCCTTAGAAATAATTCCAATATTTAGGCAATTCCCTAAGTCAACTGGCTCACCGTCAATATGTACAACTGATTTATCAGTCGTCTCAATTTTAATATTTTTCCCAGGTATTATTTCTACATAATCTGACTGATCAGCAGATTTATTAAATAAGTGAAATAACATCTTTGGTAATATATACATAGGAAATTGATGTACAATACACACATCTAATATACCATCATTAACTGAAGCTTGGGGTGCGATGTAAGCATTATTACCATATTGTGGCGAATTAGCTACAGAAATCATAAAAGCTTTACGCTCATATTCCTTACCATCAATGCTCAATCGATACTCACATGGTTTATATTTACTGAGCACATTGATGGCAGATTTCAGATAGCCCAAAGGACCACGAATATTCTCATTCGCAAAATTTTCACTTACGGACGCATCAAACCCCAATCCAGCTATATTAAAGAATTTTCTATCGTTGATTGTTCCACAATCGACTTCGACAAACTCAAATCTATTAATACGTCGAATTGCAGCTGTTTCATTTAAAGGTATACCTAAATATAAAGCAAGACCATTTCCCGATCCCTCAGGTACAATGCCCAGCGGGATGCCACTCTCTGCTAGAGCAGACCCCAATTCATTAATTGTTCCATCTCCCCCTACTGCGATCACCGCATCATACTGTTCTTCAATAGCGCGCAAACCAATTTCGTAGGCATGATTTGCATAAGAAGTCTCCTGAAATGTAGGGTCAAACCTCTGTAAATCAAGCACATCCAACACTTGCTTCTTAAATGATGTCTTATGCTTCCCTCCCGAAATCGGATTGATAACAAACAGTATCTGTTTACGTTCTCCCATAAATCAAATATACAGTTATTCACTAATTTCTTAAAACAATGTCAAAATTCTTAATTACCATCCATTTGATCCATCAATTTCAAACTATTATACAAGAAATCTTTAATCTTAACAGAAAGTATTGTAGTTTTGTGTCGACAATAAAAAAATGTGGATTGATTTGCGTAGTTTATTCTTAATGAGAATATAACAGGAGATTGCAACCACAGTAAAAAAGTGCTAAAACCATCATGTAGCAAGGCTATTTAGCACTTTTCTATTGAAAACCTCTCCAACGCAAATCCTTATTATATAAATAAAAAAGGTAATATGGCTTACTTATTTACGTCCGAATCTGTTTCAGAAGGACATCCAGACAAAATTGCTGATCAAATTTCAGATGCACTGATTGACAATTTTTTAGCTTGGGACGAAGATGCACGCGTTGCAATCGAAACTTTAGTAACAACTGGGCAAGTTGTTCTTGCTGGGGAAGTGAAATCAAAAATATATTTAGACGTTCAAAAAATAACCCGTTCAGTAATCGAACGCATTGGTTATACGAAATCTGAATATATGTTTGAAGCAAATTCTTGTGGTGTGTTATCAGCCATCCATGAACAATCTGCAGATATCAATCAAGGTGTAGATCGTAAAGCAAAACAGGATCAAGGCGCGGGTGACCAAGGCATCATGTTTGGATATGCAAGCAATGAAACGGATAACTATATGCCACTAGCTTTAGATCTGTCACATCGCTTACTTTATGAATTAGCGGTACTGCGTCGTGAAAATAAAGAGATTACCTACCTACGTCCAGATGCAAAGTCACAAGTAACCTTAGAATATACAGAAGATCACAAACCTGCTCGAATTGATACGATCGTAATCTCAACACAACATGATGACTTTTCAACTGAAGAAGAGATGCGTGACCAAATCACAGCTGATATTAAAAATATCTTAATACCACGAGTCAAAGCACAGTTAAAGCCGGAGTTGCAAAGTCTATTTAATGATGAAATCAAATTTCACATTAATCCTACAGGAAAATTTGTAATTGGTGGTCCGCATGGAGATACGGGCTTAACAGGTCGTAAAATTATTGTAGATACGTATGGAGGTAAAGGTGCTCATGGTGGAGGAGCTTTCTCAGGAAAAGATCCTTCCAAAGTTGACCGCTCTGCTGCATATGCAACTCGTCATATTGCTAAAAATTTAGTCGCAGCAGGTATTGCTGATGAAATTTTAGTTCAAATTTCATACGCTATTGGAGTAAAAGACCCTATGGGTATTTACGTGAATACCTACGGCACAGGTAAAGTGAATTTAAATGATAGTCAAATTGCATCAAAAATAACGGAGATCTTTGACATGACACCTTACGGAATTGAAACTCGGTTAGGTTTAAGAAATCCGATTTATTCGGAGACGGCTGCTTACGGACACATGGGTAGAACTCCTAAAAAAGTTACTAAAGAATTTGAAAACTCAAATGGAGATAAAAAAATAATCGAAGTAGAACTATTTACTTGGGAAAAACTAGATTATGTTGATCAAGTGAAGGCTTCATTTGGCCTATAATTTAAATCATTGTAGCGTCCTAGAATAGGTTGACATATAAATTTAACGATAATTATCCTTACTTGACTATTTCAAGTAAGGATTTTTTGTTTATGTACTTGACTAGGTGTTTTATATTTTAATGCTGTATGTGGTC